>Ga0207098_10288_pt1 | contig 16250 bp, 14 predicted proteins | sample Alteio_BWMinHeat_84_FD_153548 | JGI IMG/M metagenome (GOLD analysis project Ga0207098, IMG submission 153548) | Enriched cells from forest soil in Barre Woods Harvard Forest LTER site, Petersham, Massachusetts, United States -... | ecosystem: Environmental > Terrestrial > Soil > Temperate forest >...
GTGGACTGACCTTCCAGGCATCGATCTGTTCCTTGTTTACTGAGATAAAGGCCTTCTTACTCGGAGACCGTATTAATGCCCGAGACTTCTTTAGTCATACGAACGTTCAATGAAGAACACAGCTTGGGTGGACTCTTTGAAGGCTTGGACGGTCAGGGGTATCGCGACTTCGAAACAATTGTTGTCGATTCGGGCTCCTTTGATCGGACTCGAGAAATTGCGAGGAAGAACACTGAAAAGATCATCCGGATTGCTTCCCACGATTTTACTTTCGGCCACTCGCTGAACGTCGGAATCCAAAACAGCACGGGGCGCTTCATTGCGATCGTCTCGGCGCATACGGTTCCGCTCGACAAAGACTGGTTGGGCAATCTCGTTGAACCATTGCATGACCAGCAGGTCGCAATGGTCTATGGTCTTCAAAGGGGAAGGGCTGATTCCAAATTCAGCGAATACCATGATTTTGAGCGGACGTTTGGTGTTAAAAGGCGGGTACTTAAGCCTCCAGACTTTTTTGCCAACAATGCAAACTCCGCGGTCCGCCGCGATCTGTGGGAGCAACACCAGTTTGATGAAGTTCTGCCGGGCTTGGAAGACATCGAGTGGGCCAAATACTGGATGGAACGTAATTACCTGGTGGTCTATCAACCAACCGCAGGCATCTTTCATATTCATCGCGAAACCTGGCCACAGGTTCGAAGGCGGTATTACCGGGAAGCGCAGGCGGGAAAGTGGATCGGCATTCGGGGCCGGCGTCATATTCCATCAGAGATAGGCCGCGAGGTTGCGTATTTTTTTTCGGACCTCAATAAAGCAACGCGTAAAGGTACGCTATTTGACAAAGTGGCGGAAATCGCCCGATTTCGCTATGAAAAAGCGGTTGGATCGGTAACGGGAGTCTGGAATGGCGCATACACGAATAATCCAATGAAGAGGGTGCAATACCATTTCGTGAGGAACTGTCAGGCAGTGGTTATACACGGTCCGGGGCGGGCCTCGCTGGATACAATCGACATCCCCCCTCTCAAACCGGGAGAGGTACTGATACGCGTCGCCTACGAGGGGATCTGCGCCACCGATCTCGAAATTCTGGAAGGCCGGTTGGGTTATTACAAGAGCGGGATGGCAAAGTACCCCATCGTTCCGGGCCATGAATTCTCCGGGACAGTGGTGGCGGTCGGCGCCCGGGTTGAGGGTGCGGGTGAAGGTGACCGCGTTGTGGTGGAGTGCATCCAGGGATGCGGCGAGTGCGTCGCCTGCCGGAAAGGCAATGCGATTGGCTGCGTGCAAAGGACAGAGGTGGGGGTGATCGGCAAGAACGGCGGTTATTCCGAATACGTGATCACTGCATCGCGTTTCGTTCACAAGTTGCCTCCCCAACTCAAACTCGCGCAGGCTTTTCTCTGTGAACCGATGGCAGTCGTCTCGAAGGGCATCAAGCGTTTGCAAAATCACGCATCGGTGCACGGCCGGAACTGTGCGGTCATTGGGGCCGGAACCATCGGTCACATGGCTGCCCGAGTGTTGGCTGCTAATGGATACCGCACAACGGTGTTTGACCGGAATGCGAAGCGCCTCGAAGCACTGGCTGGAACGGAGATTCGTGTCTCAGAGGAGTTAAAGAACCTGGATGATTTCGATTCGGTCGTCGAGGCGACCGGCAATCTGTCTGCACTGAATACGGTGCTCGCGAACCTTGCGCCAGGAGCCACTCTTCTACTGCTTGGCCTCCCGTATGGCCCAATGGACTTCAACTTCGAGAATATCGTGTCATCCGACAAGACCGTTATCGGTTCCGTGGGGAGTGGCGCTCAGGACTTTCGAGAAGCGATTGCGACACTGCCCAGAATCGATGTATCGGCGTTTTCGAAAGCCATTTTTCCACTGGCGGAGTTTTCCGAAGCCTGGCAGTCCGCCCGAAGCGGGACTCAATTGAAAGCGGTTCTTTGCCTCGATCCGGCTGCAGAAGATGAGGGACGTTGATGCCATTGATTCGATCCAATGACTATCACGACTTTGTTATCAAGGATGGCGAATTCATAGGCGAGTTCGAGCAGATGTATCAACAGGTCGGGGACCCGTGGGGCTGTGGCGGGCAGGCCGGCGTCCTCAAGAATGATCTTCTGGTAACGCTCGCGGGGCACGTCGGAGGCCACAAGGTTTTGGATATCGGTTGTGGGCTGGGAACCCTCACAAACAGGTTGCAGAACGCACTGCCCGCCGCCGAGTGGTACGCGTGCGACATCTCCCCAACCGCCGCTGCAAAAGCTGCGCGGGACAATCCAGCGGTCCATTTCCTCGCGCTGGATGTGTGTAAATCGGACTTCCCATTCATGCCCGGTTCTTTCGACCTGATCATCATGTCGGAGGTCCTGTGGTATATCTTGCCGTTCCTGGACACGGTCCTCGCGCGGATTAGGGAGCTCCTTTCGAAAGACTCGAACTTCCTCGTCATGCAGTACTTCCTCGCACCTGAAGAGCAGAAATACGGAAACGGCATCGTTGCCGGTCCGCGCGACTTCACGATGTTTCTTGAACGTGCCGGATTCAAGCTGGAGAGAGAGATTTTCCTCGGGGCAGTCCCCCCAAACGATGTCCTGTTCTGGTCGCGATCTTGAAAACAATTGTCGACACAAAACTGAGTGTCCGGTACGGATACAAGCTGGCTGCTCAAATCCTCAGCGGCGGCGTCGCACTCCTGACTTCCTCGATTGCAATTCGGTTTCTCGGTCCCGGTCGTTTTGGGAACTACGTGTTCCTGACTGCATTTTTCACGTCCACCCTCGATTTCTTTGATTCCGGTACGTCTCTGGGCTTCTATACGAAGCTTTCCCAGCGGCCGGACGACAGCGGTCTGGTTCAGTTCTATTGGCTGTTCACGGCAGGTATCGCTACATTGCTGTCAGCAGTAATCGGGCTATGCGCCATCCTGGGCATTCATCAGTATATTTGGCCGCAGCAAAATGTGATCTTCGTCGCCCTGGCGATGGCGTGGGGTCTCCTGACGTGGTTCAGTCAAACCGTAAACAAGGTGATGGATGCGCACGGCCTGACGGTTGGGGCCGAACGAATGCGTGTTTGCCAGAAATTGCTCAGTCTGTTAATGCTCGGAGCGTTGGTCTATTGGACTTCGCCCAGTCTGGGGGCCTATTTTGCTTATCAATATTGCATCATTGGATTGATGGTCGGCAGTTGGTGGTACGTTCTGAAGAGACACCACATTCCTCTCTTTCCCCGGAGCGGGATGGATGTACAAAGGGCGAAACACTATGGTGCAGAGTTCATGGCCTATTCGCTGCCGATAGCCACATACTCGCTGTTGGCAGCTGGCGCGGGAATCGCGGATCGTTGGTTATTGCAACGATTTGGGGGCGATATTCAGCAGGCATTCTTTGGCCTCTCCCAGCAGGTGAGCGCGATTGCCGTTTTGTTCACCAGTGCGATGGTGCCGCTGTTCATGCGGGAAGTATCCAGGGCATGGGCGGCCGCGGACAAGGACAAGCTCCGCGATATGTTCGAGTCCCATTTGCCGTTGTTTTATTCCATCGCGGTTTTCTTTGCGGCCTTCATATGCGTTCAAGCTGGGCGGGCCGTCGCAATCTTAGGAGGGGCTCAGTTTGCCAATTCGGCAGGAACTCTTTCGCTGATGGCGTTGTACCCGATTCATCAGGTTTACGGCCAACTTTGCGGTGCAGTATTTTTCGCGACTGGCAAAACGCGCGCCTACAGAAACATCGGCATCATTGTCACCATTCTTGGACTGTTTGCTACCGTCCTTCTCTTGGGTCCTAAAGGTTATGGACTTCACCTGGGCGCTCGGGGACTGGCTATTAAAATGGTTGTGGTCCAGCTATTCAGCGTCAATCTCATGTTGTTCATCTGTACGAGGACAATCGACGTGTCCTTTTTGAAAATGCTGGCCCACCAATGTTGGTCTTTTGTTTTGATCATTAGTTGCTCTCTTCTTGCATCCCTCTCTGCAACAGCCGTCGCTAGCTCAAATTGGGCAGTGCTTCTGGCGAGTGCGGCAATATACGGAGTGTTGTTCATTGGACTGGTTTTCTGCATCCCGCAATTAATTGGTGTAGGGCGGTCCACGTTGATGGAGCACTTTGATCGCGTAAAGGTTGCTACGAACAGACTCATTCTCCGCGAGTCGGCGTAGGCTGAGCTAATGGAAGTCAGGAAATGAGCTCTACCACGGGGCTTGCTAGACGGCTGGGCGATGAACTTCTAGGCTGGACGGACGAAGTGCTATTCAAGTTGCCTGCCTCATCTGGCGTTCGGGCACGACGCTGGTGGCTCAGGAGACGGTTGCAGAGACTCGGGCATGGCCTCCTGGTTGAGCCAGGTTTTTCGTTGATATGCGGTGAGAACATTTGCATCGGTCAAGATGTGACGATTATGCGCAATTGCAGTGTTCGTGCCTTCAACGGGAATCTTCAGATCGGAAACCGGGTATCCATAAACTCAAACACGTGCATTCACGCTTCAGACGGCGGAACTATCCGGATCGGAGATGATGTGATGTTCGGCCCTAATGTCGTTCTGCGGGCGAGCAATCATAATTTTCGGGATCGAAATCTCCGTATCAATGAACAGGGCCATTCCGGAGGCACGATTGTAATAGAGGACGATGTCTGGATTGCTTCCAACTGCGTGATTCTGACGAATGTGACAGTAGGGGCGCACGCCGTAGTGGCTGCTGGAGCTGTTGTGACCAAAGACGTGCCGCCTTACGCGATAGTGGGCGGTGTTCCCGCCCGGATAATTGGTCAAAGGTAGCGTGGGTTGCCGGGTTCTGAGTCCCAGGTCCCTTATGATCCAGCACAAGGCACTGGGCCGGCGATGGCCCTCCTGTCGTTACTGGACCTATCTAGGTCCGGATTTCAAACAACGTGAATGGATACGTAAGCGGGTCTTGAGTCATTCCGAGTTTGTCGATGTTTACGATGCAGTGCAGAAGCGGGCTGGAGAACTCCGCAGCCACTGGATAGATGTAGTCGGCGACCTCGGTATCCGCTACGATTCCCTGGAGTGGTGGGCGAGTTCATTAGCCGATAAAAACCCGGAAGAGAGCAGTGTTTTTCTGGAGCTGTGTCATTTATTTGTGGCCACCGAGCTTCAGCACGCCCACTCACGGGAAGGAATCCTGTTCGTTGTCGAAAACAGAGGACTTCGAAACCAGGTCCGCGAGACCTTAGCCGGCGCCGTTCCGCGGTTCCGCTGGCACGTACGGATTGAGAACGTCTTCCTGGTATTCTTCTCTTTGGTCTGGGCGATTCTGTCGCGTTTCGTTTTCGTCTGCCGCGATATTCTGCCCCTGATGCTCTTGAACTTGCTTTCTACCCGGTCGTCCCCTGAAGCCGAGGTGTTGTTCTTCGCATATTGGCCGGCGTCAGTGCCCGCGGAGAAGGCGTCCCTGGTCTATTTTGGCGGCCTCAGCGAGTGGCTGGCGAAGAAGGGTCGCCGGACGGTTTCTATTCTGTACCGGCCGCTCGCTTTCGCTGAATTGGCCGCAATTCGGGCGACGCATGCGCGTTCGGATGTGTTGCTTCCCTGGGAATTCCTTGCGCCAATCGATGTTATCAGAGGAATCGCGGCGGGATTGCGGGCAGCCCGCATACCGGAAAAAAGTACATTGAACGTGGGTGGCCGCCGGCTCAATCAAATACTTATTGAAGAACAGTTTCGCCAATTGCGATCGCTGTCGGCGACTCGAAGGCTGCTATTGTTTTTCGCGCTAAAGAGAATGGGGAGCGCGTTCCGGAAGGCCGAATCCTTCATATATCCCTACGAGAATCTTTCAATTGAAAAGGCTATTTGTTCTGCAATCCGCAGCTCGTTTCCGAAGGTTAGATTGATCGGTTTCCAACATTCGACGGTCCGGCCAATGCTTTTGAATTACTTTCCCAGCAAAGCGGAGTGGTCGAGACTCCCAAGGCCGGATTTGATAGTTTGCAGCGGTGAAGCGTTTGCAAAAATGCTGTTAGACAATGGCTATCCCAAGGATTTAGTCACGGTCGGAAGCTCGCTCAGGTTCATAGTTCGCGACGCAACAGTTCATAGAGTGCGGCGCGTTTCCGGAGAAGGGCACGGTATCGTGGCGCTGCCGATCAGCGCGGCCGAAACCCATGAACTCGTATCGAAAATGCTTTCGGCTCTCGAAGAGGTCAGCAATTTCCGGATCACCTTCAAACTCCATCCGGCCGGCAATTACGACAGCCGACTGATTCGCAGCTTGGCTCGTGCTGAGGCCAGTACTCCGGGGAGCGGAAAGCCCTCCTGGGCGATCGCCGGCGATTACTCTTTAACTGTGCTGATGGGCGCTGCGGACATCTTGATTTACTCAGCGTCTTCGAGCGCGATCTTCGACGCGATGAGTTGCGGTTTGCCGGCCTTGCGGGTGCTGCAGGATTCAAGTATAGACTTAAAGCCGCTGGAATCCGATATGCAGTTGACCGGTGTGAGAGAGGCTCGGCATTATACGGATATAGCCGCGTCTATCGGTATACTGCTACGGATGAACGACCCTTCCCGCCAGAAATACGAAGCGGAGGCGAAACGTGTACTCTCTGAGCTATTTGCACCGATCAGTGAATCTGGCTTAACCAAGTTTCTGGTTTGTTAACTGAGAAGGCCTTAATGACACCCCCAGCCGTTTCCGTGGTGATCCCTGTATACAATGCAGCCGTCTTTCTCAGGGAAACCGTAACGGGCGTGGTAAACCAGACATTCAGCGATTGGGAACTTTTGCTCGTCGACGACGGGTCGCAGGATGGGAGCTATGATATCGCCCGGGAGTTTGAAGAACGGCATGGTGCTCGCATCCGCGTACTGCGCCACCCCGATGGCAAGAACCACGGTCAATTCGATTCACGTGTTCTCGGGGTACTGAATACCCGTGGAAGTCTAATCGCATTTCTCGATGCAGACGATCGATGGGATACGCGATACCTGGAAAAGCGAGTGTCTCTTTGGAAGAAGGTCGCGCCGTCCGGCGTCAGAATGATATTTGGTCCGTCATTGTACTCGTACGATGATCCAAAGGAGAATTACGCCCAGGGGTCTCCGCGGAACGGTCCCGGATTGTATCTGCCGCCAACGCTATTGATGGAGTTTATGGAGCGTCGTTACGCCATCACCCCTTGTCCAAGTTCGATGCTGGTGGATAAAGAGGCGATTCTGAAGATCCAGGCATTCCGCTCGGCTGCAACCGGGTGTGGGATGTTCGAAGACCAGATCACCACGACGTTTCTCGTTGCGAACTACCCCGTCTGGTTTGATAACGAGGTGTTAACGATCTATCGCCAGCATTCTGCATCTGCATGTGCTACGGCCGTAGGCGATCGAAAACTTTCCGACTATGAGTTCACCTACCTCAAGTGGTTGATCGCATACACTCCCCAGTTCTCCGATGCGGTTTTTGTGAAGATTCGGGAACGTGCCTTCCGGGATCTCTACCACTGTATATCCAGGCACGTTGCATACGGGCCCCGTCGTGATCCTTTGTCAAAACGCGTAAGCCTAATGAAACAACTGAAGGACCAGAAGAAGATTACTCCGGATTTTACCAGCAACCTTCCAAAGCTCTCCTTTATATGCGATATGTTGCTTCCCGTCGGAACGTCTTACAAAATGCGCCGGGTTTTCGAACGTAGCCGTCAATGGCTGGAAAACCGTGTGGGCGAGAAGGTTTCCCATGCTCAATGAGGTAGCCTTACGGGTATGGAAGCGCGTTCCGGAAGAGTGGCGGCCAGCTGTCAGACGCGCACGAGGCCAGGTGAGCAGACTCTTGGCGCCGTATACGCGAACAAGGGCGATGTGGGGCGTAGGGGCCTTCAGTGTTCGGTGGGGCTGGGACCGCGGTCTGCCGATTCACCGCTTCTATGTCGAACGATTCATGGAGAAGAGCAGCAGTTTGATTCGTGGACACTGCCTCGAGTTTCAAGAGGATCTATATGCTACCCGATTCGGGAAGGGCATTCAGAAGCTGGACATCCTGCATATCGACGAATCCAATCCCAAAGCAACGATAGTTGCAGATTTAACGGCTCCCAATGAGATTCCCAGCGATACTTTCGATTGCATCATCTGTACCCACGTCTTGCACGTAATCAAGAAATACCCAGCCGTCGTGAGCGAAATGCATCGCATCCTTCGCCCAGGCGGCGTACTGCTTGTCTGTGTTCCCCAAAGCAGCATGTGCCTGCCGGAATATGGAGAACTCTGGCGGTTTACGGCCGAAGGAATGAGAACGGTTCTGGCTGATGTGTTCGGCATCTCCTCAGTCGTGGTCGAAAGTTATGGAAACTCGCTTGTTTCAGCGGCAGAGTTGAGAGGCCTGGTGTCGGAGGAGTTCACCCGCGGGGAACTGTTAAGGCAGGACAGCCGGTTCGCGCTTGAAGTTTGCGCCAGGGCAACAAAAGCAGCTCAATGACCCAGAGATTCTCAAAAACTGTACGAGACAAAGTCGTACAACTGGTCGGTCCACCATATCTCTCCGCGGTAGGCCGCCTGGAATCCGGAGTCATCCGCGTCTTGCTGGTGCATGATGTTACCAGTGACACTTTGGATTGGTTTACCGGTGTCGTCGAATGGATTGAAAGGAATGGTGGGTTCCTTACACCGAACGAGGCGCAGTCTTTCTTCAGGGCAAGAGTGTGGCCGGGCCCGCGGTATCTTCTGACCTTCGACGACGGGTTTCAATCCAGCTTTAAAGCGGCACGAGAAATACTAGAACCTCGCGGTATCAAGGTCGTCTTTTTTGTTTGCCCAAACTTTATCGGACTCCGATCACATGAAGCAGAGCGATTTGTTCGCGACTTTATTTTTGAGGGAAAGCAACTTCCTCTTTCCCAAGATTTGTGCGCGATGACATGGGAAGAAGTAGAGAGTCTGCTTAAAGCGGGTCACACGATCGGTTCTCATACACTAACCCATGCGAGACTGTCTAATGTCAAAGATCATGAAAGGCTCCATGGGGAAATTGTCACGTCACGCGACATATTGAATGCGCGGCTGGGTGTGCCAGTTACCTGGTTTGCGTATCCCTTTGGATCAATCGACAGCATGTCAAGGAAGGCACACCAACTCATTTCGGACAACTATGAGTTTTGCTGCACCAATATTCGAGGACACCACCTTGCCGGCGACGAGCCGTCATTGATCTGGAGGGAGAGTCTGAGTGGATTTGAGGACCTCTCGTACACGAAGCTTGTAATGCGAGGCGTTCTGGATTGGCGATACTACAGGCGCAGGAAAGAGTTACTTGAATCCTATTAGGGCTTTACCGTGAAACTCTCGAAGATACTTAAACTATCACTCCTAATTTATCCTGCCTTCGTGTGGATGGCGGTGCTGTTGTTTTTCGACAACAACTCCCTCGTTAGCCCCTCTGCAGCATTTTGGGCATCCGCTACCTCGATAATCCTCTTCACTTTATTGCATACGGCCCGTGAAGCGGAAAAGCCATTGATACTACTAATGACTCTGATCACTTCGTTCTGGTTCCTTTTGCGGGTCATCATTCTCGCTGTTTTTCCGGAATCGATAGCTTTTCAGCCCTACGTCGATTATCAAGCCAGTGATATTACGAGCGGGTTAGCTTACCTGTGCTTAGCTACAATCGCGTTGGGGATCGGCATGAAATTCGGTTCAAGAGTTCTTGCCAGGCGCGAAATCGAAAGAGCACCTGTGATGCCCCCGTCCGTCTTGCCCGAGCGAGTGGTGTGGTTAGGCCTGGCCCTTTCTGCTTTAGGTCTTTTTTCATATCTGGATATAGGCGCAGGACGATTCTCGGAGGCACTGGCGCCCATTGGGTGGATTTTTCAATTTCTCAACTACGAAATCATTTTAGCCCTGCTGGCGCTGTTAATCGTGACCCAGGCAAGGTTCTTTACGAGGTACCAGCGCCGAATGGTCCTCGTGTACTACATTTCTTTCACTCTTTATCGTGTCCTGGTCGGCAGCAGGGGAGGCCTTTATCTGGTGGTTCTGTACTGGGTTCTTGCCAGTATAGCCGCGAAAGGTGATTTACGAGTAACCAGAAAGGCGATCGGTTGGTTGGTATTCGCCGCGGTTTTGGTTGTTCCATTTTACTATTTTGCAACCAGTACACGGGTTCTGTGGAGCCCATCCGCGGACCGGAGCGGATCAATCTCCATATCGGATGTATTAGCCGCAGCGAACGGTGCTGATTTGCAACTCGTCGATGCTGTCAAGGAACTTTCCGGGCGGGTCTCTGCTTTGGATTCTCTGGCCCTGGTGGTTAGCCATAAGGGAAGGGAATCCGACAGATATATGAACTGGACCAATGTGATACATGTCATCGTAAATGACAGTGTTCCGGGTGAAATCTGGCCCGAAGCATTCCCGACAACCCGAGCTTTCACTATCATCTATTGGGGTTACCCGGAGGCGTTTGCGCGATCGGTTTACATCTCGAATTTATGGACGCTCTATGGCCTGGCTTACGTTTTCTGGGGTTGGTATCTGGGCTTAATTGCAACGTTCTGTATCGGTTTTATCCTGGCACTGGTGTACTCCTACATCTGCCGCAGTTCTCATGAATATGCTTTGCCGTTTCGCCTGTTTTGGCTTGCAGTCATCACGCAAGGAATTCTCAATTATGGGTTTGAGTTCTGGTGGGTCTATGCATCGCAAGGACTTGCGGTCGGCGTCATCTACGTGTTGATAGTAAAGCGGCGGACAAAGTCTGCGAAGCACGGGTTGCCTTGGAGGATTGCGGATCCTGAGAGACCCGTTCAAGCCTGACACCACTTTGGGCAAAACCGAGTTTGGCTTTTACTTCACATGAACACTGAAGACGTTCTCACTCCCAAGATGCTGTCCGTTTGTATCGTCTCTTTCCGGTCGCGAGACGTACTCGAAGTGTGCCTGGACTCTCTCTATGAACATGTTCCAGCATGGCTCAAGCTGGAAGTTATCGTTGTTGACAACGACTCACGAGACGGGTCTCTCCAGATGGTTCGGGCGAAGTTCCCGGATGTAATTATCCTGGAGAACCGTTATAACGCCGGTTTTTCCAAAGCCACGAATCAAGGTTTATCCAACGCGAAGGGTGAGTATTTGTTGTGGCTGAATCCAGACACGATGATTCTAAAGGAATCACTAGAGCCATTAGTGCGTTTCCTGGAGAGTCATCCGGAAGCTGGAATTGTGGGCCCGCGCCTGCTCAATGAAGACGGATCGTTTCAACCGCAATGTCGGCGTGGTATGCCCGATCCGATAGCGGTGTTCGGCTACTTTACAGGTTTGTGCCGATTTTTTCCAAAACACGCAGGTCTAAATGGATATCTGCTCACTCATATGCCGGAGAATCAATCAGCCAGGGTGACCGCGGTTTCGGGCGCGGCCCTTCTTACAAGAAGTGTCGTACGGGATCAAATCGGCCTGTTGGACGAACGTATTTTCGCGTACGCGGAAGATTTGGACTGGTGCGTCAGAGCATCGAACGCCGGTTGGCAGGTTTGGTACACCGCCGACTCGTCTCTCGTGCACCTCGGTGGTAAAGGCGGAAGCCGAACAGCGCCTTTTACAAGGATCCGTGCCTGGCATAATGGGGTCTGGATTTTCTATCAAAAGCACGTTGCTCATCAGTACAATGCAGTTGCAAACGGAGCTATCTATGCCGGTATCATAGCGAGCTTCATTTTCTCTCTCTCTTTGAACGCGATTTACATCGGCTTCAATAAGCTCTATCGCGCCCTCCATCCAGTCTAGGACGCTTCCCGGCCGGAAAATGAAAAAAGAGAGAATTGCTTCGCGCGGCTCCGAGTCCCCTCCGTTTTTAAGGAGTCCCAGGCAACCCGCCTGCTGGCCGGTTCCATAACAGTAAGGAACTGGAGGGGAGCATGGTCCACATCCGTCCAGAGGGAATGTTAAGCAGGAGAAGTCGGCAACGGTAAGCGTAGATCGCCACCCCATTGGTGCTTGCTTCGGCGAGCCCGTTAAGGAGTTTGATCCCAGGTCCGTGCGCCATAACATTGGTGACGCGCAACCGCGGTTTGTGTTGCGATGATCCCGCTTGATAGAGTGCCATTTTTTGCACGCCTGGCTCGTTGCCGAACTTCATCAGCGGAGACGATCGATGGCCATACGCAAGATAAAGAAGCGGAAACATCGGAAATTAGAGCGGAGTTTGCCCGTTATGAGACTGAATGCGGCAGGTATTGATATTGGAGCGACAGAAATTTTTGTCGCCGTACCGGCCGATCGGGATGGTGAAACGGTGCGATCGTTTCCCACTTTCACCGAAGATCTGCACCTCGTGGCGGATTGGCTGCATCACTGCCGTGTGGACACGGTGGCGATGGAATCCACGGGGGTGTACTGGATCCCCTTGTTTCAGATTTTGGAAGCCCGGGGCATTGAAGTTCATTTAGTCAATGCTCAACATGTGCATAACGTACCTGGACGTAAGTCCGACGTGCTGGATTGTCAGTGGCTTCAGTATTTACATTCGGTGGGTCTGTTGCGGGCTTCATTTCGTCCCGAACAAGCCGTTTGTGAGATTCGATCGCTGATGCGTCATCGCGAAAGCCTGGTCCAGATGTCTTGTGTCCACGTGCAGCACATGCACAAGTCGTTGGACCAAATGAACCTTCAGATTCATCACGTCATCAGTGATATCACTGGCGTCACGGGATTGGCGATCGTCGATGCCATTGTGGCCGGAAACACCAGCCCCGAAGAATTAGCCAAGCTACGCAATCATCGAATCAAGGCATCGCTGGAGACGGTGACCAAGAGCTTGGTCGGTGATTATCGCCCCGAACACATCTTCACGTTAGAACAGTCGCTGAAGCTCTACCGTTATTACCAACAACTTATTGGCGACTGCGAGCACGAAGTGCAACAACGGATCGAATCTTTCGAAACCAAAACCGATGGCGGTTCCGCTAGCGCGGCCGATTCTTCCCAATCCAAAGCCGAGGGCTCCGCTAGCGCGGCTGATCCGTCCCAATCGAAAACCTCGAACGACTCTCCCTTTGACCTGCGCCGCCATTTAGAACGCATCTTCGGAGTGGATGTGACGGCCATTCCCGGCTTCGATGTCCTCCGCACTCAGACCCTCTTCAGTGAACTCGGCGCCGACCTGTCCGATTTTCGAACTGATAGCCGTTTCGCGTCATGGGCGAATCTATGTCCCAAGGACGGAACCAGCGCCGGAAGACGCATTCGTGGTCCCAAGATCAAAAGCAAAAACCGCGTCACGCAAACGTTTCGGATGGCCGCTCAGAGCCTTCACAACAATATGTCCTTCTTGGGCGATTATTATCGACGTGAGCGCACTCGCTTTGGTGCGATCAAGGCGATCAAGAACGCGGCCCACAAACTGGCTCGGATCTTTTTTCACGTCGTTACGACTCGTCAACCTTATGATGAAACCGTTTTTGCCAAACTCGAAGCTCGCCATCAAAACCGCCGGCTTCGTAAACTACAAAATCAAGCAAAACAAATGGGTTATTCCCTTATGGCGATTCCGGCTTGATTCCAGTTCCTTGATAGGGGTGGCCGCGCCATCAAGGAAACAGTCCCGTTCCTTGGATTGGCGCGGACGGGGTGGTTATTAAGGATATCGCGAAGCCTCCTTATAGATAGTCGCGAAGCGCACCGAAGTAAAGGAGCGCTTCGCGGAAATCTACAAGGTGGCTTCGCGACATCCTTACCAACCACCCCGTCCGCGCTGAACTGAGGAACGGGGACATTTCATGACGCGCGGCCACCCCTCCTTAAAAACGGAGGGGATTCTTCGCTCTCACCCGACTCTCGGCAAAACGCCATCGACAACGTCTCGGAACGGGCTGAACAGTTACAATGAAACGTGCACTGGTCACCGGAGCGTCTGGATTCGTCGGAATGCATTTGATTCATCGTTTGGACCAGGCAGGCGTTAAAACGCATGCATTTGTCCGTTCCCTTTCGAATTTCAATACCCATTCATCAAATGTAAAGGTAATTGGTGGCGACGTCCGTGACCTGACCAGCCTCCGGTCGGCGGCAGCCGGCTGTGACGTTGTTTTTCATCTAGCTGCAAGGGCGCACCAGACAGAGGAATTTGCCGATTACGCCGAGCATGCCGACATCACGGTCGGCGGAACGCAGAATGCATTAAACGCGGCGATTGAGTGCGGCGCCGGCTCTTTCGTTTTCGTAAGCAGCCTTTCAGTGCATGGGCCGGCATCACATCAGATGCTGGACGAGAGTGCACCCCGCAGACCTTTAACCCCTTATGGCCGAGCGAAGTTTGAAGCGGAAGAAATTGTTTTGGCGGCAGGCCAGACGGTTCGCATGCGAGTGTCTTGTTTGCGCCCCCCCTTAGTCTATGGCGTTGGCTGCAAAGGCAATCTGCCTAAAATGATCCAGATGATTGATCGAGGCTTATTTCCACCGATACCTGAATTAAACAATCGCCGCAGCATCATTCATGTTTCAAATCTCATCGATGCGCTCTTACTCGTAGCCGAATCGGCACGGTCGGCGGGCGAGTGCTATATAGCTACCGACCAGAGGGCTTACTCTACTCGCAACCTTTATGAGTTGATATCGAAACAGCTGGGCAAAAAGATTCCATCCTGGACCGTTCCGATTAGTGTTCTGCGGACCCTGGGCACGGCCGGAGACGTTATTGGCGGCCTTCGAAAGAAACGTTTCATGTTTGACAGTGATGCACTGGAAAAGTTGACTGGGTCGGCATGGTACAGTTCCCAAAAAATAGAGAGGGAACTGGGGTACCAGCCTCGAATGACATTGGAGGCCTCACTGCCCGAACTCATTGACGACTACCGCAAGACTAAACGATGACGTTTAGCACCCTCTTCACTATTTGTTTTACCTTCATCCTCTCGTATCACCTCACAAGACGGCTATGCTCACCGGATTCGAAACTCTATCTCCTTGATCGTCCCAATGAACGATCATTGCACGCTTCGCCTACACCCCGAACCGGGGGTATCGCGATCACGACGAGTTTCGCATGTGGGTTCCTGCTATATATGACAGCAAATGTAATAATCCAATCTTCGCTGTCTCCGCTGCGCCAAGTCCCTTTGTCCTATGTGGCGCCCGGCCTTGTTCTCGGGGCGGTCTCCTTCTGGGATGATCGCGCCGGAGTTCCAGCCGGACTCCGACTCTTCCTCCATTGCTTGATCGCGGCGACTGCCGTACTCAGCAATAGCCTGCAACTGTCCAGCACGAATCCGCTATGGAATGGCGTCCTTTCCGGCCGAATCGGAATGTTTTTGGGCGTGATCTTCCTGGTTTGGATGATAAATTTGTACAACTTCATGGATGGTATGGATGGCTTCGCGGGGGGAATGACCACTATTGGGTGTTCATTCGTGGGGGTTATTGCCTGGCGAGGAGGGGACCATAGTCTTGCCTTGATATGCTTCCTCATGGCTGCGTCAGCATTCGGGTTCTTGATTAGCAATCTGCCGCCGGCACGCATTTTCATGGGGGACGTTGGAAGCACCGTTATCGGCTTTCTGGTCGGTGTTTGTGCGTTGGCTGGCACCCGGAAGGGGATCTATGACCTATACGTGCCGGTCCTGATTTTCTCTCCTTTCATTGTAGACGCGACTGTCACGTTGGTCAGGCGAACGCTCCGCGGCGAACGGGTTTGGCAAGCTCATCGCAGCCACTTTTATCAGCGTTTGGTGCTGGCTGGTTGGGGCCATCGCAAGACCGTGATTGTTGAGTATTTGTTGATGCTCGCTTGTGGGTTCAGTGGCATTCTGTACACTTCAGCCAGTCCCGAATGGAGAGTGCTCCTGATTGTCGGATGGGTTATGCTATATGTCTTTTTAGCCTGCGCGGTGGCCGTCATTGAGCAGCGCACTAAATTCGAGCGTTCTCGCTCGCCGTTCTGAGGGGTCCAAATTGCTGACGGCCTGGAGTAGATAGTTTCTATGTCCAAAACCACGTCTGTTCTCACACGGTACCGAAGAATTATCGTTGTTATTGTCCAACTTTTCCTTGTGGTTGCATGTAGTTATACGGCGCTGTCTACCCGCTTCGATGGAAACATACCGAGCGAGACCTTGGCGGCCTGGCTCACGCTCCTTCCATGGCTGGTGTTGATTCGAGCCCTGCTGTTTATACCCTTCAGGTTATATCAGGGTTTATGGCGTTATTCGAGCATTTGGGATCTTAGCCAAATCGTCGGTGGTGTAATATCGAGTTCGGTTACCTTCTATGTGTGGACTCGCTTCGTTCTAGGCCTC
>Ga0207098_10289_pt1 | contig 16244 bp, 9 predicted proteins | sample Alteio_BWMinHeat_84_FD_153548 | JGI IMG/M metagenome (GOLD analysis project Ga0207098, IMG submission 153548) | Enriched cells from forest soil in Barre Woods Harvard Forest LTER site, Petersham, Massachusetts, United States -... | ecosystem: Environmental > Terrestrial > Soil > Temperate forest >...
CGGATGTACTCGGACATGGCGTGTTCGATCATTTGACCGGCGATCATTGGGTCGAGCCTTCATCTTCAGCGGGCAAAAACTGGTAGCTCACAAAGGCGACGTGCGCGCCATCAGGGGCCCAGTTGGGCACATTGTCACTGCAGACTCCGCCCACTATCCGCACCAAATCGCGGATCTCACCTGATGTTGAGAATGCGCAGGGTCACGTCCGTGTTGGCCGGGTGCCCCATGACATCCTTGTCGTAGGAGAGAATCAGGATTGATTTGCCGTCCGGAGCGGGATGCGGCGTCCAGTTGGGCCTTTTGTCAAAAGTGACTTGCTCGGGCTGGCTGCCGTCGGGCCGCATGCGCCAAATCTGCATTCGTCCTGCACGGTCGGAGTTGAAGTAAATCCACCGGCCATCGGAAGAATAGTCCGGGTCGTCGCTGATACCGGTGCCCGAAGTCAGCGCGGTCTCCTGTCAGCCGTCTGCCGCGATGGAGTAGATGCTTAACGTACCTTGGCGAGGTCGCGTAAAGAGGATTGTCCTCCCGTCTGGCGACCAGCTATGGAAGTAAGAATTCGGATTTGCCGTAACCAGCCGTGGTGTGCCGCCCATGGCAGGCACGATATATACGCGCCTGCCTGGTTGGTTCGGCGTGGCGCACGTCATGGCAAGCCATTTGCCGTCGGGCGAGAGTCCGTGGCTGCCGGTGCAGTCGGTAGCGTTTCCGATATCGATCGGCCTGGCCTCGCTGAACCCACCTTCGCCTTCACTTGCAGGTACGCTCCACAGCTTGCCCGCACGGTTAAAAATCAGCGTTTCGCCATCGCGGCTCCAGTTGGGCGCTTCCATCTGCCCCTTACCGGTCTGGATGACGAAGTCCATGGGCACATTGGGGTCGACCGCGATGGTGTGGAGAGTGCTATAGAGTTCCATGGCCGCAGGCGCCGCCGGAGGATTGAGCGACTGCAGATCTACATGTGTGAAGGTGGCCTGCTCCACCGTGTCCTTCTTGCGGGCGCACATACCCAGGCCCGCATAGAAAGTCCCGTCGAAGTGGATCTTCATGGACGCTCCAGTCTGATGCAGCGGTTCGCCGTGCATGCTGAGGAAGAGCGTGACGGTGTCGCCGCGCTTCTCCAGGCGCATGCGCTGCGGTGCCCCGATATTGAAGAGAATGGTCTGCATCATCTCGCCCTTGGCACGCCGGAATTGCAGCGCCGTTTCCTCTGAGCCATGGATGGCCGCGACTGCGAACAAGGCGTCGGAGTCGAGCGTCTGCCGGAACATCAGCAGAGCCTTGCGATGCGGGTGTGAAGTCGCGCTGCCGTCGGCCACCTTGACGTCGCCAGTGAGCGACACGTCGCCTGAGACCCTCTTCCAAACGAAGTGGAATCCATCTACGTTTGCCCACAGGTCCTCGCCGGCCGAGCGGACGGTATACACACCCGTCGCGGCATCGAACGTTGCCGTTCCGGGCGGCGCCACACTGCCCACATCGGACTGGTTCTCAAAGATGCCAAGCGAATTGCTGGCTGTTTGCGCGGCCCCGATGCTTGATCCAACGAACCCAAACGCCAACGCAGACAATGCGAGCAATCCCCTCCCTTTCTTCTTTCGATACACGATGAATGTCCCCCTTCTGGACGGAATTACTCTCGGCCAAGTAACAGTTGAAGCTTCTCGATATGGCGAGGACGTAAAACATCAATTAACAGATTCGTGCACCACCAGGATCTGATCACCTTTTACATTCGTGAGAGCCTGGTGTATCCCACTCGGCCACCAGATTTCTAATTTGTCGGCATGATCGAAGCTTGCGAGGCCAAAGTGAACGCGAGGATCGCTGGATGCACCGTATCCAGTGCTCGTGGTCGCGTGATTGTAGAGAGCGTTGTTGTCAGCGAGCGTCACCTTCAGGCGGGACCCAAGTCCGTCGCGGTTACTCCGCGTTCCAACAAGCTTTACCAACAACCAATGGTTGAAATTGGCCGTGCGGTTTATCCAGATTTCGGGTAGGGCATGTTGATTTGTTACGACCACATCCATGCGGCCATCATTGTTCAGATCACCCATCGCTGCCCCGCGGTGTGCCCCGGGGACTCCAAATGAAGGGCCGGCCTGTGCGCTGACGTCCACAAATCGGTTACGGCCCGTGTTGCGAAGAACAATGTTTGGCAGCTTAGATGGAAGATGAATCACCTCTTCGGAATTGTCGAGTATCGCGGCGCAGGCAACGAACAAGTCTTTCAGGCCGTCATTGTCAAGATCCGCGATTCCAGCCCCCCATCCCGTTAATCGAGCCGTAGCGCTCGCGATCCCTGACTCGCCGGTGATGTCTTCAAAATCCTTGCCGGTATTTCGAAAAAGTGGGAACGTATCACCAGCCATGCCGACCACAAAAATGTCGGGGCGTCCATCATTGTCCACATCCCGGAAATCCGCTCCCATCCCCGCTATGGACTTTCCGAACTGGTTATAGGCAACGCCCATCTCAACTCCGACCTCGTCGAACGTACCATTCCCATTGTTGCGGAATAGGAAATTCCGAAACGTGTCGTTCGAAACGAAGATATCCGTGTAGCCATCTCCGTTGAAGTCGGCGAAAGCCACTCCCATACCCTTGCCGATGTGCTTGCCTATTCCAGATTTCTCCGAAATATTTGTGAATGTGCCGTCGCCGTTGTTACGAAAAAGCATGTTGGGCTCGCCTGTAAAGACGTCAGGGGAACAATATGTGACCGCATTGCCGACAGTACAGAGAGGTTCCGTTGCGGCCGACCAGTCTACATAATTCGTTATAAATAGGTCGAGCAGCCCGTCGTTGTCATAGTCAAACCATCCGGCGCTGGTCGCCCACTTCCAATGAGCTTCGACAAATCCTGCCTTCGCTGTAACGTCGGTAAATGTACCATCGCCATTGTTGTGGTACAGCTGAGAGCCGTTAACCCCGGCCACAAAGAGATCAACCCATCCATCATTGTCATAATCCGCAGCTGCAACACCCATGCCGAAACCTTTGCCTTGAATTCCTGCTTTCTCGGTTACATCGGTAAATGTGCCATCGCCATTGTTGCGATATAGCCTGTTCCAGTATCGGGGATCGTGCTTGTCCATGTCGGTTAAATGCGCGCCGTTGACGAAGAACAAATCCATAAATCCGTCGTTGTTGTAGTCGAAGATCGCTACACCCGCGATCGCGGTTTCAGGCTGGAGACGGCGCGGAGTGACGCTGTTGTCCAACACAAAGGTGACTCCGCTCTGCCGAGTAACATTCTCAAATTTGATCGGCCCGGACACGGGCACAGAATTGCCAGACGGAGGTCTGGCAGGCACCTGTTGAATGACAGGATTGCTGGACGTTCCCCGCAAGGCGAGGGATGATGGGTTGGGAGCCAAAGAGTACTCCCTCTTTGGCAGCAGAAAAGACGTGCTCAATGCGATCGCACTGTGAATGAACCGGCGACGCGATGGGAATGGACAAAAGTCTGCCGCCGCAAGTGTGAAGGTTGACACGATCCCTATCGGCCGACGTGGTTCAAGCAAAGGAAATTCCCTTTGAGTTCCAGAACCAATCAACACTCGCGGGCCGCTGGGAGAATAGAGCCACTCGCTGGTCGTTACTTGGTTACGAAGCATGCAAGCGTTCCGAATAGCGATTCCACCAAAAAAGCACAGGGGCCGCCAGAGAGCGCTGACCCAGTTCCCGAGCGTCTTCGCCACAAAGTTAACGCCAGTTTGCATTGTGTTTACTCTACTGCGGTGAACGGGCGGACTGTTGAGGTTGAACTGCATCGCTTTTGCACCCGTAGGAATTCAACTCCTCCAACGTCCGCGTATCTCCATTGGCAAAAGCTCGGACCAGCGCGGCAGCCTCACGCGCCTTTTCGCGATTGCCGGCCCGCGCATAGGCATCGCACATCAACAGTAAGGTCGAAACTTCCTGGGTGTGGGATTCATCGAAATAGCGAGCTGCTTCAGCCCACTGCCCCCTCATGTATTGCATTTCGCCTATTCCCACGAGCGCGATCTGATTCTGAGGACTCATCTTGAGAGCCAGTTTAAGATCCACTTCGCTTTGCTTGTAATTATGAACTCTTAAATAGACACGTCCCAAGAACGCAACAATATCCGCCTCGTTCGGCGAAACTTGCGTTGCCTTACTCAGCAGCCGGATCGCGTCTTCATTCCGCTGAAGCGCGGAATAGAGCATTCCGACGATGTAAAGCGCACTCAATTGCGTATGTGTTTGTGCAGCCAGCGAATTTACATATGCAATTGCGGCCGACTCGCCATTCTCGTTCAGCAGCTTTTCGCATTCCTTCCAATGCTCATTTTGCAGTGCCTTGTCAGGGCTTATCAGGGTTTGACCGATGTGTTCCCGGTCGCGAATTGACTGGAATAGCTCCATTTCATGAAGCGCATCATCGGAGCGCCCCAAGTTCCGCAGTGCTCTCCCTAGTTGAAAATGTGCGTCGAACAGACCCGGATTTATTTCAAGCGCTTGGCGCAGCGGAGCGAGCGCCTCTTCATCCTTTCCCAATGCCACCAGAGCGGTTCCTTGATCATTTAATGCACTCGCGTTCCGCGGTTGCCGCGCAAGTACGTACTCGGCGAACCCACGCGCCTTTTCCCAGTTCCCTTCGCGGGCCGCTATCTTGCCGAGAATAAGTGCAGCAACCAGATTGTTAGGATCATTGCGGAAGACGGTTTCGAGAATCGGTTGCGCTTCCTCGTTGTGAGCCAGCTTGAAATAAGCCATCCCCAGGTCAAGGTCGATATTCTCAAGCTCGGGATCGAGTTTGCGCGCTTTGAGAAGATCCTCCAGGCCTGGTCCGCAATCACCGCCATCACATAGATATTCTCCTGCCTTCTGAAGTACCGCGGAGTTTTTGGGAGCAACCCGGGCCGCCTCGATAATTGCTTTTTGTGCTTCGAGAAGCTCTCGGTTCAGGTAATAGGCTTGCGCAAGGTAGAACAGGACATCGGCGTTACGCGGCTGCAGCATCCGACATTTTTCCAAATACTTGATAGCCTCCGGCCAAGCGCTCTGGCGCATGCGCAGAGTGCCCAAGTGAAATAGAATGTCTGCGTTCTTCGGGAAATGCTCCTCCTGCTCAAGGTAGATCTTCTCAGCCTGTGCAAACTGGCCATGCTCTTCCAGTCTCGCTGCACGCTCCAAGGCGCCGTTTTCGGTGGTTGGACCCGAGGCCTGCGCGGCTGCCCGAAGCGAAAGACATTCGGCCGAAACTGCAGCGACCAGGAGCATTCCCAGACATAAACGCAACAAGCTCACCGGAGATACCATCCCAGCTAGAATGCGCGGCCCGTCGTTCCGTGCGCGAGAGGCCGACTGTTGAGTTGAACCAAGGTGGACCCATGATTGCAACAGCCCGGTCAGAGGGTACTCGAATACCACTTCCAAGACGAGACCCGAAATGGAATGGCGTACGCTCCACCTGCACCGCTCCACCAAAGAGCGCGGTGCGATGCAGGTGGGCTTCGGTCAGTTGTTGAGCTAGAAGTCGTACCTCAGTGCAAATTGCAGGATTCTTTGAGGACCGGCACTTGTAATCTCACCGAACGCAGGAGAAGTCAACGTAGTATTCGGCCCATTGAGATTCGTCCGGTTCACCAAGTTGAACATGTCGGTGCGAAATTCGAACTGTCCGAATTCGTTCGGCAAGGGGATTTTCTTAATTACAGAGATGTCGTTTTGAAGATACCCCGGATTAATGATTGTGTTCCGTCCCACCGTGCCGAACTGACCTGGACCGGGTGGTGCAAATGCCGCGGTGTTAAAGTATTCGGCTGTCTTTTCGACCCGCGAGCGGTCCCCAGGCAGGTGTGGGTTTCCAATAATATCCGCTCTTTCTCCCCCGCTTAGAGCACGGCAGTATCCGAGCAGGGCGTTGTCTTGACCAGAAAAGACGGTTTCAGGGTTGCCGGTGTTGTAGGCGACGATGCCGGTTAACTGCCAACCTCCCGCAACAGCGGTCACAATTCCTCTTCCCTTCAGGCTTGGGAGTTCCCACAGCCCGTTCATGGTGAAGATATGGGCAACGTTAAAATCCGAAAGTCCCCGTTCAGCCGCCAGATCGTTTGGATTCTGGGGGCCATACGGCGGTGGTCCAATTAACGACCCAGAGTGATTGTCGATCGATTTCTCCCAGGTATAGGCTCCCTGCACGGAATAGCCATGAGACATTCTCTTCTGTACCTCAATCTGGAGCGAGTTGTAGTTTCCAGACGCGTGGCTGAAGAGAGCAGGAATGCTCCCGTAGTACTCTGGGAAAATCGGCCGTCGGGATTGCACATTGTCTGCCGTGGCCCCGGGCCCGTACACAGCGGCATTAAGGTCGGTAGCATAGTAAAGGTGCCGCGACGCTGTCCCAACGTACGCTACATTGGTAAAGAGATCGTTGCCGAGCCGATGCTGGACGTTGAGATTGAATTGTTGAATATCCGCCTGCCTGAAATTGGGATCCACGTGAGACTGGGTGATCCCGGGAAACGGCCCGAAAGTAGGGTTTTTTGGATCGTAAGGTAGCGGATCGGTAGTACCTGCCCACGGGTGCTCTGTATCGGGCGGCGCGCTGCTAAATCCGACTAAGTACGGCTCATTGTTCGTCTCGATTGCTTCGACTTCCTGGTTAACAATGGGGTGAAATATGCCCCATGCTCCTCGCACAGCGGTTGAGGCGTTTCCAAAAACATCCCAAGCGAATCCAATCCGCGGTTCGAAGCCAAGCTTCCATGGATAGTACAGCCCCGCCGGAACCCCAGGGTCACCCGGAACCACCAGCCCCGGAGGCGCCGTAGGATAGACCGTCGATTGTTTGCCAGGCCAGTATGTCGAAGCACCGCCCGGCTTCCTCTCCGTCCAAGGCGTCTGGTAGCCATAGCGAAGACCAAGGTTCAACGTCAGTTTCCTGGTTATTTTATAGTTGTCTTGAACGAACGGCTGGAATACATAGGAGCGGCCATTGTCGATGATGGTGGTTGTCACGTTGAAGTTATTGGGTCGGCCGATCAAATAGTCCGCATTTGCGTTTCCGGTATACTGGCCGGAAAACGACCAACTCATCGGTGGATATGCCAAGTCTCCATTTGACTGGAAATTGAACATAGCGCCGGCCTGAATGCTGTGTTTGCCGTGGAGCCATGAGACTTTGTCGCTAAATTCGCGGAAGTAGGATGGTTCATCCACGAACCAACCGGATCCAGCCCCAAAGTAGCCGCTTACGGATATTAGTGGAGTTTGAGGATATGGGGTGAAACCGTTGGCATCAATGCCAAGTTCTCTCGCAGACTTACCGTCTTCTGTGACGAATGGCAGCCCTTCCGGTCGCGAGTAGGCAGCCGAAAACTCATTGATGATTTTTGGACTAAACGTGTGGGTTTCGGCCAGCGTATAGGCCTGAAATTGGCTACCGCTAGGAGTCGTGAAAAACGGAATGCTACTTGGATAGGTGGTGATAGCCTTGTTCCGGAACAAACGAAACCACACCCTATCCTTTGATCCGAGCGTCTGGTCAATTTTGATGACGAACTGGTTCGCAGACGTCGGACTTGCTTGCGAATATTCCAGTGCGCCGTTGGGCTGATTGGGTAATGGCACGTACAAGCTGTTGAAGGTCGCTGCGAACTGGTTGAGCCTGGAGCTGGGAATCTGGTTGTTAGTGAATGTTCCCCCGGAGGTCGGATCTGTGAGCGGTGTGGATATGGCCGAAAAATCCCCGTTCCGCTCTGCTTCTGTCGGCACGTATGTAATGGTCAGGACCTCTTGATGAATTCGAAGCCCCTCATAGGCGAAAAAGAAAAAGGTGCGATTCTTGCCATTGTACTTTGGAAGAATAACCGGCCCTCCGATATCTCCTCCAAATTGATTCTGGCGCAAAAGTGGCTTGGGGGTCCCAGCCGGGGTGAATTTAGTGAACGCATCGAACGCATCGTTGCGGAGGTAGTCCCAGGCGGCCCCATGGAATTGATTGCTGCCCGACTTGGTGACGGCCAGAATCACACCGCCGCCTGCCCTGCCATACTCGGCACCATAACTGTCGGTAAGAACTCGGAATTCCTGCAATGCGTCGGGCGTGGGAAGATTCTGATTTGAGTTTGCGAGTGCATCCGTTATCGTCTCGCCGTCGAGTTGCATATTGCCGAAATCGGTTCGGCTTCCCGAAATGCTGTAGGATGGGCCGCCACGGACAGAGGTCTGGTACACCGGTGCGCTCACGTTGGACACGCCGGGCAGCGTACCGAGAAGACTCGCGGCGTTCCTTCCATTCAACGGAAGACCTTCCAACCGCGCATTGTCTACCGTCTCTCCCAGCGTGGCCGTAGTCGTGTCGATGTTAATCGAGTTGCCACTGACGTTGATTGTTTGGGTTACCTGCCCTATTTCCAGCATTACGTCCACCCGAATATCTTGGGCGACTGGAACGAGCACACCAGATTGGGTGAACGACCTGAATCCGTCCGATGTGACGGAAATCGAGTAGTGGCCGATGGGTAACAGAGGAATCATGTAGGATCCGTCTGCAGTCGGAGTTGTACTTGATGTAAAGCCGGTGTCCGCATTTGTGACTCGTACGATCGCCGAAGGAATCGCCGCGCCGCTCTGGTCAGTGACTTTCCCAAGAAGGGTCCCCGTGGTCTGTGCCCGTCCACTGGTGATCCCGGCGAAGAGACAGATCACGAGCAGAACAGACCGCAGCCACTCGACACGACTAAGAGTGCGCATGAAGGCTTGCGTCCTGCTCATCGATTTTCCGATCTGAAGAGGTTCAACATTGTTGCGTACAGACATCTGGTCTCCTTCGCAAAAGACTTACTGTTGGCTGCGCACCATATTTCCTGCGCGTCGACTTGTCGTACATGTCCGCGAGGTGCGGCAGTGCGGCCCCCCTGAGTTCCGCGGACTGAGGGCTGGTTCCGGGCTGACCAAGCGGTCATGCCCGGCAATATCACTGCTGAACTGTTTCTTGCACCGAAGTGAACTTTTGTGACGCTTTCAGGCAACAATTGGATACGCAGGATACTAGGCGCAGCAAAGTCAGGGTGTCAAGCCGAAAATTTCACGTTCGTTCACTATTTTGGTCTAAAATGAATCATAACGAATTGCATTGTTCACTAGCGCGCCTATCTGATTGACTCTGAACTACATTGCGTCTAGCGTTCGGGATCGATAAAACGTGAACATTGTAGGATTCAGGAACTTGCAGAATCTATTGAGGGGACTTCGATGTCGGAATATTTCCTACCCAAGCTTGAGCCGGCGCCTGCTCCTGGTTTCGCAGAGGTGCTGTTGGTGGCCAATGGCGATCTGAGGCAATCGGCCAACAGGGCATGTTGGCCGGTTCAAGAAGCAATGGAGAGCAAGCTTGCTTCTGCCTTCGCGGCCGAAGGTTTTAATCTCCGACGCGCGCATCCCTACGATCCAATCCTCGAGCACGGATTCATTTATAGCCAACGCATGGGGATGGACGTCTTTGGCGGAATTCACCCGGAGTCATCTCTTGTCGTTGCTGAGGCGGTATGGCAATACAGTGGCCATCTTCTGCCCGGACTGCAGCACCATCGAGGGCCGATTCTCACAGTTGGCAATTGGTCGGGGCAGTGGCCGGGTCTTGTCGGCCTCTTAAATCTCAATGCTTGCCTGACTAAGTCGGGCGTGACGTTCTCGACGTTGTGGAGCCAAAACTTCGACGATGAGTTCTTCGTGTCAGGGCTGCATCAGTGGCTCACGACAGGGCAAATCAGGCACGATTTGACTCACGTCCATGCTCTTGATCTTGGAATCCTGCCGCCTGAAGAAGCTGAATTGGGACGTGCTCTGGCGCATGCGCTCCGATCCCGCAAGGCGATTCTGGGCGTCTTTGATGAAGGCTGCATGGGGATGTACAACGCAATCATCGAAGACTATTTGCTCAACCCTACGGGCGTTTATAAGGAACGTTTGAGCCAGTCGGCTCTAGTGGCCGCGATGAAGGAGGTCTCCATAGATGAAGCCCAACGTATCCGCAATTGGCTGGATGAGCGCGGTGTTCGATTTCGTACCGGATCATTTGAAGACACCGATCTGACCGACGGGCAGATCCTCGAACAATGCAAGATGTATATAGCCGCGACGCGAATTGCCCATCAATTCGGCTGCGATGCGATCGGTATTCAATATCAACAGGGGTTGAAAGACGTTACGCCCGCGTCTGATCTTGTCGAGGGTCTTCTGAATAATGTGGAGAGGCCTCCCGTTTTCAGTCGCGACGGAAAGGAACTCTATCAAGGTAAGCCTTTGCCGCATTTCAATGAAGTGGATGAGTGTGCGGGACTTGACTCGATTGTGACCAATTGGGTCTGGAATGCACTACAGATCGATCCGGCCACTACTTTGCACGATGTCCGCTGGGGCGAGCATTATTCAGGCGACGGGATTGACGACTTCGTTTGGCTCTTCCAGATCTCTGGCGCGTCGCCTGCTTCGCATTTCACGAACGGATACCGGGGGGCGATCAGCGAACGTCAACCTGCAATGTACTTTCGATTGGGTGGCGGCACCCTTAAGGGTGTCTGCAAGCCAGGCTCGATTGTTTGGAGCCGGGTTTTCGTCGAAACAGGATGCCTGCACGTCGACCTTGGGCTTGCAGACGTGCTCGCTTTACCCGAAGCAGAAACTCAGCGCCGATGGCAAGCGGTGACTCCACAGTGGCCCATCATGCACGTTCGGCTTCGGGATATCAATCGAGACCAATTTATGGCACGTCATCGCGCTAATCATCTGAGCGTCGCCTATGCGCCCGATTCACAAACTGCAGAGAAGGCGCTCGCCGCAAAGGCAGCGATGATGACGGAGATGGGCATTCAGGTGAATCTTTGTGGAAGCGCACCGTGGTTCTAGCATTTTTCCTTGTTGGCGAGAAGACCGCCAAGACCCAATATGATCAGCGCAGTTCTACGAATCAGAATTGAAGTCACCTCACAAAACAAACGCCGAATTGCGCTCGACCGTGATCGATCTCTCGCAATTCGGCCCACGCCCCTTTCCCGCAGTGAATAGACACGCGGCGGTCAAGCTGGTCGGGGAACAATCTTGAGCGTGTGTGCATGGTCTCCGGGCAATTGGCCAGGCAGGGTCACACGTAGATTCTCTCCGGTTGAAGTCCAGCTGAGGTTGCCGCTCGCCCCGAGCATTTGAACCCGTGAGCCCTCTTTCAGCGACAGCGATTCAACAGTGATCTCGCGCGCCGTTGGGTTGTCGAGCAGAACTGCATAAAGAGCATCACCGTTCCTGGTGAAACGAATCGGTACTCCGCCGCTCGTCTTGCCTTCGGATCTGACCCAAGGACGTGTCTCATAAATTGCCTCTCCATTCGTCCGAAGCCATTTGCCAAGTTCGCGTACTCTGCTCAACTGAAGCTCCGAGATCGATCCATCCGCCTTCGGACCGATATCGAGGAGCAGATTCCCGTTCCTGCTCACGATCTCTACCAGCATCTTGACCAACTGGCCTGCAGAGAGCATATCTTCGGGCCCTTCGTTCTGGTTGTAGCCGAAAGAAGTACCCACGGCATGGCAGGACTCCCACTTCTTCTCGACAATCTTGTCTGGCCAAACTCCTTCAGGAGACGTGTAATCCGCGTGTTCAGTCAATGTGGAACTCGTGTGTTCTTCGGGTCGTTCGTTAGCCACTTTGAAACGGTCATCGATCGTGGCGTCAGGAACAAGGTTGTAATAATCGGCAAGAAGTTGGAGCACATTCCCTGTTCTTGGATAGGCAATATCGTTCCAAATGTCGTCAGGTTCATATCGGTGGATCAACTCTTCGAGTAGCGCATAGACGTAGCGACCATATTCTTCGCTTTGCGGGATATGGTCATTCAGGCCCTGCTGCGTGAGAATAGGTGTTTCGGTGAAGCTCCAATCCAATCCACCTGAGAAGTAGATGCCCATGTGTATGCCCTGTTTGCGAACCGCAGCAGCTAGCTCTCCGATGATGTCCCGCTGCGTGCCTTGCTGATCTGGCTTGCGATGAGGATTGTGAACTTCGCTAGGCCACAGCCTGAACCCGTCATGGTGCCTGGTAGTGGGAACAATGTATCGCGCTCCGATATCCTTGAACAGCTCGGCCCATTGGTCGGGATCCCACTTCTTGACCTCTCGATTGAAAATCGGAATGAAGTCAAGATAGTCGAACTTCTCCCCATAGGTTTCAATATGATGCTTCCACGTGGGCGAACCTTTAATCCTCATGGTGTTCATGTACCATTCGGCATAAGGGTCGTTCATGAACCAATCGGACATGTCGGGCCTAAATTTGCCCCAATCGATCTCCCCTCTCTTTGTGAGTTTGGTCGTGGGCGCCCAGGCCGGCACAGAATACAATCCGTAGTGGATGAAAATTCCGAGCTTGGCGTCTTCGTACCACTTCGGTGCGGTATGTTGCTTCAGACTCGCCCAATCGGGTTGATACCTTCGTCGCGGATTGTTCGCAGTCTGAGCCTCAAAATAAAACACAGACGCTTTTGCGAGAGCCTTTGTTGTCCACGCCGACGCCATGGTTAACGCTCCGAGAGCGCCGATAAATCTCCTGCGATTCATCATTTTCTTTCCTCTGTTCTGGGTTTGCCCCCAAGACAGTCATGGCGATCCTGAACGGAAATCCAATCTCCGCCAGGAGAGCGCGATCTTGCCATCATGAATCATACATCGCCTCGTTGATTCAATTCAATTCACGAATGTCCATTAAATGCCTAGACCAGAAGAAAAATGAGCAATATGGTGCATTTGGGATGGGTTGCCCGGTTCAAAGCTGCGTTGCTTCGGCGGCGTCTCTTCCAGCCGCGCTGATGACTACGCTTTTGCCGTTCCATTCTGCGTGGTTCGCGCGTAGCTGATGCAGCAAACGCTGAGCGATGAATCCAAACGTCCGCGCAACGAATGTTCGATCGCACTCAGCGTCTCTATTGAAGCTGGATTATCGGACTCTGGCAACGGTTGTGCGAACCCGGAAAATTCATTTGGCCGGACAAAAGTCAGCAAGCAAACGGTTCGTTCTTTACGGTGCTCGCGAAAACAGTCACCTGTCGGGGTTGGATTGAGCTGCTCCGTGAACACTCAGCAAAGGGCAGCTCGCCTTTGCTACAAGCTCATAGGCGAAGCTCGTGTGCAGATGACGATTCCAACGCGACTCGTTGTGAACGCCGACCACAAATAGGCTATCGAAGCAAATCTCGGATTGACGAAGAATATCTTCAGTGGTCGCGATTCGGTCCAGATGATAGGCGGGATTACACCATTCACAGTTGGGGAATTCTGTATTGCCGGCAAGTTCGGCGCAAAACCGCTCAATTCTCGCATGTGTGGCAGAGTCGCCCGGTGCGTTGTCAGTTGCGATGGGAACCAGTACGCTGCGAATCCCGAGGTCACGTCCCAGGGCTGCCGCATAATGCGCTGCCGGGACCGATTCCGGCGAGAAGTCTGAGATACACAGGATTTCGTTGAACCTCGGATCGAGGTCAATACCGCCCATTACGTGCGTGCCGACCGTGAGCGTGGGGCAGCGGGCGGATAATAGGATTTTTTCTGCGTTTGAACCAACAAGCACATGCTGCAGACCCCTGTAAATTCCGTGGGTGCCCAACACCAGGAGGTCGGCATTGTTATCTCCGGCGGAGCCCAGAACTGCCGCACACGGTTCACCCTCGCGAAGATCGATTTCAGTGTTGATCCCCACGCGCTGCACACTGGCCGCAAAGGCCTCGAGGCGAGCGAGCGCATGCTCCCTTGATAAGCAGGGTCTGCGGCTGAGGAACTCAGCTTCTTTCGCTTCATGAGAGAGCTCAATTGCATGGACAATTATCAACCTCGCGCCGTAATGATGCGACAAGGCGACAGCATAATCGAGAGCGAGCCGCGAGCTTTCGAGAAAATCAGTGGCGAAAACGATGTTTCGCATCGGGATGGGCGGTTCCGTTTTCTTGCTTCTATCTAACACAAGGACTCTCCTCCTATTTCCACCGCCAACGGTGGCAAGCCGCGGCACGAATTCGCTTCCGTAAACTGATTCCCAAATGAGCGCCTCACGCTCCGGGGTTATTTAGAAGGGCTCCCGACGTATTCCGGGCGCTGTGTAATCTGGGGCTCGGGCGTCGAGGCCGCAGGCGCCGCATCAATGGCCTTGCAGCTCAATTCAGCGGCGCCAATTCGACCGTTCTCCTGGTTTTCCATAACGACCCGCACGGTACGCGTATTTCGCGGGACCCGGACCCTGACTCTAAAAGCTGACACGATCGCTTGGGAGCGTGCCGAGTCCTGAGCACTTGAGAGCAGCCTGACCGATTCGATCCTTGAAGCCTTGATCTCCTGGTCCCCATCCAGGCTCACCGCCGCCAAAGCCAGATTGGCCACGAACTTGCCATCTTCTGTTGGAAGAAAGTCCAGGTTCTTCGACATCAACTGGACCGTGAATCCGACCGTCCCTGTGTCGGGATGTCGCAGCACGTTCGCTAGTCGAACGTCCAGAGCGGTAAAGGGTATGGTCGATTGAGCGGCCTCGGCGAGTTTCATCATGCTTTGCTGCCGTTGATTGATCGGTGCGTGTTCGTCGGGGGCGAAGTATCCTGCCTTGGTCACCGCGCGAAGGTTACGGTCCCGGAGCGTCACGCGAATGCGGCGGAATTTGCCGTTCTGATCTCCTTGTTGAGGCTGATAAGTGAGGGTATAGTAGTTTGCGCCCATTTGCTGGGAACGGGCGATTTCCGCGTCCACATCATTGCGGTTAAAGAAGAGCTCTCCGCCGGTTTCGTTTACGAGCACGTCAAAGTTGATGTCGCCGGCGAATGGGTCATTGCCGTTGTCGGCGATATCGGCGTCGGCTTCCATGGCACTCATGGAGATGTCTGGACCCTGAACAGGCAAACCGGGATAGATCACGAACAGGCTGATTCTCGCATCGACCAGCATGTTGGTTGTGGAATGCACGTACTGCTTCAGTTCGTCCTCTGCTTTTGACGGCAGATCGAGCGGCACAAGATTGATGCCCGGGCCGCCGTGCCCTACCCAGATGATGTTCTTGCGCCCGGGAACTCCCTTGTTCTGCAAAGCGATCTGCTGCAGTGCATCCATGGATTGGGCAAAACGTTCCCAGAAGAAGGAGCCGTTCATCTTCTTGTACGGCAATGCCGTGGGAAGATGCTCCAACGCATTCATGAGGTCGGAACGGCTGCGCGTATATCCCTGCAGCATCTCGAGGGACTGATTGCCGATCACCATGAGCTCCGCCGGCGACGCCAATTGTTCAGGTTGCGCAATGAGGAAGCGCTTGACCTCGTACCGGATATACGCGAAGTCCTCGAAATTCGAGTTCAGCAGGTCGAACGAAAAGATGCGCTGCGGGTTCTTGTCTTCGAGGATTGTGAAGTCATCTTTGGTCAGGCCAGTAACAACTGGGCGTCCGCTTTTGTCGAGTACGGTGACATCGAGAAACACCAAGGTTGAATTTATTCGAAAGGTCGGGGTTGAGGGCGACGTCTGGGGGGCCTGCGCAGACAGATTTGCAGCGTTATATACAGCGGAGACGGCAAACAACCAATGCAACAAATAATCGGATCTCATGCAGCCTCGCGATGGATTTCACTTAAGGGGCGAACCTCTGCTATTGCGAACCTTCCAGACGATTCGCCCTCCGGTTTTGTGGCTCGTCATCTGAACGCGCCGATGCGACTCGACAGCGCCATTCTCAAGTCGCGTCTACAGCGAAACATACGTGATTTGACCGTAGAGAGCGGAAGATTCAGCGCTGTGGCTACTTGCATGTAAGGCAGTTCCTGGAATACGCACATCTCGATCACTTCGCGGTTGGGGGGGGCCATTCCTCCGATGGTTGCAGCTACGATCTTGTCTCCTTCGCGCTGTTCGTAGCACTCCTCCGGATTCATGCTACGGTCGATAATCTCGAGCTCTTCGCAACCTTCATCGGTGAATTGCGAACATTCGAGTGGGACCAACATTCTTCCTCGTCGACTTCGCAGATACTCGCGGGCAGTGTTCTTGACGATGGCGTTCAGCCAGGTTTTCATTTGGGATTCGCCACGAAAGGCGGCCAGTTTCCTGAAGGCCTTCAAGAGGGCTTGCTGGACGATGTCCTCTGCTTCCTCGCTGCGGTTGGTGATTCTCATGGCCAGCCAAATGAGCTGAGGACGATATCGTTCAGCAGCATCTACAAATTCTCCGAGTTTTATCTTGTCGAGGCGCGACGGA
>Ga0207098_10285_pt2 | contig 16223 bp, 13 predicted proteins | sample Alteio_BWMinHeat_84_FD_153548 | JGI IMG/M metagenome (GOLD analysis project Ga0207098, IMG submission 153548) | Enriched cells from forest soil in Barre Woods Harvard Forest LTER site, Petersham, Massachusetts, United States -... | ecosystem: Environmental > Terrestrial > Soil > Temperate forest >...
CTTCTGCAGGACTAAATTTCACGCGATAGACCTTTTGATCCAAAGGCTCTTAGCGGAGAGTTCGCAGGCACTTTTATTCATTCCGATCCGTTAACCTGGGTACTCTACGGCGAAACTAGAGACATTCTTGCGAAAAGTGCCGATCTATATTCCTTTGCCTTAGTGGTTCTAGAGTCCTTGTTTGGGTTACAGCCTATCGCAACGGATGGGAGAGGAACTTTCCATCTTTTACCAGGCGAAAACTGTATGAATAAGTATAAAACCTTTAAAATGTACAAAAGTAGCGAGAACAAAACAGATCTCCCAAGCAGTGAGCCTTTGGATCAAAAGGTCTATCGCGTGAAATTTAGTCCTGCAGAAGCGTCTGGTCTGAGTAGCTGCATGCAGGAATACGGGTTGAGAACATACAGGTATCTAAAAAATTATTTGGAGAAAAATGATCGAAAGTGTTTCCGGAGTTGGGTAGATAAAAGTATGACCAACGATTGCCTTCCTGCTATTGCTCTTGATTGTCTGAACCCAATCCTAGATGAAAGAGTAGAAACTGCAGAAAGCATTCTAAAAAGAATAGATAGAATATCCGGGATATCTCAAATAGCTAATTTTGGCCTGCGATAAGTTTAATAGTCCGTTGCGTAGAAAATTTTGTCCTTCTCATCCCAGATAATGTTGTCGCCGCCGTTGAAGTCAAAACCTACTGGCCGAAAGTGATTATCATCGAGATAATTACCTTTAACAAGCAAATGGTTTTCTAACTCAAATTGAATAACGTCGTAATGAGTCTCGACGTAAAAGTCTTCCACTGCTCGAATACGGCGTTCAGCTTCTTTAACTGAACCAAATTGCTGAGTTAAGTATGCATTTGCTTTTGGGTCATTGTTCTTACTCGCCCTGAGGACCAAATTCTTAAGACTTTCCACCGACTTCCCATGCACTGCTTTTTGGACTAGGATTCCCAGTTGAAAGGCGTCAGGATTATCCTTGTAAGGGGCGGGGCGAATCAGTTCGACAGTCTTTCCACTGCTGTCGATATATTTGAAATTTCCTGAAAATGATCCAAATAATTTTGAGAGGGAAATGTCTCTCCTGATACTCTGGCTTACATCATATAGCGTATCAGTGCGGCTTGGATTTCTAATTTTGATTACTTCGTTAGTATTATCTATCAACCAGGCGGCATTTGCTCTTTCACTAAGATTGACGGGTTTTGGCCGATGATAGAAAAAGACCTTAGAATCAGCCCCTTCGCCTGCGTAGGTCAGTACACGATCTATCTGTGCAAGGTCGTTGGTGGGTAAGACTTGGTTCAGCCGTTGTTTGAGAATAGCAGTACCCCTTAATCTTGGATCAGGTTTTGGAAGTGAAAGAAGCATATCTCGAATTTGATCTCCGGCCCCTACTGTCTTAGGACGTACATATTTATATAAGTTCTCTTTTTTTAGACTCTCGGCATTGCTTCTTACAGGAGTCATGGAACGATCTGGAGCCTTACCTGTCATATATGGATCTTCTAAAGGCTCTCCGCGGGTAAATTTGAATTTGGGTTCTTTCGATAGGCCGTTTCCATTAAGCTTAACAGGATTACAACAGGAATCGATAAACGCTACTAAAGCTGTTTTAGGTTGAGCACAGATACTACTTAACTGAGGTGCCTTCAATTGTATGGAGGAGCTTCTCTGTTCGGGTAGCTTAGATTCAAGTGAGGGAAGCTTGAATAATTCCTGCCTAAGTGCAGGCGAAGCTACGTACTCTCCGCTTTCTAGGCTCATTCGGCTAGCAGAGCTATTGCTAGAACTTGTATAGCTGCTGCTTGAATCCGTATTGTTGCTACTAGAAAAGGAAAAAGCGCTGCTCTCCTTGGTTTCGATACTCGAGCGAACGCGAGTAGACCCTGTTTTCAAAGCAGGGGGCAATTTAAGTATTTTCGGTATTACTAAAGAATCAATTTCGATTTCCAACTCATCTAGCATCGGGAAGTTAAATGTAAATTCGATCTTGCCCTCCCTACAAACTCCAATGGGCTGTTCTATTTGTTGATTGACCCTTTCCTTCTTGGGGAGAATAGGTTTACAAGTCCAGTGTCGATCTTTTAAGCAGGAAGGAATTTCGGGACCTAAAACGATTTCCCCGCCGTTACAAGACTTTGGTTTTAATCCACAGCATTCCTCGTGAATTTCAATAGTTTCGTCGCAGGGTGGAGAGGCCAATAGTGTTCCCGGCAAACTCTCGACTGTTACGAACATGCTTGTTAAAAGAAAGTGAAATAGTTTTGATCTCAAGAATTGTTTTGTATTCAACCCAATGCCCCTTTCGAAATTGTCTCGTAAGTTAGCGACAAGATCAATAGAGAACACTTGCGCGGCGTCAGATGATTCAGCCAGTCTATGGGGCGAAAATCCGAGATGCCTGGATCAAACCTATTTGGTAAAGATCATTGGGATTTGTAACCCTCTCGAAAGAGGTAAAAAATAAGGATCAAATTATGGGCTTCGAATGGAAAATTAACTCTATTGAGGCAGACTGGAACGAATTATCCAACTTGTATAGAATAGCTCGGGTGGTCTTTTTTTGATTACCAGCTTTCGCAGGTGAACTCTGCTTGCGGACTCAAATAGAGTACCTTAGTTTCATTTCTAACATATATGTAATTATTTTTCCATCGTATAAGATTTGAGTCGAAGCATTGGAAACTATTAGCAGAATTTCTAGTTATTCGACTGATAAGAGTAGCGCTTGTAGGCTCTTTCGGGGGAGGATTCTCAGTCCAACGTTTTGACTTGAATCGATTGCGGCTTGCAGGTATGGATGAGGTTATGAAAAAGCTATTTGCTGTCTATCTGGGTGGAAAAGCGCAAGGTGCACAAATAGAAGTTCATGATCTTGTTTTCGCAGTGGGGCCTGATATTAAATCGACGTTTCCCCAGCTGCGGGATGTCTGGTTTGGGACACCAGAGTCAGTCCATATCGATTCGTGGACGGAACTCTCGCAAGTTGATGATTATCAGATAACTTTATGCAAAGAGCCATCAGGGCAAGTCGGAAATAAATTATTTTTTATCAATATTGGATCCTATACCGCTCGTCGTCTAGGAGAAAATCATCACTTTCTGTTTCTAGTCGCCCCTTCGGCTCAGGATGCAAAAGCGCGCGCTAAGGATTTTATCGTCGCAAAGAGAGAGGATGTCCCTCACACCGATAATCTGATTGAGATTGATTCAATTAAAGAAATTTCGGATGTACATGGACTCTATGTATCTCTGGAAAAAAAAGAACAAGAGGCGAATCAGAGCGCAGAGGACTGTAAAGACGCCATCACTCAGATTGAATTCAATAAGGACTTAAAAATTACCAATCTCTATTGGCCACTGAAACAAGAATCGAGCCCTTCAGCCTGATCGTTAAGTCTGAAAGCCTGATTTCATTCTATTGTATTCGGATTCCTCAACAATATTAAAAAACCACGCGACAATGAACGTGACGCAAAGGCCTTGCGGAGGACTTTGAATAGATATTCAAAATTTATTACAAATGGATTTTGTGATGTGATGGGCTCGACCAAGCCAAATCTGGGTCTTGCTTTTTCGACAGTATAGGTTCCAAAGAGCCAATCCCAAATCATTAGAATTCCCCCGTAATTTTTATCGATATACTCAGGATTGGAAGCATGATGAACCCGATGATTGGAGGGACTGTTAAATATTTTGTCGACCCATCCCATTTTTCCAATCGATTCTGTGTGAATCCAATACTGGTAAACAAGTACTATTTGTTCTGCCAAAACCGCCATAAGAGGATGGAACCCAATAAGAACTAGAACTAAAGACCACATTAATGTGGGAAAGAAAGTCAGCCACCCGAGCCGTAGAGCAGTAGAGGTGTTGAATTCCTTAGAGCTATGATGGACAGAATGAATGGCCCAAAGGATTTGAATTTCATGCTCGATTCGGTGAAGCCAATAGAAAGAAAAGTCTGCAATAATCATGAGGGCAAAACAAGAGATCGGTGTTACTGGAATGTGATAGGGGAGCAAGCGAGATATTGCGAGTAGGCCACCAACTGCAAGCGAGCGGTAGATGGTGTACTTTAGAAACTGGCCGACCGCAAAGATCGAAAAATTTGTAATGGTTTCCTTTGGGTCACGTTTCGTTTTATCAATCCAAAGCGAAACGAAAAAGCCGGCCAGAGTTAAGATAAGCAGTGCGATAGTTGTGCTTAAATCAAAACCGTGAACTAACTTCAAGAGATTTTCCATGGGCGCCACTTCCTCTCAATAGTGGAACCAGAGCGGCTCAAAATTTGAATGCCGAGTGGTACCTTGATATTGGGAATCTACCTCAGGCGAATTGATTTGAGTTACTCGCCTTTGCTATCGTAGGTGTGAACAAATATGAAAGCACCAAACATTATAAAACCTCATGTAACTCCTAGGAAAAATCCGAAACAAGAGAGAAGCCGTGAACTGGTGCATACTATTTTGCAGGCTACTGCTCACATTTTGGATCGAGGTGGCTTAGAAGCATTTAACACGAATGAGATTGCCCGGGTTGCGGGGGTGAGTATTGGCTCGGTCTATCAGTTTTTTCCGAATAAGGATTCTATTCTGGCGGCTTATGTAGATAGGCAGATGACGCTCGATTTTAATCGGATTATTGAGCTATTAACTTCACAGAGGGCGGCTCCAAAAGAGCTGCTCATTGAGAGTCTTGTCCAAGAATTAATAGATATTTTTTGTAGAAATAGAAAATTAAGGCAAATTATCTATCAGGAAGGCCCCCGTCTCGAACTTCTAAAAAGGAGAGAAGGCTATATTCGTGAAGTTCGTCAGATGTTGCGATCTATTTTATTCGAAGAAAAATTTGCCAACGAAAACCAGGTAAAATCCTTTGAAGTGGTTTTTCGCGCCGTAATGGGGGTAATTATTTCTTCGTTCACAGATGATTCTTTCAATTTCAGTCCATTAGAAATGAAGAAACAGCTACTCCGACTTTTTTCAATGTGTTTTGACTCGGATTAGATCGGGAAAAAATTGACTGAACTGGAAAGCCCGATAAATACGTGTTAGCGTGAGGCAATTTGAGTAGCTTGAAAGGTATTTATTCATATGAAGAATGTGATATTTCAGAAGCGGTTGGAACTTGTTCATAGACCCACTAAGATTTCCAAATTGACTAACCTGTCAAAAACCCTTGGCACTGAGATCTCCATCTGGCGAGATGATCTCACAGGATTTGTCGAATCCGGAAACAAGATTAGAAAGTTGGAGTTTCTGCTGGCGGACGCGATCGATAAAGGTTGCAACACTATTATTACTTGTGGCGGTATTCAATCAAACCACACGAGAACAACGACCGTAGCAGCTCGGAAATTTGGAATGGAAGTTGTTGTATTAGTTTCTCACCCTGACGGTGAGAAAATTCTAAATTCTCCTACTTCGGGTAATTTATTATTGAATCGGATCTTTGGTGCGAAGTTTAAGTTCATTGATCCTCAAGAGTTGAAATCAGCTGGGTCCTTCGATCCATTTTTGGAATTGGAAGCAACAAAGTTAAGTCGAGAAGGAAGAAAGCCGTACATCATACCGCTGGGTGGAAGTAATCCCATCGGATGTCTAGGTTATCTTACGGCCATTGAAGAAATGCTCGATCTTTGGAAACAATGCGAACCTTCGTCCTCTGGGCCAGACTCGATCTTTTGTGCGGTTGGCTCTGGCGCAACTCATGCCGGGTTGGTGCTAGGTCTTAGGGAATTTAATCATCCGCGTACCTCTGTTTATGGAATCAGTTCGGGCGAATCTAAGACACATTTTGAGAATACGATTCGTGTTTTGCTTTCGAATACCGCGAAGCAGTTTTCCGTTAAGCTCGAGAATGTAGATGTGGAGAGAGTAACGGTTTTCGATGATTATATTGGCGAAGGTTACGGCGTCGCTACCGATTCTGAACTAAAATTCTATATCGATTTTGCGAGATCGGAAGGAATTCTCTTAGATCCCTGCTATACGGGCAAAGCTTTTAACGGAATGATCTCTGAATTGAAGAAGAACCCCGGCCGATATGGTAAAAAAATTCTCTTCTTACATTCTGGTGGAGTGTTCGCAAATTTCGCCTATGAAAGACAATGTCACGGTCTACTTAGTAACTATGTATGAGCTACTGAGAGAGCGAGGAGTTCGTGATCTTCTGGAGAGTGGTCAACGTAGCCCGAGTCTGCACAAACATAATTCAGAAAATTTGCTAAACTTTCTGAACGTGTGCTCAAACTATCGATGCGGATAAATTCCTCGATGGTGTGCATTCCACCTCCTGTGGCTCCCAGCCCATCGATAATGATGACATTTTCACGAGCCATGTAATTAATGTCTGCCGATCCTCCTGATTTAGCGGCTCGAACTCTGCGGCCTTCTGTTTTATAAATATTAGAAAGGTATCTATTGATGAAGTGGGCCGAAATTTCATTGGATTTAACGGGCGGACAATCATCGACAATTTGATATGTAGAGACAGGGAGAGAGCCGTTCATGCTTGGTTCCACATAGGTGGTGTGAATAATTCTATCTATCTCCCTGTGGGCATGGTCCCGGGACTCGGTATCAGAAAAGCGCACGTCCAATTTTGCGTGAGCATGGCCGCAGACAATATTAAATTTCGAACCACCGCCGACTTGACCCAGATTTACGGTGAGATCTTTAGATTTATCGGAGATATCATGAATTTTGGATAATTTTAAGGCAAGTTCGTAGGCGGCATTCACCCCCTGATGGAAGTTTCGACCTGCGTGTTCTTCTTTGCCCTCAATATCTATTTGGTACCAGCGGTTTCCTCTGCGGTTCGAAATAATGGAGCCATCATCAAGACTGGGTTCGAAACCCAGGATCATAAAGGCATCATCGCTGAAGTGGCGGAGAAGTTTTCCGAAACCTGGAGAACCAATTTCTTCGGTTGGGCTACAAATAAATCTAAAGTTTGCGTGACCAGAATAATTTCGTAAAAATGCTTCCAGACCAGTCAAAGCGATCACTATTCCGCCTTTGTCATCAATTACTCCCGGGCCCCGAGCGATGCCCTTTCGTTTTTCTATAGATAAAGTGTTTTTCAGTGTGTCAGCTTCGAAAACGGTGTCAGCGTGAACGACGAAGTTGATAAAGGGAACATTTCTGGTATGTCTTCTTTCTCCAATGAGCATTCTGGCCGGTGCGGATGGTGTAGATTGGTTGTTTATGAATTCAAAATCAAAGCCGAGTTTTGATAATTGCTGTGCGACTATTGACTGGACATTTTCGATTCCAGAAATGTTGTTAGAACATGAATTTATTTCAACTAGACAATGTAACAAATTAAGTTGTTTTCTGTCTATCGCGGTTTCCATCTAGCTAGCACCTCTATACTTTCTGATTTGTAGCTTATTCACTTCCCAATATTAGCAAGGCTAAAGCCAAAGGAGAAAAAAATGTATAACCCCAGAATATGACTAGCTAACCCGGTTTGTCTTTGGGTGTGCATGCAGCAGCCGAGATTACTTTTTGTAATAGACATTAAGGGCTTGAAATATGTTACTCATTCTCTCAGAGTTGGTTTCGAACTGAGTTGAACTCATATTACAGCTGGCAATTGGAAGTTAAATAAATAGGCCCTCTGGTATTATTCTTGCTTGAATAGATAATTAGTCACTAGGGGGATTAGTTATGAGGACAAAAAACACATATGGAATTTTGGGCGGATTGGGGCCATTAGCGTCAGCGCAATTTTTATTGAGTTTATATAAAAATGTAGATCCGGTCGAAAATGAACAAGAAATGCCAAAGGTGGTGATGATATCGGATCCGACCTTTCCAGATAGGACGACTTACTTCTTAAAGGGTTTCTACGACGAAATAGGGTCGAGGACGGAATCCGCGATACGTACTCTACTTCAATTGGGGGCTTCTCATATAATTCTCTGTTGTATCACTTTACATGCGATCGTTCCCTTTCTACCAAGAAAGCTACGGAGGCGTTTGATCTCGTTGCCAGAGGCTGCGCTTCAAGAAGTAATTAGGATTAAGCAACGGGCGCTATTGATGTCTACCAATGGGACTCGCGGGCTTCGTATTTTTGAAAATAGTCCAGCATGGAAAGAGGCCTCTTCGTTTGTGACCTTGCCGGATGAGACTGATCAACAGGAAATTCATAAGTTGATTTACGCTATGAAGACGCACTTTGATCCAACGAAGACACAGTTATTTCTTGCTTACTTATGCAAAAAATATCAAGTTGGTCATTTAATTTGTGGATGTACGGAATTCCACTTGGTTTCGACCCAGTTAAAGGATTTGGATTCCGGTCCGAATGCGATTAAGTTTATTGATCCTCTGAATTTAGTGATGAAACAGGTAAAGTAAAAGAGAGAAAGGAACATGGGATGCTGACAATGCCTACTGAACAAACCCGGTTTTTGCCGGAACGAGCTGCTGTTCTTAAGAAGCTTTTGAAACTTGGATTATTGTATGACGAAAATTCCGCAATTATCCTTCACGATTTGGATCACCTGAAACGGCGCTTTTCTGAACTCCAAGCCTCTTTTCCTGCGACGGCCATTCATGCTTTTGCGATCAAAGCAAATCCCTTGCTGAATATACTTAAAGAGGTTGTTAGGCTGGGAGGAGGCCTGGAAGCAGCTTCGCTTGAAGAAGTTTTTTTAGCTAGAGCTGCTGGATGTCCTCCAAACAAGATTATTTTTGATTCGCCCGCAAAAACACGAAGGGAATTGGCAATTGCACTGGATCTAGGTGTATACATTAATGCCGATAATTTTGATGAGCTTGAGCGAATCGCTGAACAGCAGGAAAAATTGACTACACCAAGACCGATAGGATTGCGCTTAAATCCACGGCTGGGTTCGGGGACAATCCCGTTAACGGGTGTAAGCTCTGCAACGTCGCAATTTGGCGTTCCAGTTGATTCGAATGAGGATAAAATAATTGAAGCTTTCGCCAAGTATCCGTGGTTAGTGGGTCTTCATGTGCATGTGGGTTCCCAGGGCTATCAACTTTCCAACTTAGTAGAAGGTCTGCGTCGAGTCTGTCATATCTATCGGCAGATTGAAGAAAAATGCGGACAAGATAGGATCCAGTTTTTTGATGTTGGTGGGGGCCTTCCGGTAAGTTACAAGTCTGGACAACGTTCGCCGGAATTCAGTAGCTACGCAAATCTTCTGGCAGACAGTCTACCGATGCTATTCAAACCAAAGCTCCAACTCATTACGGAATTTGGGCGTGCGATGGTTGCTAACGGGGGATGGGCTGTAAGTCGTGTGGAATACGTGAAAAGAACTAAAAGTTCACAAATAGCAACGATTCACTTAGGAGCTGATTTTCTTTTGCGGCGTGCTTATAATCCGAATTATTGGTATCACGAAATTACTGTATGTGGTCCAAATGGCGACCCGAAAGCGAATATTGATCAATCTGCCTGGACGATCGCAGGACCACTGTGTTTTGCCGGCGATATTATTGGACGTGACTTGAGTCTGCCGCCCATTGAAGAGGGAGATTTGGTTGTTATTCAAGACATCGGGGCCTATACGCTAGGTATGTGGTCACGTCACTGCAGCCGAGCTATTCCCATGGTGGTCGGACATGAATTGAAAAAAGATCCCTCCGATCCAACTTCTGAAGTCTCACTGCAAGTGCTCAGAAAACGTGAGTCTTTGGATGATGTGGTAGCGTTCTGGACTGGTCGCGAAACCTGGGTTTAGATAGTCGGTGACGCGAAATAGGATTTTTGAGGAAAAACTGACAAAGTATCAAGCCAAAAAGACATTTCGCGACTAAGGCAGGCCGTATTCCTTTCTTTTTCGCCACAGCGTAACCGTAGTCACTCCCAGAATCTCGGCAGCTTTTTCGAGATTGTCTACCTGAGAAAGAACATATTGAATATGGCGTTTTTCGGCCTCCTGTAAGTCGAAGAGTTGGCCCTCTGGCGGTGTAAAGGGTTGATTTCGATTTTGATTCAATATCGAATCCGGCAGATCAGACAAATGGACGGCTCGACCCTGCGAGAGCATAAGAATTCTCTCCATGACATTCCGTAATTCTCGAATGTTGCCCGGCCAGTTAAAGTTTTGGAGCACGAGCATGATCGGCTCCGGAATTTTTGCCGGCAGTGAAAGGGTTTCGGACGTTAGTTCTTTTAAAAATCTTTCGATGAATACGGGAATATCTTCTTGTCTGTGTCTGAGAGACGGTAAAACACATTCCATAACATTAAGGCGGTAATAGAGGTCTTCGCGAAATTTACCAGCGGCAACAGCTTCGTTGAGGTTCTTATTGGTCGCGGCTAAAATTCGTGTATTGACGGAAATTTCTTGGTTGCTTCCGACTCGCTCAAAAACCCTCTCTTGGAGAAATCGTAGCAACTTAGCTTGGCCGTTTAACGATAGATCCCCGATTTCATCTAAAAAAAGCGTGCCACCCTGGGCTAGCTCCAGTTTTCCAACTTTATCTTGTGTCGCTCCGGTAAACGCGCCTTTAACATGACCAAAGAGTTCGGATTCCAGTAGTGATTCGGTAAGAGTGGTACAATAGAGAGTGATAAAAGATTGGGAGGTTCGATGGGAAAGCTCGTGAATGGTATGCGCCAATTCGCTTTTTCCAGTACCGCTCGGTCCAGTTAAAAGAACGGTCGCTTCGGTAGCAGCGACTTTCTTGATAAAGCTTTCGAGTCTTTGGCTTGCAACGGAAGTGAAACCTGCAAAATAATTGCGTCTGATTTTGGTGGCTTTAAGCTCGCGATTTTCTCGATTTAGTGAAACGACAAGTCGGACTTTTTTTAATAGATGGATTAGCTGTTGCCGCGTAAAGGGCTTTGTTAAATAATCAAAGGCGCCTTCTTTCATCACTGTGACGGCATTATCCACGGACGCAAACGCTGTCATTACTACAACAAGAACTGAAGGTTGAAGTTTTTTGGCCTCGTGAATTAAATCTAGGCCTGTTTTTTCACCCATTCTAAAGTCCGTCAGAATCAGATCCCAAGTTTCATTTTGTAAAAGAGATACAGCTTTATCTACCGCCTTATCCGGAGAGGATGCTTGGGTGACGTCGCATTGAAGATCGCGTAGACTAATGGATAAAGTATGTGCAATATTTCGATCGTCATCGACTAGCAGAACTTTTAATGGAATTTGGTCTATCATTGTTCACACCTCTATTCCCTAACTTCCCGTACTCACACCTGCGGGAGCGAGATTCTAAAAAGTGAGCCTCGCGGCTTGTTGTTAAAATATTCAATCTGACCTTCGTGCGCTTCAACGACCTCTTTCGCTATCGTCAGACCTAATCCCAAAAATCCGGATGCTTTCCCGGAATTCACTTTTTCGCCTTGGAAATACGGTTCAAACATTCGCTTTTGTATTTCCTCTTGAATACCCGGGCCTTCATCTATGATTTTTACGTGTACCGCAGATTGCTCACGATCGGTTATATAAACTTTGATTTTTCCGTTCTCTGGAGAGACACGAATTGCATTTGATAGCAGATTTGAAATCGCCCAAGGAAATTTGACAATATCTACATTGGCCAGAATCACTGGGAACCTTCCTTTACAAATTCAATTTTTACATTCTTATCACGAGCCAGAATTCGAAAAGGTTTAATCCATTCTTGCAAGAGATCGCTTAATGGAACTTTCTCTATCCTCAGTTTAAGTGAATGAAGATCAGTGACACTGACTTGCATAAAATCATTCGCAACAGCACGAATTCTTGAGATATCCTCGAGCATGGTATCGACCAGTCCACGCGATTCGTCATTCATTCCAGACACTCTAGTTTCCAGTATCTCCGCCGCTGTTCCGAGAGACTGTAAAGGTGTTTTAATTTCATGAGCGAGAACGCCGATAAATTCAGCCTTGAGTCTCTCTCTATGTCGTAATTCAGTAATATCATGCAGGAGATAGAGGGTGCCGATTTTTCCTCTTATTGCATCATTTCCAATAATTTTTCGCTCTCTAATGGCGAAAATTCGCTTCTTTCCATTGATATCGAACTCAAAAGCGTTTTCACGTGGAATAGGCTTACCGATAACGTCTCTCAATTTTAAATAATTGTCGTTCCGAGTGGAGAGATCTGTCCATTTTTGCTCTAGGACTTCGTTCATTTTTAAGGCGAGCAAAGTAAGCATTCCTTCATTAGCGTGGATGATGCGATTTTCGTTATTGAAAACCAAAATTGCGTCTTCGACAGACGTCAAAACTGCCTCAAGCTTAATACTTTGTTGCGATAGCTTTTCGAGATTAAGTTTGCGTCGTTCCACGACCGTATTCCAGAGACCCATCAGCTCGTGATTTAATATTCGCATTTCCAGGCTATTCGGTTCTGGAAGAGTGAGCATTCTCTCTGGATTAGCCCTTGCTCGAAGTCTCTCTGCGAGTTCTTTAATCGGCTGGGCAAGTTTATTGCTGAGGCTGTCAGAAATGGTGAAGCCGAGAATGACTGTAATCAAAAAGACAATGAGGCTGACCAAAAAGACTCTATGATTTATTTCGATGCTCTCCTGAGCAATACGAAACATACTTTTTTCGTTAAGAGTGACGAGAACATCAAGATAATCCGACATTTTGTCTTGATCGATTTCAGTAATAGTGCCTATTTTGGATTTACTATTATTCCATAGATTGCGAATATCTTTAACCGCGACATTTTCTCCGGATTCGGTGATGTTCCCTTCGGCAAAAGTAATCGCTTTCTCAAATTCATTTATATAATGAGCAGCTTTCTTTTGTTTGCTCGGATCTCGCAGGGCGTACCAGGCCTTCCTCATCTGGGCGGCCGCCGCAATCGAATCATAATTTACATGAATCATTCGAGGCGTCATCTTTGTTGCAAGCAAAACAGAAAACATGAGAATTGATCCCAACGCGATATAGAGTAGGATCAGAATCGCAAAATTTCTGAAGATCTTCTTTCGAATTGGTGGGAGTGTGGAGGTCGATTCAACGGTCATCTTCTGAAGACCTTTCAAAAATCGGAACAATGTGTACTTCTACTCCTACCGAATCATGGATAAAATCGAGCAATACCGAACCTCGAAGTCGTTCTCGGAACGGTGATAGACGTGATTTTCCAAATACAGCGTGTCGAACATTATTTTCCTGCGCAAAATTGACTAGTGCCTCAGCGATTTTGTCGGACCGAATAGTAATGATTTCTGCTCCGAGCTTCCTAGCAAGCGCTAAGTTGTTCTGTAATTTTCGCTGAATTGCCGAATCAATAACCGTGGGTTGCTCATGCTTTCTTTGCACGTATACAACAAAGCATTTGCTCGACACTTGCGCCGCAAGTTTAGTGCCGTTTCGAATCAAGAAGGGTGCATTATTGGGGTCTGAGCTCAGCGCGACCATGACTGTTTCATTGGTGAGAGATGTCGCTTCAGCAGAGAGCAGAGCTTGTTCTTCGATTTTTCTAATTTGATCTCCTGCAGCTTCTTTTAGCGCAGTTTCTCTAAGGGCGGATAGATTTGCCTGAGTGAAAAATCGCCGCAGGGCTTGTTCGGCCTGGTCTGGTTTATAAATTTTTCCGGTCCGAAGGCGTTCACGCAGCTCTTCAATAGAAACATCTACTGTTACAATTTGGTCAGCTCGCTGTAGAACAAAGTCTGGCAGACGCTCTCGAATTTCGACGCCTGTGACAGCTGTAATCTTGTCACCAACGGATTCGAGATGCTGAACGTTCAATGTGCTTATTACGTTGATTCCGTTATCAAGAATTTCAAGAACATCTTCGTAACGTTTTTCGTGCTTCATGCCTGGGGCGTTGGTATGGGCTAGTTCATCAATAAGAGCTATTTGAGGGTTGCGTTTGATAATCGTCGCGAGATTCATGTCCTCGTAGGATCGATCACCAGTTGTGTGAAAGCGTCTTGGGACAATTTCCAGTTCCCTAACTTGGCTGAGGGTCTCTGCGCGATCGTGGGTTTCGAGATATCCAATCACTACATCGAATCCACGGGTCTTAAGGCGATGCGCTTCCTCGAGCATCGCAAATGTTTTTCCAACCCCGGCGGCGTACCCGAGGTAAATTTTTAAGGAGCCTTTTTTTCTTCGCTCCAGAAGTTCTTCAAAGTGGATCATTCTTTTGCTCACTAGCTCAGTTATGACCGGTAGAACACCATTACGCTTTTGATAGAAACATTACATTTTTGAAATCCCGTACAGCCTCGAAAATGAATTTTGTAGTCGACTTGGGGTGGTATATGCCTTGCTCTATTGCTGTCCATTGGGCTAGTCATAGGGCTAGAGTTGCCCAATTTAACTGTTTCTGTAAAGAGGTATCGCTATGACGGACCTGATGAACCTAGGTCTTATTATATTGCTATTCGGTTTGTCTTTTGCTTTTGTGGCCGGGTGCGAGAGGCTGAAATGATTGTTGTTGTATTAGGGATATCGGTATTGGTGTTTGGCTATCTGCTCTATGCGCTGATATTTCCGGAACGATTCTGAGCCCGAAGAAGTATGAATAATTAAGAAAGTAACTTTAGGTTTGGGTTGGGTATGAGCATTAGTATTCGAGATTATGTGCAACTGGGTTGTCTTGTGGGTTTGCTGTTGCTTTCGGCAAAGCCGTTGGGAATTTATATCGGAAAAGTTATTGGCGGAAAAACCACCTTTTTGTCGCCGATTCTGGGTCCGATAGAGAAGTTTATCTATCGTGCTGCAGGAATTGACCCCGATGAAGATCAACATTGGACGCAATATGCGCGCGAACTCTTGTGGGTGAGCGTTGGGATGCTTGTTTTTACGTACGCTATCTTACGCTTCCAGCATCTACTGCCTCTCAATCCGGCCGGTATGGGTTCTGTAGCGCCGGATTTGGCTTTTAATACCGCTGTTAGTTTTCTCACAAACACAAATTGGCAGGCTTATGCCGGCGAGAGTACGCTCAGCTATTTCTCTCAGATGGTCGGACTAACTTTTCAGAACTTTACCTCGGCCGCAGTCGGTACATCCGTGGCCATAGCGCTTATCCGGGGGATTGAGCGAAAGCAATCAAAGGGAATCGGCAATTTTTGGGCAGACTTTATTCGATGTAATCTGTATGTATTTTTTCCACTGGCTTTAGTCTTTGCAGTTTTTCTGATGTCGCAGGGGATTATTCAGAATTTTCTCCCTTACCAAGAAGTGACCACCCTTGAAGGAGTTAAGCAAGTGATTGCACAAGGTCCGGTGGCATCGCAGGTGGCGATTAAAATGTTGGGAACCAATGGGGGCGGCTTCTTTAATGCAAACGCCGCACATCCATACGAAAATTCGACGCCACTTTCAAATTTCTTTCAGATGTTTAGTATTTTTCTGATACCCAGCGCTTTGGTTTATTTGCTGGGAAGCAAGCTGAAGAATACAAAGCACGGATGGTCCGTTTGGGCGGCGATGGCGATTCTTTTTGTCGGGGGCGCGATATTTTGTGCCCACTACGAATATGCTGGCAATCCAATTTATGAGAAACTGGGCTGTGCCAGTTCAGCAAATATGGAAGGCAAAGAGGCTCGTTTTGGAATTTTTAGTTCGGCCCTCTTTGCGACCGTTACCACCGACGCTTCGTGCGGCGCCGTGAATTCGATGCATGATAGCTTTACTCCGCTTGCTGGATTGGTTCCTCTCGTAAATATTCTGTTAAGCGAGGTCATCTTTGGAGGTGTAGGAACAGGGCTGTATGGCATGGTAATGTATATTCTTATCACTATTTTTATTGCTGGATTGATGGTGGGTAGAACGCCGGAATATATGGGTCAAAAGATCGAGGGAAGAGAAGTCAAATACGTTATGTTCGCGATGATTGTTATGGCACTTTCGATTTTGGGATTTTCCGCTTGGGGAGTATTGGATTCGCGAGGACTAATGGGAATCGCAAATTCAGGACCGCATGGACTCAGCGAGATTCTTTACGCCTATACTTCGGGGACGGGCAATAATGGCAGTGCATTTGGTGGTTTATCTGTCAATACGCCATTTTGGAATTTAACAATGGCATTTACCATGTTCTTTGGAAGATATTTTATGATGATCCCTATCTTGGCGCTTGCAGGTTCTTTGACAAAGAAGAAACCTCATATGCCGGGTGAGGCGAGTTTTCCAATACACGGTGGGCTCTTTGTAGGCCTTCTGATCGGAACAATTATTTTGGTGGGAGCGTTAACTTTTTTTCCTGTTCTAGCACTGGGACCCATTGCAGAGCACTTTGAGATGTTACGT
>Ga0207098_10290_pt1 | contig 16223 bp, 12 predicted proteins | sample Alteio_BWMinHeat_84_FD_153548 | JGI IMG/M metagenome (GOLD analysis project Ga0207098, IMG submission 153548) | Enriched cells from forest soil in Barre Woods Harvard Forest LTER site, Petersham, Massachusetts, United States -... | ecosystem: Environmental > Terrestrial > Soil > Temperate forest >...
ACAACGCCGAAAAGGTGACTTGCAATGCGTTCTGATCTGGTATTTGAGGCAGTTTCTCACATTTCCAATCGTTACCAATTGTGTCAATGGGCGAGCAATGCCACGCGGCGAATGCATCGGCCGAATACCCGTGTTCCGGACACCACCAATCAAGTGTTAAGCAGTTTTCATGCATTCAACGTTCGTTCTGAGTTCGCCGTCAGGGCTTGTAAGGCAGGGTCTACAGAAAGACGTCACGCTGCCTGATGCAATCTTTCCATAGTCCTGACGGATTGATCCGGCGCGATTCTCGGAAGAGACAAATGAAAAATTCAAATGAACGACCAGTCACTCTGGAACGAGTTCCACGACGTGGATGGAGAGAATGCTCAAACAGTCAGTCGAAGGTGGCCAAAGATGAGTCTGAAATCCAGAGCTGCTTGGGATGACGCTGACGCGAACTGGCGAGAAGGAGAGTTCTTCAAGTCCTTGTCACTCGCGGCAATCAGTGAGTTCGAATCGCACGCGGCGCCGCACTGCTGCCAGCGAAATACAGTTTTGTTCACAGAGAATGAGGAGCCTTCCAGCTTCTTGTTTTTGCTTGAAGGAAGGGTCAAGCTTTCGCTCAACTCGAAGACGGGCGGGCGGTTCATCATCCGATTCGCGCGGCCGGGAGAACCCCTGGGGCTAGCCTCCGCTGTTTCCGGGCTCCCCTACGAAATGACAGCCGAAGCGCAGTTTTTCTGCACTATTACTTCCCTCCCGCGGCAGAGCTTTCTCAACTTTCTGACTCGTTATCCGTCGGCTTGTCTCAATGCGGCTCGTGAATTGAGTCTTGATCACCGGCGTTCCTGCGAACACCTGCATAGGCTCGCCCTCATATCGTCGGCGCCAAGAAAGCTCGCGCGGCTAATGATCGAGTGGTGCGCAGATGGCGAATCTAACAGAAGTGACACCCGGTTCCACTGCTCCCTGACTCATCAGGAAATTGGAGAGCACATCGGAGCATCCCGCGAAACCGTCACCCGTGCACTGAGCGACTTAAAAGACCAAGGACTGATTGAGCAGCACGGCGCGATACTTGTTGTTCCAAATCGCAGAATCCTGGCAACATTCGCGGGAATAGGTTGAAGTTATAGAGCAGCATCCTAGCTAGCGGAGCCGCAAACATAACTTCACAGATTGGGCGCAATGGAGTAGTTCCATTGCGGCAGTATCTTATCGGGTTTAAAAGCAAGAGATGAGATGAGTTGACGATCCGGTTTGAGGCCTGTTGGATATTCTGCCCGGTCCAGATAGGCGCTCACAGACAGGCCAGTTTTTGTGCTGGTACTGCGAATGAAGCCGAGCATCTTTTCATGGCTGACAAGCGGTTCCCCCGCCCAGTTTTTGGAGATCTGGGAGAACAGACGATGCTCTATGGGATTCCATTTGGAAGCTCCAGTAGGGTAGTGAGCGACGGTGATGGTGATGCCAAATTGGTTGCACAATTGGGTCTGGATTTCTGTTTTCCAGGCCCAGGAACGGCAATTGTTACTGCCACCCGCGTCGGCAAGAATAAGGAGTTCGGATGCCGTGCCATGGAAACGAGACCCCTCATGTTTCCACCAGGTGGCGATGGAGTGGGCGGCGAAGGCCGCCGTGTCGTGTGAGACGCCAACGCAGACCGTTCCGCGGTTGTTTGGCGGATCGTAAATACCATAGGAGATGCCCACTCCACTGGCGTCGGATCGGAAGTCGTGATCGTTCACCAATACGGGCGACCGATCCCATTTGGTGCCGGAGTTTTTGAAGTTTCCGATGAGTTCGCGTTTTTTGCTATCGACGCTGATAACCGGAAGGCCTTCACGCTGGAAGCGCGCGCGCATCTTGGAAATATGCTGGAATTGCTGATCCCGGTAAGGGCTGGAATTGGTGGCGATCTGCTTGCGGTTGACGCGCAGAGAGAAATCCATTTGGTACAAGAGCCGAGCTACCGTATTGGGCGATACCGGAATGTCGATCTCCTGAAGCACCTCGGCGATCTTCTCTGTCGTCATGCGCGTCCACTTCAACCCCGTGATCGGATCTCCGGCGGTGTCGTGCTCCAGCAGAATTTCGATGGCATGGATTATTTCGGGCGTTTTTTTTCCACGGCTAGGCGCCCGCCGCCGGCCCTTCGCGTGCGCTCCACCTCCACATCCTGCGCCAATAGCTGTTGTCGTCCGCGAGCCACGGTGTGAGGATCGAGTTGGAGGAAGTCAGCTAGTCGATGATCGCCGCCACGGCCCAGCTTAAGCGACTCCAGTCCAGCAAACAGGCGGCGCTGCTGCTCGTCCAGCAAGCTGTAGAACAGTAGAATGGAGGCTTTCAATTCCTTCTCCGCGACCTGCAGCACAGACATATCCGCTGCTATGGGAACTGCCTCGACAGTGCGGCGCGTCTGCAGTTGCCCACGCCGAATAGCGCGGTCCGTGGCCGTGTAAAGGTAACGGCCGGAAACGATCTCACGAGCCACCCGTTGCTGCTGTGCTAATTGACGTAGCGTATCCTGCACTTCGACGTGCAAGGCGCGCGCCAGTTCATCGGCGAAATATCCGCACGGTGAACGATTGACGAACGCCTCGGCGCTGGCCAGCAGTGTACCGAAACGGGAGAACCAGACGTCTGCCTGCGACCAGAGTCCGTCGTCATCGAAGCGGGCGACATCGCGCAGGGTATAGTATCGGCCGCGATGGGAGTAGCTGGTGAGATAACCCAGAGGCTTCAGTTTCCGGAAGACGGTGACATTGACTGAGGTTCCGAGAGCTTGTTTCAGTTCATCCAGGGTGGCAATTTTGTTGCGCAGCAGCAGTGAACGCAGTTCATCGGCGTGGAAAGAGAGAGGCCTCATAATGTTATAGTTCCGGCTGCGCCGGATGCTCCTGTTCGGAACTATAACAAATCGGAGCATGCAAATCTAACACTCGTCAAAGCGTCATGCCAAAGCGTCATGCAGCAGCATTTACAGGATGCTGTCGTCGTTCTCTATTGGGTGTCCAGCTCCGACTTGGCGACGCATTATGTAATAACAACGACTATATATGAGTTGTTATTGTTGCGGCTCCGCCTAGGGCGAAGGACTGCAATGCAAAATCAAGTACAAAACGCCCGCGAGCTCGATTATTGCTCCGAAACACGGCCGTCGAAAGTTGGCCTGCGCTCGGGGGCTCGCCCGAACGGAAGATCTGGGGCGGAACGATTACAGATGGCGCCTCATTTGGCGTTACTGTGGGACTGGCGGTGCTGGCTGAGGTGAGCAAAACTGACCATGCCGCAATTGGTGATGACGGTAGAATTTGTTCCGCCCGCTGAATATATCGAGCGCGATTATATTCAAGCACGCACGTTAGGCCAATATGCGTGCGAAGCCACCTGCGCTCTATTCCAGTTAATTTGTCCTTCCGCCCACATCTCAATTTAAACAAGGACACAAGAATGCGTTTAGATGCCCCGCGTCAACGAGTGCTGGTCGTTGACGACGAACGCGTCATTGCAGACACTTTGGTGCTAATTCTCAGCCAGAAAGGATTCGAGGCTACCGCAGCCTACAACGGCGAGAATGCAGTGGAAGCGGCGATCCCGTTCATGCCCGACGTTCTAATCATGGACGTATTCATGGAAGGCATGAACGGGATCGAGGCATCTCTTCAAATCTCCGCGATCTTGCCCCTCTGCAGAGTCATTCTGTTTTCCGGGAATACGGAAACGGCCGAACTTCTCCAGGAGGCCGAGGCCCATGGTCATTTCTTCGAGATTCTCGCCAAGTCGGTTCATCCATCGGATCTCGTCGACCGATTGAGCTCCCACCATACATCGCCTTCGTCTCAACGCTGCTCTTCCAATAAGGCCCTCAAGTTGACAAAATTACCGGGGTGATGGCAGGGCCAGTACCTGCTACTTCTCTGACAACGTGGATCGTCGTCCGCAATTGATTGCAGGTTTAGCTTCCGGAGTGGTCGGTACAAGGAGTGGAGGCGAGGTTTCCAGTTGGACAGCGGGCGCACTTTCCTGATTCGGGCCAATCACCGCCGATGCTTCCCGTTGCCAAAGGTTCGGCCATTCAAACCGGCGCGGAATCTGCCCGCTTGAGTCAATCTGCCCAGGAAACTTACGACTTGCCCAGAATCCCTCGGAATTGGCTGTTCTTAGACAAAGCCGGGGCACCCGTTCCCTATGGAATGCTTCAAACGGAAATCCTTAGGTGAACGGTATTGCGATTGGTTCCTGAACCACAGTCAGGGATGGAACGGTGTTCAAACCGAAAGCATGAAAACAACCGCGGATCCTTTGTCGCTGCTCTCCTCAGGATGACAGCACTGTGGTGGTAGCAGCGTTATTTTCTGGGCAGATCCCTTCGACACGCTCAGGGCAGGCTTTCGATTTCGGTCGCCGCGGCGACTTCCGCTCACCATGAGAAGGACGGTCTGGGTTCGTGGGCTCCCACCCTTTCCGCAGAAGACCACACCGCGAACGAAGACCTGTCCGAGGGGACCCCGGAAAGCGGAAAGGATGGGGCACGGAGGTTTGTGGTTGCGTCCGCCGTAGAACTTGGCCTCGATGTGCCCATCCGGCAGTGGATCGCTCAGTTCGCGCGCAGGGCAACCAGCGGGCTGATGCGCGAAGCCCGCCGCGCGGGCAGGTAGCCGGAAACGGCTGCCACTGCCACCAGCAGCAGCGCCATCACGACGTAGGTGGCCACGTCCCATGCCGAGGTCGCGAAGAGCAGCGACGCGATGAGCCGGGCCACGACGAGAGATGCCGCGCAGCCCATCCCCACGCCGATCAGCGCCAGCCGCAGCGTTCCCTTCAACACGTCAGCCTGCACACGGCCGGCGCTCGAACCCAGTGCCATGCGGATGCCGATCTCCTGTGTCTGCCGCGTCACCGAGTACGAAATCACGCCGTAAATCCCCAGCGCCGCCAGCAACAGCCCGAGCGTGGCAAAGGCAGCCACCAGCAACATGAAAAACCGCCGCGGCGAATTGGCGTGGTCCACCAGCATCTGGACGGGCTTGAACTCCGCGGCCGTCTGCTTCGGATTTACATCGCGCAGAATACCCATGACGCTGTTTGCCATCTGCGCAGGCAGAAGGGCGGTACGGACCACAAGCTGCGTTGCCCCCGCAAATGTCTGCGTTCCCGGATAGTAAATCTGCCATCCGTTTTCGCCCTCCACGCTCTCTGCGTGGACGTCCTCGGCAACGCCGATCACGAGCATGCCTGGATCCTTGGGGTCATTTGCGATAAGCTGCCCAACCGCATCGTTGTTCGGCCAGTGCGTGTAGGAAGCCAGGAACTTCGCATAGCTCTCATTGATCACCACCACATTCTGGGTATCGGTCCTGTCGCTCCAGTTGAAGTCGCGCCCCCGCAGCCTGGTTCCCATGGCGCGCAGATAGCCGGGCGACACCACGTAGACCAGTGGACCCGAAACGTGCAAATTATCGGGCTGCTTCACTCCCTTGGGAAACGGCAGGCCCCACGACCGGTTTCCGGCCAGGGGCAGAAAGTCGGTGGTTCCCGCGGCCTGCACGCCGGGCAGCGCACTCATGCGCTGAATCAGGGGCTGAAGATATGCCGCCCGGTGCGCCAGGATCGCCTTCGCCGAAGCCGCTGAATTTCCGTTTCCGTCGGCCGGATTGTCCTCGTAATCAACGGTCACCGCCGCACTGCGCGCCGGCTGGAATCCCAGATCGACATCGAGCACCTTCAGGAAGCTGCGCAGCAACAGGCCGGCTCCGATCAGCAGTGTGCAGGCCAGCGCGACCTCGGTCACAACCAGCACCGCGCGCAGTCGCTCGTGGCGCCGCCCTGAGCCGACACCCATGCCCGATTCCTTCAACCCCTCCTGGAGGTTCCCGCTTGCCATGCGCAGACCCGGGAGCAAACCGAAGAGCATTGCCGCCGCTACCGCCAGAATCACCGTCCATCCTACGGCGGAACTGTCGAAGCGCAACAATCCCAGCAACGGCAGCGCGATGGATCCCTGGTGCGCCAGCCATTTGACGAGTGCAAAGGCGAGACCTAGCCCCAACGCCGCTCCACCGGCCGACAGGATCAGGCTCTCGGTCAGAAGTTGCCGGACAATCCTGCCGCGGGTAGCGCCCAGCGCACCGCGCATAGCGAACTCTTTGCTGCGCGCCGAGGCGCGTGCCAGCAGCAGATTGGAAAGGTTCACGCAGGCAATCAGCAGGATGGCGCCAACCGCCGACCACAATACCACCAGCGAACGCCGCAATCTGCCGCTGATGTAATCCTTCAGGACGACGGGAACAACTGCATCCTTGTAGTCCTTGCCGCAGCCGTTTGGATCGCGATTATTCCAGCACATGTACTGCTCAGCCGCCTTCGCGTCACCCACCGCCTGGCCCAGTGTCGCGCCGGGTTTGAGCCGTCCAATCATGGTGATGATGTTGCCCCAGTCGCGCGGCGGTCCGTAGAGATCGAGCGGGGTAATGGCATCGATCTTGGCACCGGGGGAAAACACCGCGCCAAAATCAAACGTGCGCGGCAGTACCCCGATGATGGTGGTCTGCTTGCCGTTCAGATCGATGGCTTTGCCCACGATGGCCGGGTCGGCATTGAACTGCCGCCGCCACCACGCGTCGCTCAAGAGCACGACGGGCGCCGCGCCGTGGCGGCCGTCCTCGGCCATGAACGCACGGCCCATGGCGGGCTGCACCCCGAGCACCTGGAAGAAGTTCGCGATCACGTCGATCCCAGTCGCCGGAATGGGCACGCTGCCATTGCGCGCCAGCTTGAGGTTATCGGGGCTGGAGAAGGCGAAGTATCCGGTCACGTCCTGGAATGAGTGCGTATTCACGCGAAACTCGTCGTAAGCATCGGTCGAATACGTTGCGCAGGACAGGCCGCACTTGGCCGGCGGCGGCGCGATCCACACCAATTGCTGGGGATTGGGAAAGGGGAGCGGTCGCAGCAGCAGCGTATTCACCACGCTGAAAACGGCGATGTTTGCGCCGATGGCCAGCGCGAGAATCAGGATCGCAACGGATGTGAATCCGCGATCGCGACCCAGTGTGCGCAGCGTGTAGCGAATATCCTGTCCAAGAATGTCGAGTGTCATGATTCCTCGCGCCTCCCTCTGCTTCTCCCGAGCTTGTTGTATTCCGCCGATGCTGACCAGCGCCACGCGGCGCGCCTCGGCCGGTGAAAGGCCGCGGGCCAGGTTGTCCTCGATGGCCATCTCGAGGTGTGCGGCCAGTTCCGCGTCAAGATCCGCATCGCGCCTGGGCTTGCCGATGAATGCCGACAAGCGCCGCGCGGAGCGGAAAATCCAGCTCACGCGGATTCCTCGCCGGTATCCGCGCCCATGGCCAGCACGCGATCCATCACCGTGGTGAGGCGTTGCCAGTAGCGCGCGTCCTTCGTCAGCTGGCGGCGCCCGGCGGCGGTGATTGAATAGAACTTCGCCTTGCGGTTATTGTCTGAGGTGCCCCAGCTGGAGGCGATCCAGCCGTGCTGCTCGGTGCGGACCAGCGAGGCATAAATCGTGCCCTGGTTCAGGAGCACCTCGTTGCCGCTGACCTGCTCGATACGGCGGGCGATGCCATACCCGTGCATGTTCCCCATCGCTGCCAGCGTCTGAAGAACCATCAGGTCGAGCGTGCCCTGCAGAAGGTCTAGTTTTGCGGATTCCATTCCGTCCCCTGTGGTGTCACCACATAAGATAACCCGCGGACCTGTGTTATCGCCACAGGAAATGGTCCAACGGCGGCGTTTCTGTGATATGGATGAGCGCGGCCGTGATGGGTAAAATTGCCCCTCGATCTTGCGTTATCCGATCCCTGCTGGTAAGAACGTGCCGCTCGCACGACGGGTCGGCGTCCCGTGTCGCTAAGGCGCTCCTCCAGCCTGTTCGGAACGCTCCTCGTGTTGGTCTGCGAAGCTTGATTCGCAAGGAAGACAACCAGGTACTTGAGGCTCATGATCCATGTCCTCTTCATTCATGCCCCACGCAGTGTCCTGGAGCCAGGATCAACCCCTGATCTGGACCATGGTGGTCACCAACACGATCACGTTCGTCAGCTACTTCAGCATCTGTATCACCCTTTTTTACCTGGCGCGGAGGACGCGACGCTCCCTTCACCGCGACTGGGGTTACCTGGCCATCGGATTTGCGCTCTTTATTGTGGCGTGTGGATCGACGCACCTGCTCGAAGTGATCACGACCTGGAACCCGGTGTTCTGGATCGACGCGTGCACGAACATCATCACGGCGATCCTGTCGGGCTATGTCGCGGTGCAATTCATCCGCAAGGCGCCGGATCTTGGGTTCGGCATCAACGACTATGCGGTGCGTCTCACCAACAGCGAAAGCGAGAAGGCGCAAATTGAAGAGAGCCTCCTTGCCGCCCGGAAACTGGAGGAGTGGAACCGCATGTCGGCCGTGGTCACGCACGAGATTGCCAACCCGCTGGCGGCCATCCAGAACCTGATGTTCCTCATCGAGATCTCTCCGGGCGCCACTGCGGAGATTGTTGCCATGGCGCAGCAATCGTCCGAAGAAGTGCGCCGCATCGAGGCCCTGACGCGATCCACGCTTGGATTCTTCCGCCAGACCAACACGCCGGAGAAGGTGGACTTGCGTTCTTCAGCCGAATCGGTGCGCTTGTTGCTCGATCCGCTGCTGCGCAAACGTGGCATCGAACTCGAAATTCGCACTAGCGGCGACTGCGTGGTGACCGCGTTTCCAGTCGAAACCCGCCAGGTTCTGCTGAACCTGGTGCGCAATGCCTGCGAGGCCACGGTCCGGAAGGAGGCCAAGGTGCGTGTGATCATTGCGGGCAAGCCGGATGCGGTCGAAGTTGTGGTCGAGGACGAGGGTGCAGGCATCGATCCCCTGATGCTGCCGAGCCTCTTCCATTTTGGCGCCAGCACCAAGGGCGACCGGGGCAACGGCATGGGTCTGTGGGTGGTGAAGCAGCTTGTAGAGAAGCACGGAGGCTCAATCGGCCTCGACACCCGGCCAGGCGAGGGAACGCGCTTTACGATCGTCTGGCCGCGGCAGTTTTCTGCCTCGGGCGGCACGGATGAAGCTGTTGCTACGCCGTTCGGCCCAAGACTGCGCAGGTCAGAAACCTAATATCTGAACTCTGTCTTTACGTGAGCGCCCGATCCAGGTGGACATATCCTCCATCCACGATCAGGTGCTGCCCGGTGGTGTGGCCGGACTGCGCAGGCGACAGAAGGAAAACCGTTGCAGCGGCAATCTCCGAAGCCAGGGTCATTCTCCTGCCGAGCGGAATCTTGTTCGTGATCTGTTTGAGCCGTTCTTCGGGATCTCCCAGCGAGTCGAGCCAGCGCCGATAGAGAGGGGTCATCACCTCTGCGGGCAATACCGCGTTCACGCGGATGTTGTAGGGCAGCAATTCCGCAGCCCATTCGCGGGTCAGCGCCAGCTGCGCGCCCTTCGATGCGGCATAACCCGACGTGCCGCCCTGTCCGGTGAGCGCGACCTTGGAACTGATGTTGACGATCGATCCCTGGGAATGTTTGAGAGCCGGCAATGCGTAGTGGGCGAGCGCATAGCAGTGAATGAGATTCTTCTCCAGGCTTTGGACGAATTTCTCGACGCTCCCCGATTCCAGGCCGGCGCCGTCGTTGACTCCAGCGTTATTCACTAACCCGTAGATGGACCCAAAGCGCTCTTCCACCTCCGCGATGGCCTCTTTACAGCGTCCGGTGTCTTCGAGGTGGGCCTCGATCAGTTCGCAGCGGGCTCCGGTCGATTCCATCTCCGCCATGAACTCGCGCACATTCTCCGATCGCCGGCCCAGCACTACGACACGTGCGTCCTCCGCCAAGCAGGCGCGCGTGATGCCGGCTCCGATGCCAGCGCCGCCGCCGGTTACGATGATGACTTTGTCTTTCAGTCCCAGATCCATGCAGCTTTCCTCTTTGTCGAACGTAATTGGGTTAAGCGACGGCGCCTAGCTCAGTCCTGCCATCACCAGCATGCGCGGTTCGGTCATCTCCTGGATCGCGGAGCGGATGCCTTCACGTCCCAGGCCGGAGTCCTTCACGCCGCCGTAGGGCATCGGGTCGAGCCGCCAGCTTGGAGTATCACCGACAATCAGGCCGCCGACCTCCAATTCGCGAAAGGCGGTAAGAATGCGGCCCGCATCGCGGGTCAGCAGTCCTGCCTGCAGCCCGTATTTCGAGTGATTCACCTCGGCCAGCGCTTCTTCGAAATCATCGTAGGGCTCGATGACCATCACCGGTCCGAACACTTCTTCGTCGCGCACCTTCATGCCGGGCTTGGTCCCGGTAAGAATCATAGGCGTGATGACAGAGTCGCGGCGTTCCCCACCGGCCACGAGTTTGGCGCCGCTATCCACCGCCTCCTTCACCCAGGCCTCCACGCGCTCGGCTTCGGCGGCGCGAATCATCGGCCCGACATCAGTCGCTTCGTCCGATGGATTGCCGCTTACCAGCTTGGCCGTGACTTCGACGACCTTCCAGAGAAAGGTCTGGAAGATGCTCCGCTCCACGTAGACCCGCTGTACGCTCACGCACGATTGACCGGCGTAGCCGAAGGCAGCGTGCGCAGTGCGAACGGCGGCGTCATCGAGGTCCGGCCAGTCGCCATGCACGATCATTCCGGAGTTGCCGCCCAGTTCGAGCAGCACGCGCTTGCGGCCGGAGTGGGCTTTCAGGTCCCATCCCACCCGGGCCGATCCGGTAAAACTCACCAGCTTGATGCGGTCTTCCTTTTCGGCCAGCCATGCAGTGTCGGAGTTTGAAAGCGGCAGTACCGCCAGCGCCTCCTGGGGCCAGCCGGTCTTCAAAATCACTTCGCCCAGCGCGAGAGCCGTAAAGGGGGTCTGCGGCGCCGGCTTGAGGATGAACGGACAGCCGGCGGCCATGGCGGGCGCAATCTTGTGCGCCACCAGGTTGAGCGGGAAATTAAATGGCGTAATGGCCAGAACCGGCCCAACCGGAAACCGCTGCACCAGACCCCAGCGGCCCTCGTTGCCCTCGGTCAGATCCAACGGAATGGTCTCGCCGCCCAGCCGCGACACTTCCTCAGCCGCAGTCTTGAAGGTGAGCACCGCGCGGTCGACCTCAGTGCGCGCCAGCCGCACCGGCTTGCCGGCTTCGGCGACGATCAATTGTGCGAAACGCTCCTTCTGTTCGATCAGTGCCGCTGTCACATCCTCAAGAATCTCGCGGCGTTTCCAGCGCGGCAGGGCGCGGGCGCGGCGCATACTGGCGGTGGCATGGTTGACGGCCTGGCGCGCGTCGGCTCGAGTGGCCACGGTGACGCGCCCGACCAGCCCCTGGTCCCAAGGGGAACGCACCTCCAGCGCTTCTCCCTCGTTCCACTCCTTACCGCACAGCAGAAATCCCGTTTGCGTCCCCGGCCGCATCTTCATGAGTGTCGTGCTCCTCTGGTTCCCTACGCTCTTGATGGTACAAGGACGGGGCGGGGTCGCCGGGAGATAAAGGCCTCTCGAAAACCTTCCCTGCGCTCCGCTCGCCGTTCATTGGATATTTCCATCCGTTCGACGCGCGACGTATGAGCGAGTAGACTCAAAGCAGGCCGAGGCGCATGATGCATCACTGGTTCAACACGGGACGGCCGGACTGGATCGGGTTCGCGCGCCCTGGTCACTGGTTTCAAAGCATGGGTCGCCTCCTGCTTGTTCTGGCGTCCGTGGTGTTGATCGCGCTTCCGTTCACACAGCAAATCTGGACCTGGGATCGCTTCCTTCACGGCGGTCAGGACTTTGAAACCACCGTGTTGCTGATCCTTACCTCGCTATGCCTGGTGCTGGTAATGGCTCGAGGTTGCCGGCAGGTCATCAAGCTGCTCCTCACGTTGTGGTCACAATTGCTGGTACGGCGCGGTTCGACGATTCTGCAGCCGTCGCGGATTTCGGCCACCTCCGTCAATCGCAGCACCGGCCCTCCTATCGCTACTTACAACCTTCCGCTTCAGATTTGATCGTCGTCCTTTCCTTTCTTGAAAGCTGAACGTCCCCGTAGGGCCTATCCCAGGCCCTATTTGACAGCTGCCAAGTTCGACCGTTTTGTCGGAGAGGTCATGAAAACTACTGAAGTGTTACATGCGTGGGCTCGCATTCTGAGCGGCCGCGCGCCGTCGCTATCCATCGAAATCACGAAAGAATGTCCCCTACGTTGTCCCGGGTGCTACGCGTTCGATGCGGCACATCTGGGCGGCACAACCCAACTGCGCGACCTGGCCGATTTCAAAGGCGACGAGCTGGTGAGGCGGGTCCTCGCGGTGGTGGATGAGCACAAACCGCTGCACGTCTCGCTGGTGGGGGGCGATCCGCTGGTTCGCTATCGCGAACTCGAGATTTTGCTGCCGCAGCTCGAGAGTCGCGGCGTCCATACGCAGGTGGTCACGAGTGCTTTCCGCCCGATCCCCGGCGCGTGGATGAAGTTGAAGAAAGTGAACTTTGTCATCTCGGTCGATGGCCTGCAACCCGAACACGACGCCCGGCGGAAACCCGCAACCTACGACCGTATTCTCGTTAATATCAAAGAGCTGCTGGTCACTATTCACTGCACCATCACGTCACAGATCGCGGCGCGGCCCGGCTATCTTGACGAGTTTTTGCAATTCTGGACGAGCCGGCCCGAGGTCATCAAGGTCTGGTTCAGCATTTTCACTCCGCAGCGGGGAGCGACGGATCCGGAGATTCTAAGCGGCGCGCAAAGGGCTTCTGTAATTGCCGACCTGCTTCAGTTGCGCCGGAAATACCCCCTCCTCGACATGCACGAGTCTCTCATAAAGGAAATCGAGTCTCCGCCCCAAAGCCCGGCCGAGTGCATCTTTGCGCGGACCACCAAAATCATTTCCGCGGATCTGAAGACTGCGATTTCTCCCTGCCAGTTCGGTGGAGACCCGGACTGCAAACAATGCGGATGTATCGCATCCATGGGCCTGGCGGCTGTCGGTCACCATCGCGTCGTGGGGCCGATCACCGCCGGCGGTCTCTTCTTTGTTTCAGACCGAATCGGCAAGCAATGGAAGCGGCTCAGCAAGCCGTTTGGGCGACAGTCCGGAATTCCGATCACGCCCAGCCCCTTCAAAATCGTCAAATCGTAGGCGGCGCGTCGAAGGCTATCGAAAGACGATAATATCGGGGCATACCGATGAAGCGAAGGCAATTCCTGAAAAGTACGGCTGCCGCGATTGGAACTCAGTTGTTCGCGGGCCAGGCTCGCAGCCCGGGGCAAACGACGCCGGACGTGAGCGCACGTACTTATCGCCTCCTGGGAGTTCCTTTGCGTGCCGGCTCACTGCTCCCGGGGAATGAAAACGACGCCCAGGCCTACCGGGAAGTTCAATTGCTCAAGCGTCTTGAAGCGGTGGGCTGCAGGGCAATTGACGATGGCGATATCGCGATTCCAAGCTATCTTCCTCATCACTCGATCCCTCCGATCAGGAGTTGGCCCGCACCCCGTATTGCCTGGGAATGCGTCACCGAACGTGTCGCGCCGTTGTTAGAACAGCCGAAGCAGGTTCCCTTCCTGATCGGGTGTGATTGTAGCGTCGTCATCGGAACCACCGAAGCGTTGATCCGCGCATCTGCGCAAGATATTCACGTCCTCTATGTTGACGGCGACTTCGACGATGCTGCCCCTGAACCCGAACGCTGTCAGAGCGCTGCATCTTGTGCGGTGTGGCTGTTAACGCATAGTTCGCCATTCTGGGTCGGTCCACCACTTGGTCCATCCCAGGTGTCGGTGATTGGCTGGACGAATCCTTCTCGATCGGCATCGGGGATAGGTTCGATGTCTCTGGCCGAGGTGCGACGCACTGGGCCCCGTGAGGCCGCGCAGCAGGCACTCAAAGCGGTACCGGCGTCAGCCGCTCTGCTGCTTCACTTCGATATTGATGTCCTGCAAAAGCGGGACATGCCCGCAGCCTACTTTCCCCACACGGAAGGGCTGAGCCTCTCCGAGGCCAGAGAACTACTCGGCGTCTTCCTGAAGGATCCACGAATCCGGATCATTGAGATCAGTGAATACGCTTCTTTGCGCGACCTCGATCGGGACTATGTCAACAAACTTGTCGACTTACTCACTGAAGGACTGAAGAAGTAAGAGCGGGGCCATGCCTACGCGGAAGTTATCCTCTGATCACATACCGGAAGCGAGCATCCTCGCCGTACCACATGATGTAGTTTGTCCCCCATGCGTTATTAAACAGGCAGGAGTGAATTCCGCGGCCGAGGTCGGGTTGTTCGTTTGAAAACAGCAGCGGCGTCCTCTCGCCCAGCGCTACCACCGGCGCGTCCAGGGTCTCGACTGCAAAGTGATCATTGCCGTCTCTGTACTCAAATCCTTTTGCGACGGCGTGCATGTGCCGATTGCCGGAGGCCACTACCTCAAAGGGAGATACAGCTTCGTTTGACTTGTCCAGGCTCCAGCCCTTCTGATCCGCGGCCTGGGATTGAAAGTCAGCCACAACGCTTCGGGCAGCCGGGTTGGCGGCTTGCCAAACCAGGACACCGCTATATGAATCGATGGCTCCGCCTTGGGCAGCAGCAATTCAACAAACACTTTCCTTGGGAACGAAGCACGCCCCGATTGAAATGCATCCTCGTCTTCAAATTTCGGCTGGATAAGGATGCGGTGCGCATCGGCAGTCTGTTCAACGCTGATGGCCGCTGATCCTGGCAGCCATGTCCGGCTTGCAGCTCCGAATCGCTCGATGTTGGGCTTGCCGAAATCCTTGAATGCCCAGTCGGCCGTTGTGGTCAGATAGCTCTTGATGAAGACATCGTAGTCGGCACTCGAAAGTGTCTGATAGGCCACCAGCACAATCGGGTTCTTCTCACCCGCCCATTCGTGCCCTGCCGTCTTGTTGCGCAGCCTCGTGATCGCGCCGGTTTTGGGGTCGAACCCCAAAATGAAATGACCCGTCTCGATCGTCGCTCCGGCCGGCAGCGAGTGACCGCTATTCGGCGGCTCGGCCGGCTTGAGATTCTCAATTGCCTTCTGCGCCTCGGTGCGCAGCGACTCCGGCAATGCGGCCACAGCGTCCAGCAGGTCCTGGCGCTTCTCCTGCCAACTGAACTGCACCACCTTGTAGTTCTTCGTATCGAGCATCCGCTCGAGGTCGGCGGGCTTGTAGTTGTCGAAGTCCAGCCAGGTCTTGGTGTCGGTGCCCCAGGTGTGCTCGGGCTCCAGCAACATGCGGCGGAGCAGCGCCACATCGGTTGAGTCGCCGACTCTGAACCGGCCGGCCGCGATCCAGTGTTCGCGCAGCCTTGCCACTTCGCGGTAACGCGCCACCTTCAGCGGGTCGCTGGCCACGCCGTGGATCCACGTATCGGCGATCTCTTCCGTGACCACCGGCAGCGCGTCGCGATGCGGAGCCAGAGCGTTCGCCATGTCCGACAGATTGCACGCGATGATTTCGGCGTTGGGAAACTGCGCGGCCAGTTCGGAGTGAATGGAGGCGATCTCGTCGGCGGTGTGCGGCCCGCTGTTGTCATCCCGCACCCTCGTCACGAGCGCGAGATCGGAGCCGGGCACGCGCGCGATCCCGCTATAGTCCCAGTGGTACATTACCGGCAGGCTCGCCCCGGAGGGCGCCTTCCACAGGAACAACGGCGGCAACTTCGCAATCGTCGAGCCGCCGTTCACGCCGATTTCGAGAAAGCCAACACCATGCTTGGCAAGCGGGGCAATCAGGCCGCGCGTGTGCCCGGGCACGTCGGTCATCTTGGCGCCGGTGGTGACTTTGCCGAAGCGCTCGTCCAAAGTCTGCGAGAGCCCTAGGCTCCCTTCGATCAACGACTGGCTCAGCATCTCTGTCTGCCAGGTAAACGGCAGGGCATGCCATGCGATGTCGCCTCGCCCGATGGCCTGTTCCATTGTCTTGCGGTCGGCGGGCGACGCCTGTTCCAGGTACTCGTAGAGCAGCCACGACCCGGTGGTCCACACGTAGCGGCGCTTGCCTCCGGCGTTGGCGGCGCGGGCTACATCAATGGCACGGGGAAAATATTCCGTGAAGTAGCGATGGACAACGTTGGCCTGGGTATCGATGAATCCCGCATCGAAGTGGCACTTGAACATCACGAGCACGCGCTTGACCTGCGGATCCGGTTGAACTGCATCCGTTTTAACCTCGTCTGCCCATAGCGAAGTGTCCGCCGCCCGTGACAGCATGAGGCTCGTTCCCGCGGCGGTGAATGTCTTTACGAAAGTGCGGCGCTCCA
>Ga0207098_10261_pt2 | contig 16161 bp, 12 predicted proteins | sample Alteio_BWMinHeat_84_FD_153548 | JGI IMG/M metagenome (GOLD analysis project Ga0207098, IMG submission 153548) | Enriched cells from forest soil in Barre Woods Harvard Forest LTER site, Petersham, Massachusetts, United States -... | ecosystem: Environmental > Terrestrial > Soil > Temperate forest >...
CGCCGATGGTGATCGGAGCGAGATTCTTGGCGTCGACTTTCAGGACCGCGACGTCGGTTTTTGGATCAGCGCCGACGACGCGGGCTTGGAACTCGCGTTTATCGGAAAGAGTGACGCGGACGTCCGTGGCACCGTCGATTACGTGATTGTTGGTCAGGATGTAGCCTCCGGGACTCACGATTACGCCTGAGCCGAGAGCTTTCTCGCGGGAGTCACGGGGCATGTTGAACCGGCCATTTCCTTCCTGTCCGAAGAACTGACGGAAGAACGGGTCCATCGGCATTCCTTCTTCGGAACTCATGCGGTTGTGCACGACTTTCGAGGACGAGATGTTGACGACGGATGGCAAGACCTCTTTGACAAGCGGAGCGTAGCTGCTTTTGCTCGGGCCTTCGCTGGCATCCGCGAGTCTTAAGGTCGCGGGGGGATTGGATGATCGTGATTTCTCGGTAGTGTGGGCCAGGCCCAATCCTGCTGCGCCCAACGCAAAACCCAGTACGAGAACTGCGGGCTTGGATCTTAGCAGGGATATCAATGGATTCATGTTTCCTCTCTTGTTTTCAATGTGATTCGCTGCAACCGACAGGTCGGCTGGTTGCTGCTATTTCCGATTGCACTTATTCAGACGCTAGAGGGGAGGGAGTTGATTCTCCCTGGTGGCCGGGATATTGGGTGCCGGCGATTGGGTAGGACCGGAGAATGGACCTAAATGAGCATGGCGCGGGTTGGGGCTTACAGCGGTCCGCCTCGGAAGACCGACCCTGTAACCGTTTAGGAGATGATGCCTCTGCGTACGGCGAAGAGGATGAGTTCGGGGATGCCGCGGAGATTTAGTTTTTCCATGATGTTGGAGCGGTGCGTTTCGACCGTGTAGACGCTGAGGTTTAAGAGGTTAGCGACGTCTTTGTTGGACTTGCCTTCGGCGACTAGCTGAAGGATTTCGCGCTCGCGTGGCGTAAGGAGGTCGTAGGCGTCTTCGGCGCCGCTGCGCTTTAGCTTGCGGACGTAGTCGTCGAGGAGGACTTTGCTGACGGCGGGGCTGAAGAAAGATTTGCCGTCGGCGACGGCGTGAACCGCCTTGATGAGGTCGGACTCGGCAGAGTCTTTTAAAAGGTAGCCTTTGGCGCCGGCTTTTAGGGCGCGCAGGACGTAGCTTTCATCCGAGTGCATGCTGAGCATGACGACGGAGATTTCGGGGTTGGCTTCGGTGATTTGAAGAGCGGCTTCGATGCCGTTTAGATTGGGCATGCCGATGTCCATGACCACCACATCCGGCTTTAGAGATTTTGCAAGCGAGACCGTTTCGCGGCCGTCATTGGCTTCGCCGACGACAGTGAGATCGGGTTGCTGCTCGACGAGCAGACGCAGGCCGCCGCGAATCAGCTTGTGATCGTCAGCGAGGAGGATGCGAATTTTTCTCATGGCCGTTGGCTCACGGCGAGTCCACTTTATGGAGCGGCAGTTCGGCTTTCACGGTCGCGGCCTTTCCGGGTGCGGATTCGATCGTGAGCGTGCCGCCAAGGCGGCGGACGCGCTCTTCCATGCCGAGGATGCCCATGCCGCGCTGGCGGCCGGGATCGAAGCCGTGGCCGTCATCGATGATTTCTACCGTGATCTTATCGGAATTTTGCGCGATGGTTACTTTCGCGTTTTTCGCGAAGGCGTGTGTGGCGGCGTTGTTTAGAGCTTCCTGCACGAGGCGGTAGACGGTGACTTTCGTTTCGTCGCCGAGGGTTTCCGAGACGTTTTCCGAGTGAACTTCCACTTCCATATCGCTGCGGCGGGAGATTTCTCTGGCTTGCCATTCGAGAGCCGGGACCAGGCCTAGATCGTCGAGCATGGGCGGACGAAGAAGGAGAGCGATGTCGCGAATGGATTTGACGGCCGATTCGGCGACGGATTTTATTTGAGCGATTTGGGCTTGTGTGACGCGGTCTTCGGGCGGAACGAGCTTACCGAGCTGGGCGACTTCGACGAGCAACGCGCCTAGCGACTGGCCGACTTCGTCGTGAAGCTCCCGGGAGATGGAGCGGCGCTCTTCTTCCTGGGCCTCTACGAGGCGGGCGGAGAGGCCTTCGAGCTCGAGGCGGCTGCGGGCGAGCGCTTCATAGCGCAGGCGGGCTTGGCGCTCGAGGCGAAGGATGTACCAGCCGCAGACGAGTGACATCAGGACGCCGGTGACCAAGGACAGAGAGACGAGCCAGACGAGCCGGGATTCGAGCGATTGAAAGCGCGTGGCGACGGCGAGGTTTTCGACGGCGAGTCTGCGTTCTTCCAGGGAGGAAATCTGCGCGGAAAGTTCAAAGAGGCGCGTGCGCCAGGGAATGAGCCGCTGGCCGATGAACTGATAGGCGCGTTGCTGGCGAAGATCGGAGCGCCAGGCTAGGACAATGGCACAGGAAGTCTCCTGTTCCTGAAGCTGCTCTTGCATTGCCGCGAGAAGGAGTTGTTCATCGGGATCACGATCGGGAGGGTAATCGAGCAAGGCGGCGCGGACCGCCGCGATTTTACTTGTTACGTCCGCGGGATCAGGGCCGGACTCTTGAAGTTGATCCTGGAGCAGGAAGCGTTCGAGTTGGTCGTCGTAGACACGGACGGAAACGACGATCGTGCTGAGGGCGTGATTGCGAGCGGTAAAACGGCGGCTCACTTGCTGGGAGGCGCGATCGAGGCGGCGAACGGAGAGGAGAGCGTCGACGCCGGCGCCGATTAAGAGGGCAAGTAGCCAGCCAAAGGCCATGAGGAGGAGCCGGCGGAGTTTTTTGGATTGCCGCTGGGTTCGAGCGTCGTCATCGCGAGACGCTCGCGCGAGAGGGGGCGCGTTTTTAGAAAAAGCTGGCACGTGTTAAAGAATAAGACAAAGCTCGGAGAAAAGCGCGGGGCTAAAGCCCCGCACCTACACGGCCGCTTGCGTGGACTTGCACGTGAGGACGCGCGACCCTAGGCTACCGTGACGTCGGGGCTTAGGTAGACGTCCTGGATAATGTTTAGGAGTTGGATGCCTTCGTTCATGGGGCGCTGGAAGGCTTTGCGGCCGGAGATCAGGCCGGTGCCGCCGGCGCGCTTGTTAATGACGGCGGTGGTGACAGCTTCTTCGAAGTCGTTGGCACCGGAAGCGCCGCCGCTGTTGATCATTCCGGCGCGGCCCATGTAGCAGTTGGCGACCTGATAGCGGCAGAGGTCGATGGGATGATCGCTGGCGAGGTCGGTGTAGATGCGCTTGTCGAATTTGCCGTAGCTGGAATCGCCCATGTTGAGGGCCATGTAGCCCCCGTTATTTTCGGCCATTTTTTGTTTGATGATGTCGGCCTGGATGGTGACGCCGAGATGATTGGCCTGGCCGGTGAGATCGGCGGAGAGGTGGTAGTCCTTGTCTTTTTTGAACGCGTTGTTCCGCAGATAGCACCAGAGCACGGTGGCCATGCCCAGTTCGTGGGCCTGGGCGAAGGCTTGGCTGATTTCCACGATTTGGCGCGTGCTTTGATCGGAGCCGAAGTAAATTGTGGCGCCGACGGCTGCGGCGCCCATGTTCCAGGCTTCCTGAACTGTGCCGAAGAGAACTTGATCAAAACGATTCGGGTAGGTGAGGAGCTCGTTGTGATTCATCTTTACGATGAAGGGGATTTTGTGGGCGTATTTGCGCGAGACGGCGCCGAGGACGCCAAAAGTCGAGGCTACCGCGTTGCAGCCGCCTTCGACCGCAAGCTTGACGATATTTTCCGCGTCGAAATAATCGGGATTTTTTGCGAAGCTGGCGCCGGCGGAGTGCTCGATGCCCTGGTCAACGGGGAGGATCGAGAGGTAGCCGGTGCCGCGGAGGCGGCCGTGATGGAACATACGATTGAGATTGCTGAGGACGCGGCTGTTCCGGTCGGAGAGGGTCCAAACGCGGTCGATAAAATCCGGGCCGGGAAGATGCAGGCGTTCTTTGGCGATTTTCGGGGTCTTGTATCCGAGAAAATATTCCGCCTTCGTGCCAAGGTACGTCTCAATGTTGCCTGTGCTTGTTGTGGTTGCCATGTGAGTCTCCTGAGTTATTCGCGAATTGCCCGCGTGAGCATGCTGCCGGCGGCGGCATCCACCAGCCAAAGCAGGGTGCCCTTCACCGGTTGAATCAACTGAGCCGGCAACTGATCCGGCTCGTAAAAGCGTTCGAGGACTGCTGTGAGGGCGGTAGCTTTGTCGGCGCCGGTCACCATGAAGATGATGTTGGCCGCGTTGTTGACGGCTGGGGCGGTGAGCGTGATGCGGTCCATAAGGACTTTGCCCACCCAATTATGCACGGCAATGCGGCGCGTTTCGCGCAGGGCTTTTGTGCCTGGAAAAATCGAAAGCGTGTGTCCTTCGTTGCCCATCCCTAGAAGGACCAGGTCAAAGCGAGGAAACTGGCCCTCTGCCAGTTTGTAATACGTTCGAAGATATTGGTCGTACTCCTTGGCGGCATCTTCGGCCACGGGATACTCGCCTTTGATGCGCGTGACTTGCTCCGGTTTCAGAGGAGACTTGGAAATCATCGATTCGGTGGCCATACGGAAATTGCTATCCGCGTGGTCTGGCTTCACGTGACGCTCATCGCCGAAGAACAGGTGCATTTTGTCCCACGGGACAAGGGAGCGCAGAGCTGGGTCATCGACGAGCAGGCCGTAGAGAAGCTTGGGCGTAGAACCTCCGGCCAGGACTACGTCGAAGGAGCCCTTTTCTTTTACGGCGGCTGTCGCGATTTCGACAAACTTTTGCGCGCAGCGATTCGCGATGGCCGGTCCATCCGGTAAGATGCGAACTTCGGTGTTGGCTTGGTAGTCGATCATGCCATCCCGTGCTACTTGTTCATGGCTCCCGCACTCTTCAGGTTTTCCGTGGCCGTCGCGGAACTCCTCGCGTCGTCTTCTTCTTCGCCGATCTTCCGCCATGCGCGGCCGTCGCGGGCCATCAGTTCGTCGGCTTCCTTTGGTCCCCAAGACCCCGAGGCGTAGTTGGGGAAGCCGCGAGCGGGGAGCGCCTTCCAGACGTCAATGACCGGCTCGATGGCCGCCCATCCGGCTTCGACCATGTCGGCGCGCTGGAAAAGAGTGGCGTCGCCGAGCATGCAGTCGTAGAGAAGGCGTTCGTAACCGGTGCTGTGGGAAGTGCCAAAATCGCGTGCGTAGTCGAAGTCCATGTTGACGAGGCCGAGCTTCATGACCGAGCCGGGAACTTTGGCCGCAAAGCGCCACGAGATGCCTTCGTCAGGCTGGATGTGGATCACCAGGCGGTTGGTGCGCGGATCCTTGATGGGCGTCTTTCGAAACAACATGAAAGGTGTGCGGCGAAATTGGATGGCGATTTCCGTCACGCGTTTGGCGAGGCGCTTTCCGGTGCGCAGATAAAAAGGGACATCGGCCCAGCGCCAATTGTCGATTTTGAGTTTGAGGGCGACGAAAGTTTCCGTATTCGAATCTGGTCGGACGTTGGGCTCGTTGCGATAGGCGGGAACCTTTTGACCGTCTTCACTGCCTTCGCCGTATTGGCCGCGAACGGAGTTGTGCAAAACATCTTCGGGAGTGAGAACTTGCAACGCGTGCAGGATTTCCGCTTGTTTGTCGCGGACGGCGTCGGCCTCGAAAGAGATGGGCGGCTCCATCGCGGTGAGCGTGAGGAGCTGAAAAAGGTGGTTCGGAACCATGTCTTTGAGGGCGCCGGCGGTTTCGTAGAAGGCACCGCGGTGTTCGACGCCGACGGATTCGGCGGCCGTGATTTGCACGTGATCGATGTAGGTGCGATTCCAGAGCGGCTCGATCATGCTGTTGGCGAAGCGAAAAACCATGAGGTTCTGAACGGTTTCCTTGCCGAGGTAGTGGTCAATGCGGAAAATCTGTTTTTCAGTAAGGATTTGCTTAAGTTCCTTGTTCAATTGTTGCGCGGACGGAAGGTCGTGACCGAAAGGCTTCTCCACGATGACGCGAGTCCACTTTCCATTTTCTTCCTTGGTGAGGCCAATTTCACCAAGTTTTCGGACGATTAGCGAGAAAAACTCAAAAGAGACGGCAAGGTAATGGAAGAGATTGCCCTGTGTGCCGTGCTTCTGCTGCGCCTCCCCGATCTGGTCCTTCAAACGCTGATAGGCGGCGGGGTCTTTGAAATCGCCTTGCACGTAGTAAATGCGATCGAGAAACCATTGCCAGAGCTTCGGATCGACGGGATGGTCCTCGAATTTGTTAATCTCCTCGTTGAGGAGCGAGCGAAAAGAGTCGGTGTTCATTTGGTCAAAGGCGAAGCCGACGATGGCGAATTGCTGCGAAAGAAGGCCTTCCTGAGCCAGGTTGATTAACGCCGGGATGAGCTTGCGCTTGGTGAGGTCGCCGCTGGCGCCGAAAATTACCATCACGCATGGGGAGCCGGTGGGGCTTAGATCGGTGTGATTCGAATTCATTCGGGTAGTCCTGTCTCAGCTGCTAGTTCGCCGATGAAGAAATTAGTGGCCAGATTTTTTCTCGATGTGACCACCGAACTGAAAACGCATGGCCGAGAGAACTTTGGCTGCAAAATCATCCTCGCCGCGCGACGTGAAGCGCTGGAAAAGAGATGCGGTTAGCACGGGCGCAGGTGCAGTAGATTCGATGGCAGCGAGAATGGTCCAGCGGCCTTCGCCAGAATCGGAGACGCGGCCTGAAAAGCGCTCGAGAGTTGGCTGTTCCAGAAGGGAGATCGCGGTCAGATCGAGCAGCCAAGAGGCGACCACGCTGCCGCGTCGCCAGACTTCGGTGACGTCGGCCAGGTTGAAGTCATATTGATAGTGTTCGGGATGGCGGAGCGGGGTAGTCTCTGCGTCCGTTTCGCGTTGGGATTTTCCGGCGTTGGCGTGCTTCAGGATGTTGAGGCCTTCGGCGTACGCGGCCATGAGGCCGTATTCGATGCCGTTGTGGACCATTTTCACGAAATGGCCGGCACCGGACGGGCCGCAGTGAAGATAGCCTTCTTCGGCGGTGCCGCCGGCTTTTTCGCGGCCCGGAGTGCGATCGGCGTCTCCGCGGCCTGGGGCCAGCGTTTTGAAGATGGGATCGAGGTGTTTCACGATGTCCAGTTCGCCACCGATCATTTGGCAGTAGCCGCGTTCGAGGCCCCAGACACCACCGCTGGTGCCAACGTCGCAATAATGAAGGCCTTTCGCCGAAAGTTCCTTGGCGCGGCGGATGTCGTCGATGTAATAGGAGTTGCCGCCGTCGATGACGATGTCGCCGGATTCGAGCTTGCCGGTTAGATCGTGGAGGGTCGCATCGACAACCCCCGCGGGAACCATCAGCCAGACGGCGCGGGGCTTTTGGAGTTTTGTGACGAAATCGTCGAGCGAGGTGGCTCCCGTCGCGCCTTCTCCGGCGAGTTGTTTCACGGAGTCCGCGCTGCGGTCATAGACGACCGAAGTATGGCCGTTTTTTTGCAGGCGCCGGACCATGTTGGCGCCCATTCTCCCAAGACCGATCATGCCAAGTTGCATCGTGATTGCTCCTGTGCCTTTGTTTTATAGAGCTTGCCTGCTTTAAAGTCTTTGCAATTTATTTTTTATGCGAGCGCTTCATGGACCGCGTTCGTCAACGTCGCCAGCCCTGCGGCGACATCTTTACCGAGATGGACGCGCAACGCGCGCCGGCCACGCTCCGCCAGCACAGCAAAATCGCCGCGCGCCTGCGCTGCTTTCACGACGCCAAAGGTGTACTTCTGCCCAGGAACGAGGATGTCCACCGCGTCGTCGCAAGTAATCTGCAGAAAAACGCCGGAATTAGGACCGCCTTTGTAGGCCTGTCCCGTGGAGTGAAGGAAACGCGGGCCAAAGCCGAGGACAGTAGCGACTTTTTTGTTGTCACGCACGGCGAGGCGGATGGCTTCGAGCGCCTTTTCATGCGCTTCGTTCATGGTGATGTAGCCGAGCACGGCAAAATAGTCCTCGGAGCCGATGCGCGAGAGATGTTTCTTCAAAAAGCCAGTCAGAGTGCCACCGCCCTTAAGTTCGGCGGCATTTTTCACATCGGCGTAGAGCTTCGCGCCGTCGCCCGTAAAGAAAGGTGATTCCGGAGGGAGCTTGCCGCTGGATTCATATTCGGTGGTCAACTTACGCGTTTCCACCTTGCTGGCCTCGACATCGGGCTGATTGAAGGCGTTGATGCCGATCAGAGCGCCGGCCACTGCTGTGGCGATTTCCCAGCGGAAGAACTCCTGGCCGAGGCTGTAGATGTCGGGTAGTACAATACGGACGACCGGATTTCCAGCCTTTGCCAGGGCATCGACTTCAGCAGACTGTTCCTTGTCCCGATCCGACTCGAGGCGCAGATAGGCGAAAACCCGGTCAGCGCCGTAGCCATGTGGTTTGGCGAGACGTTCCCGGTCGACGGGAATGATGCCTTTGCCGGATTTTCCGGTGGATTCGGCAAGCAACTGCTCGAGCCAAGCGCCAAGATCGAAAATTCCCGGCGAAGTGATGATCGTCATCTTGTCGCGGCCCCGATTGGCGGCGATGCCGAGAATGGTTCCGAGGATGACGCCAGGATTCGCGTCGGCATCGGTGTCTGCGCCGCAAGCTTCCACCATTTTTTGCGTGTTTTTCAGGAACGTCAAGACGTCGATGCCCATCACGGCGGCGGGCACCATTCCGAAATTTGAAAGGGCTGAATAACGGCCGCCGATGCTGGGCACGCCCATGAAAATCTTGCGGAACTTGTCTCTCTCGGCGACACGCTGCATTTTTGAGCCAGGATCCGTGATGGCGATGAACCGGTTGCCGACTTCTTTTTCGCCTACTTTCGCTTTGACGCGATCAAAAAAGTATTGCTTATAGATGTTGGGCTCGAGCGTACTGCCGGATTTGCTGGAAACGATGCAGATGGTGCTGGCGAGGTCCACGCGCTCTTCGATGGATTTGATTTGGGCGGGATCGGTGGAATCCAAAACATGAAGGTCTGGATGCCCGGAGGCCTTGCCGAAGGTCAAGCGGAGCACTTCGGGACAGAGGCTGGAGCCGCCCATTCCGAGTAGCAGTGCGTCTTTAAAGGCTGCTTTTTTAATGTCAGCAGCGATCTCTTTCAGCGCGTCAACGTTTTCGATCTGTTGTTCGGTGATACCCAGCCAGCCGAGCCATTTACCCTCGTCGGCACCGGTCCAAAGCGAGGCATCTTCGTGCCAGAGCCTTCTTACCTTGCCGCCCTTCTTCCAATCCTGAAGCGAGGCATTTACATCACTTTCGAGTTTGTCCGGGAGTGTGTAGGTCTGGCGATTCACGTTCACGCACTCACCCCTGCGCTTTTTCCCGTGGCGTCCAGAAGCTGCTTGAACGCATCGGCGAAGAGTTTGACGCCGTCCACTAGGAGTTTGTCGGTCACTTCCTTCATGGAAATGCCGGCCTTGGCGAGGTTGTCCATGATGGTGCGCGCTCCGTTGACGTCTTCCGTCAAACTGTTGCGGAGTTTGCCGTGATCGCGGAAGGCGTCGAAAGTGGCCGGCGGAATGGTGTCCACGGTGTCCGCGCCAATCAGTTCCTCGACGTAGATGACGTCGCGATACTTTGGGTTCTTCGTGCTTGTGCTGGCCCACAGCAGCCGTTGCGTTTGCGCGCCTTTGGCCGCCAAAGCATTCCAACGAGCGCCGCTAAACAGTTCCTGATATTTCTTGTAGGTGAGCTTGGCATTGGCAATGGCGATTTTGCCGTGGAGATCTTCGAGCAAGCCCTTTTGCGCCGGGTCAGAGGTTGTTTTCAGTTTTTCGTCAACCTTGCTGTCGACCAGGGTATCGATGCGGCTGACAAAGAAGCTGGCTACGCTGGCGATATGACTGATGTCTTGGCCCTTGGCTGAGCGAGCCTCCAGGGCGGCGAGGAAAGCTTCCGCGACCTTCTCGTAGGCGGATTGCGCGAAGAGCAGGGTGATGTTGATGTTCAGACCCTCTTCGAGCGTTTGGCGAATCGCGGGAATGCCTTCAGGCGTGGCTGGAATCTTGATCATGACATTGGGGCGATTGACAGACTTCCAGAGGCGGCGCGCTTCTTCGATGGTGCTCTGGGTGTCGTTGGCGAGATAGGGAGAGACTTCCAGGCTGACGTAGCCGTCACGGCGTTTGGACTCGGCGTAAACCGCTTTGAAAATGTCGCAGGCATCCTGAACGTCGCGGATGGCGATTTTTTCGAAGAGACCTTTGGCGTCGAGTTTTTTTGCATCAGGCGAGTTGAGGATGTCCGAGTAGACGTTACTGCCCGTAATGGCTTTCTCAAAAATCGCTGGATTGGACGTCATGCCGCGGAGCCCATCGTCATCGATATATTTTTTCAGGCCGCCGCTGGTGAGCAGGTCTCTGCGAATGTAGTCCATCCACGGGGATTGCCCGAAATCCAGTAGCGCTTTCAAGGGATTGGCGCCTTGGGCTGTGCCGATACTTGGGATTGTGGTGGTCGTCGTCATGATAGTTCTCCTCTAGCATTGCAAACCGGTTGAACGTCTATTGTACTCCTTGGAAGTCTGGCCGCGCCGGTCACTTGTTCTTTGGGCGATCCAGACTGATGCCAACTAGGGTTCAGGAGGCTGTGCAGTACTTGGTCTCCAGGGCCTTCACTTTGGCGAGCCGCCGCACATGCCGCTCTTCGTTTGAAAACTTCGCGCCCATAAATGCCGTCACCAGGTCATGCGCAAGGGCCACGCCAACGACGCGGGAACCGAGCACGAGCACATTGATGTTGTCGTGCTCAACACCTTGATGCGCCGAATAGGTGTCATGGCACATGCCCGCGCGAATGCCGGGGAGCTTGTTGGCGGCCACGCTGGCGCCCACACCGCTGCCGCAGATGAGCACGCCGCGTTCGGCCTTGCCATCGAGGACGGCTCGGCCAACCGCTTCGGCGAAATCGGGATAGTCCGACGGATTTTCGTTGAAAGCGCCGACGTCGAGAACGTCGTTGCCCATCGAGCGTAACACATCGCCCATGGCGTTCTTCAGTTGAAAGCCGGCGTGGTCGGAACCAATCACAACTTTCATGTAGCGCTCACTTTCCCAAGACCTCTTTAACTGCCGCGAGAACGATTTCGACCTCAAAGCCGAATTTCTTGAGCAAATCTTTCAGCGGGGCAGACGCTCCAAAAGAGCGCATGCCGATGATTTTACCTTTGGGGCCGACGTAGCGGTCCCAACCGAAAACGGATTCCATCTCGACGGAAACGCGCGCGGTCACGCTGGTGGGCAAAACGCTTTCCTTGTAAGCAGCGTCCTGCTTTTCGAAAAGCTCCCAGCTGGGCATGCTGACGACACGGGCTTTTACGCTTTCGGCGGTCAACTTTTCATAAGCCGCAAGGCACAGGCCGACTTCGCTTCCGCTGGCGAGCAAGATGACATCGGGCTTAGCGCCTGGGGCGTCGGCGAGGACGTAGGCGCCCTTGACGACACCTGATGCCGGAGCATACTTCGTGCGATCCAAAGTAGGCATCGCCTGGCGAGTGAAGACCAGCGTTGCGGGGCCGTGGGTGTGCCGCATAGCGACTTTGTAGGCTTCGACGACTTCGTTGGCGTCGCCGGGGCGAAAGACGAGCATGTTGGGCATCGCGCGGTAGGCGGCAAGCTGTTCGACGGGCTGGTGCGTCGGCCCATCTTCGCCGACTCCTATGGAGTCGTGCGTGAAAATATAAATGGATGGAATTTCCATCAAAGCGCCAAGGCGCATGCTGGGGCGCATGTAGTCGCTGAAATTGAAAAAGGTGGCGCTGAAGGCGCGGAGCTTGGAAAGCGTCATGCCGTTGACAATGGCGCCCATGGCGTGTTCCCGCACGCCGAAGTGGATGTTGCGGCCATGATAAGCGTCGGGGAAAAAATCCCCTGCGCCTTCAAAGGTGAGATTCGTTTTGTTGGATTTCGCCAAGTCAGCCGACCCGCCGATGAGCCAGGGAACATTCGCCGCGAGCGCGTTCAGCGTTTTGCCAGAGCTCTCGCGGGTAGCCATCCCCTTGGGATCGGCAGGGAAGGAGGGCAGGTTTTTGTCCCAGCCGTCGGGGAGCTGGCCACTTTGCATGCGGTTGATTTGGTCAGCCAGCTGCGGAAACTGTTTTTTGTAATCGGCGAATTTCGCGCTCCAGGCAGAGTGGGCTTCTGCGCCACGTTTGCCGATGCCGTTCTTGAATTGATCGTAGACGCCGTCAGGCACGAGGAACTTTGCGTCTTCCGGCCAGCCGTAATTCCTCTTGACCAATTTCACTTCGGCTTCGCCGAGCGGCTCGCCGTGCGCTTCGTAGGTGTCTTGTTTGTGCGGGGAGCCGTAGCCGATGTGGCTATCCACGACGACGAGCGTTGGACGATCTTTCGTTTTCAAGAAAGTGTCGTATCCGCGAGCGAGCATGCCTAGATCGTTGGCGTCGGCGACACGCGTCACGTCCCATCCATAGCCGATAAAGCGCGTCATGACGTCTTCGTTGAAGGACCAATCCGCGGGACCGTCGAGCGTGACGTGATTATTGTCGTAAATCCAGCAGAGATTCGAAAGCTTCAAATGGCCGGCCAGCGAAGCGGCTTCGCTGGACACGCCTTCCATGAGATCGCCGTCCCCGCAAACGGTGTATACATTAAAGTCAAAGATCTCGAAGCCGGGCTTGTTGAAATTTGCTCCGAGCCACTTACTGGCGATCGCCATTCCGACGCTATTGCCGGCACCCTGTCCGAGAGGTCCCGTGGTCGTTTCTACGCCAGTGGTGATGTGCGATTCAGGATGGCCAGGAGTTTTGCTTCCGATTTGGCGGAATCGCTTGATTTCGTCCATGGAAACGGCCAGCGAATCTAGGATTTTGCCGTCTTTGGTGGCTTCTTTCACGCCGGCCAGGTGGAGCGTGGCGTAGAGAAGCATGGATGCGTGGCCCGCGGAGAGAACAAAGCGGTCGCGATTGGGCCAGGTAGGGTCGGAGGGATCGTAGCGCAGATAGTTCTGCCAGAGTTCGTAGACAGCGGGCGCCAAACCCATGGGCGCACCAGGGTGGCCGGAATTCGCCTGTTGCACGGCGTCAATCGCCAGAGTGCGGATGGTATTGATGCTCAACAGGTCGAGATTCGGCTGGCTCACATGGTCTCCTATGGCGGGTAGAAAGGGCTCCCGCGGACCTCTCGTCACAATTTGATGCACCAGACTACAGAACGGATGAATTGATTTTACGTCAAAATGAAAGCAGGCGCCCGTTCGCGCGTTTGAATAGTCGTTTGAGAACTCTTGCGCGATCGCGCTTGGTCCTCCTCAGAGGCGGGCGGCCATCCAGGGAGAGAAATAAAAATTACCGCGCCACTCTCAGCTTGTCAATCAGGTTACAAAGCATTCGCAAAAACGGAGTTCGCCCTTCGAAGTCAAAGCCTCAGGCCGCAACAACGACCTCTTTAGGTGCACCGCACTTCTCGCAATACGCCAGCAGGGAATGTCGCACTCCGCCGCAGACGGGACATTTCTCGTAGCATCGCGCCGCACGCCGGACACGTATAAGGGTCATCATTGGTGGCGTGACCGGATGGTTCTGGAAGAATTAGCTTTCGAATGGTTCGTTTGGTCCAACGGGCGTACCGCAGAGGTCCCCTGCGAATCGGATATTCACAGACGGGACATACAAAGTTCTCGTAGGCTTCTCTGAATTGCTTCAACAAGAATTTCTTCCTGGGCGACACGTTCCGGGAGGCAATTATGCCGCAGGTTCAACGAGTAAAATGCCCTCGGAAAGAGGAGCGGTTAGAGGCTAGGATTACTCCGACGCAAAAGGATCTCATTGAGCGCGCAGCGGTATTGCGTGGAACCTCCGTCACGGAGTTCGTAGTTGCCAGTGCGCAAGAGGCGGCCACTATCACGATCAGAGACTTCGATGTATTGCGTCTACAAGACACTACGAGTGCGGGGAGTGCGGAGCACGCTGCGCCGGGCGGAAATGCCCGACGCACGGCAAGCGGCCCACGAAGGGGCTGCGCTACAAGGGAATCACGCTGCGGCACACGCGCCACACCGCCGCGCGGAACATGCCGGAGCCGGGCATGGAGGAGAAGCGCATCATGGAGATCACGGGTCACGTCACGCATTCCATGTTTGACCTCTCCACACTGCGAGCGCGTGTTTGTGGACGATCACGGCGCGCCGCAGCGCTACGACGCCATACTTGAAGACTTCCAACAGGCCTGCAAACGTGCAAAGATAGTGGACGGTTTCACGGATTCGAACAACGGCACGCGCTTGCCGGGATTCCACGACCTGCGCAGGACGTTCGCGCGCGTTACGAACTGTGCCGGCGTGCCGCACGGAATTATTATGGAGATCGCTGGCTGGAAAAGTGAAGCGATGCTCTTGTTTTATCGTGGAAACTCGCAACCTGCGGAGCAGCGTGCCGCATTTAAGAGGCTTGCCTCGGGAGTCTAGGTGGCAAAGCACGGGTACAGTGTTAAGCTGCAAAGCGAGCCCGAACCACAGCCAGTGCTTGCCGCAAGAGTGCAGAGGTTGAGGGCGATTACTAGGTTTTGCGTGACGAGGATGGGGAGATGGCGGCCCTGTTTTTGCGTGAAGTGGTCGAGGCTTGGTCGTTAAGCAAAGCGCGGTCGAACTAAGTTGATGGTCTGCCCGTAAGTACAGAATAAGCACAAGTACGCAGCGGAATTTATACGTAAACCCTTTGCCTGCAACGTGCCCGGGTGGCGGAATGGCAGACGCTGAGGACTTAAAATCCTCCGGGGATTTTTCCTCATGTGGGTTCGACTCCCACCCCGGGCACCAGTCTTTCTTCTTGAAGATGAAAGAGTTGTTTGGCCACTCGTTTCCGTGTCCCTCTGGTGTACCCCACTCTGCAAACGAACGAGCGGATCGCGGCTCCAGGCGTTAGCTAAATCCGCTTCCAATTGTTCCTGTCGCGACTCGGCATCCCTTCCTTGTATTGGTCAACTGCGAGAATTCGCACCATCTCTTCGCGGCTAAAATGGAAGTGTAGGACAGAGAGTTATCTTGTACCGGGTCTTCCTACCGTTCACTATTTTCGGCAGAATTTTGGTCGTGTACGCGGAGGCGGCCGTGCGCGTGCTACTCTGACCAACGATCAAGGTCACCAAGATTATATCATAATTGCCAAAAGTGTCAAATATACGTCTTTTGGACACTATAGATAGATATATAATTGCCAGCCGCGCACAATGTGCTACTTTCAGCTATTATGAACTTACAGGCAAGGATCGATAGGTACAGAGAACGCGGCTTCCAGCAGGTCGAAGCCGAAATCCTTGTCCTCATCGAGGAAAGTGCGGCGTCACTCTTCACCGCGTTCCCCGACCAATTCATCTTATTTGGAGGAGCCACGCTCGTGCTTTTCTACGAGAGCCCTCGATTGTCCCGAGACTTGGACCTTCTCGCCTCCCCAATGCAGATCCCAAGACCCGAAGAAATCGAAGCTATTGTCCGTTCCAGTATCCAGCCAATTGCAGAGACCCTCGGTTTGGGCCCACTCGAATTCCGGAAAGATATCGAGAGCCCCGGCTTCGTCAAGCAGTGGGTCCTCGCCAACCACAGGGCCCTCTTCAGCATTGATCTAACCAGCATCGGCGGGAATGTCTTGGAGACTCAGATCGTCAAGAAGGCAATTGCCAACGATCCAGAAAAAATCGTCGCCACCCCAAGCGCGAACTATCTGCTGTTTCAGAAATGCGAAACTTTTCTCAATCGCCGTCATGTGAAAGCTCGGGATGCCTTCGATATCCATCTTCTCCTTACCCGTGGTGCGCACCTGGACGAGAACCTTCAAGCACACCTCGAGGACTTCATCGCCATGAAAGAAATGGACCAAGAATCCATCGAAACTCGAATTCAGGACATCAATACTAAGCTCTGCACGGTCGAACTCCGCCCGGTCCTGCCACTCGCCATTTTTGAAGAACTTGCCCAGAACGAATTTGAGGCCATCCGCCACTCGCTACGAGTCGTGTTGGCTCACTGGCTCGGGAAGGAAACGCAATGCATTGGACAACTATCTTGACAGAAGAAGCCCGAAACAATTGCATCGTGCGCACCGACCATTTGGCTCGCAAACACAAGCTCTCTGAACGTGTTGTACGCGATGCTTTGCGCCGATATGAGGCACAGGGTCTGGTCGAACGTGTTTCGACAAAGATCTACATCAACCACTTCAATCAGCAATTTTCGCCTCGTGATCTGGTAAACGTCCT
>Ga0207098_10292_pt1 | contig 16140 bp, 8 predicted proteins | sample Alteio_BWMinHeat_84_FD_153548 | JGI IMG/M metagenome (GOLD analysis project Ga0207098, IMG submission 153548) | Enriched cells from forest soil in Barre Woods Harvard Forest LTER site, Petersham, Massachusetts, United States -... | ecosystem: Environmental > Terrestrial > Soil > Temperate forest >...
GCTGGCTTTGTGGATGCCCATCGCTTGCATTCGTGCGCGGTGATAGGCCATGGGGTGCGGGCCGACGGTCATGCCGGTGCCACGGAAGTCCGCGACCAGACGTTCTTCGGAATTCATGGGACGCAACGGAGAGTTGGTGTCAGGCTCTGGCAATTTGTCGAGCAATGGGCCGGAATGACGGACGGCGCGTTCGACTTGCCAGAGGGCATCGCGGCGGTGAAAAGCGAATTCACCACGGAGACACGGACACACGGAGTTAGTAATTGGAAGGTCAAAATCCGCTGGCACAAATTCCTCAGTATGTTTCCTGGTTTTCTCCGTGCCTCCGTGTCTCCGTGGTGAATTCCCGATTGAATTCAGCGCTCCAATCTCCGCCAAGGTGTTCAACTCATCTTTGCGCAACTCGGGCGCGCGATGGACGAGATCGCGAATGGAAGTGAATGGAGCGAGGTTACGCTGATAAACCAGCGATTGTGCGGCTTCCTCGCGCAATCCACGAGCATAGCGGAGCCCTAGACGCAGCGAAGTATTGTCAGCGTTTGGCCCAACGGCCGAACTGGTTGATTGCTGGGTGCTGAGTGCTGACTGCTCCAACGTACACTGCCACTCTGATTTCATTACATCGATCGGCAATACCTTCAGCCCGTGCCGTTGCGCATCTTTGACGAGCGTCGCTGGACGATAAAAGCCCATGGGCTGGTTGTTGAGCAATGCAGCGGTGAAGGCGGCGAGATAATGACATTTCAAATATGCGCTGGCATAAGCGATGAGTGCAAAGCTGGCGGCATGAGACTCGGGAAATCCGTATAGAGCAAATGAAGTAATGGAGAGAATGATCTGTTCCTGAGCTTCCTGAGAAATGCCATTTTGTTCCATTCCGCTGCGAAGCCTGGCCTCGATGTCTTTCATGCGGGCTTGCGAGCGCTTGAATCCCATGGCACGGCGCAGTTCTTCGGCTTCGCCTCCAGTAAAGTTGGCGGCGACCATCGCGATGCGCAGCAATTGCTCCTGAAAAAGAGGCACGCCCAGAGTGCGCGTCAGCACAGGTTCGAGCGACGGATGCAGATGGTTGACGGGTTCGCGTCCCATGCGGCGCTGCAAATAAGGATTCACCATCTGCCCTACGATCGGCCCAGGACGAATGATGGCGACTTGCACCACAATGTCGTAAAAACATTTTGGACGCAGGCGCGGCAGGCACGACATCTGCGCCCGGCTCTCAACCTGAAACATGCCAATCGTGTCTGCCTTCTGCAGGGCGGAATACACGGTGGGATCGTCTGCCGGCAGGTGGGCGAGATCTACTTCTTTACCGTGATGATTCTTGATCAGCTGCAGGGAATCTTCGAGCACGGCCATCATGCCCAGGCCGAGCAGATCCACTTTAACGATGCCTAAATCGGCGCAATCTTCCTTGTCCCACTGCACCACGACGCGGCCCGGCATCGAAGCAAATTCCAGAGGCACGACGGAGTCGAGCTGTCCCTGACAAATCACCATTCCGCCGGAGTGCTGGCCGAGGTGCCGTGGCAAATCCTGCACCGCGACACATAACTCGAAATACTTGCGCAGCCGGGGATGATTCAAATCCAATCCCGCATCGCGGAAGCGATGATCGAATGTGTCATTGGCATCGCGATATTCCCAGGTGGAAACGGCGGCCGATACTTTGTCCAGGGTCTCGGGATCAAAACCCAGAACCTTGCCCATTTCGCGTGAAGCCATGCGACTGCGATAGGTGATGACGTTGGCGGTCATGGCAGCCCCGCGCTCGCCGTAGCGTTTGTATAGATACTGAATTACGCGCTCACGCTGGTCGCCGCTGGGAAGATCGAGATCAATATCTGGCCACTCGCCGCGTTCTTCAGAAAGGAAGCGCTCGAAAAGCAATTCCATGCTGACGGCATCGACCGCGGTGATGCCCAGTGAATAGCAGACCGCGCTGTTGGCAGCGGAGCCGCGTCCTTGCACCAGAATGTTTTGTTCGTGGCAGAAGCGGACCAGATCCCAGACAATAAGAAAGTAGCCGGCGAGGTCGAGTTTCTCGATGAGTTTTAGTTCGCGCTCAATCTGGAGGCGCGCGCGATTCTGTAGTTCTGATGTAGACCGGCCATAGCGCTGCTGAAACCCCTCCCGAGTGCGCTCCCGCATAAACGACATCATGGTTTCGCCTTCGGGCACGGAGTATTTAGGAAATTCATATCCCAGATCTTTGAAAGTAAATGTGAGCCGGGAAGACAGTTCCACGGTGTTCGCAATCGCCTCGGGAAGATCGGCGAAGAGGGTTTGCATCTCTTGCGGCGATTTCAGATAACGCTCGGAATTGCGCGCCAACAACCGGCCTGCGGTGGCTAGCGTGCGGTGGTGACGAATCGCGGTGAAAACATCGCAAAGCTCACGCTCATGGGCTGTTGCATAACAGACGCCATTGGTGGCCAGTACGGGAAGCTGGAGCGAGTGGGCAATTTCGATGGCGGCGCGATTGCGCGCTTCCTGCTCCCGATGAAAATGACGCTGTAGTTCTACATAGACGTTGTTCCGGCCGAAAATATTTGTCAGCCGCTCGACGCAGCCGTGCGCTTCTTCGAGACCGCCGTGTGCAAGGGAAGAAGCCAGCGGACCGTCATCATCGCCGGTAAGGCAGATGAGTCCAGCGGCATGTTCTCGAAGTTCCTCTTCCCGCACTGCTCCTTCGCCTTTGGCAGCGTGCAGCTTCATTTTCGTAATCAGGCGGCAGAGATTCTGATATCCGGCGCGGGAAGAGACGAGCAGGGGAAGGCGAAATTCACCACAGAGACGCAGAGTCACAGAGAAATCTTTGGTTTTGGATCGTTGATGGTCTATTTGATTTTTGACAATAACGTTCTTCTCTGTGACTCTGTGTCTCTGTGGTGAAAAGTGTTTGCATGTTACTTCCGCCCCGATGTGCGCCTTAATCCGTGCTTTCTTCGCAGCCATGTGGAAACGCGGAGAGCCATAGACGCCGTCACGATCGAGCAGCGCCATCGCCGGCATGTTCAGATTGGCGCAGGCCGCGACCAAGTTCTCGGGCAAAGAAGCGCCTTCGAGAAAGCTGAAAGCGGAGCGGGAGTGAAGCTCGATATACATTGAAAAAAGCATTCAGCATTCAGCCAATACGATATTTTCTGTCTTGGCTGATTACTGATTGCTAGTCATATGTTCCTTCCAAAATCCATCTTCCCTCGATCCGATCGCGAACCAGGCGATATAAAGCGATGCCAGTTTCCCCCTGCACCGCGATGTCCCATTCGTCGCGAGCCCATCCTTCCCGCTCCCACCAGTCGCCGGACGAGCGCCATGGTCCAGCAGTCCAGAGAATCTCTCCCTGAATTGTTTTGCTTTTGGAGGTGATGCACGCGGGCTTGCCATCCCGCATGGCGACCACCACATCGACTGGCGGCCGAAAGATGCGCAGCGCAGTCACGAGGTCTTCACCACAGAGACATAGAGACATAGAGGAATCTGTCGATTGTTGGTTCGTGATTTTCCCTGTGTCTCTGTGTCTCTGTGGTGAAGATAATTCGGGCGCGAAGTGCTGCATGCAGAATCCCTCGGGATGATGCGTGTCCAGCAGTTCCAACGATCCCACATTGTCATCCCCGACGATGCCCGCAATCCTGGCCAGCGTAAGTTCGAGTTTTTCCGGCTCGGGCGTGGGAGGAATAAAAAGTCCATTCTGCGCTGCCCTCGGCCGCACCGGTTCCGCCGCTAAATGAATCCTGACGATGGGAGCGCCCGGAGGATGCGCCTTCAAATCGAGTTGTAACAGTTTGAGAAACATCCCCGAGTCAAGCAAAGGAACCGGAAACCGGAGGGTGCGGGTAAACAGACCATGCGGGGGTGGGCGGAATGCAAGCTCGGCAGATTCGTCACTCTGGTACCCATTTTGTAATTCCAAATCTAGCCGGAGTTCTTGCGTTGCCAGCGCTCGTGCTTCCAGACGAGCACACAGTTGCTCCAATAACCGCCCCAGTAGAAATGCCAGCGGCTCAAGTAGAACGAGGGGGTATTCCAATTCGATTACTTCCTCGAAAATCAGTGGCGGCTCGAACGGAACCAAAGTGCGCGCAATATCGCCGCGTGCCAGTTTTTGTAAATGAATTCCAGCCTGCCCCAGGCGCTCGCTCAGTGCGATGTCGGGCAATGCCGCCAGATCGCGGAGCTTGCTAATTCCCCAGCGGCTGAATGTTTCCAATAAGTGCGCGGATTCCTGAATCGCATTCCCAAACAATACTTCCACTGGCAAACTGCCCAATTGTTCCGCTTCTCTCCCTTCCGGAATCACGGTCACACCAGAAAATCCTCGAGACGCCAGCACAGCTGTGTCTGGATTGCCCGCCACGGCGACGTTGACCTCAAGTCCGAGATCAGAAGCACGGCGTGACAAAGCACGCGCAATTTTGGGCAGGGGACCGAAAAGCGGCATCAGTCCGGCAAGATCCAACACGATTGTGTCGCAGCCTGCGGCTTCCACACGCGGCGAAAACGACTGCGCGCAATCCAGCAGGGCGGCATGGGCCGCGGCTTCTTGCGGCAGAGAGCGGGCACGAAACATCAAACCGTTGCAGTCTTCGATCTGCATCTTGGACATTCCCGGACTCACTCCGGCTCGGCGCGCGTTTTCATTCATAGCAAAAACTTTTTGCAGCGGAGCCTTGCCTTCGAGCACCGCCAGAGACTGCGAGCGCAACTCCGGCTCCACGCGCAGCAGCGTTTCCACGGGAAAATCAGGAACGAAGATGCAGGCAAAGGACATAATGAAAAAACTGTCAGCTTTCAGCCATCAGCTATCAGCTGTAGTTTCTGTTGCTCCAACATTCATCCTGTCCGCACTCTCGTGGCGAACTCAGTCGTGACCGATCCGACCGGTTTGCGTTCCGGCCGGGACCGCAAGATCTCTCCTCGCACTTGAAGTCCATTCAGAAGTTGCGCATGAGTTGGAGTTTCTGTTGAAAGCTGAGAGCTGACAGCTGACAGCTTTTTTCCCGAGACTTTCAGCAGCAGCGAGGCGCAAGTCTGGGCGCACGCTACCTGGCTAATGACGAACAACACCGTGGCTGTATGCTCAACCGCGCGTTGAAATCGAAACCAGGAAGTCAGGGGAATACGGCGCGCCATCTTCCATGGAGTATCGCCGAGATCGATAATCACAAGACCAAAGCCGCCGCTTTGCAAAAGTAAATCAGTGACTCGTAAAGCCTGCTCAACTGGCTTTTCGATTTTTAGATTCTTCTCTGTGACTCTGTGTCTCTGTGGTGAAGCCGATTTTTGTTTGATTCCCCCGCACCGCACCCACAGCAGTTTTTTAAAATTCACCCCTGCAGCCGCAGCCGAGAGAGGATTGAAAGCATCGCTAATGTCGACCAGAGCACACACTTCCTGCCGTTGGGTTGCCGCTGCCAAGGTGGCCAACAATATACTTGTGCGTCCGGACGAAGCTGGCCCGCACACCTCGGTCAGGCATCCGCGCGGAAATCCGCCGGTAAGCATATCGATCTCGCGAACACCGCTGGAAACCATCTGCGGCGTGGGCCGCATTTCCAATCGCGACGCAGAAGTCAGCCCGGCGAGTTTGGGCATTGCGGATAAGCGTTTGAAACCCAGCGTGGGCTCCGCCCCGGCAGCAACGGCAACAGGACGACCCAAGGCGGCAGTAGAAACCAGCGGTAAAGACGACATGGAGACCTCAGGATTTCAGGGAACGTCAGGGGCCACGACAAGGCTCTCTGGGCGGTTTAATATATTCGCCTTTTGTTCGCTATTATTGTTTAGCCGCGGAGCCGAGGTTGTCAAGTACATAAAAATTAATTCTCACAGAAGATTCCAGTTGAAAAGACGGAAGGCCGATCCCGAGGAAAAAGCCAGAAGGTTCTCAGCTCAGCGTCTCAACTAAGGTCTGGAGCCATGCTCGAGCCCGCGTGCTTTGTTATAATTAGCGCAACTCAATGGCGCTATCGTCTAGGGGTTAGGACGGAAGATTCTCAATCTTCAAACCCGGGTTCGATTCCCGGTAGCGCTACCAAATCTTCTTAAGCTGTTCATTCCCAAGCGCATCGGGCGAAAGGTTGGCGCCGTTTCGACACGGCGCCCCAAGTAGTAACAATCCGAAGAATTGTCTGCTTTACGCGACGGCTTCCTTCCTGGGCACCGAGGCTGCTGGTTTCGCAGCCCCTTTTCCCAGAAATTGGGTCAACTCACGATTCACTTCGTCCGCATGGGTCCAAGTGATGCAGTGTGGCCCATCCTTCACGACGACTAGACGAGCTCCTTTGACTAATTTAGCGGTCCGATTTCCTGAAGCGTCGATCGGCAGAATCCGATCTGCATCGCCATGAATCACGAGGGTCGGTACTTCGATGCGTTTGAGGTCCTCGCGAAAATCTTCATGCCATGCCGGAACACACGCAAGACTCGCCGTGGCAGAAGCGCCTGCAGCAACATTCCAACTGGCCTGCACGGCCTGTTCGCTGACACGCCTACCCAACAAGAGGTCCGTGTTGTAAAAAGTTTTGAAAAACTCGGTGAAGAACGCGTAACGATCTGCCGCGACGGCTTTCTGAATTCCCTCGAAGACACTGCCGTCCACGCCCTCTGGGTTGTCCGGCGTTTTCAGCAGGAATGGCGGAACTGACGAGACAAACACCGCCCTGCTCACGCCCTTCGATCCGTACTTTCCCAGGTAACGAGCCACTTCGCCTCCACCCATCGAGAAACCGACCAGCGCGAAGTCACGTAGTTTGAGGTGGGTCACCAGCTTATGCAAATCCTCGGCGAAGGTGTCGTAGTTATAGCCCGTGGTTGGCTGGCTAGACTTGCCGAACCCTCTGCGGTCATAGGTAATGACCCGGTGGCCGGCAGCTAGTAGAACGGGGATCTGCTTTTCCCAGGAAGCGCCGCTCAGTGGATATCCGTGGATGAGGACAACAACCTCACCCGAGCCGTGATCTTCGTAGTAGAGTTCGATGTCCGTGGAATTTTCTTTACCAACATTAACGAATGGCATTGAGATTCTCCTTTCTCTTGTCTGTTAGGTGATTGGGGGGGTGACTGTTATCGCGGCGTTTTCCAATTGTAAACCCGCAGGCAATTCAGCCATCAACGGATTCGACTAACGTGGCACGGCCACAACTCGTCTGTTGGTATTGGGTTCAGGAAGCCAGCTCAGCAATTCCTGTCAACTCCGCGCATTCTTCCTCGCTCAATCGCAGCGACCCCGCCTTCACATTCTCCTCAAGATGCGCGATTGAAGAAGTGCCGGGAATAGGCAGCATAACCGGAGACCGCTTCAGCAGCCACGCCAATGCGACGTGCATCGGTTTCACTTGGTGGGCCTTGGCAATCCTTTCCAGCAGCTTGCCGGCCACGGTCCCTGCTCCCAGCGGAAACCACGGGATGAACGCCATGCCGTTGCGCTCGCAATAATCCACCACGTTGTCCCATTCGCGATCGGCAAAGCTGTACCGGTTCTGGACCGATACGATCGGTACGATTTTCCGGGCACGCTCGATGTGTTCCACCGTGACATTGGACAGCCCAATCAGGCGAATTTTTCCTTCTGCTTGCAAGTTAGCCAGAGTTTCAATCGACGCGTCGAGGGGTATCATCGGATCGGGCACGTGTAACTGGTAGACCTCGATCCGATCGAGGCGCAGCCTGGCCAGGCTGCCTTCGACCGCCTGACGCAAGTGCGCAGGGCTGGCATCGTGGGTCCACTGGTTCGGGCCCGGACGATTCCATCCACCCTTGGTCGCGATGACAAGATCCTTCGGATAAGGTGCTAGCGCTTCTGCGATCAACTCTTCGCTCACCTTGGGACCGTACGAATCAGCGGTGTCAATGAAGTTGACGTCCAGTTCAACGGCGCGTCGAAGAACAGCAATTGCCGCTGCGGGGTCCTTCGGTGGTCCCCAGATTCCATCGCCAGTAATACGCATGGCTCCAAAACCGAGGCGATTGACATCGAGTTCACCGCCGAGTGAGACGGTTCCACTGGAAGCGGCCGTCAAGCTTATTGGATTTTCCTTTCTCTCGTTCATCATCATTCTCCAAAGAATTCTCTTTATCAGATGCCCGCCTGCTGCATTCGGCGTCACTCTTTCAACCAGCCTGCATCGCAATGCCTAAGAGCTCCGCTCAGCAAGTCGGCGAGCTCCCAGTGGTACGTGATTGCATGCAAATCTCCAAACCTCGCTCTTGCAGGTGATACGTCGTTTCCAAGGTTTTGCGGCCGCAGCCCGAAAAACGACTATGCATTGTGTCATCTGGCGGATATGGCGCCGTCATTTGGACGGGCGGATGCTTCGCTTACGCATCGGAACGCTGTGGATAAGTGAAATCGTGAGGCGATATGCTGACGCCAGTCTCGACGATGTGTCGGCAGAATGACTCTCTATCCTCGATGATCGGGGCAAAGCCGCTGAGACCCTAAGTGAGCCGAGGGGATGGCTTTTGCGTGTGCGATAATACTATATTTTATTATGTGGTAATATATACTACATTATAATTATTATTATTCTACAATAATGATTGGTCGCGAAATGCGCGAAACTCCGATGCTTTCAGTCGTCTGAAATCGGGGAGACAACTGAACACAGGATCTGATCGCCGTTGTGCCCCAGACGAGGATCCTTTCTCCAAAAGGAACAACCTGATCGCTGTCGTGGCGGAAGGTAAGCGTTGGCACGAGCGATTGCGGAATAGTTGCAAGATCTTGCAGCTGTTGACTCCGCAAATGATTAATTAATTTGATAAGCCCATTTCCGCTTGGACTTGGTGATGGGCTGATGTAGAATTCAGCGCGTTTCATACTCCAGATTTCGGCGCTCATAACAAGTCGAGAGCCGATTTTCAGCGACGAAATGAGATCTGGACTGTACGACTCATTTCCGGCTTTGTTTTGGAGTGTGAAGAGCTTGCAGACTTTTCGGCAGCGGAGGAGGACGCAGTGGACCGACTGATGCGGTCGGAGCCTCAGATCGATCCACGGCTTCCGACTTCAGTTTCAACTGAACCTAGTTCTGTAGTTCAAAAAAACGGAGGAGATCTGATGAAAAAGTTGTTCGTAAATACCCTACTCTGCTCAGTTGTGCTGGCGGTTGCCAGCGTCGCAGCCTTTGCCACGCAGGACGGTGTGATCACGACCGGTGCAGGTAACGCGCCGAGAGCAACCGTGTTCATGAAGTCGCCGACCAATGTCGGAGGTCATGCGTATCACGCACCCAAACTCAAAACGATCTACAACAACTTGGGAACCGGCACCAGCGTCTACAATTGCTGCGTCGGATGGAACGTTACCGGCAGCACCTCACTCGTCGGCCAGCAAACCTGGACGGCGACGGCTTTTACGCCCAAGGCTGCGGTAACTCTAACTGAAATCCAAATTGCAATCGAGTATGTGGCTGGCACAAACGGTGCGACTGTGACCCTGAACACAGACGCTAAGGGTGTGCCCTCGACTAAGGTTCTGCATACTTGGAAATTTAGCAACCTTCACGCCGCGGGCTCCTGCTGCGAACTCTCAACCGGCCACGCCAAGAAGGGGATCAAGCTGGCAAAAAAGCAATACTGGATCGTTGCCATGTGCCCGTCAGACACGTGGGACGCGTGGAATCTCAACAGCACTGGCGTTCTCGGTACATTCGCGCAACAGAACAATGGTGGTACTTGGAGCGTCTTTACCAACGCTGACGTTGGCGCCATGGGTCTGTTCGGGAAGTAGCGAGTTGTTTTTTCGAAGTCTCAGCTGTTCTCGGGCTTTGGCTTCGGTTTAGTAGTTAGTTCATGACCAACAACCGTTGGCGCCTGATGCTGGGCGCCAACGGCTTTTCATCTTCTACCCGCCCTCTCAAGGACTCAACAGGATCAGTTCGGTCGAATCGCGCACCTGACAGCAACACCAAACCAATTTCCATTTTCTGATATTTTGGTCGCGTGGACCTGACCGCCATTTTCAAGGTGAACCGTTGATCCGATTTGCCCACAGAAAAGAGACTATTGTGGCGTGCCTGCTTTTCGCCGCCACTCTTGCCGTTTACAGCTCGGCTAATTTCCATCCCTTTGTTAGCTATGACGATGATGCCTATGTCTCCAACAACCTTCACGTGCGAGAGGGAATGAAATGGAAGACCTTCACTTGGGCCTTAACCGCGACCGAGGCAGACAACTGGCACCCACTCACTTGGATTTCCCACGCCTTGGATTGTCAGCTCTACGGACTGAATCCCACTGGACCTCACTTCACGAATGTTCTGCTGCATGGGTTGAACGTCGTACTTCTGTTCCTCTTACTGGCGCAATTCACCGGCGCGGCAGGGCGCAGTCTGTTGGTCGCTGCTTTATTCGCGTTCCATCCTATTAATGTGGAGTCGGTGGCCTGGGTAGCGGAACGCAAGAACGTGTTGAGCACGGTGTTTTTCCTGCTCGCTCTGATCGCATACGGATGGTTCGCGCGGACCCCCAACCTCAAACGCTACCTTCTTGTAGCTGCACTATTCGTCTTGGGCCTTGCGGCGAAGCCCATGGTGATCACGCTCCCTTTTGTGTTTCTGTTACTCGATGTCTGGCCGCTGCAACGAGTCCAGGGATGGGGCGTCTTGTCGTCGCCTCCGGAGGTTCGCAAGAAAGGCAAGCATCGATTGCAAGAGTTCGACAGTAAGAAATCCGGTCCCAGGTTCGCCGTATCCCAGGCGCCTTTCTCGCGGCTAGTCCTGGAAAAGCTGCCTCTCCTGGTGTTTTGCGCCGGAAGCGCGCTGATCACCATGATTGCCCAGCAAGCCACTGGGATCAGGACTCTGCAGAGGTTCCCATGGGACCTGCGCCTGGAAAACGCAGCCTATGCCTACGCGATGTACATCTGGAAAGCGTTCTGGCCCGCCCACCTTGCGGCATTTTATCCTCATCCCGGCAACACTCTACCTGGGTGGCAAATTGGACTCGCAACTTTATTTTTGCTCGGAGTAAGTCTCCTGGTGTGGAAGCAGCGCATGGCCCGCAAGTATCTGGTCACGGGCTGGCTCTGGTATCTGGCCACACTGGTGCCGGTGATTGGAATCGTGCAAGTGGGCGATCAGGCGATGGCTGACCGATATGCCTATATTCCGCTGATCGGTATTTTCATCGTGCTGGTTTGGGGTAGCTCAAATTGGGCTGACAGTCTACAACTTTCTATCCGGTGGCGAGCGGCGGTCGCAGTCACCGTCCTGGCCATCTTGTCATTTCTGACCTGGCGTCAGATCGGATATTGGCGCAGCGATTACGATCTGTGGTCTCATGCGTTGCAGGTCACAACAGAAAATGCCATGGCCGAAGAAAATCTGAGCAAGTCTCTGGCAGCACTTGGTCGACCGGCTGAAGCATTGCCTGGTCTCGAGAAGGCCTCTCAGTCCAACCCCACCGACCCGACGAGACATGTAAACCTTGGCAGTCAACTCGTGGCCGTAGGACGACTGGAAGATGCAATCGTGGAATATCAGAAAGCCATTCAGGTGGCTTCGAATATCAAAGTGTATCCGGGCTGGAAGGACGTAGCAGTGCGGACAACCACGGCCCGCTCCTACGAAAGCCTGGCCACGATCTACGACGAACTTGGGGATTACTCGAAGGTTCGCGAGAGCTACCGGCAAGCGTTGAAAACAGATCCAGGGGACGCTGCTGGAATGATAAAACGCATGTCAGAGTCCGCGGAGGAGGAGCCGTCCAGTTCAAATTATCTGCAACTCGGGCTGCTGCTCGAGGAGGCCGGGGAAGTGCCGGAAGCCCGCGCAGCCTACCAGCAAGCGCTCAAGCTCGATCCCACCGTTGAGGAAAAGCAGTTCCTGACCAGCCTGGGCCAGGACCACAACTAGTTTTCGCTCACGCTCGTTTGGAATCTGGGGTGGGAGACGGGAATCGAATCCGCACAACTACGTAACTCTAACAACTTACAACACAGCAGATGGCATGTTCCACTTTGTTTTCGGTGTAGTGCCGTGGGAACGGCAGGGAAATGGCAGGAGAAATGCTGGCTATGAGCTGGCGTTAAGGCTTGGCTTTCTCAAAGCGATAACCGCGCGGCCTGGGATACTGATGTTCTAAACCACGAGAAATCAGTCACTATCCGATGCGTAACCTGATGGCCATCCAATCCATTTCGAATTGCTTTCCGGATCCCCTGTAGTCCGTTGTGCCCACCGAGCACGCTTGGAAATCGACGGTCGCTTGCGGCTGTGGAGATTGAAGTTCGTGCACGAGCAATTCTTTCTGGCCGCCCATCATTCAGAAGTCGAGAACGATACCGGCGACGACTTAGATGTGATCCAAAGGAAGCGAACCAGTCGCTTGATATTCTCTGTGGCACTCCGTTATTCCTACGCTCGTTAACTCTGCAGCGCGAGCTTAGAGCCTCCGACCATGATGCCCTTTCGGGCTACGGAGCCACCTCGAATACTATCCCGCAACCATTGCCGAAACATCCACCGCCATACAGGGCGGTCGTCCCATATAGATTGCCTGCCGTGTCAAGGATGAGAGGAGCAAGGGGACGACCCCCGTCGCTGGTTCCACCTGCAAATGCGTGCAGCAGGGTAAGAACCCAGCCGCTCTTTTCGCGATTCAATCGAAACACCGTCCCTGATCCCGAGCCACCATAGGCCGCAGTCCCATACAGGTTGTGTGCTTTGTCCACAACCAGACCAGCGGAAGGCTCCGATCCGTCGTTTGTGCCCACAAAACTATGGGTTATTCTCTCCCTCCAATGACGTCCGAAGGGCTGCAACTGAAAAACGGTACCGTAACCCTTTGTGCCGCCAGACCGCGTTGTGCTGTGGAGGCTGCCGTCACTGTCAAAAATCAGACTGCCGGCGGGATAATATCCGTCTTTGCCATTGTTAAGGAAGCTGTGCAGCAGAGTGAACTCCCAACCTTTCCCCATCCGGGTTAAGGCGAAAACACAGCCCAACCCGTAGACCCCTCCATGGTACGTCGTCCCATAGAGGCTGCCATTCTTGTCGAAGATTAGGCCCGCAAATGGACCAGATCCGTCACTGCTGCCTCCGCCAAAGCTATGAATTAAAGTCTCCTTCCAACCAACGCCTGAGGTGTAAGCCAACTCGAAGACTGTGCCACGTCCATTTACACCGCCAGCTAAAGTCGTACCGTAAAGATTTCCGGCACCATCCATGACCAGTCCTGCCAGGGGATTCGATCCGTCGGTACCTCCCCCAAAAGCGTAGAGAATGGTCTCGGTCCAACTGGAACCCGAGGTTCGGACAAGTTTGAAGACCGTGCCGCAACCATTGCCATTGCATCCCGTCCCTCCACCATAGGTCGTGGTCCCGTAGATGTCTCCTGCCTGATCGAAAATCAGTCCACTTTGCGGATCGGCGCCATCGCCGCCTCCGGAAAAGTCATGAAGCACAGTCTCTTTCCAGCCGCCGCGAGACACAGGCGACATCTTAAAGACCGTGCCACAAGTAGTGCGGCAGCTTCCGGTGCCGCCATCGGTCGTAGTACCATACAGGTTTCCGGCCGCGTCAAAGGTCAAACCCGCTTGTGGGGTAGAGCCGTCGTTTCCGGTGAACTGATACAACACCGTTTCAGTGCCCGCCCAACCAGCAGTCACCGAACCCAGTAGCACCGCAAGGTTCATCATCATCCGGCTCAAGCCCGAAACTAAGCGTGCCCGCGGTGTCGCCCTGTTGTTCAATGATGTAGCCTATTCTCGCCCGGTCGTCGGTTGTCTCCGTCGCCAAACACTGACGCCGCGGGCTCCATATGCTAGCGAGCCGAGACTGGGTTGAATCGAACGAGTAATGCCGGCAGCGACCCGAGGCACTTGCACGCTCCTCGTGTGAGTATCTGCGCTGCCCCTCATCTTCCCCGTGATAATTGGTTGGTTGGGCACCGTTTCGTAAGCATACCCGGTGAGAGTAACCTCAAATGGTCTGCTACTGGTATCAAGGTTCAGTCGGGCCCAGCCGTAGTGTACATCTCCATTGATGGAAAAAAACTCCAGCCCAAGATAGCGGTTAGTTACGTTTCTCCACGGACCCAGACTCCATGAGCCGCTACCGCTCCGACCGATTGACGCCATACGGTAGTGATTCGGCCGGAACTTGCGATTTCGGCCGACTCGCCTACCGGCTGGCAATGCAGAAGCGTACGCGGCGGTTCCCCAGATCATGTTTCCTCGGTAGAAGGGATGAACCTCCGCAAATGCAGCTGACCCGCCCTCGGTATTGTAAAGCTGAAAATCGTTGACGCCATCATGATTGAGATCAAGATTGAACATGCCGGAAATCTTTTGGTGAGCAGGGGTGTATACGATCTTTCCCTGGGCTGGCGGCGCCAAAGCCAAGCCGGTCACTCCGGCCGCGCTGGCGGCAGTTGCGTAGGCCAGTAAGAGATTGTCCAACCTAGGATGTAACCGAATTGGGGACCGCCTCTGATCCGGGTTTCCCGATCGCGCCGCAGTTTGGAGCATGATTGTCCCGCTTTCACCGGGTAGACAACGTTAGTACTCCACGCCTGCGCCGGTCAAGGCGCAAGTTGTTGCACACTCAAACTTCAGATTGACAGTCGCCGTACGGCGAGCAGAAGATGTTGGCTCGCGACACGTGTCCGAGATGCCGTCCTGATCCGCAGCGGCGGTCGCTCTTTCGGAGAAATACCATGCAGATTCGGTCTCTACTCTTCGTGGTCTTGGCGCTGTTCGGTACCCTGTCCGCACAAACGAATCCGGTTCCGCTTCTGAACCAGCCGCTGTTTCCAGACAGCACGAGTCCGGGCGGCAAGGGTTTTACCCTTACCGTCAACGGTACCGGTTTTGTTTCGAACTCGGTGGTGAAGTGGAACGGGTTATCCCGTTCCACTACGTTCGTCAGTCAGGCTCAGTTGCGAGCCACCATCTCGGCCTCAGATATTGCGACCGCCACGACAGCATTTGTTACGGTCGCCAACCCGGCGCCCGGTGGCGGAACCTCGAATGCGGAGGATTTTGAAGTCGCGCTTCCCGCGCCCGGTGTTGCTGTCCGTCACAGGGCATTCAACATCGGTAAGGATTTGGTGTCGACGGCAGTGGTAGATGATGTCAACCGGGATGGGATTCTGGATCTGATTGGGCAGGGACAGGACGCGAGTGGCGAAGATACGTTCATCCTCGTGGCTTTGGGCAAAGGGGACGGCACCTTCCGCCGTCCCCTTGCGACTCCCGTGGATCCTTTCGCAGGCGCGATAGCGACTGGTGATTTCAACGGCGATGGCAAGCTTGATATAGCGGTCGTCAACGCTACTAACTCTGTCGCAATTTTCCTGGGCAAGGGCGACGGCACCTTCCAACCCCAACTGAACTTCCTTACCGCGATACAGTCGAACTCGATCGTTACCGGGGACTTCAATGGGGACGGCAAACTGGACTTGGCCCTACCCAGCGGATACGACAACGCTGTGTGTGTCCTGTTGGGTAATGGTGACGGCAGCTTCCAGCATTTTATCGAGAGTTCGACTGGCGGCGTGGGCCCAGACCAGCTAGTCGTGGGCGACTTCAACCAAGATGGCAAGTTGGACGTTGCGGTCAACGAATATGGCTCAGGCGAGACTACGATCATGCTCGGCAATGGAGATGGTACCTTCGGGTACCCTAATGATATGTTCGCGTCCGGCGAGCCGATGGTTGGGGCCGACCTGAATGGCGATGGCACACTGGATCTCGCAATGATTACCTACGACTCAGGTGCATCTGAGCTTCAGATTCTCTTTGGCAACGGCGATGGCAGTTTTCAAAAGCCTGTTATTGTTGCGACCGCGCCTAGCGGAAGCCAATTTACCTCATTGGGAGTGGCCGACGTGAACGCAGACGGCATCCTGGATCTGTGGGCGATCGACCGCACAAATTACAAGCCTTACGATTTGGCCGTGTTGTTGGGCAAGGGTGACGGAAAATTTCACCAAATTGTCTACCAGCCCTTGAATGACAACTGCTGCTATTCCATCGTGGCTGGAGACTTCAATGCCGACGGAAAGATCGATTGGGCGGGAGCTGATGGCGATTCGAACGGCCTCCAATGGAATGTTGCCTTGTTGCAAAATCCGGGCGTATTCGAGCCGCCGATCGTCGACTTTGGGATTCGACTGGTCGGCGTAAAG
>Ga0207098_10244_pt1 | contig 16129 bp, 11 predicted proteins | sample Alteio_BWMinHeat_84_FD_153548 | JGI IMG/M metagenome (GOLD analysis project Ga0207098, IMG submission 153548) | Enriched cells from forest soil in Barre Woods Harvard Forest LTER site, Petersham, Massachusetts, United States -... | ecosystem: Environmental > Terrestrial > Soil > Temperate forest >...
CGCCGTGTAACCGACCTTGAGGAGCAGCAGGCCGAAACATATCGCTACTGGCAGTCCCGGCCGGTCGGGGAAAGACTCATTGCGGTTTGCGAACTAAGTGAGGCCGCCTATGCATTCGCCGCAAACTTCAAAGGAGCGCCGGCCCATGATGACCGAGGACTTCAAGGATCTCCTTCGGGCACTGAACGCGAACGCGGCTAAGTATCTCATCGTCGGCGGTCACGCTCTCGCAGTGCATCTCGTTCCGCGCATGACCAAGGACCTGGACCTCTTTATTCGTTCCGATGAGGAGAATGCCAAGGCCGTATTTCGGGCGTTGGCGCAATTCGGAGCGCCTCTGGAAGGGATGAGGCCAGCGGATTTCGCGGATGACAGTGTCCAGATTGTCGAGGGCAATCTTGTAGCCTTCGAGGATGTGTTCGCGCTCGCGGGCCTTGCGCAGAAGGAAGACGGTGCGGCGCTGGACGACGTCGACGCGGTGATCGATGAAGGCGCGGATGGCCTGGTCGAGGCCCAGTTCGCGAGGCTGGCCGTTGAGCACGGCCAGGAAGATCATGGAGAAGCTTTCCTGGAGCTGGGTGTGCTTGTAGAGCTGGTTGAGCACGATTTCAGGCTGCGACCCGCGCTTGAGCTCGATGACGATCCTCATGCCGTCGCGGTCGGACTCGTCGCGCACGTCGGAGATATCGTCGATGATTTTCTCGTTGACCAGCTCGGCGATGCGCTCGACGAGCTTGGACTTGTTGACCTGGTAGGGGATCTCGGTGACGATGATCGCCTGCTTTTCCTTGGTGATGTTTTCGAGGCCGGTCTTGGCGCGCAAGAGGAAGCGGCCGCGGCCGGTCTTGTAGGCCTGGGCGATGCCGGACCGGCCGTAGAGATAGGCGCCGGTGGGAAAGTCGGGGCCCTGGACGTGCTTGAGCACTTCAACGAGGCCGGCTTTGGGGTCGTTGACCAGATCGATGGTGGCGTTGATGATTTCGGTCAAGTTGTGGGGCGGGATGTTGGTGGCCATCCCGACGGCAATACCGTTCGACCCGTTGACGATGAGGGTGGGGATGCGCGTGGGGAGCACCGTGGGCTCGTCGGTGGTCTCATCGAAGTTGGCCATCATATCCACGGTTTCCATCTCGATGTCGGCCATCATCTCTTCGGCGATGCGCTCCATGCGGCACTCGGTGTACCGGTAGGCCGCGGGCGGATCGCCATCGACGGAGCCGAAGTTGCCCTGGCCGTCGATGAGGGGGTAGCGTAACGACCACGGCTGGGCCATGCGGACCAGGGCGTCATAAACAGAGGAGTCGCCGTGCGGGTGGTACTTCTTGAGGCATTCGCCGACCACGCCAGCGCACTTGGAATAGCGCTTGTTGTGCTGCAGGCCCTCGCGGTCCATGGCGGTGAGAATGCGGCGGTGGACGGGCTTGAGGCCGTCGCGGGCATCCGGCAGGGCGCGGCCAATGATCACCGACATGGAGTAGGCGAGATAGGAGCGGCGCATCTCCTCTTCGATGTTCATGTTGATGAAGTTTGTGCCGCCGGGCGGAGTGCCGCCGTCGAGAGGGAGCTGGGGGTTCTTGTCGTCTGCCATAGAGGTTTTCAGGCGCGCAGAAAGGCGGCAAAAAGGTTCCAGTGAAGACGGGGCCGGGGTTCCGCGGACTGTAGTTCTATTTTACGCGCTGGAGGGGGGTGTAAGCAAGGCGAACGAGAGGGAATAAGTCATTATATTAGTTATATTTATACCGAGGAAATGAAGGGGGCATCCGACCGTCAACCCAGGTCTCAAAAGCGAGACCTCCACCCCACGGACAAAGACCCGTCCGCGGGGACCCCGGGACCTGGGGCACCCCGTTTTTGAGTGCACAGAATCGGCAAGGGGCTAGATCAGGCCGGGCAGGCTGAGGATGCAGAAGACGGCCTGCAGGAGCAGGACGGCTCCGGCGGCGGCGAGGGCCAGGTTGCGGCGGGGCGATTCGAAGGCGTCGGCAAAAACGCCGCCGATGAAGGTGAGCAGGAAGGGGAGCGCCCAGAGCCAGGGGGTGGATCGGGCCCCCGGCGTGACGAGCGGGACTACGGCCAAAAAGCAGAGCAGCGGAGTCGTGTTGCCGAAGTAGCGGGAGCGACGCAGGGCGAGGTAGAGAAAGGCGGCGGATGCGGCCGCCACGGTGACGCCGGCGTTGCCGAGCGAGGTGAAAAAGCGCCAGGCGGGGTCAAGCGAGAACCCGAGGAAGGCGACGGCGGAGCGAAACAGGTAGCTGAACGCGTCGGGCGAAAAGCCGTAAAGGGCGAAGAGGAGCACCAGGGATCCGGCTACGGCTATCAGGACCACGGGGAGGACCTGGGCGCGGCGGCCTTCGGCGACCCAGAGCATGAAGAACAGGCCGAGAAGCGCCACCACTGGGAGAGCTGCAATGTGCGAGGCAGCGGCGATGCCAAAGATGACGGTGAGCAGAACGATGCGCGGGCGCCACTTTCGGCGCGGGCCCTGCATGGCATGAGCGACCCCGAGACAGGTGTATATGCCGCCGTAGACGCCGAGGGAGGCGAGGATTTCAGGATTGGGGCCGATGCTGGCCTTGAGGATGGCGGGCGTGAAGCAATAGAGCGAGAGGGCCGTGTAGCCCCCGAAGTCGCCATAGAGGCGGCGCGTGACCCACCAGAGGGCGGCGCCCAGAACGCAACCTGCGAAGAGGAACGGCAGGCGCAGCAGCAGGGAGACATGGGTGAGCTGGTGACGGAGTTCCCAGAGGCTCAACTCAGCGGGAGCGGACTGGCCGGCGGTCTGCACGACCCTGTCTTCGGGCTTGCGGAACAGATCGAGGCCGCGCTGGACGAGCAGGTTGAGGGTAAGCGGCAGGCCGGCGGCGCGATAGGCGAGGACGCCGTCGTGGATGTTGCCGCAGGTGGTGAAGTAGCCGGCGAGAGGCGAGGGCTTCTCCCACATCTCGCGGCCGCAGCGCGCGTACTGGTAGTCGCTGTCGGTGAGGGACTGGTGGGCGATGAGCCAGAAGCCCTGGATGAGGAAGGCTGCGAGCAGCATCGCCGCGATGCGCTGGGGCAGATTGAATCGGAAACGGCGGAGGCGGGCAAACCGGTGGGTCATCACGATCGAAAGCGCAAGACTCAGTCTAAATGGCGGGGATGGGGGAGATGAACGGGGGATGATGCGAGGGGAGACGGAAGTTCAAACTATTGGTCTCGGCCGGGGCACGCCGTCTCTCCTACCGGAGACCCTCACTGAAGTTCTCGACTGTCTGACGAGCAGATTGTTGCACCCAAGATCACAAGGGATTAGCATCCCCACCAGAATCGAGCGGGGTGCGATTGCCACATCTCGCAAGTTGGAATCGCTTCCAGATAGCCTTCGTACTTCGCGATCTCGACCGTCAACCAATCCAACCAAAGAACAGAGTGATCAAGTGAAGAAATCAACGAAGAAGTCAATCGAAACTTTGATGAGGGAAGGAAAGCCGATCAGAATCGAGCGAATACCCAAGAACGACACACCCCCTCTGCAGGCAAGTTTCCCCGTATTGACCAAGGAGAGCGTCGAAAAGGTGTTGGATGAGATTGACAGCGGCTCTCGACCCGTTCCCAAGAACCGAAACTCTACGAATTGGTGCTTGGTAGACCGAGGACGACACTACCCACCCAAGTATGTCCTTCATAGGGCTCGCAAAATTCAAGGAACCAAACGACGTGTAGGCAGAGGCGGTCCTGGAACCAACATTCAGTTGCAAAATCTGGACTATGTGGTCATAGAAGACCACTGCGGTGGTACCTGCAATTTTTCACACTGAGCCACCAACCCGATCACTCTCTGGCTTTCACTACAAGCCGGTGGCTTGAGTGGTGAATCTGCCGGCGTAATTGCGATATCAGAACTCCGGTTGCGGCGGGTGGGCGCGGAGGCTACACTTCTGGTCAGCATGGCGATTGCGCGCGATAACTCTCCGGATCGGCTGGTCAGCGCTTCGCGCGCTGAGGAAGAGCAGGGATTTGAACTGAAGCTGCGGCCGCGGTGGCTGCGGGAGTTCATTGGGCAGTCGAAGGCCAAGGAGCAGTTGGCGATTGCGCTGGAGGCGGCGAAGTCGCGCGGCGAGGCGCTGGACCACGTGCTGCTGTTCGGGCCGCCGGGGTTGGGCAAGACTACGCTTGCCACGATCATTGCCAACGAGCTCGATGTGGGCTTTCAGCAGACTTCGGGGCCGGCGCTGCAGATCCAGGGCGACCTGACGGCAATTCTGACCAACCTGCGGGAACGGCAGGTGCTGTTCCTGGACGAGATTCACCGCATGCAGCCGGTGCTCGAAGAAAAGCTCTACACGGCGCTCGAAGATTACAAGCTGGACATCATCATTGGGCAGGGGCCCGCGGCGCGCACGCATGTCATGGAGATCCGGCCGTTCACGTTTATCGGCGCAACGACGAGGCCGGGGCTTTTGAGTTCGCCGCTGCGGTCACGGTTCGGGATTCTGCTGCGGCTGGAGTTTTATACCGAGGACCAGCTGCGCTTCATCGTGGAACGGTCGGCGGAAGTGATGCAGGTGCCGATCGATACCGATGGGGCGGCAGAGATTGCGCTGCGCTCGCGGGGGACGCCACGTATTGCGAATCGCCTGCTGCGGCGGGTGCGCGATTATGCGCAGGTGCGGGGGACGGGGACGATCGACCGGCCGACGGCGAATGCCGCGCTCACCATGCTCGAGGTCGATGCGCACGGGTTCGACGAGATCGACCGGCGGCTGCTGCTGACGATTATGCAGAAGTATGACGGCGGGCCGGTGGGACTGGGGACGCTGGCGGCGACGCTGGCCGAGGAAGAAGACGCGCTGGAAGAAGTATATGAGCCGTTTTTGATCCAGATTGGATTTCTGGACCGGACGCCGCGGGGAAGAGTGGCGACGCGGCTGGCGTATGAGCACTTCGGGTTGAGCTTGCCGGGGCGGCAGCCGGGGTTGTTTTAAATCAGTGGTCAGTGATCAGTTATCAGTGGTCAGTTATCACGCCTTAGTGATCGCGGGAGAGAAGTTATGGCACTTACTGAATCGACGATGGAGTTGGAGTTGGGAGCAGAGGCGCCGGATTTTGCGCTGACGGATGTGGTGAGCGGAAAGACGGCGCGGCGGGACGATTTCCGGGGGCAGAAGGGGTTGCTGGTGATGTTTATCTGCACGCACTGCCCGTTTGTGAAGCACGTGGAGAAGGGGCTGGCGGCGCTGGGCATGGATTATGACGGCGAGCCGGTCAGTATTGTGGCCGTCAGCAGCAACGATGCGGGGAGTTATCCCGATGATGCGCCGGAAGGCTTGAAACGGCAGGCGGAGACGATGGGCTTTCGCTTTCCTTACCTGTATGACGAGACGCAGGATGTGGCGCGCGCATATCATGCGGCCTGTACGCCGGATTTGTTCTTGTTCAATGGCGATCTGAAGCTCGTGTATCGCGGGCAGTTCGATGCGAGCCGGCCGGGGAATGGGGTTCCGGTTACCGGACAGGATCTGCGGGCTGCGATGGATGCGGTGATCGCGGGGGAATCCGTGCCAATGGACCAGCGGCCTTCGGTCGGCTGCAATATCAAGTGGAAGGGTAGTTACTAAATTAGTTGAGTGTTGTGGGTTCCCACGCTTTCCGCAGGAAAAAACGGAAAGGATGGGGCACGGAAATCTGTGGCGATCGGGCGGCGTGAAATGCGGGTCCTTCGACTTCGCTCAGGACGACAATTCATTTGAGGTGTGCGACGACTCACTATAGCGTTGGCGAGTTGTCGCCGAGCATGGCCTGGCGGACGATCTTGATGGGCGGGAAACCCTGCTTCAGGAATTCGTTGTGGAACTGTTCGAGGGAGAAGGCTGAGCCCTGCTTGGCTTTGAGGTCTTCGCGCAGCTTCATGATTTCGAGCTTGCCCAGCGTGTAATAGAGATAAGTCGGGTCGCCGGTGCCGCGCTTGGTTTCGACGACCGCTGTTTCCTTCGACTGGTAGCCTTCCTTCTGGAAAAAGTCGACTGCTTCGTCGATGGTCATTTTGCCGGTGTGCATCTGGATGCCGACGATGAAGCGGGCGTTGCGGAGGAGCGCGTCCTGCAACTGGCCGAGGCGGAGGAATTTCGCTTCGCGCGCGTCTTTAGCGCCGGTGCCGGGCTGGCCATAGCCGGCGTCGAGCATCATCTGTTCGCAATAGTGGGCCCAGCCTTCGACGTTGGTGTTGGCGCCGAGCAGCTTGCGTACGCGGCTGGGGGCCTGGGGCACCCACAGGAACTGGATGTAGTGACCGGGGTAGGCTTCATGCACGGCCGTCGAGATGATGGTGCCCTTGTTGAAGGAGTGCATGTAGCCCTCGACTTCCTTGGGCGTCAACGACTTGTCGGGCAACGTGACATTGAAGTAGGCCTCGGTGGCGTGCTTCTCAAAAGGACCGGGCGTGTCCATGCTGGCGAAGGTGGTGGCGCGCATGAAGGGAGGCGTCTCTTCGAGGATGGGGCGCACTTCGGAGGGGATGGTCACGATGTGGTGCGAGCGAATGAATGAGATCAGGCTGTCGAAGGTGGCGCGGAAGCTGTTCAGGAGTTGGTCCGGGGCGGGGTGGTCGGCGCCGAGGTCTTCAAGGACGGCGCTGGGGGCTTTGCCGGGCTCAAGCTCCTTGGCGAGCGCGTTGAAATGCTGCTGATTCTTGTGCAGATCGGCAAAGCCGATTTCAAGCAGCTTGTCGAGCGGGATGTCGACCATTTCGTCGTACTGAAGTTTTTTGGCGAAGTTATCGGCGCCGATGCGAAAGTCGCCGGATGATTTGGGCAGCAGGTCGGTTTTGAGCCAATCGAGGTAGCTCTTGAGCGATGCGATGACGGCGGCGTTGGTCTGCGCGAATTCTGCTTTGAGGGTGGGGTCCCTGGCGTCGGTGAAGGCGGAGGGCACGTCCTTCTCAAAGAAGCTGATGATGCCGGGCAACTGCTCGATGGCGATTTCCGTGGAGACGTGGGGCGGGTTCTTTAGATTGGCGCGGGCCTCGTCAAGACGCGACGGCATGAGCTTTTCGCGGGCGATGAGAGAGCGGAGGCGCTCGTTGGGCGATGCGAACTTGCGCTCCATCAGAGAGAAGGCGGCGTTGGAGACGCCACCGGAGTAAGCGTCGGGATTTTTCTCCCAGGAGCGAATGGTGTCGAGCGTGAGGAGGGTGGAGCGGATGTTGCTGAGCACCATTTCGCGGTCGCCGCGGGTGGTCTCGTCGAGGCCGGCGGCGGGAATGGACTCGATGCGCCGCTCGAAGTAGACGAGGTCGGCGACCCAGGTGTCGATCTTCTTGCGGGCATAGTCTTCGAGTTGGGTGTCGTACTGGTGATAGCCGGTGAGCGTGCCGACGGTGGGCTGGTTGGGGAAGTAGACCTTGTCGAAGTACTCGTCGGAGACTTTCTGAAACTGCTGCATCGTGGCGTCGTTGGCGGCGTGGGCGGAGATAAAGGTGGACATACAGGCTCCGAGGGCGAGCAGGGTGAAAGATCTGGTCATTGGGCTAGGTCTCATACAGTTTCGTGTCACGGGTGAGGGGTTAAACTGCAGATCCTTCGACTACGGTCGCCGCGGCGACCTTCGCTCAGGATGACAAGCTTAATGGGTGAGCGTGGCTGAAAGAAACTGCAGGTCCTTCGACTGCGCTAGGATGACAAGCCTTTTGTTATGCGTTGACCGGTGCGGGGGCGAGCGTGTTGATGAGGTCGCGGATTTCCAACAAGACTTCGTCGGGGCGCACGGCTGCCAAAGGATATTTGAGCACACCTTGCGGCGTGAACTGGGCGCCTCGCTTGGCATTGCGGGAGACTAATCGCATCAGGACCTGGGGTTCGATGGAGGCGTTCTCTGCGAAGCGGATCTGCAACTCGCCGCGCTTGCGGTCGATCTGGGAGATGCCGATGCGCTCGGATTCGAGGCGCAATGAGGCGGCTTCGAGCAGGTAGACGGTGGAGTCGGGGAGCGGGCCGTAGCGGTCTTCCATCTCGGCGCGGAGGTCGACGATGGCCTTGTCGCTGTTGGTTCCGGCGACCTTTTTGTAGAGGCGGAGGCGCTGGTTTTCTTCGGGGACATAGGCCTCGTCGATGCGCAGGGCGATGCCGAGATTGAGCTGGGTGGTGGGGCGTTCTTCGGCGCTCTCGCCTTTCATTTCCTTGACTGCCTGCTCGAGCATCGAGGTGTAGAGCTCGAAGCCGACCGCTTCGATGTGGCCGCTCTGCTCGCCGCCGAGCATGTTGCCCGCTCCGCGGAGTTCGAGATCGAGAGCGGCGATTTTGAAGCCGGCGCCGAGGTCGCTGAACTCCTTGAGGGCGGCGAGACGGCGGCGGGCGATTTCGGTGAGTTGCTGCTCAGGGGGGATGAGTAAGTACGCATAAGCGCGGCGGTTGGAGCGGCCGACTCGGCCGCGGAGCTGATAGAGCTCGCTGAGGCCGTGGCGGTCGGCGCGGTTGATGAGCATGGTGTTGGCGAGCGGGATGTCGAGGCCATTTTCGATGATGGTGGTGGCGACCAGGACGTCGTACTCGTGATTCATGAAAGCGAGCATCACGCGTTCGAGCTCGGTTTCGGCCATCTGGCCGTGGCCCACGATGACGCGCGCGGCGGGCACGAGTTCCTGGATGCGCGCGGCGATTTCGTAGATGGATTCGACGCGGTTGTGGACGAAGTAGACCTGGCCGCCGCGTTCGAGTTCGAGCTCGATGGCGGAACGCACGATCTTTTCGTCGAACTTGGCGACGACGGTCTGGATGGCCATGCGGTCTTTGGGAGGCGTCTCGATGACGGACATGTCGCGGAGGCCGACGAGCGACATGTGGAGCGTGCGCGGGATGGGCGTGGCGGACATGGCGAGCACGTCGATTTCCTTGCGCATTTGTTTCAGGCGTTCCTTGTGGCGGACGCCGAAGCGCTGTTCTTCATCGACGACGAGCAGGCCGAGGTCCTGGAACTTGATGTCTTTGGAAAGCAGGCGGTGGGTGCCGATGAGGATGTCGACCTTGCCGGTTTCGACTTTCTCGAGGATGATTTTCTGCTCCTTGGCGGTGCGGAAGCGGGAGATCATCTCAACGTTAATGGGGAACTGAGAGAAGCGGCGCTTGAATGTTTCGAAGTGCTGGAAACTGAGGATGGTTGTGGGTGTGAGCACGGCGACTTGCTTGCCGTCCTGTACGGCTTTGAAGGCGGCGCGCATGGCGACTTCGGTTTTACCGTAGCCCACGTCGCCGCAGAGAAGGCGGTCCATGGGGGTGGTGGATTCCATGTCGTACTTGATGGCGCGGATGGCGGAGAGCTGGTCGTCGGTCTCGTTGTAATCGAAGGCGTCTTCGAATTCCTTCTGGAATTCGTTGTCTTTGGAGAAAGCCGTCCCTTGCGCGGTGTGGCGCTGGGCGTAGAGCTTGAGCAGTTCTCCGGCCATGTCCTGCATGGCTTTGCGCACGCGGGCCTTGGTCTTGGTCCACTGCTGGGAGCCGAGCCGGTTGAGGACAGGGGCGGGACCGGCGTCGGTGGAGCGGTATTTCTGGATGAGATCGAGGCGAGTGAGGGGAACGTAGAGCTTGGCGGCTTCAGCGAATTCGAGAATCATGAATTCGATGGAGAGGCCGTCCTGCACGATTTCTTTGAGGCCCTGGTACTGGGCGATGCCGTGTTCGACGTGGACGACGTAGTCGCCGATGGTGAGATCGCGGAAGTCGGAGACGAAGGCCGCGGTCTTGGAGCGCTTGGGCTCGGGACGGGCGGCGATGTCGGCGTCATCCGACAGATCATTTGCCCCGAAGAGGATGAGGTTCGAGTCGGGGAAGCTGACGCCGGTGGAGAGCTGCGTGCGCACGATGACGGGGACGCGCATGTCTCCGGCGAGGTAGCTAGCCTCTTCAAGCATGGTTTCGCTGCTGCCGTGCATGGCGCGGCTGCCGAAGCGGTAGGGGATCTGGTACTCGCGCAGGACAGTGGCCATGCGTTCGACGTCGCCCTGGTTGGAGGCGGCGAGGACGATGTGCGTCTCGAGTTCCATCAGTTTGCGGAGTTGCTCGGTGAGCGCCGGAATGGACCCGTGGAAGCGAAGGGTGGGGCGCGAGTTGAGGGCGATTTCGCCGAGGGTGGTGTCTTCGTCGAGCACGTCGACGAGGCCGAGTTGGTCGAGATCGAGCCCGAAGTGCGAATCGAGCAGGCCCTGAAGGACTTCGGGGCGAAGGTAGATGTCTTCGGGACGGATGAGATTGCCGATGCCGGAGCGCTCGTGGCGCTGCTCGACTTTGTTCCACCAGCGGTCAATCTGGTTGCGGACCATGCCCGGCTCGTCGACGAAGAGGACGGCCTTGGGGAGGAGCTTGAGGAGGTGGTTTTCGGCTCCAGCGACGCTCGAGAAGAATTCCCAGCCGGGGAAGACGCTGACGCCTCCGGCGGCGGCCTCGATGGCGAGATTTTCTGCGTCGGGGTCGCTGTCGCCGGCGTCGGATTCGATCTGGATGCGCTCGCGGCTGAGGCGAGCGTTGACGGCGGCGAGCAGGCGCTCGGTTACGGGCGTTTCGGTGAGGGGAAGGAGCCAGGCTTCATCGCTGCCGGATTGGGAGCGCTGGGTTTCGGGGTCGAAGCGGCGGATGGATTCGATTTCGTCACCGAAGAATTCGATGCGCAGCGGGCGGTCGGATTCGGGCGAGTAGACATCGAGAATGCCGCCGCGGCGGGTGAACTGGCCCTGCATTTCGACCAGGTCCATCTGGGTGTAGCCGACGCTGGCGAGGTGGCCGGTGAGGACTTCGATGTCGACCTCTTCACCGCGCTTGAGGCTGACGGCGAGGGAGGCGTAGTAGTCGCGGTCGAAGAGGCGAAGGGCGGCGGCTTCGACGGGGGCGATGAGGATGGAGACGGCGCCGGTGGCGAGTTTCCAGAGGGCGGCCGCGCGCTGCTCCTGCACGTCGGGATGGGGGGAAAGGTTTTCAAACGGGAGGACGTCGTGGGCCGGGAAACGGACGACGCGGTCGGGGTCGATGGCGCCCGTAAGTTCGCAGCCGGCTTTGAGCGCCGGCTCGAGGGCCTCGGCGGTCTTGTTGTCGGCAACGACCAGGATGACCGGGCGGCCGGCGGCGGCGTGGGCCATGAGGGGAAGGTAGAGGGAGCGGGCGGTGGCCGTCAGTCCGGAGACACGCCGACGCCCCGAAGCAAGGCTGAGGTGCCTGCGAACGCGATCAAAGGCGGGGGTGTGCTCCAGGTCCGCAAAAATTTCGCGGACGAACGGGAGGATCATCGAGGTCTAGTTTAACAAGCAGGGCTAGTCGGGTTGGGTGTCTTAGCGGAGTTAGCGGTATCCCAGGTCTCAAAAGCGAGACCCTTCGACAAGCTCAGGGCAGGCTCTGGGGCACCCGGCTGTGGGGTGCCCGGCACCCGGTTCTACTGGCGTTTGCGGAGGCGGACGGAGTCCCAACTGCCGTCGGATGCCCAGCCGCCGTCGACGGAGAGGCAGTGGCCGTTGATGAAGGCGCTTTCGTTTTCGTCGGAGAGGAAGGCTATGGCGCGGGCGACGTCGTCAGGGGTGGCGAAGCGGGCCATGGGGATGCGGCTGGTGATGTCGGCGTCGGTGTAGGTGCCGCCGGCCTGGTCGGCGGCGTCCATTTCAGTTTTGACCCATCCGGGGCAGACGGCGTTGACGCGTACGCCGCGGCCGCCCCACTCGGCGGCGAGAGTGCGGGTGAGGCCGATGAGGCCGTGCTTGGAGGCGTTGTAGGCGGCGCGGTCGGAGACGGCCAGGAGGCCAGCGACGGAAGCGACATTGATGATTGAGCCGCGTCCGGCCTGGAGCATCTCTTTGCCGAAGGTGCGAGCGAGAAGGAACGGCGCGACCAGGTTGACTTCGAGGACGCGGCGATAGTCGGAAAAGGAAGTTTCTTCGGCGGGGGAGATCAGGCTGATGCCGGCGTTGTTGACCAGCACGTCGGCGCGTCCGTAGCGGGCGAATACCTGGCGGGCGAAGTCGGCGACGGTTTCTTCGCGGGTGATGTCTCCGGAGTAGCCGAGGACCTGGCCTCCGGCCGCTTTGATGGCCTGGATGGTCGACACCGGATCGCGAAGATCGATGATGGCGATCGCGTAGCCACGTTCGGCGAGGAGTTCCGCGGTGCGGCTGCCGATGCCCTGGGCTGCTCCAGTGATAACAGCTACGGGTTGGTTCATTTTGGCGCTCCGGGCGGGTCAGCGGTCTCTTCTACAATTCTCATCATGCAATTCTTGACCCTGCCCCGCCGGCGTGTCGAGGCATTCTGGATTCTCTGTTCCCTGACCCTGATGTCGGTTCGGAGCTTCTCCACAGGCGCAATTGGCCCAAGTCTGCCTCACCCCTTACACTGAAGGGTTGTGCGATTTCCTCAACGAGGAGCCTCCATGGCTTATCCCACGAACTATCGCTATACCCGCGAGCATGAGTGGATCGCGGTCGAGGGCAATATCGGCACCATCGGCATTACTGACTACGCGCAGAACTCGCTGGGCGACATCGTTTACGTCGACGCGCCCAAGGTGGGCGATTCGGTGACTGCCAACGCTACCTTCGGATCGGTGGAGAGCGTGAAGGCGGTTAGCGATCTGTACTCGCCAGTCAGCGGGACGGTTACGGCGGCGAATGACATTCTCAAGACCGAGCCCGACAAGATCAATTCCGCTCCGCATGAAACATGGATTATCAAGGTCGAGCTTTCCGACCCCAGCGAGTTCGACGCGCTGCTCGATGCGGCGACGTACGAGAAGTTTGTATCTGAAGAAAAGTGATCAGTGATCAGTGGTCAGTTTGGCGCCACTCAGTCATCTTCGACCATTCGGAACGAGGCCACATTGAAGGATGTGCTGAACTAACCTCAAATGCTGGTCCAGATCGATGAGCACTGATCACAGTCCACTGTTAACTGCCCAAAGGACACCATGCGCTACTTACCCAAATCGCCTGCTGAACGCAAGCAGATGCTCGCCGCGATTGGCGCGGCGTCGATCGACGACCTGTTTTCGGTTATCCCGGCCGAGTACCGGCTTACGCGCGATCTCGACGTGCCGCGGCAGCAGGCGGAGAGCGAGATCATCGACTACTTCCGCGCGGCGGGGCAGAAGAACGCCACCGACTATGCCAGCTTTCTGGGCGCGGGCTGCTATCGGCATTACCGGCCGGTGATTGTCGACTCGCTGGTGCAGCGCGGCGAGTTCCTAACCAGCTATACGCCCTACCAGCCGGAGATCACCCAGGGGACGCTGCAGGCCATTTTCGAGTTCCAGACGATGATCGCGGAACTGACGGGCATGGATGTGGCCAACGCCAGCATGTACGACGGATCAACCGGCGCGGCGGAGGCGGTGCTGATGGCCATGCGCGTGACGGGGAGGCACCAGGCTGTGGTCGCGCGGACGGTGCACCCCGAATACCGCGAAGTGCTGCACACCTATCTGCAGCATCGGGAAATGCCGACAACGGCGATCGGCTACGACGCGAAGACGGGGCGGATCGATCTGGCCGCGCTCGAAGCCGCGGTGACGAACGAGACGGCGGCGGTGCTGGTGCAGAGCCCCAACTTTTTCGGAGTGATCGAGGACATTCCCGCGATCGCGGCGATTGCGCACGCGAAGGGCGCGCTGCTGATCGTGTCGATCGCGGAGGCGATCTCGCTGGGTGTGGTGCGGCCGCCGGTCGAGGCCGATATCGTCAGCATGGAAGCGCAGTCGTTCGGCGTGGCGCTCAGCTACGGCGGGCCGTTCTGCGGCGTGATTGCGGCCAAGGAGCAGTTCGTCCGGCAAATGCCGGGACGGCTGGTGGGCCAGACGACCGATCATGATGGGAACCGAGGGTTCGTGCTTACGCTGTCGACGCGCGAACAGCATATCCGGCGGGAGAAAGCTACCTCGAATATCTGCACCAACCAGGCCTTGGTGGCGCTGATGGCGACGATATTTCTCACTGTGTACGGAAAAGAAGGCATCGGCGAACTGGCCGAGCACAACCTGGCCAAGGCTGCGTATGCGGCCGAGACGCTGAGCAGCCAGGCGGGGACGAAGCTGAGGTTCACGGGCGCGCCGCGGTTCCACGAATTTGTGTTGCAAACCGAGGAGTCGCCAGCGCTATGGACCAGGCGGCTGTTCGATAACAAGATTGTGGGTGGGATCGAGCTGAGCCGCTGGTATCCGGAATTGGGCGATGCGACGCTCTGGTGCGCGACGGAAATGGTTACGCGCGAGAACATCGATACAGCGGCGCAGGTGCTGGCGGCCGGGCTGGTGGAGGCATAGATAAATCAATGGCAACGAATACACAAAACGGCACGCGCACGTTGGGCAAAGTTCGTCCCCACCAGACGCAGAATGAAGGGCTGGTGTTTGAGAAGTCCTCGCCGGGGAAGCGCGCTTATAAAATGCCGCCGCTCGACGTACCGGCGGTGGACGCCGCGGCCTTGCTGGGAGACGCGCATCGCAAGACGCCCGGGCTGCTGCCGGAGTTGAGCGAGATCGAGATCATCCGCCACTTTACGCGGCTGTCGACGTGGAACTATGCCATCGACCTGGGGATGTATCCGCTGGGGTCGTGCACGATGAAGTACAACCCGCGCGTGAACGAGTTTGTGGCCCGCATCGAGGGCCTGGCAGAAGCGCACCCCTACCGGCCGGAATCGCTGGCGCAGGGAGTGCTCGAGATCATCGAGCTGCTGCAAAAATGCCTTCTCGACATCACGGGCATGGAAGCGATCACGCTGCAGCCGGCAGCGGGCGCGCATGGGGAGTTCACCGGCATCCTGCTGGTGCGGGCGTGGCACGAGTCGCTGGGCGATGCGCGGCGCAAGGTGCTGATTCCGGACTCCGCGCACGGCACCAATCCGGCGACGGCAGCGATCTGCGGCTACCAGGTGGAGAATCTCAAGTCGAATGCGCTGGGAGGCATCGATCTTGAAGCCCTGGCGCGGCAGGTGGATGAAGACACTGCGGCGCTGATGCTGACCAATCCGTCGACGCTGGGTGTTTTCGAAAACGAGATTCACAAGATTGCCGACATCCTGCACGCCAAGGGCGCGCTGCTCTATATGGACGGCGCCAACATGAACGCGCTGGTGGGCAAGGTGCGGCCGGGCGATTTCGGCGTGGACGTGATGCACCTGAACCTGCACAAGACGTTTTCGACGCCGCACGGCGGAGGCGGGCCGGGGTCGGGGCCGGTGGCCTGCAAGAAGTTTCTGGAGCCGTTTCTACCGACGCCGGTGCTGGTGCGAAAGGAAAGAGCGGAGGGACTAGGGACTCAGGGACTAGGGGCTAACCGAACTGGCTCAGGTGAGTTGCACTGGGAGTATGACCGGCCGCAAACTGTGGGGCGGGTGCGCGCTTTCTATGGCAATACAGGAATGTTTATTCGCGCGCTCGCATATATTCTCGCCAACGGGCCGGACGGGCTGCGCCAAACTACCGAAGACGCGGTGCTGAATGCCAACTACATTCGCAAGAAGCTCGAAGACCTGTACGAACTGCCTTACAAGACGCCGTCGATGCACGAGGTGGTTTTCAGCGACAAGCGGCAGGCGGCGAAAGGCGTGAAGACCGGCGATATTGCCAAGCGGCTGATCGATTACGGGTTCCACCCTTACACGGTGAGCTTCCCGCTGATCGTGCCGGGAGCGCTGATGATCGAGCCGACGGAGAGCGAGTCGGTCGAGGAACTGGACCTTTTCATCGACGCCATGCGCTCGATTGCGAAGGAAGTCGAGGAAACGCCGGAGCTGGTCAAGACGGCGCCACACTCGACGCGCGTTTCGCGGCTGGATGAGGTGGCGGCGGCGCGGAGGCCCGTGTTGCGGTGGAAGCCGTAAAAGCTAGCTTCTAGCTCCTTGCTTCTAAATTAGCGGCTACTTTCAGCTTTGGGCGGTCAGCGCCCAGCGCGTGCTTGCGCGGCGGTTTCGGTGATGGTGATTTCCCACGAAGGAACCTCGTCGGGCAACCCTGCGCCTCGCCGTTATCGAATTGCCTCGCAAAGAGTTGCAACCGGGTGCGTTGTTTTCCACTTTCGGCCGAGTTTTCCGTCCTTCTCCGAGGGTTCCTTTCCGCCTGCGCCAGCGTGGCCGGAAACGCCGACGCCACCAGGAACGTAATCACGCACTGCTGGCCGACCCAGCTATAT
>Ga0207098_10293_pt1 | contig 16072 bp, 19 predicted proteins | sample Alteio_BWMinHeat_84_FD_153548 | JGI IMG/M metagenome (GOLD analysis project Ga0207098, IMG submission 153548) | Enriched cells from forest soil in Barre Woods Harvard Forest LTER site, Petersham, Massachusetts, United States -... | ecosystem: Environmental > Terrestrial > Soil > Temperate forest >...
GATCTCTTATCCTACCCTGCTTGGAACAAACGCCATGCAGATTCAGAACAATGGCTCTTCTGTAACCGGTCTACAGTGACAACGTATCCGTCAGAACAACGCATCTTCCGGTATCGCCGCATTTGATGGTGCCCTCGGGCCTTCCTGCATCATTGCCGGTTGGAGTAGTTAGTGAGCGCATTATCGCCGAGTTACGTAAGTAAACGTGGATAAGTCGCGAAATGTCGGCCAGTGTTCGTCGATTTGTTCAGGCATGATTCTGGGTTGACGGAAACAGCCCGAGTCGCTCATCGAGTTTGCGCGGTCCCTTCCCCGAGTGCTTGCATGAAGTAGCCCGAGGGCGCCTCTCTGACATGGCGGTCCGGCGCTCTTCGGACCGCGGACCGCGATTTCCGCATCTGCCGAACCGATCCCATGCCGTAATCTGGGCGCATGGCGAAGGTTCGGGTCAATGCGGTGCAGGTTACCCGGATGCGGACGGCGTTACTGGAGTGGTACGAGAGTGGCCGGCGCGATCTGCCCTGGCGCCGGAGCCGCGATCCATACGCGATCTGGGTCTCGGAGATCATGCTGCAGCAGACGCGGGTCGCCGTGGTGGTGGACCGCTATCAGGCTTTCATGGCGCGCTTTCCCACCCTTGGCGCTCTGGCTCGCGCTTCGGAACAGGACGTTCTGGCGCTGTGGAGCGGGCTGGGCTATTACCGGCGGGCCCGCATGTTGCACAAGGCAGCCCAGGTGATCGTCGCGGACCGCGGCGGCGTCATGCCGGAGACGGCGGCCGAGTTGCGTATGCTTCCCGGCATCGGCGGCTACACGTCGGCGGCGATTGCGAGCATCGCTCACGGCGAACCACTGGCGGTGGTGGACGGCAACGTGGAGCGGGTATTGTGCCGGTTGGCCGGATGGGACGCAAGCGGCGGCAAAGGCAGCGCGGATCTCCGAAACCGGATCGAGGCGATGGCTTCGCGCCTGCTGGATCCGGAGCGGCCGGGAGATTTCAACCAGGCGGTGATGGAACTGGGCGCGACGGTGTGCCTTCCCCGCAATCCGCAGTGCCTGGTGTGTCCGGTGTCGGCGAGTTGCAAGACGCGCGGCGAGCACAAGACGGCGCCGCGGCCGCGGATTGGGACGCGCGAAGTGGCGCATGCCCTGTGCATACGGACGCCGCCCGATGCGAGCGGCGGCGATGGGAGGGCCGATCGGGAGGTCCTGCTGGAGCAGCGGCCGGCCGCGGCGAGCGTCATGCCCGGCCTGTGGGAGTTGCCTGCCCTGCGCGATGGGGCCGGCGAAGCAGACGACGTGCGGATGACGGTTCGCCACGCCATCATGCAGGTGAATTACATTGTGCGCATTTGCGATGTGCGGGAAGAGGACGTGAGCGCGCGAACGGTGGCGGGCGGAGAGCGGCGGTGGGTTTCGCTGCCGGAGGCCGCGACGATGGCATTGACGGGTCTGGCGCGGAAAGTGCTGGGTCGCGCACGTCTTCTTCCCCCGCGCAATCCAGATTCCGAGGCTTTCGAAGCCGGCGTCCTCGCGAGCGCTTGAGCTGAGTCTGCGGATAGAATCATCCTATTCGCGACGAACTCCCAAATTGTTCCATGGGTGAAGCTTTTTGTCGCTTTATGGAGACTGAATGAGCCGCAAGCAAAATGTGTTGATCGTAGTCGGAATGATTCTTATTGCATGCAATGCCTTCGCCCAGACGGGCGGTGAACACGCCATTCCTGACATTCCGGGCGTTCCGCCGGCTGCGCACCGGGCGGCCATGTCGATTGATGCAGAAAAGATTCGGGCCCATGTGCGATTTCTGTCGCTCGATCTGCTGGAAGGGCGCGGACCAGGGACGCGCGGCGACAAACTCGCCGCCGAGTATATTGCCACCCAGTTTGCGCTCGATGGCGTGCAGCCGGCCGGCGATGACAATACTTACTTTCAGCGCGTGCCGCTCTACGCCGTGCACGCGATCGAGGACAAGACGAAGTTCGCATTTGTGCCGGCAAGCGGGTCGCCGGTGGAACTGGCGTATGGGACAGAGATTGTCTCGAAGGACCAGACCGGCCAGGCGGCCGCCGACATCGACGCGCCCATTGTTTTTGTGGGGTATGGCATTCATGCGCCCGAGTACCACTGGGACGACTACGCGGGCGTGGACGTGAAGGGCAAAGTGGCGCTGGTGATCGTGAACGAGCCGCCGTCGGAGGACGTGAATTTTTTCAAGGGCAAGGCGCTGACCTACTACGGCCGCTGGACCTACAAGTATGAAGAAGCGGCGCGGCGCGGCGCGGTGGGCGTGCTGATTATTCATCGCACCGACCTGGCCAGTTATGGCTGGGAGGTGGTGCGGAATTCGCAGGCCATCGAAAAAAGCTATCTGCAAGGCGATCCCGATGCGACGCTGCGCGCGGCGGCGTGGATTCAGCACGACGTGGCGCAGAAGCTGCTAACGGCCGCGGGCCTGGGCGATGTGGACGCGGCCATTGAGAATGCGGGCAAGCCGGGATTTCACGCGGTCGAGCTTTCGGTGCGATTGAAGGGCCACGTCGAGAGCCGCGTGCGGCGCTATGACTCAACCAACGTGGTGGGCAAGGTGGCCGGAGTCGCATCCGGCAGCAATGCGGTGCTCTACACCGCGCATTACGATCACCTGGGCATCGATCCCGACGCCAAGGGGGACAACATTTATAACGGCGCGGCCGACAATGGGACCGGGTGCGGCATTCTGCTGGAGATGGCGCGGGCCTTTGCGCAATCGAGCGAGAAGCCGCCCCACGACGTTTATTTCGCATCCGTGACCGCGGAGGAGCAGGGATTGCTGGGCTCGCAATACCTGGGCATGCATCCGCCGGTGCCCGCGGGGCAGATCTCGCTGGATCTGAACTACGACATGGTGCTGCCCGTGGGGATTCCACTCTCAGCGAACCTGGGCGGCGCCGAGCGCATCGACTTCTGGCCCACGGTGCAGACGGTAGCACAGGATTTTGACCTTAAGCTGCTGCCCGATCCGACCCCAGGCGCGGGCCACTACTACCGCAGCGATCATTTTTCGCTGGCGCGGGTGGGGATTCCGGCGTTCTCGGTGGACCAGGGCAATCTCTTCGAAGGTCACGACGTGGCGTGGGGGCACGACCAGTACGAGGACTATGTAGCGCACCACTATCACCAACCCTCCGATGAGTATCGGGCGGACTGGGATTTTCGCGGCAACGCCAAGCTGGCGCAATTCGGGTTTGTGCTGGGCTGGCTGGCGAGCGAGCAGCCAAAGCCAGTGGAGTGGCAGCCGGGCGACGAATTCGAGGCGGCGCGTAAGAAGAACGAAGCGAAGTAGACCAGCTTCATCCATGGGTTCACTGCGACTTTTCGCGATGCAGGCACATCTGTGTAACTGTTGGCTTTGGCGAACTCATGAGAGCTGTTCAACTGACCGCGTTGAAAACCGAGTCGGTACTTTTGGAAACCGATGCGCGCGAACCGGTGCCCGCGGCGACTGAAGTGCGGGTTCAGGTTTATGCCGCCGGAGTCACGCCCACCGAACTGCTGTGGTATCCCACCTCACACAATAAGGACGGCAGCGCGCGCACGGGGGCGATTCCAGGACACGAGTTTTCCGGCGTGATTGCGGTGCTCGGCGCGGACGTGAAGGGATTCTCCATCGGCGACGAAGTCTTTGGATTGAACGATTGGTTCGCGGACGGCGCGACGGCGGAATACTGCGTCAGTGATGCGTCGGGCATCGCACCCAAGCCGGCCACTCTCACCCATGCCGAAGCGGCAGCGGTTCCGATTGGCGCGCTCACTGCATGGCAGGGTCTAGAGCGGGCGCGGCTCGAGGCCGGCCAAGGAATCCTGGTGCATGGAGGCTCGGGTGCGGTGGGCGTGTTTGTGATTCAGATGGCGAGGCTGCGCGGGGCGCACGTCATCACCACCGCTTCGGGCCGGAGCCTGGATTTTGTTCTCGGGCTGGGGGCCGAACGTGCGATCGACTATTCAGCCGAGCGATTCGAGGAGCAGGTCCAGGATCTCGATGTGGTTTTCGACTGCGTGGGAGGCGACACCCTGCGGCGCTCGTGGAGTGTGCTCAAGCCCGGCGGCCGCATGGTGACGATCGCCTCCAACAGTGAGGCCGCCGAGGATCCGCGCATCAAGGACGCATTCTTCATCGTCGAGCCCAACCACCAACAACTCGTGGAGATTGGAAAGCTGCTGGATCAGGGAAAGCTGCGCGTTTTTGTCGACGCAGAAGTGCCGCTATCCGAAGCAGCGGCGGCCTACTCCCGCAAGGTCGAATCGCGGCGCGGCTACGGCAAAACGGTCATCGTGATGCCGGGCCTGCAAAACAGATAAGTCAGAACGGAGCAGATCATGAACCGACTTTCAGGCAAGCGTGCGCTAATCACCGGCGGCACAACCGGCATCGGCCTGGAAACCGCGCGAGAGTTTTTGCGCCAAGGGGCCCGGGTGATGATTACCGGCAACAATCCTGCGAACCTCGAAGCTGCGCGCGCTGAGCTTGGCCCCAACGTGTTCGCCGTGGCCTCGAATGCAGCCGATGCCGGTGCGCAGAAGGAACTGGCGGAGAACGTAAAGCAGGCATTCGGCGGGCTGGACGTGCTGTTTGTCAACGCGGGAATCGTGGACATGCGGTCCATCGAGCAGATGGACGAGGCGGGGTTCGACCGCTCGATTGGGATCAACCTGAAGGGACCGTATTTCCTGATCCGGGCGCTGCTCCCGGTGTTTGCAAACCCGGCTTCGATCGTGCTGAACGGCTCAGTGAACGCGCATATCGGGATGCCCAACACCAGCGTGTATGCGGCTACGAAAGCAGCGCTTGTTTCGCTGGTTCGAACGCTCTCCGGCGAATTGATTGGCCGCGGCATTCGCGTGAACGCAGTCAGCCCCGGCCCCATCTCTACGCCGCTGTACGGCAAGCTGGGCTTTTCTGACGCCGAGTTGAAGCAGGTGGCGACGGCGATCCAGGGCCAGGTGCCGGTGAAGCGGTTCGGCACGCCGAGCGAGATTGCCAGCGCCGTGGTGTTCTTCGCGTCCGATGAATCGGCGTTTACGGTCGGCAGCGAGCTACTGATCGATGGCGGGATGAGCAATATCTAGGCAAACAGGTTCCCGCTAGTAGTAATCCGCGCAACTCATGTAATAGCCGCATTGGGTACACACCAGCTTGCAGTGGTGGCCGGTGAGACGATTGCCGCAGGTGGGGCAGATCTGACAATGGTGATCGACAGGAGCGGCAGGATTCGGAAACGGCTGCGGACCACGTTGCGGGACGCTTGCTCGCGGGCCAGGCTCAAAGTCGGGGGCAAAGTCCGGGTCGAAGGCGCGGGGACGCTCGGGCAGCATGGGTGAGAGATTAGCATGGAAGAGAGGGCTCGCCTGGTTGATGGCAGCCCGCCAGGTTCCTGAAGCGTTACCCGGTGGCTTGAATCTTTGCGCCGCCCGATCCACTTCCCCACGGAGACGGTGCGACACGCCGCTGGACCAACCACGATCTACGAACCCCGAAGGAGGAATTGAATGGCAAGCAAAGCAAGTGCGGTTTGGACTGGTTCACTGAAGGAAGGCAAGGGCACGATTTCTACGGCGACGGGCGTTTTGAACAACGCCAATTATTCGTTTGCCACACGGTTTGAAGGCGCGACCTCGGGCACTACTCCGGAGGAACTGATTGCGGCGGCGCACGCGAGTTGCTTCTCCATGGCTCTCGGCGCACAGCTGGGCGGCGTCGGCCTGACTCCGGAAAAGATCGAAACTCACGCAGCCGTCACCCTGGCCAAAACGGACGGCGGGTTTGCGATCACCAAGATCGCGCTGACCTCGACGGCGAGCGTTCCCGGCGCCAGCAAGGAAGCGTTCGACAAAGCGGCCGCGGACGCCAAGGCGGGATGCCCGATTTCGAAGCTCTTCGCCAACAACACAGACATTACCCTCGACGCCAAGCTGGTGTAAGAGACCGCCTCAGTTTGTGTTCCACCGATGCTTCCCGCTCCCCCATCCGGACGGGAAGCATTTCTCGTTTGCGGATTTCATGTGCGGCGCAGGAAATGCTTGCGCTCGCGATTCGCGTGTGGGAGAGTGAGGGTGCTGTACTAAGGGCTCTGAGGAGCTTCGAAATTTCCCATGAAAACTTACAAATTCAAAGCCAGGATTGAAGGCGCATCCCTCGGCGGAGCGTGCGTTTACTTTCCGTACAACGTGGAAGAGGAATTCGGGACCAGAGGACGCGTGCCTGTGAAAGCCACGTTCGACGGGGTTCCCTACTCGGGTTCGCTGGTCAAGTATGGCGCTCCTCAGCACATGCTGGGGATATTGAAGGGTATCCGTGAGCAGATCGGCAAAGGACCCGGGGACACCGTCGAAGTCACGATCGAAAAGGACGAGACGGAACGTGTCATCGAACTCCCCGCAGAGTTCCAGAAGCTGCTGAAGAAAGAAAAGCTGCTGCCTGTGTTTGAGAAATTGAGCTACTCGCACAAGCGGGAGTATTGCCGCTGGATCACCGAGGCCAAGCGGGAAGAGACGCGCACAAACCGTCTCGTGAAGGCCGTGGAAATGCTGCGCAACGGGGTGAAAACGCCCGACGGCGCGGGGCGATCACCGCGGGTGCGCAACAAGGCCGCGAATATTTGACACCGCAAGCCGCTTTTGCGAGACTCAGAGATGCTGCCGGTCGGGTCAATCTTGCCTGGCCCGTGTCCCGTGCCGAAGTGGCGGAATTGGCAGACGCGCGTGGTTCAGGTCCACGTACTCGCAAGGGTGTGGGGGTTCGAGTCCCTTCTTCGGCACCAGCTTCTCGGGCTATCTCCCATAAAATCAGTTAAATAGCACAAACCTTTAGACTTAGGCGGCTTCCCAGAATTTCCATATAGTCCATATTTTGTACGTAATTGCCCACCTTCTCTCGTTTTGTTGTACTAAACGCCACTGACTGTACTAAAGGCGGAAGCAGTAGCCGCTTGTGCGCAGCCCTCGGTGTGCTGCCGAGTTCACCGGTGGCTTAGCGTCTCTTATTTGTGCTCGCCGACGCATAAGGACGTCCACGCCAGCATGTAGTTGTGGCCGAGGTGCCATCCCTTGCCATGGGGGCACGGGTAAGCTTCGAGCAGGTCCGGCCTACGTGTGGCTTGGTCCGATTTGGCGTGCTCGACCTGCTTATTCGCATCCTCGATTGTCGGCCAAACTATCTTCGAGCACTCAAGACAATACCAGGGGCCTGCGGCTGCGATCGCTTGTCTTAGCCGCAGTCGGGCTCTGTACGCTCTACGCTTGGCCGCCCGTTTGTTTGCCATCCTTCGTTCTTGGGTTCCTATGACTTTTCTGCTCTTCGTATTCCCACAGCTTGCGAGTTAGCTTCTCGCCGAGCTCACCGGAGGCCAGGATCTCCTCGACTGGCCGCGAGTCGGCTGCTTCATGGCCTACCCTTCCTCTATTTCTTCCGCAGTTCCTCCGGTGGCTTCGACTGCGTTATGGCAGGGTTTTCAGCAGCAACGATCTCTGGTTCAACTGCAAAGAGCCGTGTTGAGACACCAGGCAGCCGTAGATCCCCAATCACGCCGGCGCCGGTGAAGTCGAGGAATGAGCGTATGAAGATGCGTGTCTGCTGGTTCATATGCCGCCGTTTGGCGAGAACTGTGAAGGATCTTAACAGGCAAAAGACTCATTTACCATCCGGCGCGTTCAGATCTTGAATCGGCCGAAAACTCAGACGCCGAAGTTCCTCAATGGTGATAGGCCGCGGCACAGCCTTTCCAGTGCCATCGCTCGAAGAATCAGGACGTTCCAACGTTTCCCCACCTGAATCCCAAGCTACGAATTGGATGGGCTTCTGGCCGCGAACACTCTTCCAAAATGCACCATTCTCGTTGATGAAGAAGCGACCGCCTTCCTCGTCACGCCTCTCCCGACAGATGTCCGCAACCTGGGCAAGAAGCTCAGAATAATGCCTCACGTTCTCTCTTTGATTTGTGGGGGTGGGGCCTTTGGTCCAGTACGGCCAGACATCTCCCCTTGGATTCGTACTGAACCTCGCCGGCCAAAGCCAACTATGCTTCCGTTGCAATTCGCAGAATTCCCGGAATTCGGCGGGAGTAATGCTGACAGTCTTCACAGTTCTCCTCGTCGCCCCTACCGCTCTTGTTGAGGAGGTATCCGATCAGCACGCTCATGCTCCCTCAACAAGCGTGATAGCTTTTCGCCAAGCTCTCCGGACTGCAAGATCTCTTCGACGCTTCGGGGATCAATCATGTGCGTCGGCGCGCCGGGATAGGTCAGGCGCCGGAACAGGCCGGCGCCGGTGAATCCGTCCAGGAGTGCGCGCTGTCCGGCCCTGCGACTCGATTCTAGTTGTGGTTCAGCAGTCGAGCAATCCACCCGAAGAATACGCATTGGGTGAATCCGACTTCGCCGGACTAGGCTGAAGGGATCTCCACATCGGTCAGATTTGATGCAAGGAGTGTTGTGCTTAATCTCTGACCCCCAGGGGAAGGGCTTTGATCGGCCGGAAACTCAAAAACGAATAGGCTGTCTTCAAAATGGACATTGTGCAGTGATAACGGCCCCCCGGAGTATTTGACAAGGCAGTGCTTACATTCCCATCCTGAGATTGTCTTACCGTCAAGTTGAACAGCACAATCATGGCCAGGATCTTTCTTGATAATCCCGGTTGCATTTGGATGATCAGCAGGCCCTTGGTATACAAAGATGTCTGAGGGATCTTGGCATACGGGAAAGTAGAGCGTGGCGCGAACTTGCGATGGGGACATCAGGAGCGAAGAGTGATAGCTAATCAATTCTCCAGCGGTAGGCCAATAAGCCTGCGCCTCCGAGTCTGTAGCGACCAATTTATGCCCTAGATCATCCAGAACGTCGTTAGCTATAGCAATCTTTTGCTCTTTCACGGTTGCGATAGAAGAGCGAAGTTCTTGCAAGCTGGATTTGAAGGCGGAGGGGGTAAGAGATACGTGAGAGACAATGTTTTGCTTTGCCAATTGCCCCTCGATCGCAGTCAAGCGCTTTTCGGACGAATCGAAAGAATTCTTGGTATTTGTTCGGAATTCTATATACGCCGTCCACTGAGTCAGGCCAAGTATCAGAATTGCCACTGCGGCTCCGGTCCCACTCCATTCTCTTAAGAGTCGTGCGAGCCGTCCAAGTCCGCGCGTTTTGAGCGCGGTCTGGATTGTCTCGCGGATCCATGCTTTATCTTGTTCGTTTATGGGCACTGGGTCTTCCGGATCAAAACATGCACATTTACTTCATGCTTTGGACACTTCCAACATAACACTCGTGAGCGCCCCAAATTGTTTCGGTACCCCGATGCCCTTCGGAGATTCACTCAATCTTCGAGAACACGTGCATCCGTCCCTGGATTTGCAGGTCGGCAAGCATCAACCGCCCCTCAAGTAACTTCAGAATTGAACAGCGTGCAGAAGACCTACTAATGAATGCAGAAAGCCCTATCGGTTTCCCGATTGGCTTTTTGATTCAGGCCTATTTTCTACTGGTTGTTGCTGGCGACTGCCTTCCAGGTCAAGAGGTAGTCTTCTGCACCAGTCTTGCCTTCAGCTTCTCGACCCCTGCCTCAAGTGTCTCAACCATATCAGCCGCTCCCAAGACAGCATCCTTCACAGCCTTGGCCGTATTGAGCGCCAAGAGCATCACCACGTAGATGACAATCAGCACAAGAAGCTCGATCGCGAACATTTGAGATGAACTGAGCGGCATGGTTCCGGCATGATGCACGATAACTGATTTGTCCGTGACCAACTCAAGGAATACAACCAAGCAGAGAAGAACCAATACGATCACAACACCGTGTAAGGACCAAAAGCAGTAGAAAACCAAATACCGAATGTCTTCCCTCATCCGCTGAACCTTGAAGAGCCTGGATTCCGCACTCGACAGCCTTGCCTTGAGCACCCACACATTGAGCCGCTGAGGAGGTATCGCCCAAAACCGCCAGAATGTATCGACTAGCGGGGAGACTTTTGGCGTCAGGAGAAGAAGGAAGATCCCCACTGTCACACCGATGATGCCCTCGGTTGCCAGGGGATTCGTCAATAACCAGGAATGGACTGACCCGAGCATGTCTGCCTCTTCGGTAAGTTTGCTCGAATCGTAGCATAGACAAAGAAGAACCCCGGGCGAAACCGGATTCACTGTGCAGGCAAGAGGCTGGAGACGCAGGAAGGGTATCTAATCTATTCAACGGCACACAATACAGGATTTAGCACCTGTTTTTCCACATCTGGACCGGGTTTCCAGCCTTCTTCCAAAACACATTCCCCGTAGAATGAGGACATGTTCACGACACCAATTGTGGGCATGAGAAAGCGCCAGAGAACTGGAATTCTCTGGCGCCTCAATGGTGGCTCCGTAGCTCAATGGATAGAGCACCCGCCTCGTAGCCGGTCTGATGAAGGTTCGAACCCTTCCGGGGCCACCAACAAGATGATAGTAGGAAACGCCACGCTGTGCATGCAAGTGTAAATCCAGCGGGTTGTGTGGATGAACCTGCGTATTTTCCTGCCAACGTTATGTGGCCCGCCTTGGTCTTAAGAGCGGTATCTTATCAGATGGGCCAGGGTACATGAACTAAACTTGAGTCTTACGCCGACTGCTTATCCACCCTCACCCGAAAGTGGGGTCGCCGGGCGCAAGAAATGCAAGTATAGTGGTGACAACTTCGGACGAACCGGAGGGGTCCTATGGATGGTTTCGCTGTTTCAGTCGGAACGGTGTCACTGCTGTGCGCCACACTCGCATCAGCACAAAGGCTCTCAGTTAAGATCATCGATCGACAAGATAATGAAACCGATTATTCCTACGTTGTGCCTAGCAGCTTCAGCTCGCAGTCTAGGTCGAATCTGAATTGCAGTGACAGCGGCGATTCTGTCGGCTGTAACGGGACGTCTACCACCAATGGTTCCATCACTCCCGCCCACCAGGTGTCATATCACGTACGTGGGGCCACGATTACTCTTCTGTTGCCGGACGGTAGGGGGGCGATCGTTAATTGTGACAGCAAGTTTGCTGAACGATTCGCGGGTCCGGCCGGGAATCATAGGAGTTGCCGGATTCCCCTGGTGGAGGACGTCCAAGCAGAGTTCCATGGCGATAAGGCTAAGCTCGAATGGAACGTCAGCTTGGATGGCAAGAAATTGCAGTCGGAGACCTACAAGGTACTTGCAATCTTGGACAGACCTATCCCGGCTAAGAACTGACATCCGCCGTCTATTCGCCATAAAATCCAGACATGCCCAATCAACCAGTTCGTTACCGCGTGTACCTATTCTTCCAGGATCGGAAGGGCTGCATTGTCAGTTCCTCGAGGAAGATCTGAAGACGCCTCTACCCAGGAAGCTGCGCCTTGCGTCATCTGACAAGATCATTGAACTGGTCGAGAGGGCCGGCGGCTTTCCCGATCGGGAAAGCCGGCACATGTTCAACCACGGGATTGAGATCGGCAGGGGTGGGGTGTTTCTGAATCTGACTGAGGAGCAGTACACGAAGCTAAAGGAAGTGCGATTGGCGAAGGAGTCGGATCGTTAAGAACGAATTGAGATTATGCTAAAAACGCAGCCAATGTCTTGAAGCAGGTTGAATTCCATGGCGACGAAAGAATCGCTTCCCGGCAACCTCCCGCAATCTGGGTCAGATATCGGAAAGATCATTGATCTCATGGTCAAGGCCGCCGTCGTGCTCGCGGCGGTCATTTATGGCTGCGGCTTTCTCGTCATCTCCATCCATCAATTCCGGTACGGGATTGCAGAAATGAACCCACTCCGCCCGAGGGTCCTCGCTGCAGGAATCTGGTTCCTCTTCTTCGCCGCGATACCATTTGTGCTCGTCATCGAGGGGAATGCCATCAAGTCCTCTTCTTCTCCTGAACGCGAACGCTGGTTGGGCAGACGCAGCACGAGGTCTTTCTTTTCCGCGGTGTCATGCTTTTGGATCGGATGGATCGTTGCTTACGCATTCGACATCCCGACAAACGTGGGACAAGCCAGCTGGACTCTCACGATTCTCCTCATAGCTATGGCGGTCTCGGCAGCACTGGTCTTTTCAGATCAGTGGAATCGCTTCCCGCACTGGCTGGCGGTGTTTGCTTCGCTTGGATTCGATTTTCTACTCCTCTACTATGGGGTCAGAGACCTGTTCTTCTACCATCATCAGTCTGTGGCATCCATCGCGCTATGGTTCACGGTATCCAGGTATATCGCCCTTGGAGAGATGGGATCCCGATCCTGGAAGCTCGAGATCGGCAATTGGAAGCAGAGCGTTGGATCGGGCATTGGTGCTGTGGCTGCCTTTTCGAGCTTCTATTACCCCCAGATCAAGCCGTCGTGGGGTGGCGGACAACCCGTACCCGCGACCATCTACTTCACCAAAGACTCTCTTGTGATGCCAGGTCGGAGCGTGCCGGCCAAGATTGTCGACGAAACAGAGAGTGGATTCTATGTAATTGGTGGGAGTGACAAGCGGGCAACATTCATTCCGCGAAGCGAGGTTGCGATGGTCTACTACTCCGACGATAACTCGGGGCCTTTCATCATAAAAACGAAATGAACACCATTCTCGGTTCATGCCCGATCGCCATAACTGGTCGACAACAGAAAAGCCCCACCGGTTTCCCGATGGGGCTTCGTGTTGCAAGGGTCGTATGGGCGGATATTAGACTAAGTCTGGGGTCGAGGGAGGTCATCTGCTGAGGAGCGAAGGCATACGGATCCTCGGATGGGGGGTCCAATCGACCCCTTGCTCGGTACGGACGACCCGCCATGTGAAAGAGAGGCGCTGCATAGAATGAGATCCAAAAGGAAGGACGATGTGAAAGCCCCAATCGATTTGCTCGCGGAAAAGTTCGGGCCGACGCCACCCAAGGTGAACTTTTCGACGAAGATACCACTGTGGCTCGATGAAAAAGTCAGTGAGAAGATCGCCGAAATGAGGGCTAAAGGCTTCCGGGTTACGAGATCTGCGATAGCTACCGATGCCCTGAAGCATTACCTCGGCATTTCTGACCTGCGATAACGTGGATTGGCGCCGAATTATGGTTTGTGAGTGCTCCGCTACTCTATGGTGCTGATAACTAACTTACGGTTAGTTATCCCTTCCTTCTATCTTGAATTGTAGCTCTGGGGCCACCCGGCCGCGTGGCAAATAATCGACGGCTAGCAGTTAGAGAAATAATGAAAAGCAACATGCCTGTGCATTACACTGCACTCTGGCGGGTCGAGGGAGTCCGCCCGCCGAGGAGCGAAGGCGGGCGCAGCCTTGGAGTCGTTTCCGGGGTCCAGTCAACTCCTTGCTCGGTACAGACGACCCGCCATGCTGACTCATCGGCAACGGACTCTCGACCCTCGGCAGCTTAGCAAGACGAGCCTCTCGGTGGATCCTTATCAGTTCAGGCATGTAAGATTGGCTGCTGGAGGATAGTTATCATGGATCACGAATCAATCGTCTCCGGGCTCGACGCGGAGATCTCAAGGTTGCAAGAGGCGCGAGCGCTGCTCGCTCAGAGTGGTGGGGTTGATGGAATCAGCAGCCGTAGGGGGCCAAAGAAAGTAGCTGCTAAGAAGCCGGTGAAGCGCGTGCTCAGTGCTGAAGCCCGTGCCAAGATCGCCGCGGCGCAAAAGAAGCGATGGGCTAAGTCCAAGCGGATAGCTAAGAAGGCTGCGACTGCCGTCATGTCGCCTGCGTAATTAACAGGAGGGCGGTTTAGGCCGCCCTTTTCTTTCCATACACTCTGCCGTCTGGCATGGAGGTCAGAATCCTTCCGGGGCCACCACCTAAACGAATGGTAAGAAACCGTTCCCTGGTGCGTGCAAGTGCAAAACTCGCAGAAATCTCTCAGGAGGCCTTGCAAAGAATGAGAGCCAAAAACGGAGGCTCGACGCAAAACTCAATGAGAAGATCGCCGAAATGAGGGCGAAAGGGTTGCGGGTCACGAGGGGCGCAATAGTCACCGATGCCTTGAAGTGGTATTTCGGGATTTCGGACCCGCAGTAAAGCTGGTTGGCGCCGTTATCGTGCTGTTCGAGAGCATCGCTGCTCATCTACAATATTAGCTAACTTACAGTCAGTTATATTGCATGTCTTCACTTGCCCATTAGTGCCTTCCCCATGGGATCCAGTGCGATGCCAATGTGATAAGCGCCCAGACCGCAGCGCCGACCGCGACCACTCGAGTCCACGACTTCTCAAGCGCAGAGACGCGGTTGTCGATGAGGGAGATCTGAGATGGCTGCCCGTTGGTCATCAGGGCAGGTTTGACGACAGTTTCGACCTTAACCAGGCGCTCGCCATTGTCTTGGCGCCAGGAGGCGACCTCGTCTTTGAATTCACGCATCTCTTCACGCATGCCACGGATCTCCTGCAGCAACACTGATGTCATAGCTTCCATGTGGTTAGGTTCCTTCGGGGAGGGAATTAGGCGGGGCTGGTTGAGGGATGAGGCCGGCGGTAGGTTCGGCCTCAGGAGTCAGGAGGAGCTGGTTGCACATCTGGGAGACTCCGTCGCACTGAACGGTTAGTGCGTTACCCGGTGGCAATTGGGCTATTCGATAGGATGAAGTTGGTGCCGTCGAAGGCGAACTGGTACACGGTGGAACTGCCGGGATTTGATCCCGGCGGTGGTGGAGGGCCGGGGATGTTACTGGCCCAACTCACCGGCCAGCTTCCCGTGCTGTCCTGGGTGATGATCAGCGTCATCGGCAAGGGCTGGGCATTGGCGAAGTTGATCGTAGCCGCACCTTTGAGTGTGATCGTCCAGTGGACACTCTGCGAGAAGTCAACCGTCGTTGTCGTCGTCGAATTGACGTACTGGAATGTTTGGCTCGACCCAAGATCGGCTGCCGTCAGAGTGATGTAGCCGGTCTTTCCATTTACGCTGACTACCGGTGTGAAGGCCGACGGGGGAAGCGAAGTCTGAACGGGAATCAGATTGGACAGGTCGTAAGTTCCCGAGTTGAGCCGGTACGTCTTCACCGATGTCACGGCCTGAGACCCGGAGGGATAAATCGCAACCTCGTAGAGCGTATTCTGTGGCGTGATCTGATCATTGCCCCACAGGTTCACTGAGAAGGTACCATCCGATGCCGCCTGAACCTTCGTGACCACCTGGGACATAATCGAGTTGCCCTGGACCTGAGGCTGATTGGATCCGTAGTTGACGAGAGTGATCGAAACGGTGCCGGCGTCGGGAGCGCCGGCTATCGTGTGAAGCAGTCCAGTAAGTGTGACATCAGGAGTCATTGGTGTCCTTCGCGTTGGTCAGAGAGAGAGAGAGAGAGAGAGAGAGAGAGAATGTGTGGAGTCTTGGCTATGTAAACCACTGGTCGGGCGCTGAAAGTCTGGCCGGATGTGCTATTCGAGGGCGTGCTTGACCGCCTCGTAACCGCCTCCCAAACCTACCGGAATGGCGGCTTTCTTCGCGGCATACCCGACGATGGAGCGAGCCCGTTGCGACCAGGCTTGGTCGCGCACGAACCGAGAGACCTTGTTGAATTCATTACCGAACGCTGCATATTTCTCAGCAGGGCTCATGGCGTTGAAATCCTTCATCACTCCATTCCAGTCGGTCGTGATCCTTCCTTTGTTGAAGAACTTTGGCTCTGAGGCCGAGTTATCCCCAACCAGTTGGCTGAGGGCCTTCTGGCCGGTGGACGAGAAGTTGGCGAGCTTCAACTTGGCAAGCTGATCGATGGCATAGTCAGTGTCATTTACCAGCTTGACCGCTCTTTCCGGACCCACAGCCTGTTCCAGCCGAGAGGGGCCGCCGTTCGCAGGAATGTCATTCAATCTTGCGAGACGAAAGCCCAGCTTCTCAGGGTTCACTCCGGAAACGACGCCGTTCGGACTCGGGGTACGGACGATCGACACCTGCACTGCTTTGTTCAGGTCATCAAGCGCCATGCCTTGCCGATACGAGGCTTGAGCACGGTCCGCGATGGAGGGATCAACCTGCCCTGCGGCCTTCATATCCTCGACCATCTGAGCCTGCTGTGTGACGATCTCGTTCCGCTTGGCCTCGAGATTGCCGTAAGCTTCGTCGTCGATA
>Ga0207098_10296_pt1 | contig 16050 bp, 11 predicted proteins | sample Alteio_BWMinHeat_84_FD_153548 | JGI IMG/M metagenome (GOLD analysis project Ga0207098, IMG submission 153548) | Enriched cells from forest soil in Barre Woods Harvard Forest LTER site, Petersham, Massachusetts, United States -... | ecosystem: Environmental > Terrestrial > Soil > Temperate forest >...
TCTCAATATCATCCAGCGTCTTGGCGGCCCCACTCTGACGACTCTGTGCGCAACTTTTCTGGGATGGAAATTAGCGGAAAGTCATGTAAGCGACGCGGCGATCGCTCCGTTTACAGCTGCATTTCTGCTTCTTTGCGTTTTACACTGCCTTTTGATTGTGGCTGCGATGCGGCTCCCTCTCTCACTCCCCAAGGCAGCGGAGCGGGGAATCACCGAAGTCGCAAATGGCTTCGAAAGTATTTCGGAGTGATACGGATGAGAATGCAAACTGTGGCGGGGATGTTGAAGGAGATGAACCTGGCCGTGAATGCGACACAGACGGCGAATGTGACCGGGGACAACAACAAGACTGGGCAGGCGGCGGGGAGGGATATCAAGATTCGGATTGGATAGGTTTGTCAGTGCGGGTGAGGGTTCGAGGTCTCCCATCCCAGCCGCAAAACAAAGACGCGGCGAGGATGGGGCACGCGGAATTGAGTTGGTGGTCGGCGGGACAATGTGCGCGATCCCACCCTCGTTCTGAGTCTGAGGTTTGTAGAAGAAAGACGAAAAGCAACTGCAGATCCTTCGACTCCGTTTGACGCAAAGAACGCGTCAAACTCCGCTCAGGATGACAGTGCTTATTGATGACAGTGCTCAAACTCCGCTCAGGATGACAGTGCTTATTGATGACAGTGCTCATTTTTGTAGAAGAAAGACGAAAAGCAACTGCAGGTCCTTCGACTTCGTTTGACGCAAAGAATGCGTCAAACTCCGCTCAGGATGACAGTGCTTGCTTATTGATGACAGTGCTCATTTTTGTAGAAGAAAGACGAAAAGCAACTGCAGGTCCTTCGACTCCGTTTGACGCAAAGAATGCGTCAAACTCCGCTCAGGATGACAGTGCTTATTGATGACAGTGCTCAAACTCCGCTCAGGATGACAGTGCTTGCTTAGTGATGACAGTGCTTATTGATGACAGTGCTCAAACTCCGCTCAGGATGACAGTGCTTATTGCTCAGGATGACAGTGTTAGTGATGATAGTGCTTATTACTCAATATGACAGTGCTTATTGAATCGATGGTTGGGGCAAGTCAGCGCGGAATCCCTTTGGGTGTTCCCTGGCTTTGGGCTTCGTTCGCCTGGCGATAGGTGGCTTGTATCTTGCCCGTTCTGGCGGGGAAGGCTGCGTAGTTCACGCCGGCGATGGTGCGGAGCTGGTACTCGAGAGCCGCGCCGTTGACCGTGAGGCTGGTGAGGGCGCCGGCTCCGGAGGAGATGGGCAGCAGGGCTTCGAGTCCAGAGGCGTATTCGCCGGGGTCGATGCTGAAGGTGAGCTGACCGTTTGACCAGGCCAGGTTTTGAAAGGAAGACGTATTGCGGCCGTCGAGCCAGCGGAGCATCTGCGATGCTGAAACGAGGGGAAGATGGCGCTTGAGAGCCGCGGAGATAATGGCGTCGGCACCCGGCGATTTGGGCTCATCGTTGTGCATGTTCGCGGTGAAGACGCCGTAGGTCTCAGAAGGGCCGAGAGCGTTGGATAAGAGCGTGTCGACGGTGAAGGGGTATTGCTGTCCCGATTCGTCGGTCATCTGGGTGGCGGCCTGATAGACGTCGATGATGGTTCCATCGCGCTTTGCAAATCGCATGGGCAGGGCGGAGCCGGTGAAGAGGCCGGGGCGATTCCGGACCCATTTGGGGGGCCAGAAGTAGTAGTTCGTATCGAGCCTGATGCCATGATTGAGCTCGACCTGCGGCTGGGTGTCGTAGTCGCCCCAGGTGACGCAGTCGATGCGATTGCTGACGGGTGGCGGGACCCCGGGATAGCGGGCAGCAAAGACGGCCAACTGCGCTCGATACAGGGATTCTGCAAACGGGCGGTCTACCTCATTACGGACGGTCCCATCGGGTTGCGGGACGGGATGAGATGGCCAGTCGGCACAGGCGGTGTAGACGTGCAGTCCAATCTCAAAACCTTGAGCGACAAGCCTGGCTGCGTTGGAAGAGGAGATGGAGCCGACGAAGATATTGGAGGTGGCGCGGATGCAGTCCCAATGTTGGACGGAGCAGCCGGGCGGGCTTTTGGCGAGATACCCCTGGAGGCGCCGGAGGGTTCCGCCTCCGCCGTGGTCGTCGCCGGTCAGGACGACCGCTGCCTTAAGCCCGCGGGGAAGATACCAGAAATGAGGCAAGGGCATTTTGCGTGCAGAGGGGAGGTTGATGATGTTGGCGAAGAGGCGCTGCTGCACATCGGCTTGCGGGACTGCAATATTGTTGGGATCGACCCAATCCGGCTGCGGGTCAGAACGGCTGGCACCGTAGAAGAGGTCATCGGATCGGATGGGATGAATGCCATCGCGCTCCATGCCGGACCAGCGAGGATTGCCCTGACGCGTATAGACGACCGAGCGCGCCAGATCGTAGCCATAGAGGACGATGCGGCCCTCTCCGAAGTCCATCGTGCTGATGGCGGGGAAGGGCGTGGGCGTGGCGGGATCGCGGTAGACGGTGGCGAGAACGGCGCCGCCGCTGAACCGATAGGGAGCCAGAGGGCCGTGGAACTGGATGGGCTGATGGGGGAGTCCATCGCCTGGGCCGGAGGGCTGAATGGCCAGGTAGGCATCCTGCAGCGGAGGGTCAGGCGTGGCCGAAGGATTTGTAACCTGAAATGCGAATGCCTGGGCGAGCTTGTAGTCCGGCCGCATGGCGATCAGTTCGCCGCCGGCATGGACCCATCTGGCCAGAGCAGCTATCTGCAGCGCATTGAGGGGTACTTCACCGAGCACCGCGACTTCGTAGTTTTTCAGGGCGGTTTCTTCGAGCTGGGAGATGTCGACGGTTTCGAATTCATTGAAGCCTTCGTTGCGCAGGATTTCGGCATAGTACTGGCTGAAGCCGTTGGCCGGGCTGGTAATGAGAAGGATGGGACCTCCGGGTCCCTGCGTGAGCGGAAGGGTCGATTGGAAGCCGGTAGTGAACGTCCACACGCGATCGTTTTCGAGCGCACGGCCAAGAGGGTCTTTGATTCCATTGATGCCGCCCACGGCGGAGAGCCGATACGTGGCGCCGGGGTGAAGAGGCACGGAAGGAGCGAGGACTGCGGTGCGGTTGGATTCCTGGCAGGAGACGCGGGCGCGAATGATCTGACCCTGGTCGTCGGACAAAACGAGGGTTTTCGAGTTGATGGTTTTGGGGTCCATGCCCTTATTGAAAGTGACGGTCTGGCGAGAACTGTTGGGCACTCCAACTTCATCCTGCACTGGATAAGTCGAGACGATGATCGGCCGGCTCAGCTGGACAATTAAATAACGGGCTACGATCCACAGGCATGCAACGATTCCAAGTGCAACCGAAGCTGACAGCATGATCGCCACTGCTTTCGAGTTCAGCTTCACAACCGCTCCTCGACGTGCAGACTGGTTATCAGGATCTCAACTTGCTGAATTCCGCCGTGGCAGGTGCTGCGGCTGGAGATGGGCTCTCAGGACCTCAGGCTCGGGTTGTAACCGAGGCCGGCGAGGACGCCGCGCATGTAGGCGAAGCTCTCGGTGACGCCGGGCAGGGGATCGTCGCCGTTGATTTCGTATTCGAGGTCGACCCAGCCGGGGTAGTTGGTCTGGATGAGGGCCTGGAAGATTTCGCGGATGGGCATTTTTCCCTGGCCTACTGCGACCTGACTCTCTTTTTCGGTAAAGCTGGCGAGGTCCTTGATGTGCATGTTGAAGAGGCGCGGGCCGACGGTGTGGATGGCTTCGACGACGTCGGTGCCGGCGCGCACGCAGTGGCCTACGTCGATGCAGCAGCCCATGCGCGGGTCCATGGTGCCGACAATTTTGAGGACATCGAGAGGCGAGTGATAGATCTTGTCCTCGGGGCCGTGGTTGTGGATGGCGAAGCGGATGTCGTATTGCTTGACGAATTTTTCGATGCGGGGGAGGGTGGCTGGCGCGGGATCGCCGGCGACGATGACCTTGATGCCGGCGCGCTGTGCGTATTCAAACTTGGAGCGGATGTCTTCGTCCTCGTCCTTGGGGAAGTAGACGGTGCCGGCGGCGTGTAGTTCGATGGCGTTGGATTTGTAGTCGGCGAGGGCCTGGGCCTCGGCGGCGGCGTCCATGGGCAGATGGTCCTGAGTGTCTTTGCAGTTGAGGCTGGCGACGTTGAGCTGCTTGACCCAGGGAATCATTTTGGCGCGGGTGAAGTTGCGGAACGTGTAGGTGGCGATTCCAAGGCGAACGGGGGAGAGGGATCCGGAAGCGGGTTTGGGCTGCGCGAGGGAGATTGCAGGGGCGGCGCAGGCCGCGGCGGCGAGAGCGCTGGAGCGGACGAAGGTGCGGCGAGAGATGGGGTTCATGGATTGATTCGTGTGCCTCGAATTTGGTGGTGCTGCGCTCAGTACAACAAGTGCAAAAGCAACTGCAACCGCAGATCCTTCGACTGCGGCCGCGTAGCGGCCTTCGCTCAGGATGACAAGCAAAAACAAGTGCAAAAGCAAAAACAAGTGCAAAAGCAAAAGCAACCGCAAAAGCAAAAGCAACCGCAACTGCAGGTCCTTCGACTCCGTCCGCCACGGCGGACTTCGCTCAGGAGACAAACAGAATAGGAACAAAAGTTGAGAGCTAGACTTTCGGTTCCCAGCCTTTTTCGTAATCGCGGGTCCAGCCTTTCATGGCCTGGGGGTCGTTCACGATCATGCCGTTGGTGGGGTTGATGGCGAGGTCGCGCTTCATTTCCCAGGCGATGTTGGAGAGCTGGAGCATGGTGACTGCGACGTTGCCGATGGCGACCGGGGCGTTGAGTTTTTCGCCTTTGCGGACGCCGGCGATGAAGTTGGCGAAGTGGGCGTCGGTCATCGAATCCCTGCCGACGAGGTCGTCTGACGAGGTTTCGCCGCCTACCCTGAATTCGCTGGTCTTTTTGCCCTTGAGGTCGTAGATCTCGTAGCCGTCGCGATCGACGAGGACGGTGCCGGTGGTGCCCTGGATGATGGAACCGCGGTCGCGATTGAAGTGATGCATGTGGTTGCAGCAGGTGCACTCCCAGGAGATGCACTTGTCTTCGTATTCGAAGCTGGTGTTGATGGTGTCGTAGAACTGCCAGTCGTCCGTGTAGGCATAGCGGCCGCCGGAAGCGGTGATGCGTTTGGGGTAGTCGACGTCGAGGGCCCAGCGGCACACGTCGATTTCATGGGTGCCGTTGTTGAGGGTTTCACCGGTGCCCCAGATTTTGAACCAGTGCCAGTTGTAGGGCTGCACGTTGTCCTTGTAGGGCTGGCGCGGCGCGGGGCCCTGCCAGAGGTCCCAGTCAAGCTGTGCGGGAACGGGGGCGGGCTTGCCTTCGCCGATGGTTTTGCGCCCGTTGGTATACCAGGCCTTGGCGTAGTAGGCGCGACCGATGATGCCGTCATGGATCTTCTGGACGATTTCAATGGTGTGCGGCGAGGAGCGCTGCTGGGTGCCCATCTGGACGAGCTTGTTGTATTTCTGCTGGGCCCTGATCAGAAGCACGCCCTCGGCGGGGTTGTGGCTGCAGGGCTTTTCGACGTAGACGTGCTTGCCAGCCTCTAGGCCGAGGATGGCCATGGGCGCGTGCCAGTGATCGGGAGTAGCGATGGTGATGGCGTCGACGTCGGTCTTCTCGAGGACCTTGCGGAAGTCCTTTTCGCATTTGGGGGCGGCGCCCATCTGCTTCTCAGCGGCGGCGCCGAACTTGGAGAGGATGTTGGAATCGACATCGCAGACATAGCCGATCTGGGCAGCGTCCTTGTTGGAGTGGAGCGCGGACAGGTGGGCGTAGGCGCGGCTGTTGAGGCCGATCACCGCGAAGTTGAGCCGTTCGTTCGAGCCCATGATCTGGCCGTAACTGCGAGCCGAGGACGTGATGGCCAAGCCGGCCGCTCCGGTGGCAAGTGTGTCGAGGAATTCTCTGCGGGTAACCATCTGTTCTCCATTCATCCCGTGGAACCCAGGTCTCAAAATCGAGACCTGGGGCACCCCTGCGAGGTTCGAGTGTGGTTAATGCTTTGCGCACGGTGAGATGCGCAAGGAATCGACGCAACTATGCTAATACGTCGGGTGGAGATACGAATAACAGGTTGGGGATGTTAGAGTGCGGTCGGTCGCGGCAGCCCACCCTGGCGACAAAACTAAGGCGTCGCGAGGGTGGGGCACCCAATTCAGAATCCGGGAGGGCGTTCTCCGGACACGCCGAATGCGGCTTCGAGCGCCATGCCCGCCTGCGCGAGAGCGCCTTCTTCGAACAACTGGCCGATGAGGGTCACGCCATGGGGAACACGGCGCGGCGGGGAGAACTTTGGCAGGGGGTGCTTGGGATCGGGAGCCCAGTCGCTGCGCGCTTCCGACACTTCCACAAATCCGGCCCGCAGCGTGAGCGCGGGATGCCCGGTGAAATTGGTGATGGTGAGCGTCTCGTCGCGCAACGACGGCACCAGCAGGAGGTCGACCTGCGAAAACACGCGCGCCATCTCCACCGCAACCTTGCGCCGGAAGCGATCGGCCTGCACGAAATCGACGGCGGACAAGAACCTTGCCTGACGAAACACATTGGGCCAGGCATCGGGGACCTGGGACTTCAACTGGTCCACCTGGTGGCTCAAGGTCAGTTCCTGAAAAGCGGCGGCGGCCTCGGAAAACAGGATGAGATTGAGCGAATCGTAGGGCCAGTCGGGAATCGACACCTCGACCGGCGTCATGCCGAGCTTCTTGACTGTCTCCAGAGCGGCGCGATCCACGTCGGTTGCGGGCGCCTCTTTCATCCAGGCTGGAAAATAGCCTACGCGCAGGCCGGCAACGTCGGCGCCGGCGTGAAAGGGAAGGTTGGCGGGGCCGGAAACGCTGGCCAGATCGCCGGGGTCCTGCCCGTCGATGGCGTCGAGCACCAGCATGGCGTCTTCCACCGAGCGTGTCATGGGTCCGAGTTTGTCGAGCGACCAGCAGAGCGTCATCGCGCCGGTGCGCGGGACGACGCCATAGGTGGGGCGCAGGCCGGTGATACCGCAGCGCATGGAAGGGCTCACGATGCTGCCCTCGGTTTCGCTGCCGATGGCGAACCCCACCAGGCCCGCGGCTGTAGCGGCGCCCGGGCCGGCGCTCGATCCCGACGAGCCCTCCTCGAGTAGCCACGGATTCATGGTCTGTCCGCCAAACCAGATGTCGTTGAGCGCCAGCGCGCCCAGGCTCAGCTTGGCCACCAGGACTGCGCCGGCCGCATTGAGCCGCGCCACGACCGTGCTGTTGGCTTTGGGGACTCGATTTCGGTAGGGCTCCGCACCGTAGGTGGTGGGGATGTTGGCGGTGTCGAGAAGATCCTTGGCGCCCCAGGGAATGCCGTGCAGCGGCCCGCGATAGTGGCCGGCCGCGATTTCAGTGTCCGCCTGCCGGGCCTGGGACAGGGCGTGGTCGCGAGTCAGTGTGATCACGCAATGCAGCCGGGGGTCGAACCGCTCCAGGCGATCGAGATAGATGTTGGTCAGCCGTTCCGAGGTCAGCGCCTTGTTCTCGATCCATCGCGAAAGCTGGGTCACCGTGGAGTAGGCGATGGCGTCGTCGCTCGAAGGCACGCTGGCGCGGGTGGCGGCGCTGCGGATAAAACCGGGAGCTTTCTGACCTTCGCGTTTGGGGGCGACAATGCCCACCTGCGCCGGGTTCCAGAGCGTGGCGGGCGCGAGGCTTTCTTCGAGCGCGACCTTGCGCGGACCGACGCGGAGCTCATAATTGGGCGCCATCTGCATGCGCCAGTTGACGGCTGCCTGTTCGCGGTCTGCGGGTGTCATCTCCACCTGCACCAGCTTTTCTGCTTCGGTGAAGGTAGCGGCCGAGACTTCCGGACCGACCGCGGCCGCGGTTCCGAAAGCGGGCGGAGCGCCCGGCGTCGGCTGCTGGCCGGGAGGAGCTTGCGCCGCAGCGGCTTCGAGAGCCGCGCTGAGCATTCCCAGCGAGCTGTAGGTGATGAATTCCCTGCGCGTTCCCGGCATTGGGTAGTTCCTTTCCGCGCTTCCCAGGTCTATGACCGTATAAATCTGTATCTCTCCAGAGTCCGCAGTATCCCAGGTTAGGCGCAAAAACAAAGACGCGCCAAACCTGGGGCACCCATTATTGGTACAAAACCATGCGGTCCAAGACCTAGCGTGGTGTGTCCCCGGTTTCCCGCTCAGAACGAAGTAATCAATCGCGTGCGATAAGTAGCGATCCTATTTCTCCTCGAGGATTGCGGCTTTTGCAAATTCGCGGTAAAGAAAGGCGGAGGTCAGATAGAGCTGCAAGCCTAGAATAATCATGTAACACCCGACTGCCGTTACCGAGCCAAGCTTGCTGAGCCCCGGTCGAGTAGCGAGTATGATCCCCAGGGACGATGTAGTTGCCGCTAAGGCGGCCAACGTAAGTTGCTTTATGGAATTTGACTGAAACTGAAAAGCAAGCCTCATGTACCACGTACCCCAAAAAAGACCGTGCAAGCCTGCCAGGATACCCAGCAAGCGAAGGTCGCCCGAAGCCGATTGGATCAGCCAGAAGATCAAGCAGCAAACCAGCGACGCCGCTCCGGCTGCCAGATAGACGGTGCCCGGGCGCCGCGGCAGCATCGGATTCTCACGTAACCCGACAGAGACACCCACGATCAACAAACACAAGGCCGCGAGCACTTCCGCCAGCGCATAGCCCAACTGTTCATTTATCGGCTTCGCCATTAGGGAGCCCAGCCCGCAGAGCGTCGTGCCGAGACCGATCATGAGCACACCGTTCTTGGTCAGAGACTTGCTCCTGGATTCCAGCGCAGCTGCCATCGTGATGATCTCCCTTGCTGAATATGGGGCTCTGCAATATCGGAGGCTGCGGCAGCCACCAATCGAGCGCCGATTGTTGCTTGATTTAGATCCTGGGGAATCACAAGAGTGATATTTCCAAGGTCGGCTGAGCGCAATATGGACAAGTTATCTTTCCATATCATTTCGCGTAAGCAGCCATGATGACGGACTCTAACACCGTTTCCACGACATGTGTTTGCTTCTGTAAGTATGTTTACAAGTTTTTACAATACTTTACAAGGTCGTTGACTGCGAGCAATCAGACAGAGCGGGCATAGGGTTAGGTTCTCACCAGCATGAAGGAGACTTGCACTTAGCTTTGCTGATCGTGCGGTTTCGGATCGCCGGTTCAGCACCCAGCTCGAGGACCCGTCCCCTCGCTCAAACCAACGACCGTCATCCACGCGAAATTCTGGAGCCCGAACATGCACACACATAACCATGATCCTCACACCTACGACCCGAAGCTCAGCTACTCGGAAAAGAAGCTTAGCAAATACGATATGCAAGTCGCAGGTGTCGTGGTCTACGTGGTCGCGATGACCATGTTCTTTGTGATTGCCCTGGTACTGATGTTGTTCGGGAGCGAGACGGTCACCCAGGCTCACGCGCAAGCGAGAGTAGACGCGGGCCGGCCAGGCATCGCAGCCGCGCACCGTTAGTGAGCGGGATCATGTGCACCGTCGCAATCAATGAAACGGTGCTCATCTTGACGGCATCGTGGTTATTGCGAACCCGATCGAGGAGTGGCAGGATTCGCGGAACGCCGTTCGCCCGGTCCCCGCTTCGCGGTGGTCGCTGCATCCAGCCGTACGCCGATCGCGTCGAAAGCGGACGTGGGACCATTCCATCGCAATTGATCCACATCCTCGAACAGCGGAATGTCGGCGCGAAGCGTGGCCAGCGTGCGAAAAAGCATGACGAGTTCCCGGTCGCGCGCCAGCGTGGCTGCGAGCGTACCGGCACCGGTGACATTCACCTGCCACTCGCGAAAATCGGCAGGGATCGATTCCAGGTGGCCAAACTTGGCCAGAACAGCGGCGGACGATTTCGCGCCCCAGCCTTGCAGACCCGGATATCCATCCGCGGCATCGCCCACCAGCGCTAGGTAATCAGGAATAGATGCCGGCGGCACGCCGAATTTCTGAACAACGCCACCCTCATCGCAAATCGAGCGCGTCCGGCGATTCAGCTGCACCACGCGGCTGCCGCGCACGCATTGAGCGAGGTCCTTGTCGGGTGTGCAGATGATCACGCGCTCGACACGTTCGTCCGGGGCAGCTTTCGCCGCCCCTGCAGCGAGGGCATCGTCGGCCTCAAATTCGATCATCGGCCACACGACGATCCCGGCCGCCGAAAGCACTTCTTCAAGAAGCGGGAATTGCGCGAGCAGGTCGGGCGCGACACCTTCGCCTGTCTTATATCCCGGCCACAATCGATTTCGAAACGATTCGATCACATGGTCCGTGGCGACGGCGATATGCGTAGCGCCTTCTTTCATCATGCTCAGTACGGAGGCGAGAACGCCGCGCACGGCGCCGACCTCGTGACCATCGCGGTCGCGCGCGGACGGCACAGCGAAATAATGCCGAAACAACTCATAGGTGCCGTCGACGAGATGAACTTCCATCGGTGCCCTTTCAACTTATCCATTGGAATTCGGGAGATCAAGCCCCTGCGGTATTCGGCAATCCATGGCCGCCCGGTCCCACGCAGTAAGATTACGGGCGCAAGGACCTTGCGCATGACGTCGAATCACTGTCGATCATATGCGTGCGGCGGCGATGGGTTCAATCAAGAAGGTCCGGGCGCCCGCTGTTCCACCATCCGGGCAAACTATGCGGCCTCGACCTCGGTCTGTTCTCCGTCGGGACGATGAGCACCTGACACAACGAGATCCAACGGCGGCGTGCAAGGCAGATACAACGCGAAGATGGTTCCGCTCGGCGAATCGACGCGAGAACGGAATCGCAGTTTACCGCGGTTGCGGTGCACGATGTCGCGCGTGAGCCAGAGACCAAGCCCGGTTCCAAGCCTGCCTTTGGTGGTAAAGAACTGGGTGAACAGACTGGGCCGGACTTCCTTCCGAATCCCGGTGCCCGTATCCGCGACTGTAATGCGCGCATATCTGCCGCCATTCGTTGTCACCGTGGAAACCCGGACGATGAGCCTTCCTCCGTCGGCCATCGCATCGAGGGCATTGCCTATTAGGTTCACAAGGGCTTGGCGGATTTCCCCCTCGGAGCAGAAGGCGTATGACTTTTGCGCCATGAGGCTGTCGCTGATATGGCGTTCCCGGATTTTTCCGCGGAAGAGCGCGAGCGCGGAAGAAGCGAGTTCGCCGATGTCGGTCAACGTCGCCTTGGCCGGCGCCCTGTGCAGCCGCAGCGTGTTATCGATGATTTCGCTGATTCTCCCCAGTTCGGTGGTGGCCAGACGCCCCAGGGATTGCGCCTCTTCAAGCGTGTCGCAGTGCTCCACCAGGTAAAGAAGATTGCCAAGGGCCTCGAGCGGGTTGTTCACTTCGTGGGCCATGGTGGCGGCGAGGCGTCCCGCGACGGCGAGTTTCTCCGAGTTCCGCAATGCCTCGTCGGTGCGCGATTGTTTGGCCGCTGCATCCCGAACCTCGAGCTGTTTCATCCGGGAGGTGTATGCTGCTTGAACTGCGCTCAGCAGCAATTCCTTGCGAACCGGACGATCGAGAAGGATGAGGCTGCGTATCTCCATGCGAACCTGGGTGGCAATCGCCGAATAGCGAGGCTCAACGGGGCCGCTGGTCAGCAGCATCACGGGCAGATCGGACCAGTCGGGCTGAGCGGCAACAATGGCTCGCAGCGCATCGAGACCCTCGCGCCCCAGAGCTTCGTCGGTAAGAATCAACCCCAGAAGAAGAGAGCTTTCGACCTGCCCCGCCTCGGCGATCGTACTCACAGACTCCGACGCATAACCCGATCCATTCAAAAGCGCGCAAACCAGTTCGCCATCGCGCCCCACAGGAGCCACAACAAGAAACCGACAAAGAGCAGACCGGCGATTCGTTACCACCTGATTCATCACAATTGGGGTTGTCCTTCCCCGTACTCCGAGGTACCCGTGAGGACTCGGTGAAATGGCGCAGGCGATCGCCGATCTTGATTCTCCCCGCGTTCCTCACCAACTCGCGAACGGAGCGCTCATGCGGGCCGGATCGCCGCTTCATTCCCGGCAACGCCTGCCGCACTTCGCTGTCCAGTTCGAATCCATGCAAAGCGGCAACGTGCCGCAGCTCCGGACCCGGTTCGCTCGATCAGGAACTGCAGAGCAGCGTTGTCTTGCCGGCTCCCGGGTTGCCTTCAATCAGGGAATTGAATCCCTTGCATCATTGCGAATTAGCATCTCCCATGAGCACAACCGGCTAAGGTTCTTTGATGCATGTTCAACCGAACGAGAGGTTCGAGCTTAGGCGTTTCCGTCCGGATTCCGCGCGCCGATCCGGCTTATTTCGGCTGTTCGATCCGCACCAGCAGGATGTCGTGGCTCGGAATCTCGATCGCCATATCGTCCGTTAACATAACGTCCTTGCCTGTCCACAGGTTCTTGCCCGTCTGTGCTCCATGCAGGTCAAGCTTCGCGAGGCTGAGATGGAACGGATGGGTCGATAAGCGGTCGCTGCCCGCGTTCAATACCGCAATCGCCCTGGCGCCGCCGGACAGGTCCCGCTCCCACACGTCCACTTCTCCCTCGCTGTAAACGCGGCGGCCCTGTTTGCCCAGCTTGTCCTGGTCGATGGCGATCACCTCTTTTTTGGTGAGGATGTCCTTGATCTCCGGCTTCATATTGGGCAGGTCGTTTCCGGCCAGCAGCGGCGCGGCCAGCATGGCCCACATGGAGAAGTGGGTGCGATTCTCCGCCAGGTTAAGCCTGCCGTTGCCTACCTCAAGCATGTCAGGATCGTTCCAGTGCCCAGGCCCGGCATAGCTCTGCAAGCCCTCCTGCTGGCTGAGAATGGTGTACATGCTGTTCCAGTTGGGCTGAATGTCTCCGGTGGTGCGCCACAGGTTGGCGCCGATGGCCGGGCCCCACTCCCACACCGAATCCCAGCCGTACTGGCAGAACGAGTACACGATCGGCCGGCCCGTCGCCTTCAGCGCCTTTCCCATCTTGTCGTAGGCTGCATGCATCAGCTTCATCTGCGCCGCCTTGTCGGTAGGCTCCTGCTTCTGCATGACAGCGTCACGAAAGCTGCACAAGTCGTATTTCAGGTAGTCGATGCCCCAGTCCGCATACATCTTTGCGTCCTGCTCTTCATGGCCCAGCGAGCCCTCGAACTTGGCGCACGTCAGCGGCCCCGGCCCGGAGTAAATCCCGATCTTCAACCCTTTGGAATGGACATAGTCGGCCAGCGCTTTCATGTCGGGAAATTTCTCGTTGGCGTGGAGCAATCCAGTCTCATCGCGCTTGCCTTGCCAGGTGTCGTCGATGTTGACGTAGATGTACCCGGCATCCTTCATCCCCGTGGTCACAAGTTCGTCTGCGGCGGCGCGCACGCCCTTGTCGTCGACCTTGCCGGCGAAATAGTTCCAGCTGTTCCAGCCCATTGGCGGCGTCTGGGCCACCGGCTCCTGCGCCGTGGCGGGTGTTGCCATGATCGTGGTCAGGGACGCGGCTAAGACGACAAGCGGCAATAAAAGGCATCTACGCATGGTTTGTATCCTCATGGAAACGATTTCAGCGAAAATAATATCCCCGCCACGCAGATTCCGGCAATTCAAGGAACCCGCGCCAATCCTAGCCAGGGCTTCGCCATAGGCTCGACTGCTTATAATTTGGGCACACATCGAAACGGGCGCGGTCGGGCCCGTGAGCTGGGGCTCGTCTAATTCTTTTGGAGGTCGCGTGCCCAGAGGCATGTCCGTCGGAGTGTGCGTTGTTTACGCGGGGATGGTTGGTTTTAGCGCGGTTTTCGCCTCCGGCCAACCCAGTTCGGCGCAGGTCGCCAGCCGGCCAATTCGCCCGCTGGCGAAGGAACTGGATGCGGTGTTCAACCGCGGGGAGTACCGAGCCAGGACCGTGCAGTTCGCGTGGCAGAATGAGGGCGAGATCTACACCATTCTCGAGCCTTCCTCAAAAGGCAAGGGCACCGATATCGTGGGCTACGATACCGCAACGGGCAAGCGCACGGTGCTGGTCACGGCGGCCCAATTGACCCCGCCGGAAAAGTCCGGCGCCGCCGCAGGACCGCTTCCGGTCGATGGCTACTCCTGGTCGGCCGACCGCAGAAAACTGCTCATTTTTACCAACACCCAACGCGTCTGGCGAGAAAACACGCGCGGCGATTACTGGGTCTTCGATGAGTCGGCGGGAAAGCTCGCCAGGCTCGGCGGCGACGCCCCCGAATCGTCCCTGATGTTCGCCACCTTCTCACCCGACAGCACCCGCGTGGCCTACGTGCGCGCCAACAATCTCTATGTCGAAGACCTGGCGACCGCAAAGATCACGCAACTGACAACAGATGGCTCCGCCGACATCATCAACGGAACCTCCGACTGGGTATCGGAAGAGGAACTGCGGCTGCGCAACTGCTTCCGCTGGAGTCCTGACGGCCAATCCATTGCGTACTGGCAGTTCGATCAGTCAGGCGTCGGCGAATATACCCTGATCAACGACACCGCGGCCGAATATCCGCGAACCGTGAAGTACAAGTATCCGCAGCCCGGCACCACCAACTCGTCGGTGCGCGCGGGAGTTGTCCCCGCCGCCGGCGGCCCTACGCGCTGGATCAAACTGGAAGGGGATCCGCGCCAGCATTACATCGCGGAGATGGAGTGGGCCGGCAACTCAAAGGAAGTGATGCTCGAGTATCTCGACCGCCTGCAACAGGATGACAAGCTCATCCTCGCCAAAGCCGACACAGGCGAAACCAGGCTTTTCTTTGAAGATACCGACAAGGCGTGGGTCGACCAGGAGCCGCTCCAATGGATCCGCGCCGGGGCCGGAAAGGAGCCGGACCTGCTATGGATCAGCGAGCGCGACGGATGGCGGCATGCGTATCGGGTCGACCGTGCCACCGGCGAGGCGCACCCGCTCACCAGCTTCAAGGCCGACCTGATGTCGGTCGAAGGGATGGACCTGGACGGCGGCTGGCTCTATTTTCTGGCCTCCCCTGACGACCCGCTGCGCGAATATCTTTATCGATCGCGCCTCGACGGGCAGGGCGTTCCGGAACGCGTGACTCCGCCCAACGCGGTCGGCACCAACACCTACGACATCGCGCCCAACGGCCATTGGGCGTCGCACACCTTGTCGAGCTTTACATCCCCGCCGCGGATTGAAATCGTGAGCCTTCCCGGACACAAGGCCGCGCGTACGCTCGAAGACAACCACGAGCTCGAGAAGAAGGCCGCCGTGATCCTGTGCTGCCCGCCTGAGTTTTTCAAAGTGAAGGTGGCCAGCGGGGTCACGCTCGACGGATGGATGCTGAAGCCGCCCGACTTCGATCCCTCGAAAAGGTACCCGGTCCTTACCTACGTTTATGGCGAGCCCGGGGGGACGACGGTTCGGGATGCCTGGGGCAATCTCCGCAACCTGTTCCATGGCCTGATTGCGCAGCAGGGCTACCTCGTGATCAGCTTCGATAACCAGGGCACACCGGCGCCCAAAGGCCGCGCCTGGCGCAAGAGCGTCCACGGCGCGGTGGGCGTGCTGTCCGCGGCGCAGCAAGGCCAGGCGATTCAGGAACTGGCTCGCGAGCGCAGCTATATCGATACCGCTCGCATGGCCATCTGGGGCTGGAGCGGCGGCGGCTCCAATACTCTCAACGTGATGTTCCGCGATGCCGGCGTCTATTCGACCGGCATCGCCGTCGCTCCTGTGGCGGACGAAAGCCATTACGACACCATCTACCAGGAGCGTTACATGGGCCTGCCCGAGCAGAACAAGCAGGGCTACCACGACGGTTCGCCAATCAATTTTGCGCAGAATCTCGAGGGCCATCTGCTGGTGGTGCACGGCTCCGGGGACGATAATGTGCACTACCAGGGAACCGAGCTGCTGATCAACAAACTGGTCGCGCTGGGCAAGCCGTTCGACTTCATGGATTACCCCAACCGCACCCACGCGATTTCCGAAGGCGAGGGAACATCATTCCACCTTTTCAGCCTGATCACGCGCTATCTTGAGGAGCACGTGCCGCCGGGAGGGGTCGCGCGTTAAAGTGACCGAAGACGTGCCCCCGCTTTGAATGGGCGCTGGCTTTTGAGCTTGCTGAAAA
>Ga0207098_10298_pt1 | contig 15962 bp, 20 predicted proteins | sample Alteio_BWMinHeat_84_FD_153548 | JGI IMG/M metagenome (GOLD analysis project Ga0207098, IMG submission 153548) | Enriched cells from forest soil in Barre Woods Harvard Forest LTER site, Petersham, Massachusetts, United States -... | ecosystem: Environmental > Terrestrial > Soil > Temperate forest >...
ATGTAAATCGCAAATTTCTGCGATTTACACACGCCTTCCTGCAAATTTCTGCGAGTAGTAGCTAAAAGGCGATCGCAAATTGAATCGGCTGATAGCGCTCTACGCTGGCGATGGTATCATGGATGGCGCCGCCGTGGCTGAATAAGGCGATGCGTTCCAAACGGAACTGCCTGGTGGCGCCCATGACCACGGAATGATAGCCGAAAGTGATGACGATGCCCCCCGGCTTTAGGCAGCGCGCCAGCTCATCTTTGAGTTGCCGGAACGGGCTGCAGACATGGCCCTTATACAGTTCCATGCTTTTTCTCAGGGCATAAGGCGGATCCAGTAAGATGGTCTGGAAAAGTTCACCCCGCCAGTCGCGCAGCAGTTCCAGCGCGTCCAGGTGATAAGCTGCCGGCATTTCGGGATCGAGGTCATTGCGCAGTTCATTCACATCGAGCAGCGTCGGCCCGGCGAACAAATTCAACACTTTACCTTCGCAGACGCTTTCTACCCATTCCCTGATAGGTCTAACTGAAAAAGTATAGCGGTGCAGCGGGCAGCGGAAATGCTCAAAGCGCACCATTATAAAGTGTCGGCGTGGAGGATGTCGCCGTATTTCACTTTCAGCGTCACCGTGCGTCCCGAGACCTGCTTTTCGGAGAGTTCAATATTCAGCACCTTATTATCCGGGAAGGTCGCCTTTTTCAGCACGTAGATGTTGTGAAAACGCCGCTTAAACGGCGCCAGCGGGTATAACTGCCAGGCCGGCTGCAATTCGACCGACTGCACGTTGGTGGCCTTGGTGATCTTCTTGTCCTCGATCTTGAATCGCAGTTCGTCCGGGTCATAAGGCAGCTGCGTTTTATTCTGAAATTCCAGGTCCAGCAAGATATCATCGCCGGCTGTGTAGATATGGTTCAGCGTAACTTTCAGCTGATAGGCCTCGGCGTGCCGGATATCGCTGCTTTTGCCTTCGTCCAACACGCGCAGCGCCAGGCTTTTCAGCTGGTTTTCGGTCAGCGTGACGCCCGATACATCCAGCGGGCGGCAAGCCCCCGGTTGTAATTCGATCTCAGAGACCATAGCCGCGGGATCGTCTGAATAGACCAGGCGGTATTGCGCGATAAAGCTTTCCCCTGTGATCGTCACCACGCCCAGGCCCGCGCCCGGCGTTAAATGTTTTACCGAATCCGGCAGCAGCTTAACGCGCAGTACATTTTTGACGGGCAGGTCGCCGGCCACAACATGCGTGGAAATATCGGCGTAGCGGATCGGCTCGGGCGATAAAAAATGAATGTCGGCCTGGCTGCCGATGGTGACTACAGGCAAGCTGCTGGCCGTCACATTACCGGCATTTTGGGCAAAGATCATCCGTACGGCACCCAAAAGGATGCCGAGCAATAAAAGAGTTTTTTTCATGGTTACTGGTTTTGCTGGTGTTTACGGAGGGACTCCGGATCGATGAGATACACCAGCGTATTGTACTTGAGTTTGGCTTTGTTCTGGCGAATCAGCTTGCTGACCGCGGTGGTGGTCGATTCGAACATGCGCTGCACCATGCTCATGACCATCTGGTTATTCTGATCGGCGCTTTGCTGGAGTGTCAGCCCCTGGCTGGCGCCGCTGCCCAGGTCTTTGGAGAAATCGCGGAATGCCGAGGCGGGCACATACAGCCCGGCTAGCCCGTCGTTATCGTAGATATCGAGCTTAACGGGCAGGATCTCATCGCCCTGCAGGATAGAGCTGACCGAGAGCAGCACGCGCTGCCCGGTAAAACCGCTGATCTGTGCATACAGGTACGTACCCTGTTTGATCAGGTGGCGCCCGGCCATCAGGTCATCCAGGAGGCGGATCCGAAGGCGCGACCCGGCGTAACCGGTGATGTCCTGGTCAATGATTGCTGAGATCAGCCCGTCGTGCTGTTCCGGCCGGACCGTATTGAAAACCGCTGCCGGAAGATTCGCTTTGGTGACCGGGAGCTTTTTTTGGGAAGCCTCAGTTTTGGCGACTTGCTCCGCCTGCTGTTTTTTTTGCTGCGCGGCCTGGTATTGCGGGTCGCGCGAACGCTCCACGCTGTCGATCAGCGCCATCTGCTGGCGGAACAAGGCCATCGGATCGGCGGGTGCGCTGCTCTTACCAGGGGCGGGTGGTTGCCGTGCCTGGCGCATCTTATTGAGCGCCTCGGCCAGGGCCTGGTCTGAATTTTTCGGGCTGCTGTTCGTCAGCACGGTTCTTTCTTTTGTGGTAACTGCGCGGGGGGCGCCGCTATACTTACGGGCGATGGCCTTACGGATGGAATCCAGTGAGCGCTTTTCTTTGTCGTTATACAGCGACGGCATCACTGAAGTGGCAGCGGTATCCTGCTGCAGCTGACCAATGGCGGTATAGCCGTCGGCTTTTTTATACTGCTGGCGGTAGGCATCGAGCTTATCGGTCAGCGTGCTTTTCTTGACCTGGTCTGATACATCCGCAATATGATATTGCAGCGAATCCCGGCCTTGCACGATGGGTTTGGGCTTGCCGAAGCTTTCTTTCCAGGCGTAGAAAAAGAGGCAGAGGAAAGGCAGCAGGATGAGCGGCAGGACATACCGCGGGCTTTTAAAATTGACTTTCATATTCAGGTTTATGGAGATTTTTTAATCATTGGACGGCGCGCTTCATGCACTGCTTTCCGCAGGCTGTCCATCTGGGCAAGCGCGGAGCCGATCATCAGGCTATCAGCATGATCGGGCTTTTGCTTTTTGAGCATCGCATCGACCTCGCCCTGCAGGCGCCATAGTTGTTGCAGCGCGGCTGCCTGACAGGCAAGCTGGCCCATGTCGGTTCCGCTAATGGTATCCGGCGCGGCAACGATTTTCTTTTCGTGGTTCCTCAACACGGTAAAAGCCAGCACGATGGAACTGACCATCAGGATGATCATCAGCGAAAAGAAAAGCCGTGGATGCCGGCACAAGAGCCGCCTGATCTTTTCGACGGTCCCCCGCAGGTATGGCGATAGTTCTTTGCGCAATTCGCTGCCGAGCGTGACGCCCGGTTCACGTTTAGAGGTTATTTTTGGGAACATCGCTGAGGTCTTTATTTTCGAGGGTCTTCCAGCGGGTGATCAGCACCGCGTTGGGGTTATTATCGGAGCGCACATCCAAGTCCTTCAAGTAGCCTTCCGTTACCAGCGAGCGGGTAATGGTCGAGCTCCGCCGGTCGATCTTCTGCCGGCCGTAATACCGGAAGTACTGGTGCGGCATATCCAGGTAAATGGAGTCGGTCTGGATGGTCAGCACCGAACTGGAAGACAGGATCGAGTTGAAAAAACCGCGCTCCTTCAGATTATTGTATTGCAGGGCACCGCTCTCATCGACCAGGTACATGGCCTGCTTCATCTGGTACTCGATGAATTTATCGTCGGGCGTGAGCGTAAAGAAAAGCGTGTGGAACCGGTTAATGACCGAACGGTATTCCGCCGGGCGGTTCAACGAGACATCGGTCTGCCGGGCTAAAAGCGGCACGCTGTTCGCGTCAAGGATATAAACGCTCTTACGTGCGACAGCCACCTGGCGCCAGGCAAAGAAGCTGACGACGCCGACCATCAGCAGCGCGCAGATAAAGCTGCCCAGGCTGAGGAAGGTCGCCAGCCGGATCTTGGATTCAATGTTTTTAATGATCATAATTGGGAATAAAAAAGGGGCGCAGGCCTCGCGCCCGGCCCCTTTGACAGCAATGGAAAGGTGGAAAAGAAGGTCTTATAGTTTGGCAATGAGCCGGGTCACGGTAGCGCCCAGGCTGGATGCTCCGCGTCCCATGGTCGATGCCGCTGAGCTGATACCGGAGGTCGATACGATCCAGGTAGAAATGCTGGGTACGGTCAGCATGGACAGCGCGCCGATCAGGAAGGTCACGATCACCATACCGAAGGACAGGATACCGTTTCCGGCGAACCAGGCCAGTTTCTCCGCCGCGTCCCCGCCGCCGCTGAGCAGCGCATGGTAGCGGGTGATCTCCGCTTCCAGCGCATACTGCTGGAAAAGCGAGGCGATATACATCACCAGGTAAGCAATGCCGCTGTACAGGTTGACCGAGATAAAACGGGCTACCCAGGTGGTAAAGGAATCCCGGAATGCCGGCAGGATACTGACTGCCACGGCAAAGGGCCCGAGGATGATCAGTATCGTCGAAAAGATGATCTGGATAACGAAAATAATATACACGCAGATGCGCAGGATCCAGATAGCGACCGTTTCCAGTAAGGAGGTGACCAGCAACTGCAGGCCGACCTGCAGCCGGTTGCGCAATTCAATGATAGGGTTCCAGATCTGCGCGAAGCCGTCCTTGACCGTTGATTTTACCGATTCCCAGGCTTTATCATACCAGGTACTGGCCTCGTTGGAAGCTACCTCGGTCTGCGCCTGCATGGTCATCAGTGAGTCGGCGACGGTCACCATGAGCTGGGCCCGCTGGACGCGCAGGTCATTGATCTGCGCCTGGCTGCCATCGAACATCGCCTCTGTCTTGTTTTGCACGATATCGGTCGGGAAGGCGACTACCTTGGTAAATATGCCCCACCAGAGGATCACCATGACCAGCCCGAAGGGCCGCAGCAGCGGCATGATCTCCAGCTGCTTATCGCCGGACATCATCTCGTAGGCCTTGAGTGAAAAGAAGATGATCATAAAGATGGCCGAGAGCGCCTGCGCGTCCGCGATAAAAGCATCATAACTGTTCCAGATGCTGGCTTTCATGGCCTGCAAAAAATGCATCATGCCATCTTCATAAACCCCGTTGCCCTGTAAAAAGTTAAAAGTGTCTTTAAAAGAGTCGGATACGGCTACGGGCGTCGCTTGTAATAATGTGAACATGATACTATGGGGTTAATGATTTTTGCTGGCTAAGGATGGCGTCGCCGATCTGGATATCGCTGCCATAGCCATTACCCAGCGTGGCGCTGCCGTTACCGGTCTTCACCCGGTTGGCCCGGTCGGATAGATGCAAAAACAGGCCGGCTTGCTGCTTTTTCGTTTCCCAGTCGGCTGATAGGCGGCGCCATTCATTCAGCAAACGGTAATAGGCCAGGATCCGCGAGCCGCGGTCGAGGGTCGTCGACCTGGCCGTGTTCAATCGTTCGGCCAGGGAGTGCGATTCATCGAGGTACCAGTTATAGGTGCCCGAACTTTGCAGGTAGGCCTGTGTCCTTCCGGGGACGCCGCTGAGGGCTGCCCCGTCATCCTGCTGCAGCAGCAGTTTAAATTCCTTGCTGTAATACAGCAGCCATAACGGATCGGCGTCAGACAACGAACTATTATAATTAATGGCTTCCGAGATCGCCGTATTGCGCAGCGTATCGGCCTGCAGCTTATAGGCGTTATCGGTATTCTGCATGGCGGCGACCAGTGCCAGGCGCTGGGTCTGCGGCCCGCTGCCGCTGAGCGGGCGCCGGTCGGTATTATGATAATCGGTATGCCAGGCCCAGGTCAGCCAGTATAAGGGGTTCAGCCAGAGAAAGCCGTGGGTAGGCGTGAATTTATCCTGATCCCATTGCTTAAAGACCATGCGCTCCTGCTGGTAGATGACCGACTGGTCATGAACGTACATCTGGGCAAAGCTATGCCCGGCCAGCAGCCAAAGTGCGCTGACAAACAACATTCGTTTCCACATAGCCTTATTGTTTTAAAATGCGGTATTGCAGCATCAGCTGATCGCTGAGCCGTTCATCCTGGTTGATAAAATCTTTGAAAGGGTTAGCTGTTTTGAGCACGCCGTTGAATCTGGCCCAGTACATTGTCTTATAGACCGAATAGCCCAGCGCCCGCATGACCTGCAGTTCCAGGATGATCTTGCGCAGCAGGAGATCGCGTTTTTCGTAATCCATCAGCACGTTATCTCCTTCCTTCAGCACAAAGGAAGAGACTTCCGTGACCAGGTTAACACCGCGGGTTTTCATTTGCTCCGCCGTCGCCTGGGCAAAAAGCAGCAAGGCCGGGTCGTCTTTGGCCAGTACCGCGATCTGGTCGCATTGGCTGGTGATATCGGAGACCAGACCGGCGATCTGTCTGACCGCGAGTCCGTTCTTGAGCGTGCCGTCGACGGTCACCAGCGCCTGGTGGATCATGTCCTGGACGAGCACCACCGAGCCCAGGTTCAAATTGATATTATCGATATCTTCTTTGATCTTTTCCAGCGAATTACTGTGGGTGCTTTCCGCGGCTTCGCGCGTAAGCCCGTTCTCCATCACGATCGCAAAATGGCTGGGGTCGAAGATGATCGTTTGGGCCTTGGTTATTTTACTGACGAAAGTGAAAGTAAAAACAGTTAGTACGGTTGCTATTATTTTTTTCATTTTGTTAATGTGATAAAGTTTTTGAGTTGCGCATGATATCATCCACCAGCGCTTTGTCCTGGCTGACAAAGCCGGAGAAAGGGTTGCCGCTTTTGCCGCTGAGGGTATTATAAAAATTGTACATGGATGCCAGCAGTCCGCGCGAGGCGCCGTCGATCCGGCGCAGCTCGCTGACCACGTAGCTAAAGAGCATCTTGCGGTCGCTGGCTTTCATTTGGTTCACGTCGCCGACGCTGAGCACCAGCCCGTAACAATAATCGATCAGCAGTTGCGCCTGGTCAGCCAGGTCAGCCTCGGAATTCGCCGCCAGCAGGATGAGCAGCGGCTGCTTTTGGGCCAGGGATACGATCTGCTCTTGTTGTTTAACGATCTCATTCACTACCGGTGATGCCTCCAGGCCGATCTCGGCCGCATCGATGACCAGCCCAAGCGTATGGAACCGGCTCTGGATATTGCGGTAAGTGGTTTTGAGCGTTGTCATCTGGCCCTTGTTCACCTGCTCGTTGGCGGAGACCGCCGCCTGCTGGGTACGAGCCTGGGTCTGCCGGTCGTATTCCGATTCACTTTCGCCCACGAGCTGATCGAGCAGCTCAACATTGGTTTGGGCGCGCGCCTTCGGGGTTACTAACGAAAAAAACAATAAAAGGAAAAAGATCAGCTTTTTCATTGTTTGAGGGTTTTTGTGTTGCGCAGGATATCGTCGCCGATCTGGCGGTCGATATTGATAAAGCCCGAGTACGGGTTCAGGGAGTTGAAGATCCCCCGTTCCTTGGCCCAAAACATGGTACGGTACATACCGTAAGCCACACCACGCAGGATGGATAACTGGGTGACGATTCGGTTGAGCAGCTTGGCCCTTTCTCCCGAATCCATCAAATTATTTTGACCTCCGGCCAGCACAAAAGAGCCGACCTCGGTCGCCAGTTCGGTCGCCCGCGTTTTGAACTCGCTGGCACCGCTTTGGGCAAAGAGCAGCAGCACCGGATCGCTTTGCGCCAGGCCCATGGCCCGGTTGACGTCGGTGACAATATCACCGCTGATATCGGCGATATCTTTGATCGCGATCAGATTCCGCATGACCGAGGACACCTGGCTCAGGCCATTATAGATATCCTTTTGCAGGGAATTCACGATGGTGAGCTGTCCGGTTACCGCCAGCTGGCCGCTCTGGATGAGGGTCAGTTTGTTATTGGTGGTATTGAGCTGCCCGTTGATGACACCGGAGTGCACGGCCATGGCCGCGGCGGTCGTCGGATCGATGTAAACGGCCTGGGCGAAAGCAATGGTGCCGCAACTTTTAAGGAGGCAAAATAAGATCAGTAATTTTTTCATCGGGATCGGGTTTGAAATATTCAGGTTCCGGCTGGCGCGGTCCGTCACGGTTGACCTGGGCGACGAAGACCTCCAGCTTCAGGCCGGAGCGCTTAAAGTCTTTGACAAAAGCTTTCAGGCCTTTGGCGTACTGGCCATATAATTGGGCATAGCGTTCGACCGCATTCTTCTCCGGCTTTTCGGTCGAGAAACATAAATATTGGAATAGCGATACTTCCACGCCGTAGACCTCGCCGGTCGAGCCCCGCCGGATATAGACCTCTTTGAATTTGCCCCGGCCTTCCTTGTTATCCAGCTGGTTGATGGTAAAGATCTTGCGCTGCTCGACCTCGGAAAGGGAAAGCAGTTTGGCGATCTCGGCATAATTGTCTTTGAACTTAGCCTGATCCAGCAGGCAGACCGTATCCGAGTTGCTGATGATACTGTCTTTAACTACCGGGTTGCCGATGATATCGCCCAGCTCCTGTGTCACGACGATGACCTCGCCCCAGAACTTCCGAACCGTTTTGTAGAGGTATAAAAGATAGGAAGCCATGAGCGGCGAAGCGATCGCTTTCCAGGCTTCTTCGCAGATGAGCGCTTTGCGCCGGTCGCTGCGGTTCCGCATTTTCTGGATAAAAACATCCATGATGACCAGCGTCACGATCGGGAACAAAATCTTCGACTCCTTGATATTGTCGATCTCAAAGACAATGAACCGCTCGGTAAAGAGCGAGGCGTCGGCCGCCTCATTCAAAATGCTGTCGTATTCGCCGCCTTTATAGAACTTCTTAAGCACATAGCGGAACTCGTCCAGGTCGAAGGGGATGCGCTCCTCGCGCTTGATCACCGGGATTTTTTCCAGCGCGAAATCATAAAAGCTGTTAAAGCTAAGCTCGCCGCCCTCGCTGAACCGCCGGGCAAAAAAGCCGCTGATGACGTTGGCGATCACATCACGCTCGACCCCGCTGACCGTACCTTCAGCGCCCCGCCAGAGCAGGCTGACCAGTGTAACCAGGAAGTCCTTCTTTTCGATGTTGTACTCGGCCTCGGTGATCTGGAAGGGGTTCATTGTGATCGGCCGCTCATCGGAATAGGTGATGTACTTGCCGCCGAAATAGCTGCAAAGCCCGGAGTACGAGTGGCCGGTATCGATGATGACCACATCCATATTATAGCGGAGGTATTGCTCCACCAGCGCGTTTTGAAAGAAAGATTTACCCGAACCGCTGGGGCCGAGCGTAAAGCGGTTCCGCGCTGAGATGCGGTTCTGCCGCATGGGCAGGTCGGACAGATCGATACCGATGGGAACGCCCTGCCGGTCAGTAAAGCGCACTAAAAAATCGGAGGGCTCGTCGCCCGGCAGGGCTTCCTTGAAAAAAAAGCAAAGCGCGGCATCGGAGGTCGTCAGGAACCAGTCATACTTTTTGAGTTCTACCCCGTTGCCGGGTAGCACCGTGCGAAAAAGTTCCAGCTGGTTATAAGCGTTCCGCGAGGGAATGATCCCCTGCTGGAATAAGGCCGCCTCGATATAGTTCGCCGCTTTGCCGATATGTTCCTGCTGGGCGCAGACCAGCACATTGAGGTGCACATTGACCAGTAACTGGTTATCGCGTGCCACATCCGACAGCAGCTTATCGATATCCTCGACGCAAAGGTTATTGGCCGGGTCCGGCACGCCGGCATGGCGCTTACGTTTGAGCTCCAGCTTATTCAGCGTAATGCGCTGCTGCGGGATCTCCAGCACCTGGTTATAGACCATGCAATCAAAGCCCGGCACGCTGTGCAGGCAGCTCAAATTATCCGCCGGCAAAAGCACCTTGCTGCGGCCTTCCTGTTTTTCGGTATGGGTGGCCACCTGCTCCGGCAATTCGATCAGGTCGGTATCGATCAAACTGATGCTGCGCATCGCGCGGTCGCCCATCCGGAGTTCGGTATCACCCGCCTGGATATTGTCCAGCGCGAGCTGGCCCATGGAGAAGCTCATGCCGAGCATTTGGTTCACATAGACCTGGATACCATGCGCTCCAAGGAGGCGCGGCTCCGAGCCCGCCCCGGCCAGCAGGTCCTGCCCCTTGGCAACCGTCAGTTTGAACTCGTTAAGCGCCTTGCGGTCGAAGGTGTAAAACGCGCCGCGCCTGATCTGCCTGGTTAGGACCAGGTAGGTTTGGATAAACGTGAACTCGCGGCCGGCGAAGTGCTGCTCGTATTCCTGGTACATTACATCGTCGGTAAAGCCCGCGATAAATTTGCGGCGGCAGAAGACATCCTGTTTCTGGATGATATGTCCTTCGCCGGCGATCTTGATGATATTCAGCAGCAGCTGGTGATAGGCGGTGTAACCGTCCGGGTCGGCCATAAATTGCAGCACCGGGTTACGGATGCTAAAGATGACCGAGTATTCGCCGCCAAGCCCGTAGAGCAGGCTAAGGCCTTCGTACTCATCAATGCCGGCGTAAGGCAGCTCAAAGGTATTTTTCCGTGGGGATGCCATAGTTCCGGAAATAAGCGGGGTGAACAAATACGCCCTTGTGGCGCGTTTTACTGTGGAGGCCGGACTTCTGCTTCTGGAAAGTGTAGAACAGTCCGCCGGCAACGCTGAGGATGGTGACTGCGCCGCCGAGGTACATGCTGGTCAGCGCCCCGGTGAGGCCGCCGGCCACGAGGCCGGCGACCAGCGAGGCGATACCCCAGGCGATGAACTTGCCTTTAAAGCCTTTGTAGATCAGCGGCTTTTGCAGGCCCTTGTAAATGGGGTACCGGCGCATCATACGCCGAAGAAGGCTTTGATTACCACGGATACCAGGACGAGGAACAGACAGGAGCCGCCCCAGCCCATGAGCTCTTTGTTAATATCCTGGTCACCGGAATTCCATTTGATGTACACGCGTACACCGCCGATGATACCGACAACAGCCCCGATGGCCAGGCATAAGGTAGAGATCGGGTCGACATAACTGGTAAGGGATGAAGTGGCGGCATTGATGCCGGTGGTACCGCCGCCGGTCTGGGCCAGGGCGCGGTCAGCCGTAATAGAAACGGCCACGGCAAGGCCAAACAGTCTTTTTTTGCGAACTGTCATAAGAAAAAAAAATAAAAGGGTGAAAAAAAGGAAGGGTTAAACCCCATAGAGGGCCTTGATGAAAATACCGGCCAGGATCAAAAAAAGACAGGACAGGAACCAGCCGATGACCTGCGAGTCGATGGGATGCCGGTGCCGGTGGCCGCCGATCTGCCAGTTGGTATACACTCGGGTTCCGCCTAAGATGCCGGTAATGGAGCCGATCGCGAAGACCAGGTCCGACAGGCTGAAATACCATTCATGCACCTGCTGCGTCGCCTGGTGAAATTCGTCGATACCCGGCGGCGACTGCGCCAGCAGGCAGAAGTTCAGGGCACAAAAAAAGGCGGTCAAAGCCGCCTTTTTACGATGAATAGATCGCATGTCAGTAAGGAATAGCGCCGGTAAATTCGATCAGGTTGTTTTGCGCTGCGCGGATAAGTTCCCGCAGGCTGAGCGCGCCGTCGTATTCCACGCCGGGTGAGGGCAGGTTGACCGGTTGCTCCGGTTTGGGCGGGGCAACTTCCGGCGCCGCGGCCGGCGGCGGCGCTTCCTCATAAGTGATCAGCTGCGGCTGGATATCGTCGTCAAAAAAAAGTGTTTCCCGGTCTTCGGTTTCGGCCGGGCTGTTGCTAGCCCGCAAAAGGTCGGCAGCGATATTGGCGCCGTAATACAGGAAATAAACGCCGGTGAGCAAAAGGATAAAATGGGTCCAGTTCATAATTCAATGGTTTGCAAAGTGGAGCGGATAAATTCAATGAGTTCAGGGTGGGACTTGAAAAAGGCATCGACGCTGTAGGCGATCAGTTTATTCATATCGATGCTACGGGAGACCTTTAGCTGCTTGAGCAGGAAGACGGTCCGGTTATCCAGCCGGATGAGCAGCTTTTCGTTGCCGTTCAGGGCAAATCCGCTGAGCTCAGTAAGCAGCGTTTCCAGGTCGCCGTTGACCCCGGGCGGCGGCTTGCCGGCTTTTTTCTTTTTGCCGGTACCCCGTTCGGCGGTAGCCTCTCCACCGCTTTTTTCGTCAGCACCGGCAGCCGCATCTTGCCGCATTTTTTCGCGAAGCTCATCGGCCAGGGATCTTATGGCGGTCATTCAGCCTCCTTTCCGGGCAGCAGGAACTGCTCGTAGATCATATTCAGCGCCGGCAGCACCACGGGATAGAGGATCAGCGGTGTCTCAAAAAGACTTAACCGCTGGAAGTCGACACGGTCGGCGATCTGCGGGGTGATAAGCCCGAACTGGCGGATGACCTTTTCCACCTCCGCCTGCGTTTCATATTTAGCGGTAAGCTTGATGCGGTTGGGGATGAATGTCAAGGGCGCCTTGCTGTTGATCTTGCGGACGACCATGGCAAAAAGTACGGTCGAGTCCACGGTCATCTCGTCATAGGCAAAGGGGCATAACACCAGGTCAGCTGCCGCAATAGCCGGGATCAGTCCGTCGTCATCCATCTTGCCGGGCATATCCAGGATAGCGATATCCTCGGGCTTTTGCCGGATGACCTGTAGCAGTACCGGGAACTGTTTGAGATCGGTGGGCACCACATCGTATAGCGGGGCATTTTCCAGCACCCGGGACTTTTCGGCTTTGGCAGCGATGGATTGCTGGTAATCCATATCGAGGATGGTGACCTTGCGTTTACGCACGACTGTCAGATAGTTAGCCAGCACCATCGATAAAGTGCTTTTGCCGGCGCCACCCTTTTGGTTGCCGATTAAAATGATCATAAGAAAAGAGATTAGAGGTTTTTCGGAGGCTATTTTATTTATATCGGCCCTCAAGAGATCGCTGCGCTTAGTTAGCGCGAATTGGTGCGGGCTTTGCGTTTGCGGCGCCTATTACGGCCCAGGATCTGTTCGTCGTCTATGTCGCCGGCGATATCGATGCGCAGCGGAGGTACATCATTATAGGTTTCGGAGCCAAGTGATTCAGGCGGCAAGCTGCTATCCTGATCATCAGCGTTATATGGTTCTCCTGTTGCTTCTGACGATGTTGTACCGACGGGCCAGCCGCCTGATTCCGGATAAAATTTTTTGCTTTCGTTGTTACCGGCATCACCCAGTTTTAGCCCTACCGTCAGTTCAGCCAGCGGCATCAGCAGGCCGCCTTTATAAACCGTTTTTTGCGCATGGTCGATCAAGGTATAGCCATACGGCGGCTGGTCGTTCTTCGCATGGAAAATAAATTCCAGGCCTAGCGGTTCGCGCAGGTAGTCGGTCAGTTCTGAGGCATAGCCTGTGATCCGGCCTTCGCCGCCGCCCGGCAAGGGTTCCCTGATGGGATAAAGCGCCGGGCTAAACAGCGACTGGTATTTATGCACGATCGCCCGCAATTGATAGATGCGGTCTTTACCCGGATCATATGCCCTGATGCGCGCGTCGACCTCGCCCGGCGCCACCTCGCCAAGGCTTTTGCCATATTTATAAACCCGGTAGCGCTCACCGACCAGTTTCAGCGAATAGCCTTTGGCCTCCAGGAGCATGAGGAACTGCGCCCGCGTGGCGAACCGGTAGGCCAAGGCCTGGGCAAGATCTTTTTCCAGCGCCTGCTGCGGCTCATGCTGCATCAACTCATTTAAAACAGTATAGGCTTTCTTGCGCTCGAAGCTGTCATCGATCTTTTTACCGTCCGGGCCGACCCGGGTGGTAACGATATGCAAATGGTTGTTGGCCGTGTCCTTGTGAAAGATCAGCAGGTAAGGATTATCGCCGTAGCCCCTGCCCAGGAGCCATTTTTCGGCCAGCTCGCATAACCCGTGCTTATCCGTTTCGCGACCTTTGGCGGACAAAACCACATGAAATTGCGGCTGCTTGATCCGTTTGCTCCGGTCAGACCAGGCTTCCAGGTAATTGATATAATCCTGCGGCCTTGGTTTGGCCAGGCCGTCGAGCGCGCCGAAATTCCGGGTCACCAGCAGTTCACCTTTTTCGCGCAGTACCTTATTCGTATTGTAACGCACCCCGTCAAACTTCTTGCCCGGGTTGCTGGGTGCGTCGAGGATCTTAACGATCATGGCCGGATCATTCTGATAATGGCGCGCAGCGAACCCTCGGTATCCTGGCGGACGCGGGCGTATTCGCGGAACAGCAAAATAAACTCGGTCATGACCGGTTCAGAAAGCTGCCCGCGCAGCTTGAGCGTATTGGCATGGCGCGCCAGCTGGTTAATATTATTTCCTGCCCGGCCAAGCTCTGCGCCCACGGCATCGAGCCGCTTTAAAACCGCCCTGGCGTTGAGTAGTTGCTGCGCCGAGCCTTCGAACAACCGCTTACGGATCAGCGTGGTGCGGTTGATCCCCAGGGCCTTTTCCATCATTGCCAGCTGCTCCAGCTCGGCTTCATTAGCGCGGAAGCGTATGATATGTTCTTTTCGGCCTGTGGCCAAGACCGGGCGGCCGCCCTTGTTGGTTTTTGCGGGTGATGGCTGGTTGGTCATAAAATAAGGAATGAAAAAGAAAAGGCGGGCCGAGTTGCGAAGGCCCGCCCACCCGTGCCGGATACGGCAAGGGCAAGTGAGTTTTTGTGGTAACAAAAACACAACTTGCCCCCTAAAAAGAGCCTAAAGCTGTCTGTATAGCTGCTTATATGGCCGGTGACGGACGAAAGCCAGACAGGCCTTTATTGACAAAAAAGAAATTAGGCTTATCGCCCGGGACCGGGGCTTTGTTGCTGGTTCCACTGGCGGTTGTCCTCGGTGAGCCGGGCGATATTAGTTTCGGAAAGCGGGCGGACTTGGGCTTTTAGGTTCTGCTCGAAGGGGAATTTTTGGACAAATTCCTCTGGATCGATGCCATACTGCACTGCCACCGCATAGGGATCGAGACGGACCTCGTAGGGTACCTTAATGAATACCACATCTTCCGGGACCTCGATAACATCATCGTCAAACTCATATTCTTCGCGCGTTACCGTGTTGTATAGCAGGTAATATTCCTCGCCTTCGGGAGACATTTCGGCATCGTGTAGTTGGATATTATTCCAGGGTGCCGCGGTTTCCCGCAGTTCCCTGAGCCGCCAGTCGATCGTAAAATCGGTGCCGGCAATTTCAATATGCGGCAGCATACCGTCTGCACGCAAGGCATAGGTCATTTCCATAGCTATAGGAATAAATCAACAAATGGTGGGATAGCTGAATAAGCAGATAAGTGTTTAAAGAGATAAAAGGCTAACCCGCCCTGTTTATAAAGGCATAAGCAGCTTTTTGGATAGCACTATAAATGAATATACGGCCCTATCAATAGTCCGATAGCGGTATAAGCACCTAAGGGTATATGTAATTAGCTAACTAAGCGACTGTAGCTATATTTAGGAATACAGCACTACGTATAATGGCATAATCAACTATCCATTTAGCTATGGCGTTGTATATACAGCTAAGGGTATAAGCATATAGCTGGTTATTTAACTAAACAAATAACCCTTTATCGGCCTAAATGGTAAGCCGCATTGGCCGCCTGCTTATCCGGCGATAGGCCCAGGTCGGCCTGGAGCTTTTCATTGTAATCTTTAAAACCTGCATATTCAACGGAACAGTCGACCGCCCAGGGCAACGATTGTCGCAAGCTGTCGGCGCAGGCCTGTCCTGGCCCGTCGCGGTCCGTAAACACATCGATTACTTGAAAGCTGGATAGGCGGTCCAGCGCGTAGACCAGCATATTCACCGCATTGAGTACGATAACAGTCGGCTGGTCACCATCCGGGAAATAGCGCAGGCGGCTGAGGTAATCAAAGTAACCCTCAAAGACCTGCACATGATCCGGGTCGCCGGGAATGACCGAAATGCCTTTACGGCCGATACTGCTTTTAAAACCGTTGAGCCGGCCGAATTCATAGTTGCCATGCTCATTCTGCCAACCGACACCAAAAAATGGTAAGGCATTGTTTGGATACTTGCGGTCGCGGTAATAGACCTCGCTTAAATGTCCCCCGGCCACTTCCAGCAGGCCCCGGTCGTCGAGATATTGCCTGATCGGCGCGTAATGCCCGATCGGCTTCACATCCCAAAGTTCAAAGCGGTATTCTGCCTCGCCAGGTTCCGTTTGATCACGCTTGTGCGGTGTATAGGTCTGCGGCAATTGGTATTTAGCGCCGTCGAACACCCGGCTGATCTCATTCAGCACTTCGATAAAAGAAAGTTGGGGCCATAAGGCGGCGCCCAGTTGCACGATACCGCCGCCCCGGCGGGCTGGCTCGGCATTGCCGCGGTCCATCCAGGTACCTTTGGCGTCATTGACGCTGAATGATGGCGAATGGTCATCTTCACGGAGCATGC
>Ga0207098_10299_pt1 | contig 15926 bp, 16 predicted proteins | sample Alteio_BWMinHeat_84_FD_153548 | JGI IMG/M metagenome (GOLD analysis project Ga0207098, IMG submission 153548) | Enriched cells from forest soil in Barre Woods Harvard Forest LTER site, Petersham, Massachusetts, United States -... | ecosystem: Environmental > Terrestrial > Soil > Temperate forest >...
CCAGCGCGACCAGCGGAATGCTATGCGGGCCGCGATCCGCGGTGCGCCGCCTTCCTACATACAGCACGGAAGCCAACGCCGCGATGCCGGCAATGTTGTGCACCACAATTCCACCCGCAAAATCCAGCACGCCCCATTGCTGCAGCATGCCGCCTCCCCAGACCATATGGACGAAAGGAAAATACACAAATGTCAGCCAGCCGGTGAGAAAGAGCATGTACGCCTTGAAGGTCACCCGGTTGGTGAATGCACCCGAAATCAGCGCGGGCGTAATGATGGCAAACATCATTTGATACGCAATGAACACAAATGCTGGGATCGTATTATTCGGTGACGGGGTGCTCAGATCGATGCCGCGCAGAAACGCATTGTTGAAATTCCCAATAATTCCGTGCCAGTCTCCGCTAAAACACAGGGAATAGCCGTATAGGAACCAGATCACGGTCGTCCAGCCCATGGAGACAAAGCTCTGAATCATGATGGCAAGCACATTCTTGCGTCCCACCAGGCCGCCATAGAAAAATGCGAGGCCGGGCGTCATTAGCATGACCAGGCTGCTGCACAGAATCATGAAACCGGTATTACCTGTGTCGAGATGCAGCATTGAAGTTTCTCCAGACGAGAAGGTTAGAAGGCATAGATGTTTTCGAGTGCTTCACATCGCAATGTGTCATAAGGGCCATCCGTGCGCGCAATTATAGCCCCAACCCGGCAAGTTGCAGGGCGTGCGATCCTCTGTCGGAATCGGACTAGTCACTTGTTACGGACGGGATAAGGGTTCGCGGCTTACTACCCCGTGCTTTGGGCTTCATCCCGGATGTGCTTCAGAACTCGCATGTGGATCTGATGAATGATTGCGTCTGACCACAGATGCCAATATGCGGCTGGCCACAGCGAGTGCCGGTACCAGGTGGTGCCTTCGAGTTTACCTACGCAATGTTGCGGATCATTGACATGTTTACGACGGTGAAAGTCGATGAGATGAGCGAGGAAATCGGCCTCGACGAATCGATCCACGGCGAACGCGCATACGAGGATGTGGCGGGACAGGCGGGTGGAATGAACGCAGGAACGTTCTAGCCATCACGTGATTGCGGCTGTAATCGGGCCGTCGTATTCGGAGTCCAGGCCGGGAATGCAATATTTCGACGGCGGCGCCGATTTGGCTTGCGGCGGGGTGACCGTTTCCATCGACTTCGCGCGATCAACCTTATTTAAACTGCACATGCAACTGGTGGAGTCCAAGATAGGTAGCTGCATTTCCGGCATTGAACACGACAATGCGTACCACGTAATCTCCGTTGGCCCCGTTCGGCAGACCTTGCCAGCCACTCGGGTAGATTCCGTTGGGCGTGGTCACGGGAACATTTTCCGATAACGCATACCAGTTCGTACCGTCCGAAGTGTACTCGGCACGAGCATAGCTTCCACTCGGCAGCGCCGTTGCCCCCAGCGTGACGACAAAACGTACGGAGGTCGCATTGGACATATCAATCTGATCGCGATCGAATGAGCCCCCGACCTCAATTGTGCCTACACCTGCTTTGTAGCCTGTTCCATAGTAGAAACTGTAGTCCGATGGAGTGGGCATAGTTCCAGCTGGCCCCTGCGGCCCCTGAGATCCTTGCGCACCAACCGGTCCGGGCGTTCCTTGCGGGCCTTGAGCACCCACTGGGCCTTGCCCTCCAACTGATCCCGCAGGGCCAACCGCACCCGGGAGGCCTAGCAGTCCTTGAGTTCCTTGCGGGCCCACCGATCCAGCTGCTCCTTGCGGACCCGGCAAGCCGGCAGGACCCTGTCCCCCGACAGGACCTGCAGGCCCAACCGCGCCGGGCAAGCCCGCCGCCCCCTGAGTTCCTTGCAGACCCATCGGCCCGGCTGCTCCCACTGCTCCGGGCTGACCCGGAGGACCCGTCGGGCCAGGTCCCCCGACCGGACCCGCAGGTCCGATCGCGCCCGGCAAGCCCGGCGCCCCCTGAGCTCCTTGCGAGCCAGCCGGTCCTGATGCTCCCTGCGGTCCTTGCGCCCCAATCAGGGGATGGTAGTTGTTTCCATTGTCCGACTCGACGAGTATGCCGCCCGCAATCGACAGCGTGTACTGACCCGCTGCCGGCGCCACTCCAGGTAAGCCCAGGTCAACCAGAGTAATCGCTGATTGCGACTTGTTTCCGGACTGTGGTTGTACACTCAGCGGCCCACTACAAGTGGTGCCGCCACTGCCGTTGTTACATTGTGCCGACGAGATGCCAGCCAGAAGACCCAGCACGCACACCAATAAATAGTTTTTCATTTCAATTTTTCTCGCTTGTTAGGGGATCGCAGCAACAATCTCGTTGCTGTAGCTACTTTCATTACCACTGCGAACCGCAGTGGCCACATAGAAGAGCGTTTGATTGCGAGTGATCTGCAAGTCGATATAAGTCGGGCCGGGAATCCCCGAAGCGATCTTGACGTATTGGCCATGCGCAGTCCCGCGGTAAATGCAATAACTCGTAGCGCCAGGACTTGCAATCCAGTTGAGAATGACCGAACGCCCGGTGACGGCGACCGTCGCACTGCCACTGAGCTTCACATTGCCTTGAAGTCCCTGGGCGAAACCAAAACTAGCGCAGCACAGCAGCATCACGCATATGGTGAAAAGTCGCTTCATTCGTAGCCCTCACACGTCAGTTTTTTTAAGCCGACGAGGCAACAGCATCATTCACTATTGCTCTATCGGCCCGGCGAGTCGATGCATGAGGGGATGGTGGTCACGCAATCGGGTTAGAATTTGCCAAGAAGACCCCGGGCCGAGTTGCCGGCCCCGATCAGAATTGCAGGTATTCTTGTAAAGCTCCGTTAAGAAGGATTGTTTCAGAGTTCAGGCGGGTTCAGGAGAACTCTAGGTCTATGCCGTCCGATAGATGACCACAAGTCCTGCAAACTCAACTTTGGCACAGCGCAAGCTTGAGGCAAGATCGAATTGTCGGCAGGCTAATGCAACCCAAATTTTCCCAGAACTCTTCGACCACGATTTTCGTAAATTACACTAGACGGCAAGGAGCGTTGCCATGTTTACCTTTCTCTTGTGGTGCCTGCTGTTTGTGGTGTGCTGGCCTGTGGCCCTGATCGCGCTGGTGCTTTATCCGCTGGTGTGGCTGTTCCTGCTGCCGTTCCGGTTGGTGGGGATTGCAGTACGAGGAGTTCTTGAATTAGTCAGCGCCGCTATCATGCTACCGGCAAGACTTTTGAGTGCGCCGTTCCGGCTGTGAGATGTTTTGAAGCCTGGAACGCCTGCTACTCCACACCCTTTGTCGGTATGGCCAGTCCCAATTCCTTCATCACCATTTGCAGGTCTTTCCAGGTTTCTTTTTTCTGGCGGGGATCACGCAGCAAAAACGCCGGGTGATAGGTCACGGCGAGTTTGGTGCAGCGGAAGTCATACCAGTGGCCGCGAAACTCGGACATGGGGGGCATTGATGGCCAGCAAAGTTTTCGCCGCCACCGCGCCCAGCGCCACCAGCACCTTCGGCTTGATCGCCGAGATCTGCCGCATCAGAAACGGAGAGCAGGTTTCGCACTCCTCGCGTTCCGGTGTGCGATTTCCAGGCGGCCGGCACTTGATGATGTTGGCTATGTAAACATCCTCGCGGCGCAGCCCCATGGCTTTGATCATGTTGTTGAGCAGTTGCCCGGCTCGTCCCACGAAGGGCTCTCCCTGCTGATCTTCATCGGCGCCGGGGGCTTCGCCGATGAACATGAGCTCCGCCTTCGGATTGCCAACGCCGAATACGATCTGCTTACGCCCCTGCTTGTGCAGCGGGCAGCGGGTACAGTCGCCAATGTCTTCGCGAATCAGCCGCAATGCCTGGGCAGGGTCACTAACTCCGGTTTCGGGTTTGGGCGAGGCGACCGCGAAAATATCTTCTTCTGGCTCGCTTACGGCAACAGCAGCCTTACGTTTTGCACTCATCATAGGGGTCATGGTGTCGGGCAGTAGTTCGGGAATCACTGGTTGCGGTTGCGAACCACTCTCCGCAGTCTCGCGGCGGTAAAAATCGTAAATACCAAGCTCGTTGTAATAGCGGATTCGTTCGGCCAGCGCGCGCTTGAGTTGCGGATCGAGAGTATTTTGCATGCAAGAAAGCCAGTAACGACTATCTATCCTTATCTCATGCGCTGGTAGATGGTCAATGTGGGAAAAGCCTTTAACCGCTGAGATCGCGTAGTAAACCGAGAACCCAATTGCCAGGCGCGCGGTAGTACATCCCACGTTAGTCACTGGCACTGGCACGGACGGGCCATACCCGGATGGAGCCCGAAAGCTCACACTGGATTACAGCGAACAGGATATGCAGCAACCAACGATCCAAAACGAGCTATTCGATACTCTGGTCGAGCACTACGAGCACGATCCCGCTGAATTCGTTGTCCTCTCCCGTCAGACCGTCGATTCGTCGGTGACGCGAGTTGCGGTGGCTGAATTGCGGAACGAGGGATACGTCGAAGAACAGATTCGCGGCGTGGTGCGCCTCACGCACCGCGGCTACAAAGTTTTCAAGCACAAACCTCTGCTGGCGTAGCACCAGCACACTCCTGCACAAACATCAATTGAGATTTGCCCCAAAACGAACTCAAGGCTTAGTTGCGGGTGCATTCTGTACCGGCGTGGTCGTGGGCGCAGGAACAAGTGGTGTTGCGCGGTATAGAGCGGTTTTCACCGACTCGGGAATTTTGTCGGCATGCGCCAGCAGCAGGCTGACTTGCCACATCTGGGTCTGCGACAGCGAATCACTGAACCCTGGCATACCTGTGAGTCGAATACCATTGGCGACCTTCCAATAAGTCTCACCGGGCTCGTCGTCGGTCACGCCTGTGCCTTCCACCAGCTTGGGTGGCTTGGGATACATTCCGCGCGCGATCGCAGTTGGAGTGCCTCCAGGCAGTCCGTGGCAGACAGCGCAATTCTCCCGATAGACTTCTGCACCTGCAAGGAAGTTGGGCTCATCGGCAGTGATGGGAATTGACTTAGGCATTTCCTTCGCGATGCGGGCGTTGAGCGCGCCGTGCGCCAGCGCCTTCTCAAATGGCATCGCGGGTGCGGAGGTCGCAACCGGAGCGCTACCGGTGATGAAGTACAGATAGAAACACACCGGCACGGCAATCACACCCAATACCAAGCCCACAATGAAAGTTTTCATGAAAGCTCCTCGCAGAGGTGGATAGTATATACAGCCCGGGCATCCCATGCAGTCGCGATGTTGGCGCTCAGAGGAAAACCGGGGTTCATCATCTCTCTATTGGGAAAGAAATAAAAACGCCGCCTGCATCGCAGGCGGCGCTTGGCAAGTGTTTCATTTCAGGTTAACGATGGCCACCGTGCGAACCAGATCCACCCGAGCTGCCATGATAGCTTCCGCCCGAGCTGTGTGATGGCACCGAGTAGCTGCGCCCGCCGTACGATCCACCCGAGCTGTGCGATGGCGCGGAATAACTACGTCCGCTGGACATCCCACCGCTCCCATGCGACCCGCCGCCGTAAGGCGAACCGTAGTAGCCGCGGCTACCACTGTAGGTTTCGCTCCTGCCACCATACGATCGTGCCGAATAGGTGCCACGACTTTGCGCCGATGAATAATCTCGCGGCGCGGGCATGATGCGCCCTGTGGGTCGAGGCACACTGCTCGGCATGTTTCGCGCAGGGCTCGAGTTGCCGAACGAACGTGACGTTGACGATGGGTTCGGCATCGAGTTGTGCGCGGTCATGACCGGACGGTTGAAGCTGCCTTGCGGTGGCCGCGGCACGTTCCGCGACATCGGTGAGGATGTGGCTGGCGTACCGCCTGTCACACGCGAGGGCTCCGTCGAAATCCGGCCAGGGTTTTGCATAGGCCGGGGCACGTTGTGATTGGACGCCATCAGAGTAGGCTCTGATCGCGTCGCTGTATTTGAACTACCAAGTGATGCTGGTGGTCGAGGCACAAACCGTCCTCCAGGCAAAGGTAGCGGATGTGCGCTTGCCAACCCATCGCTACCGCGAGCGGGTGATGGCGCGACTGTGTTGTGAGCCGATGCAATGCCCGTGTTACGCGCAGCAGGCTCCATCGCATTGGGTCTCACTGAGTTCGCGGGCGGAGTCATCCGGCTGACGGTCGGCCGCATAGCCGATCCGGCAGATGGATGCGCCGCAGGCGAACCTGCGTTTGGTCCCAGCACGTTGGCCCGCGTCGGAGACAGGTCGGGCTTGCTGATGCTGGCAATGTTATGCAACGCGGATGGCGAAATCCTCGCCGCATTCGGTGCAACCGGCAGCGAGTGCTGCAACGTATTGGCGGAAACAGCGGTAAACGCGCCGGGTCGGCTGGCATAGCGCGGAATTCCAATTCCGTTCCGCCCGTAGAACCCGCCGATGTTCCGGTTGTTGTTATAGATGTTCGTAATGTTCGTGATATTCGTGATGCGAGTGTTGCTGATGTTCACATTGCGGAAGAACAACGGACTCGCGCCAAACCATGGGAAGAAAGGCTCACCGAAGCCCAGTGGGCACCAGCCAAACCCTCCGCCAAATCCGAACCCGAAACTGACCCCAAACCTTGGTCCGCCAAACCACGCTACGAGCGCCGGAGCATAGTAGGGCCTGACGTAATACGGTCCAGGCGCCCATCCCCAATAACCGTCAAAATCCACCCAACGGCCATAGTGGAAGGGAGCAAAGCCCCACGGAGCATCGTCCACCCAAGTCCAGCCCCAGGGCTCAACCCATGCCCAATGTCCGTAGCGATAAGGTGCCCAACCCGGCGCAACCGAAGTTGGAACCCATACGTGTCCGTACTCAGGCGTATCACGCCAGGTGCCGTTGTCGTCCAGGTCTCCGGCGCCAACTACGCCAGGAGCAACGTAGCGAGCGGAAACTGAGCTGTCTTCCCGCTTGTCGCGTACCTTGCACCATTCGTCAAAGCCGTCGAGACTCGGAGCATCATGAGACTCGTGTGTAAGGGAATTCCCTCCAGTAAACCGAACCTGCTCGCCGGAATGTACCTTGACGGCAGAACCCTGACCCGTGGCTTCGCCTTCACCTTTACGCACGATCACTGCGGTCGAGTCGTCGGTAGGATCTACGTCGAAGCGGTAATCCCCGGATTTTGTAATGGTGAATGCCTGGTTGGGCGTGTCAATTTCGTAAATCTCGCCATCGTAGATATGACGAATATGCACATTCAACGTGCCCTGGTGTAATTCCACCTGGACAGCGTTGTTGTCCACATTGGTCAGAGTGAGGCTGGTCTCCGAGCCGAGGCGCATGAAGCCGGTGCCGAGATTCAATTCGGCGCGCGAATCCTTGTCCGCCCAGACATTGTCGGTATTGGTAAGCGGCCGGTTCACCGCGCCTTCCACCCAGTCTTCAGTCCCATGCGGTTGAATGGAGACTGATCCGGTCATGTATTCCAAGCGAGCTACACGGCCCGGAGGGTCGGCAGCGAAAGCAGTGGCTGAAAGAGCAGCCAGTATTGTGATTGAGAAACCGATTTGAAGCAGGCGCCGGAAAATCTTCATGACCCTATCCCCCTATGGAACACCGCCAGGAGCGCCGTGTTCCTCCAGCCATTCGCGTCGCCCTTATTTCTGGGATTCACGCGCGTAACTGGTTACTGCATACAACATTATGAACCCCTATCGCTCCAGTGAGTTGCGCATACTTTTTCAGCCCGGGCGATGCCGGATCAGACAGCGGGGTTGCTCGTTGTAACCGTAAGATACCAAGGCGCTTGCCTGTACTCTATAGGACGCCAGAAAAGCAGGGGCAGCTTGTGTTGTTGACGACCTCAGGTACCTGCTCCCCCGTAATGTTGGTAAGCCCAAATCCCCTGCTAGCATTTGCCAAGGTCCTTTTTGCTCGAAATCCCCCGCTCATCATAAGAACGCGTTTCGACTATGCCAACTCAATGTCCACAGTGCCATACCGTAGCTTCGCTCGAAGGCGGGAAAGCGTACTGCCCGAAGTGCGGCTGGAACTGTGATCGCGTCGAGAGGCAAATGCGCCGCATGTTGCACGCAGTTCAGGTTGCCGCTGGCTCTGTTGTGATTCTTGCTTTTCTCTTCGTACAAACGCGCAATCTGCCGGAGTTGGCCCTCGAGGTCTTGGGAGTTGGCTTCCTGGTCGGCACCGTTTACTTCGTGATGTGGACGAACCTGAACAAGTTCCTGGCCGGCACTCAGTCAGTGCGCGGCTCGAGTTCAGGAAGCCAGTCTCTCCAGCATCAACTCGACTCAACACCAGAATCCGTCGAGGAATATAAATACCTCTTGGCCCTGCCGCGACCGCGCCCGGTGCGCCTGACACAGTCCGCCAAACAAACGTTGCAAGGAACGTACATCGCAGTGGGAGTGCTCGCTATTGTCATGGTGCTTGTGATATCGCCCTGGCTGTTCGTAGATGATCCTTCCGTGACTCGGAACATCCATACTTTCCTCTTTATTATGGGTAGCGTTGTGCTTGCCTTTGCCGGCCTTATCGGGTGCAAATTCAGAGGTAAGGCCCTGGTTGCCAACGGAGAGATTGGCATCGCGAAAGTAGTGGACCAGCAGTTAAGTCGAAGCTCCCGCTATTCGGGCGGACAATTTGCCATACGATACGAATTCACCGACGCCTATGGCCACCGCCACAGCCGCTTCGTATTTGACCGGACCAATTCTCTTTACGAAGGAATGACGGTGCCCGTGTTCTACGATTCCAAGCGGTCAGCTTCCCAGATCGCTGCCTGTGAAGCGATGTTTGAGGTGATCCTTCCAGTCGCTGGAATCCATTCCGCGGCACCGACATTGTCAGGCTCTGCGCTGAGTCCTCGTACCTGACAGATCTCCGAATTGAAACCGGCCAAAAGAAACTTGCTATCAAGTCCGCTGAATCCGGCGCTATTCGCCCCTCATCCGTTATTCTAGTAGCAGACTTATGGCAACCCGACCCCGCACCGCTACCGAAAACTCTGGCACTCAGTTGTTAGACGCCACCAACGGGGAACGTGAACGTGTGTTCGACGCTTTCCGCCGCTGGGGATACCTCGAGGCTGACCTCGACCCTCTCGGATTCCTTCGCCCCGCCTCGCACTCGGATCTGCGCCTTGACAGTGAGTTCACTGCCGAAGCGCGCCGCGTCTATTGCGGCACGGTGGGCGCGGAGTTCATGCATATCGCAGAACCGGAACGACGCCTCTGGATTCAAGAACGGCTGGAAGGTGCTCAACCGGCAGTAGATCAACGACGAGCGTTGGATCTGCTCATCCGAGCTGATGTGTTTGAGCAGGTGTTACAGCAGCGTTATTTAGGCAACAAGCGCTTCTCATTGGAAGGCGTCACCGCCTTGATTCCTTTGGTGGACGAAATTTTGGAAGCGGCGGCGCAGCAGGGGGTGGTCGAACTGGTGATGGGCATGAGCCATCGCGGGCGTCTGAACGTGATCGTCCACGTTGCGAAGCGTGCCCCGGAAGAAGTTTTTGCCGGATTTGAAGATGTTGATCCACGCAGCGTGCTGGGCAGTGGCGATGTGAAATACCACATGGGCGCAACTGGCGAGTACACCACCCGCAGCGGAGCCCAGGTCCACATCCACCTGGTGTCTAATCCCAGTCATCTGGAGGCCGTCGATCCTGTGACGATTGGCCGCACTCGCGCCAAGCAGGATCGCACTGGCAGCGGTGGCCCGCAAAAATATCTGCCTTTACTGGTCCATGGCGACGGCGCATTTGCCGGCCAGGGAATTTTTGCGGAGACCCTGAACTACGCCGATGTGAACGGATTCACCGTGGGCGGTACAGTCCATATTATTGCGAATAACCTGATCGGCTTTACCACGCAACCACGCGAGTTGCATTCCGCTCATTTCGCTGCGCAACTGGCCCGCCGGCAATCTGTCCCCATTTTCCACGTAAATGCGGAAGACGTGGACGCGGTCATACGGATTGGCCGCATCGCACTCGAATACCGGTACACATTCGGAACCGACGTCGTGGTGGACCTGATCGGCTATCGCCGCCATGGCCACAGCGAAGTGGACGATCCCACCATCACCCAGCCGTTGCTCTACAAAGCCATCAAGGACCATCCGCCACTCTGGGAAATTTACGCCGAAGACGCTGGATTGGAAGATGTGCAAGACCGTGTGCGGGCCATCCGCACGGAACTGGAAGAAGCGCAGAAGTTGGCGGGATCTATCACCCGGAAACCAACCCTTCGCGAACTGCCCACCTATTGGGACCGCTATAAAGGCGGTCGCTATAAGCCGGAGTATGCAGTCGAAACCGGATTGTCTGCTGAAGAACTGCTGGAGATCACCGGCTCGCTGACCACGTACCCGGTGGATTTTCACATCCATCCCAAAGTAAAGAAGCTGCTCGAACAGCGAAGCGAAATGGGATCAGGTAAGCGTGCGGTGGACTACGGCATGGCCGAAGCTTTAGCTTTCGGAAGCCTGGTAAAAGCGGGTGTACCAGTGCGTCTCAGCGGCCAGGACAGCCGCCGGGGAACGTTTAACCAGCGCCATTCGGTACTGCTCGATATCGAGAATGAGCAGGAGTATGTCCCGCTACAACACATTTCCTCCGAACAGGCTCGCTGCGAGATTTACAACTCCACTCTTTCCGAAGCCGGCGTGCTCGGCTTCGAATATGGCTACAGTCGCGATTATCCGGAAGCGCTCGTCCTGTGGGAGGCGCAGTTCGGTGACTTCGTCAATGTGGCCCAGGCGGTGATTGATCAGTTCATCAGCGCCGGGGAAGACAAATGGAACCTGCTTTCCGGCCTGACTTTGCTGCTGCCTCATGGTCATGAAGGCCAGGGCCCGGAACATTCGAGTGCGCGCATCGAGCGTTTTCTCCAACTGGCCGCACGCGACAATTTCCAGATCTGCCAGCCCTCGAATGCCGCGCAATATTTCCATCTGCTCCGGCGTCAGGCTTTGCGACCGTGGCGCAAACCACTGATCGTCTTTACGCCGAAAAGCATGCTGCGGCATCCCGACGCATCATCGCCTATCGCCGACCTGTCACGCGCCCATTTTCTGAATGTGTTGCCGGACACAGACGCCAGCGACGCTAAACGCATCTTGCTGTGCACGGGAAAAATTGGCCACGAACTGCGCGAAGAGCGCAAGAAGCGGAAAGACGATTCCACCGCCATTGTTTTTCTTGAGCAGATGTATCCGTTCCCTGAAGCCGAGCTCACTGCCGAGTTGGATCGCCATCCCAACGCCCGCGACATTGTCTGGGTGCAGGAAGAGCCTGCCAACATGGGTGCGCTGTTCTACATGCTGCCGCGCTTACGCCATCTGGCTGGCGAACGTTCCGTGCTTTCCGTCAAGCGTTCAGCCAGCGCCAGTCCGGCTACAGGGTCCGCTAAGGCGCATGAAATGGAGCAAAAAACGCTCCTCGCACTTGCGTTCACGACTAAGAGCTAGACAGCGACGATGGTTTTCCCGCCGTGCGATGCCGCGTCAGGCAAGGGGGGAATCTAGTTGCTACCGTTATTAGATGAGTTATCCGGCTTTTATCGCGGGTATCATCCATGATATAAGGGCCGGGTAGAGATGTGGTACTCCATTCGAGGAGATGCCAAGATGGAGTTGGCTTTTGCAGGTTCAAAAGGCCAGGAGCTAGGAGGTCTTGTGACTGAAGCACGGACGGGAAAAAGGTTTCCGCTGGAATTGCCGATCAAGATTCATAAGGCAGACGAGGGCGGACAAGCGAGCGGAGTCACGGGCAACCTGAGCGCCGCCGGGGTTTATATTCGCGCCGACGCGGCCCTGGAAGTCGGATCCAACGTGGAATTCGAGATTGTTCTACCTCCCGAGGTCACCGGGGCGAAAGAAAACGTGACCGTGCAATGCAAGGGGCGCGTGGTGCGCACCGACGAACCCGCCACCGGCGGCAGCTCTACTTCTGCGGAGGCCCGAGGCGTGGCCTGCGTAATTGATTCCTACGATTTCGTACGTCACCCGTAACCCGATCGAGGTGCTGACGCGATGCTTAAATTGATTCTGGCCGACAATCAGGCAATCTTCCGCGCAGGTATCGCCAAAGTGCTGGCGGTCGAAGACGAGATGCGCATTGTAGCGCAGGCGCAAACCCAGGAACAGATGTTCATGGCCCTGGACAAGTTTCGTGCTGCGGTGTTGATCATCGCAGGCGGGTTCCACGGAGATTTTGCAGCGGTGCTGCAAGCCGCCAACAAAGTGAAAACCCGGGTGGTGGTACTCGCTGATACGGGAGAGAGCACACAGCGCTACATGGCTGCGGGCGGCCATGGCGTGGTGTATCGCAATGTGACCAGTGCAGCGCTGGTGGATTGCGTACGTAAAGTGGCGCGAGGCGAAACCTGGGTGCAGGACATCGCCGTCCGCAGCGAGCTGACCGAGAACGACATGGTTGGCCTGCGTGTGCGCGATCGCCTGACCGCGAAAGAGTTGCGTATTGTCGCCCTCATCGTGCAAGGCTACAAGAACAAAGAAATCGCATCACAGCTGGGCACAACCGAGCAGGTGATCAAGAATTATCTGCGCAACGTGTATGACAAGATTGGCGTGTCGGACCGGCTGGAATTGGCGCTGTTCACCATCCACCACCGCATTCTGAACGAAGCCGCAGCAGCAACAGCAGCTGCCGCACCGCCGCAACCGGGGCAAGCCGTCCCGTCGTAAGACTTTCTGCCGTGAAAAGGCCGCCTACAGGCAGCCTTTTTCTTTGCTTACTTATTGTCATCCCGAGCAAAGCGAGGGATCTGCAGTTTTCCTACTTGATTTTCTCCGCCACCGACTTGGCCTGCGTAAACAAATACAGATAATCTGGCCCACCGGCCTTTGAATCCGTCCCGGACATGTTGAATCCGCCAAACGGATGCGCACCTACCATGGCGCCCGTGCATTTGCGGTTGATGTAAAGATTGCCCACGTGGAAATCGCGGCGGGCCCGGTCAATCTTCTCCTGCGACTTGGTGTATACCGCTCCCGTCAAGCCGAACTCGGTATCGTTGGCGATCTCCATCGCATGATCGAAGTTCTTCGATTTGATCACCGCCAGCACCGGGCCGAAGATTTCTTCCTGCTCCAGCTTGGACTTGGGCTTAATGTCGGCGATCACCGTGGGCTGAATGAAGTATCCCTCGCCAGCGTTCTTGGCTACGCCGCCCCCAGTGATGACGCGTCCGTCTTTCTTGCCGTGTTCAATGTAGTCGAGTATGGATTTCATCGAGCCTTCGTTGATCACCGCGCCCATGTTCGGGTTTTCGGTGGGATCGCCGATCGTGATCTTTTCCACACGAGCTTTAAGGTGCTCGAGAAACTTGTCGTAGATACGCTCGTCCACAATGGCGCGAGAACAAGCTGAGCACTTCTGGCCCTGGAAGCCGAATGCAGCCTGGGCCACGCCTTCGACGGCAGCATCAAAATCGCCATCGGCGTCCACGATGATCGCGTCCTTACCGCCCATTTCGAGGACGGTGCGCTTAATCCAAACTTGGCCGGAAACGGTGTCGGCAGCACGCTTGTGAATGTCGAGGCCGACTTCGCGCGAACCGGTGAAGGCGATGTAGCGGGTCTTGGGATGCGCCACCACAGCGTTCCCGAAGCTCGCGCCTGCGCCGGGACAGAAGTTCACCACACCATCTGGAATGCCCGCTTCTTCGACGAGTTCAACGAACTTTGCCGCGATGGTGGGCGAATCACTGGACGGCTTCAAAATGACGGTATTGCCTGCAACGACAGAAGCCATGGTCATGCCAGCCATGATCGCGCAAGGAAAATTCCACGGTGGAATAACAGCACCCACTCCCAGCGGAATGTAGGTCAGTGAACCGCGCTCACCCGGCAACTCCACGTCCGGCTTAACCTGCGAAAGACGCAGGGCTTCACGGGCGTAGTACTCACAGAAATCGATGGTTTCGGCGATATCGCCGTCGGCTTCAGCCCAGTTCTTGCTGACTTCGAAAATCATCCAGGCAGCGAACTCGAATTTACGCTCTCGCAGCAGGTCGGCAACGTGGAACAGCAGGCTGGCCCGCTCCTCGATGGAAGTACGACTCCAGTGCGCGAAGGCGCTCAGCGCCGCCTGCATGGCCGGTTCAACGTGCTCTTTGCCGGCTTTCTGGTGCAAGCCAACGACCTGCGAAGGCTTGGCTGGATTCACTGACTTGATCTTGTCCGCGGTCTTGAGGCGTTTGCCGCCGATGATCAGGTCATACTCCCGGCCCAGTTGGCTGCGAACTTTTTCAATCGCGACGCGCATCTTTCGTGCATTCTCTTCCTTGCTGAAATCGGTCAACGGCTCGTTGACGAACGGGCCCTGGTGAAGGCGGATCTGCGGTCGTGCGGGAGCTTCAAGGATTGCCATGGTGCACCTCAGTAGCGATATGGATGCTGCGCGGACAGGCGCGGAAACAATAATTGTAGCACCGGCGGAGAGGTTGATCGGGAGGACGTGATACCCGTACATTTAACCTAGTAGCTGTCGAGCTTGCTCGGCCGTTTTAAAACTGGAGGATTGATGGCAGTAGGCAGAAAACCAATCGGAGCAGCAACATGAAAGATAAGGCAAGACTTGGATTCTTCCTATTGGCGCTTCTTGCCGGGGGTGTTCTGATTTCCGTGGCCTACCGCTTTTCCCGGGAAGAGCTCATTGTCGATCAATGCTTATCTGGAAAGCACGGCAGCTTCGATTACTCCAAGATGTCGTGCGACCTTCAGGAAAATCACATCTATGTCCCTTACCGGATCCGTCATCCGCACGATAGGCGGATCGCCATTGTTTCGCTTGTTACGTTTACCGCATTCGTATTGGGCCACCGGTACGTGACGGTCAGCAACAAAAAGCAGTGACTTGACGAACGAGGTTGTCTAGCTCGGCCCGAAAGCGGCAGTGCCCACATGGGCATGGCATTACTGGATCTTGCGGTTATTCAGGGCTTTGAGTTCTTCTACGATTTGCTCCAGGCGTCCGCGGCGCTGGGCGTGGTTCTGCTGGGCGGGCAAAGTACGGCGCTGCTGCGAATATTGCTCATTAAGTCTCTGGATATCACTGATCTCGGCCTTTAGCAGTAGAACACGGTTAAGGATGGCTTCTCTTCCATTTAGCAGCATGTATTCAGCATACCTTAGTTTGTGAAGGTTCGCGTATTGGCTGTGATGACTTTCGGCATATGTAATTCCGGAAACGGCTCCGCGTTGCATAGAGAGAATGACAAATTACGGCACTTTAACCGAATCGTGAGTCTCGGATTTGAAGCTCATTTTGGCCGTGCGTTCCAATTTGTCCCAGGCGAAACGCTGACCCTCAAACGCACGCTTCACGGTTTTGAACAACACCACTGAAAAAAGCTGGCGGTAAGCGAAGCGTTGTAACCAGACCTGGCTGAGCAGCCATCCATCCTCGCGAGCCTCAGGTTGGCGGCGCTCCAGGGCAAATGCGATGGCGGAAGTAATGAAGTCAATGATCAGAAAAGCGGCAAAGAACAGCACCAGGCGCTGGAAGTCAGCAGGGTCCGTGGAGTCGGGATGATAAGACTTCTGAATGAAATACTTGAGCGCACCCACTGCAAACATGAGGTCGATGAATGGCGAGACCAGCGGCAGTAGGATCTGGAAAATCAAAATGTTGGGCAGCGCGACCCAGCCCAAAGCTCCCTTACGCGCGAACACGGCGCGATGTTTCCAGACCGACTGCAAAATCCCGAAAGACCAGCGAAAGCGTTGCCGCATCAATCCGTTGGCATTGATGGGCGCTTCGGTGTAGGCGAGCGCAAGGTCCTCGTATTGCACCCGGTATCCATTGCGCAGCAGCGCCATGGTTAGATCAGCATCTTCGGCCACGGTGTCAGTGTGATATCCGCCTGCTTCGCGCACGGCTGATACGCGCCACGCTCCGATAGCGCCGGGTACTACGCTCACGGCCCCCAAAACGTTTAAC
>Ga0207098_10301_pt1 | contig 15867 bp, 17 predicted proteins | sample Alteio_BWMinHeat_84_FD_153548 | JGI IMG/M metagenome (GOLD analysis project Ga0207098, IMG submission 153548) | Enriched cells from forest soil in Barre Woods Harvard Forest LTER site, Petersham, Massachusetts, United States -... | ecosystem: Environmental > Terrestrial > Soil > Temperate forest >...
CTTCGTCTGGCTGTCTCGCGAACCTGACGATTCCCAGCCGTTGACGGTTGTTCCTTTCACTTCCTACCCGGGGCTGGAAACCGCTCCTTCGTTTTCCCCGGATGGCTCACGGATTGCTTTCTCTTGGGACAACGGTACAAGCAATCGCCCAGGAAGGCCGGGATATGACTTGTATGTAAAAGCGATTGGCAGTGAAACGGTGCTCCGGCTGACCAATCATCCATCCGATTGGATCAGTTCGACGTGGTCACCCGACGGCACTCAGATCGCATTTCATCGCTTGGCCATCGACGACAATGGCATCTATGTTGTGCCGGCCTTGGGAGGGCCGGCACGCAAACTCGTTGCGACGCACGCACCCTATGATCTTGTGGCTCCTCTCAGTTGGTCGCCTGACGGGAAATGGATCGCCTTCGCCGACACGGAAAACGGCATGCCCGGCGACCGCACGTTTCTGCTGAACGTCGAGACTCTGGAAAGTCACGCGTTTTCGCATGACCCGGCCTGCAGACACGAGGGATTCTTGACGTTCTCGCATAGCGGGCAGGAACTGGCCATGATCTGTGTCCATAACACGACTTCGTACGAGTATTTGGTTACCGATCTTCAGGGAAAGTCCAGACGATCGCTGACCACCCTTCACGACCAACTCTCCGGTCCGCTTTGGACCGGTGATGATCAGTCGCTCATCGTGGCGGCGGCAACTACAAAGGGCAACGAGTTCGATGAAGTGCGCGTGCGAGATGGCGAAGTGCATAGACTTTCGGTCACAACGGGAAATTGGCCCGCGATCTCTCGCGATGGGCACAAATTGGCATTCAGCGTGTCCGACAACCACATCAACATCTGGAGAAAAGACCTGCAACATCCCGAAGCTCCAGCAGTGCAAGTGTATATATCCACGCGTCAACAAAACAACAGCCAATACTCACCTGACGGCAATCATGTGGCGTTCGATTCCACTCGCTCGGGAACCTGGAGCGTTTGGGTGGCCGACACCGATGGCAGCAACCTGGTACAGATTTTGCAGGAAGGACCCGCCGGTTACCCCCGTTGGTCGCCCGATTCGCAGAAAATTGCGTTCGAGATGACAGAGGCCAGCGGTCATTTTGGCGTCTACACCGTGGATATCTCCGATCGTGTACCACGCAAACTGAAAACCAATGTCCGCGAGGCGAGCCGGCCTTTCTGGTCGCACGATGGAAAGTGGATCTATTTTCGCGGCTACGAAGGCGTTGGTCGTCAGCTCTACCGTTGTCCGGCGGCGGGAGGTGATGCCACCCTTCTTGCCGCATCCCAGGATCTACGCACCCCTATCGAATCTTCCGACGGCAAACTGCTGTACTTCCCGTGGAGGGCTGGCGCCGCGAATATCATGATGCTTGCGCTGGATCGCCTCGGTATGACGCCCCAACAAGTTCCGGAAATGCCGAAAATTTCTGATGAAGCCCAGTGGGCGCTCGTGCCGGACGGTATCTACTTCAGCCCCCAAGACAACCCGCGCAGCATCTGCTTTTACGATTTCACCACGAGGCACACGCGGGAAGTCTTCAGAACGGACAAAGACCTCGCAGCGGGCATGTCCATTTCTCCCGACCGTCGCTACATGCTTTACTCCCAAATCGACGAAAGCAACTCCGACATCATGTTCGTCAATAACTTCCGCTAAGAATCCCCGTCCTCATAAAGGTTTGTATGCAGGCCAAAACAGGCATCGATGCGCATGCTTGGAGCTTCTTGCTTCTTGCTTCTTGCTTTCCTCTCTTTCGGCAAACCCGAGTCCCGATAAGTTCTATAAAGGTAGAAGTCAAGAAAACACACATCTCCGACGGCTGGACGTTTTCTCGCTTCGCAACCCACCTGATTGAGCAGGATCTGTTCTGACCTGCCGCACCAGGTGCTCGGTTGCTGGACACTGTAGCCCAACGATTTGAGGTTCTTCTCCCAGCGGTTTTCATTGCCTGTTCGCAACGAAGCCTGTCAGTTCCGAAACCAGCAAAGCAGAACGGCGGTCAATTTGGCGACCATAGTTCTATCCGGGACTCGTGGCCCATAGCTTTTTCTGGTTATCCGAGAGGGCCTAGGGTCGGCTGTGAGACTCGGTGCCCGAAGCACGCAGCGCCTAACTAATCGGCTGAGACTCGCTCTCGAACCAGAGTGTCTCGAGAACCCGACGGCCACCGCCAAAGAAGATCCCTGGGGATGGAGCGGACTCGGTCAGAGACACTCAAGCTGTTTGTGGTTTCAGATGTTGGGCGTCGAAGCTCACTCCTCTCTTCCACACGATCAGAACGATCGTGGCAATCTTCCTGGCCAGGGTCAGCCGCGCCATTTCCGGTCGCATGCCCTTAGCCAACAATTCCGCATAGAACTCCGCGAAGGGACCGGGCTTGGTCGCGGCGACGATCGCCGCTCCCTTGAAAAGATTTTTCAGATCGTGATTGTAATTTCTGTTCAGCCCGCGAGTCTCGATCTGCTTCTTCTTTCGTTCGAGCTGTCCTTTCACAACATGGTGATCAGCGCTACTGCTCGTCTCGATGCCGACACCGCCATAGGTCCATAGCTGCCGCTTGGTGCGGAACCGGTGCGGGGTCTGTAGAATTCCCAGCAGCTCAGCCGCCCGGATCGGACCGATCGAGGGGATCCCGCAAAGCCGTTTCCAGGCCTGGTGCTCCTTGCTCTCCGCCAGCAGCTCCCGCCGCACCTCCTGGCGCAGGCATCGCAGCGCATCGAGTTGCTGGTAGTAAAACTCCGCTCGCCGGCGCACCCCCGGTTCGTTGATTTTCGCGAGCCACTCGGCACGATGGTTCGGTCCGTAAACCTGCTTGCCGGTACAAGGGATGGCCCAACTGCGGTAGATGGCCTTTACCCGGGTCATCACCCGGCTGAGATCTTGGGTGATGGTCAGATAACTGCGCACCAATTCCTTCAAGGTTCGCAGGCCGTGGTCTCCGTGATAGACCGAGCGCAGTGGATTGTTGTGTAACAGTTCGGCCAGCTTCCGGGCGTCCACGCGGTCATTCTGGTTGCCTTCCTGCAACAAGGCATTCCGACGCGGATCGCAGACCAACACTTTCGCGACATGGGACTTCAGGAGGTCGTACAACCAGGCAGCCCAGGTTCCTTCCTCAAACGTGACGTGCACGTCTCCGCGCAACCCGTCGAAAAACTGCAGGATCATGTTGGCTTTCGTTTCGATGACGCATTCCATCACGATCTTTCCGGCCGCATTCCTGACGGCAATCGAAATGCTTTCCTTGTGTACATCCATGCCGATATATTTAGTGCTAGTCATAGGGCGTTCCTCTCTGGAGCGGTTGAGCCAAGCACTCAAAACCTACTCCACAAGGGGCGCCCTTTTATATTGCGTCGCGTTACCGGACATCTCTAACAATGTCGGCCCTGTCAAACAACTTTTTGAGCAGACTTCTCCCTGCACTTATAAGAGTTTTTTCTTCCGCTTCCTGGATGTCTTTCTGATCGGCGCCGGCAAGCACGGTTCGTTCGTAATCTAGCGGTCGGTTTCAGTCCGACCCAAACATCTCTTCGATCAAAACTTCGACCATGATTAGTTCTTCGAACTCCCTCTCACGAGGGAGCGGGATGCTCCATCAAGTGGACGACGCTTTACCGCACGCCATGTCCGGTACCGAGCTGTCCCGCGTACGAACCGAACTCCGGCTCCTTCCTCCCGAAGCCTATCAACAAAAGTCTGATCGCGTCGAGAGGGGCCGACATTGTTATGCAATCAAGTGGCGGCAACTAGGGCGCACAATCGCGCGGTGCGACTTGGGAGTCCTTTCGAAGAGCGGCTGCCCTCGAAGCAGCGGGTCGAGTTGGACGCCTGCACAGCGCAAACCTTTAAAATCAGCAACTTAGCCTTACGGCGCTCTAGTCGATGCTCTTTCAAGCGAAAGCCTTCCCACAGCAAACCCGAGAAAATCGAAGGAAAGACAGATCGGTCGGTCCTTCCTCAACTCGATCTGGTGTTCCTCTCTAAAGGGGAAACCCCGGATCTTCTGGGGGGAGAAGACCCGGGGTCGGGGGCGTTACAGAGGGGGGCCGGAGGAAACTCGATAAATTGTTAGTGCACTGGTTGCTGCGCCATCACGCAAATCTGCCGCAGCTCTTCGTAGGTGAAAAACGTCTCTTTCTGATTCCCGGCTCGCTCGGTATGCCCCAATCCCGATTCGTTCGAGATGCGGCTCAGCTCGTCCTCGGGGATCCCGAGCAACAGCGACGCCCGGCCTTGCGTTACGTATTTGGGTACTTGGTTGTCCATGTCGGTTTGCCTCACGCTTGGAGTACGCCCATGGCGTCTTCTTCAACCGCCAGGATCATGGCCTTATAGATGTCCACATCCCAGCCGTCACCGATCCGCATCCGCACCGTCTCGTCGCCGTCCTTCAGCAGCTTCCCACGTAGCGGCACCTTGATATCGCCCAGGGCCACCTGGAGAACCACCGGAAGTCCAACCCATCCTGCGTATGGCTTGTTCATTCCGCTCCCCTCAAGATCTCGATCCTGCCTGACGTAGGAGAGAATCGCTTATGGCTCTGCGGGCGCCAATGGTACAGCGAGGGTACGAGCATAGTAAGAACGTACTGTTTGGCCTTCGGACAAAGGCCGACCTCTATCATTCGCGCGAAGTACATCGGTACTATTTTTTAGGGACGCGCGGCCCATTGGCCCGTGAAGCTCAAAACGGGCATTCTCCATCTCGTGAGGCACAACAACCAATCCGACCTGCGCAACCGGGCAATACCGGCCTCCCGGCCAGGTATCGGCCTCGCCCTCGGCGGAGGCTTCGCACGCGGCTTCGCGCACCTGGGCGTTCTGCAGGTCCTGGAGCAGCATCAGATTCCCATCGCCTGCATCGCCGGAACCAGCGTCGGCAGCATTCTCGGCGCGGCCTACGCCAGCGGCGCGCCCTTGGCGCGTATCATTGCTACCTGCCGCACCCTGCGTTTCCGGGATATCGGCCGTTGGCGGGTCTCGCGGTTGGGTCTGGCCAGCAATCATCGCCTAAGCGACCTTATCGACCGCGTTTTCGAGTCCCGGCAATTCGAGGATCTGCGGTTGCCAATGGCAGTGGTGGCCACGGACCTTAATTCCGGCGAACCGGTCGTGTTCACAGAGGGGAATCTGGTCGATGCCATTCGCGCCAGCTGCGCCTTCCCCGGCCTGTTTGAACCCGTTCAGATCGGAACCCGCTATCTAGCGGATGGCGGCCTTGTCGCCCCGGTTCCCACTCGCGCCGCACGAGACCTGGGTGCGGCATTCGTCCTGGGCGTGACCGTAGGAATCCAAGATGGACATCGAGGCGCGCCGTCCAACGTCTTTCAGGTGGTCGCCCGCGCCGTTCATGCGGCCCAGAAGCACCAAACCGAGGCCTGGGAGCGGCATGCGGATCTGGTCCTCAGGCCGGACGTGCAGTCCCTTGCTTGGGACGATTTCGACCGGGCGGATGAAGCCATCGAAGCAGGCGCGGCTGTGGCACGCCGCGCGCTCCCGCGCATCCACAAATTTCTCGAGCGTGCCGAGGCCGACGCGACGCTCCGCAACCCGGAAGCCGAGGCCCAAGGGTATCTTTGGCTGGCGGAGGCGGCCCGATGATTCGCCTCGATGCCTGGACTGCTGCGTTTGGCGCTATAGGACTCCTGTGGTACGAATGCAGGGAGGATCTCGCCGTTTTCTGTTACCGTATTGGCTGCGGTGCTCTTGCTTCCGCTCGTTCGCGCGCCCTTGAGTTTGCGCCGGTGCAAGCAGTCATAAGGACCACTGCCAGGAATAACTCCGATTGCTGGAATCGATCCTTCACTTCCTCCGCTCGCTCTACGACCCCGAAGGACTCAAAGAACTAATTCGCGCGGGAGGTTCTCCGCTCGTCTGTGGCATCGTCTTCGTGGAGACCGGCTTTTTCGTGGGCTTCTTTCTTCCCGGCGATTCCCTGCTGGTCACCGCAGGTATTTTCGCCGCTGCGGGGGTGATTCCTCTCCGCGGACTGCTCCTGCCGGTCATGCTGTGCGCCATCATCGGCGATCAGATCGGCTACTGGATTGGTCGCACCGCTGGCCCAGCGCTGTATCGCCGCGAAGATTCGTTCTTCTTCCGCCGCAGCCACCTCCAGCGCGCTCACGATTTTTATGAGAAATACGGAGGCAGGGCGGTGATTTTCGCGCGCTTCATCCCCATCATTCGCACCTTTTGCCCGCCCGTTGCCGGCGCTGCCGCGATGCCCTATCTCCGGTACCTGGGCTTCGATATCTGCGGCGGCACGCTGTGGGTTGGCGCCATGATTCTGGGCGGCTTCTCGCTTGGGCGCTCGGTTCCCAACATTGGCCAGCGCATCCACTACGTCATCGCGGTGGTAGTCTTGGTCTCCGTGCTCCCGGCAATCATCAGCATCCTTCGTGCGCGCAAAGCAGTGAACCCCGGGCCCGAGGGCAAATAGTGTCTTCCCCCGAGCTTCGCGCCGTAATCTTTGATATTGGTCGTGTTCTGGTTCGCGTTGATGTCGCCCGCGCCATGAGCGGCCTGGGCACCGATCCCTCCCTATCACCCGCCGAAATGTGGGCGGCCTTGGAAAAAGATCCCCGCTGGCCCGACTGGCAAGAAGGACGCATCTCCCCTCGTGACTGGCATCTCCACGTAGCCAGGCGCCTGGGCACTTCGCTGACCTTTGAGCAATTCACCGAAGCCTGGAATCGCGCCCTGGACCTCAAACCGATCCAAGATATATCTCTCTTTGAGACCCTGGCGAAAGACTATCGGCTGGCGCTACTCTCCAACACCGATCCCATCCATGTAGCTCACATGGAGCCCAACTATGACTTTTTCCGCTTCTTCTCCCGGCGCATCTACTCCTGCGGGGTAGGTGCGAGCAAACCCAATCCTCTGATCTACCGGGAAGCTCTACGGGCCTGCAAGGTTCAGGCCGGCGAGGCGGTTTACATCGACGACATCTTGGCCTATGTGGAAGCAGCTCAGCGGCTTGGAATGGCCGGAATCCATTACCGGGCACCCGAGCAGCTCGTCCGCGACCTGTCAGGTCTAGGTGTCAAAGTCGGCTAAGGCCTGAGACGGCAGCAAATTTCGATGGAAAGGAACTTATCGAGTAATCTTTCCTAGGACTAGTACTCGACCGCTGATCCGTAAAGCAAACCCGTCTTCAAATCAAATAATTTATTATCAAACACTTACAGCTAGGTCCGGGCCGCTTCTCTGGCTCTCACCTTTGGTGCCACGCATGCACTTTCTGTGTTACGGGCCGATTAGTAAGAAGACAAATTTCGCCCAATCAGGGGTGAGGAGACAAACCTATATGTCCGACGAAACCATTATTGAAAGAGAATCACCAGCTTGGCAGCTTCCCGCGATTATCGTGTTGGGACTCATCGCCGTAGGCGGCCTGTGGTTCGGCTGGAACGCATCATCCAAGCTTGATGCAACGCAAGCATCTGTTGCTACACAGCTTAAGTCCACGCAGCAGTCCATGCAGCAGGATGTCTCGTCTCTCAAAGACCGCCTCGCCCAGGACGAAAAGGCCAACACCGATCTACAAGGGGATCTGACGGTTGTCACCAAGAAGCTCAAGATCACCCAGGGCCAGCTCAAGAACGCCCGTGAGGAAGCGGCCAAGCTCAACGACGAGACCACCCAGAAGCTGACCGCGCTCGACACTTCCGTTCATACCGAGCTCGCGACCAAGGCCACCTCGGACGACGTCAAGACCGTCGACACCAAGGTGGGCACCGTTCGCACCGACCTCGATTCCACCAAGGAAGACTTGAAGATGGCTCGCAGCGAGATGGGCACGCTCATCGCGCGCAACCATGATGAAATCGACCAGCTCCGCCGCCTCGGCGAGCGCGAGTACGTCGAATTCACCGTCGATGGCAAGAACAAGCCCACCAAGGTTGGCAATGTCACCGTCGAACTCAAGGGCGTAAACGAGAAGAACAACCGCTTCACCGTAGTTATGACGGTGGAAGACAAGCGTTTCGAGAAGAAGAACCGCGCTCTTAACGAGCCCGTCTTCTTCTACACCTCGGGCGCGCGTTTCCCTGAAGAAATGGTGATCAACAAGGCCGGCAAGAATATGGTCAGCGGCTATGTCAGCATTCCGAAGGCGAACTCGCAACCCCAGACAACGTCCACTTCCGGTAACTGAACGAGCAAAAGACAGACCCCGGTCGATGAGACTGGGGCAGGTTGGGGGCGGGCAGAATCTTCTGCCCGCCCTTTTTTCTTGCAACGAGCTCCCCATCAATATCCGCTAGAATGAAACCCTGCATCCGGGGACCAATGCTTGCGCCAGACTTCTACGGTCGTGTTCTGCGGTGTCGACGCCTTGATACCGCCGCGCGGAAAAATCAGCCCAGGATTCGACGAGTTTACCGCCGCTCTCGATCATGCCGGCATTCCAGCGGTGTGGGTGACTGCCCGCTCCCGGGGCCAGTTGGACGACCCTCGCCGGAGGCTGGACCACAGCCACCCCTTCATCGCCGAAGAAGGCTGCGGCGTCTATCTCCCGGAGGGTTATTTCCATTTGCGCCCAGCCAAGACCGTCCGCCTTGGGCGCTTCACATGCATTCCGATCGCGGAACCCCAGCCTGCGGCGCGCGAGGCCCTGGAGTCGCTGTCCGAGGATACCGGGGTATCTGTGGTGACCCTGCGCTCGCTTTCCGCGCGCCAGGTGATGCGGAATTCCGGTCTTTCTCTTCAGGACGCAGACCTGGCCCGGCAGCGCGATTTCGATGAACTGTTCTTCTTCGCCGGGGCCTCCGAGCAGGATATTGCCTGGTTCGTGGCCGAAGGCCGCAACCGCAACCTGCAACTGCGACAGCACGGAGTTCTTTGGTCTCTTGCCGCCGGGGCCAGTCTCAGCTTGTGTATTCGTGCACTTTCCAAGCTCTACGAGCGTGCTCTTCGCTCGCGCCCAGCCATTCTGGGCATTGCCACGCAGGAGGAGTCCCGCGAACTCTTTGCCGCCTGTGATCGCGCGATCCTCCTGGGCCACCCTGCTTCCGACGCCTCCGGCTCGCCGCACCCGCCAAAGGCCAGGGAGATACCGTTCCCTGCCCCCGATACTTGGGACCTGGTCCTGGCTGGCCTCGGTCCTAGGTAGCTGAAGGCTTTGGGAAAAAAGTGTCTCTAATACCCCGGCTCTTTGCACACATACGGGTACGCCAACAGCACGGCCACTAAACCATCGACATTAACACATTTGTTTTCAAAGTGATACGGCGAGACAAAGGTGTTGAAGCGGCCTGAACTACTGGCCCTTCACTTGCCCTTTGGTACAGGGAAGAAAATTGAAAGCCACTTCCACTCGGCCCTCTCGCTGTCGGTAGTCTCGCCGAGTACCAGGAGACCCCTCAATATGGCTTGGCTTGGGCGCAATCTAGAAAATCCGGCGTCGGAATCGCAAAAGGGCTTGGTTCTCGCTTTTTGCCTCATTGCGATGAGCGTCATGTGCATCATCCTGGTGTGGCAAGCGCAGATCATCTCTAGTCAACGGGACACCATTCACTGGCTGCAAACGGCAAAAGTCGGAGGTTGAATCCCACACGTTCCACGCGAAAAATCAATTCGCCTTTCCCGAGCCCCGGCTGATCCGTCGTCCCTACCTTGCCTTCCGCCTGCGTCAACATCGAATCTCCGCAACATGCTCCCGGCAAATTCCGGGCGCGACTTTGCCACTCGCTTGTGGCACGACGAAGAGCGCAAGCGATGCTGACGTTCGAAAAATAACTTGATTCGCCATGGTCATTCTTCCAAGAAAGCAGATAACGTCCCGCCTGCCCCCGATTTGACGTCCCCGTTTGCCTAGCCTCTGCGCTTTCGAGTGAGCGCCCAATACGCGCCACAAAGCATTCCGGTTAGCACGAGTATGGTGTCCCAGCTCACGGCGTCAGTGGTCTACCGTTAAGTTGGCATGCGGCGACATCAACGCGATCCGCTTCTCCTGCTCCGCAACAAACCACGTAAGCCATTCGCGTTCGGTCATTACCATGCCCGTTCGCCACGGAAGCATCTGCTTCAAGTTATTTATGGCCCCTTGCAGGTCGAGTTCTTGATTCCCCTCGGGGTCTTCCGGGGAGTGGTTCTTAACCACCGCGTCAGCGAAAATGGGGGCCAATTCAGCCAACACCGCAGAGATCGGGGTGTCCGTAGAGGTCGCCAACGCACGCTTGATGACTCCATCCACCGTTTCCATCGCCATCACTTGTCCCCTGCGCTGCGCGATCAATCGCTTGAACGCCTGTTGGTTCTGCACGTCGGCGGTAGCGTCGGCATAGGCCACTACATCCACTCTCGTCGTGAGGCCGGAAATCTCTTTGGACTCCGGCATGTGCTCGTATCGGCTTGTGCCAGCGGCGAATATTTGGCCGTTGCTAGGGTTGCCGTCCGGCTGCATCACCACCTGCTGCACAAGCGTCTCTCGCACTGTGCCCTTCGCCAGTTGGACCATGATTAGCCCGCCCAGCAACTCCGTCCCGAAAGCGTTCAGAAATTCCGGGGTACCATCGACATTACTCTCCGAACTCCCGTCCGCGAACTTCTTGCTCATCGAGATGGTGTAGGCAGTGATGTCCTTGGTCGAGTTGTTGACCAAATGCAGGTGAAGCATTTTTTGCTGAGTGTCGTAGCTCCAGTCAATCGCGATTATAGGCAACGAATTCGCGAGCTTGCTCTGCTCCGTGGGGACAAGTAGAGTGCCATGTCCCATGCCGGTATTGTAAGTCGAGGTTGTTTGGCTGGAAGCATGAAACGCGAACGCGAGGCACAACACTGCCGCAATCCATTTCATGTTCGTGCTCCTAAAGCTCCCTTGCGAGCCAACCTAGCTATGCCGACGCCGAGTATCAGCGTGACCACGAATGCCAGCCAATACAAGGGATTCTGAACGGTCCATCCTTGGAGCGCCGTGGTACCTGTCGCCCCCGCCGTACCCATCTCAATCATCACTACCACGTAGATGATCGAGCCGACCACGAACAGCAGCGCACCAAGCAAGATTCCTTTTACGATCCAGACTCGCAAACGCTAGAAGGACCGCAAAGAGGAAGATGCCGATGAGGATGTACTTGTTCATTGCGCACCCCCCTTCACGGACACTGGATCGCCAGCATGGAAATAGCGGCGTCTTCCCTATCCGCGATTTGTTTGAGCGCATCTCGCTTATTGATGTTGCGCGAGGATACGGTTCTGAGTTCATCGGCGATGGATTCCAACACAACCGGGTCCAGGTCAATAGTGGTGTGGGAGCGCGCTCTCCAGACAGCCGCTTGCTCTCGTATTTTCTTCGCGGCGGTTGACGACGGGTCGGCGTCGTTAGGATCAGCCAACGCGGACTTGATGATGTCACTGGCCATCCTCTTTGAAGCTACTGTGGCTTTGCGTTTGTCCACAATCCGCTGCAATCCATCATTGTTTATGGTGTCCGGTGTGCCGTCGATGTAAGTCACAACATCTATAACGGCCTCACAGCTTGTTAGTCCAGGCTGCACCGGTATTTTTTCATCCCGAACTTCACCGGGATGAAAGCCGCCTTCGCGATAGTTCCCGGCAAGTATCTTGCGCACAAGTTCTTCCAGCAATTCGTGTTGGTTCACATGCCCGTCCGCGTAGGTTTCCACGATGGCGATGTTGAATGCGGTTATGTCCTCGTGTGAGTTATTTAACGATCTTGAGGGTCACCATATTGGTTTGTGGATCGTAGTGCCAAGTCTGGACGGTTGCCCCAATGGGCGGGGATTGCGCCCACGAACCAACCGCGCTAACGACTAACCAGATGATTGCAAGGGGAAGGGCGATCTTACCCTGCGTCATCGGAGACTCCTCTTTTACTGGACGTGCTCACTGGACATGGGGACCCGGAAAACCTGTGGCGCTGAAGCTTGTAGGCTTTCGCGGATTCCTTGTCAAGAGAAAAAAAGTACCAGTTGTATTATTCACTGTGTGCTTGATGCTGACTTTAATTGTTAACCCCCGAACGCCAAACTTAACAAAGGCATGGCCCAGACGTTTTTTGATATTTGATGGTTTGTGTGTGGGCGTCGCGGGCCCCGGATGGTTCTTTGTCTCTCCCTGGCATTCCGCGTGCAACATCCAATCGGAGCAACGCGCTCCCGGCAAATTCCGGGCGCGACTTTGCCACTAGCGTGTGATTCAATATCCTTGCGGAGAGTTTCTTGTTTGGAGAGGTACCGTGAAACGTATCCTGAGTATTTTCCTTTTGTCCGTAGCAACGTTTCTTGTCCCTGAAGTACAGCCGGCCCGCGCGGCGCAGCCTGCTTCAGCGGCGGGGGCCGTTCGTGTGCGCCCGGCCCGGGCCAAATCGCATCGGCACCGCCATGGGCATCGCGCCGCAAGCAACCATCATCGTCATCGCCGCGCGGCGGCTAGAAAGCAATAACCCTTACAAACAGAAGGGGGAGCCGCTCGGGCTCCCCCTTCTCATTTTGCTGTGTCGTCTCGGAAGCGACGCGAACTACGCGTGTGTTTCGCGAGCGACGCGCACCGCAAGAGCGGTGTGATCAGCTTTCGTTCGGCTCTAAGCCCGGTGGAGTCATGCTCCCCTCCGGAGCTCGTTGAGCTCACGCCTCACCTTTACTCCTGCGATCCGTAGAATGCAAGTGAGGAGTTGTAGAACGCGGGAGGTCGCCTTGGGTGCAAGAGAGTTCGTTCTTAGGGGGAGCTACTGAGTTACTTAATGAACAGGGTTTCGCGAAGCTGGTCCCGGCCCACGAACGCTTTGGTGGTCCGGTAGCGGCCGAAAAGATCCTGGATTTCGCGGTTTTGATACACGCGTTGCGCGGGGCACAGCACCGGACAGGAAATCACCTGCAAGGTATTCGAATCCGCCACCCGGTAGCGCTGAAAACCCTCCGGCTTCTTGTTGTGGAACAGGGCGAACAACACGCCGCCCGGCCGTAGCAACTCCGTTAGACAGGCCACGGTCTGCTTGGCCATGGCGGGCTCGAGATAATCGAGCAAATCCCAGAGGAGAATGGCATCAAACGAGGCCTCGGGGTACTGCAGGTTCGATTCCAGGAATCGCGCCGCCCGCCCGCTCGGTGGAGCATCCAGGGAATCCAACTTGTTTCCGGATGCCCGCAGATCCGCTTCTTCTTTGACCAGGAAATCCTTCCAGCCACGAAGAAGGTCTTCCGATGAAACCCGGAAGGAGCGTTCGATAAAGAAACTCAAGGTGGTCTGCCAGGCCGCTCCCAGATCGAGCAATGTTCCGCGCCCCAGGCCGTCCAGATTCCATAGAAGCTCTTTCAAACCGTTCGAAACCCGCGTTGATTCGCGCGAATCCGGTGCGCGGTTCGCTCCCACCGCTGCAGCCCCTGGCGCTCCCGCGGGAGTGCGTGGCCGGCCGCTGGACGCCGCGGGGCGTGAGATTTCCCGGTTCGCGGTACTTCCGCCGCCACCTAGCCCCAATTTATTCAGAAAACTCATGGGTTACCGCACCACGGTCCCAGAACTCACACCGTCACTCCGCTTAAAGACTGACTCGGCGACGAACTCGCTGCTTTGTGCGTCTCCGAATTCTTCTCCGGCAGCTTTCCGGTCTCGACTTTGCCTCGCAGCAAAGCCCCATCTTCTATTGCCAGGCGTTGCGTCTGCACCTCGCCAACAACCTGCCCGGTACTCCACAATTGAACTCGCTCGCGGCCGACAACCTTTCCATCCACACGCCCGCGAACGATCACTTCCCGCGCGGAGACATCTGCGTTTACGCTGCCGTTCGGGCCCACGGTCAAGCTGCCGTTTGCCAGATTGAGCTTGCCTTCCACGTGGCCGTCCACAAACAAGTCTTCGCTGCCCGTAATCTCGCCCTTGATGCGAATGCCCTGGCTGATGCACGCCGCCGCTCGCGGAGAAACCGGCAATCCGCCGGAGGCATCACGCGAACCGCCGAAACCCGCACTCGGCGAAACCGGCGTATTCCACGGCCCGGTGGAACTCTCCGGAACTGCTTGACCCTTAGAGTCTTCTTTCTTGAACACAATACACCTCGGCCAAAATTGGGCTTCTCAAAGTCGCCTTTCTCGGGCTGGAGGGGACTTCGCGACTCAGAAAACCGAAGATAGTACAGGGTTTAGCGGGTGTAAAGCGAAATGCCGGGTAGCAAATCTAGGGTGTTGCGCGACGCGCTACACTATCGCTTGTGGCTTTGCTCCGCTGGGTCCCACAACCGCTGGTATTGTCAGCGACAGGCGGTCTTTCTCTCGTAATTCCCACAGGGCCACCAGCATCCCGGCCCATTCCCTGGTTAACTTCTTGATAGATATACGCTTCTGCCACCACCGCTCGGGATCGAAATCCCCGTCCGGCGCGCTGCTCACGCGCACCAAGGTGGCCGCGGGAAACACTCGCGAGAAAATATAGCGAGCGCGCCGCGTGTGGTAGTTGGAGGTCACCACGATAACGCTCCGCCATTTGCGCTGTGCGGAAAACCGCGCCAGGGCCTGAGCTTCTTCCTTAGTGTTGTCCGCATCGTGCGCTAGCCGCAGAATCTTGTCTTTGGGCACCCCGCGCTCGACCAAGTCGTGCTCCATCAATTCCGCGATGCCCGCGTACGGCCGCAGGCGCCGCCCGCTGGCTACCACGACGGGCCCCATTCCCTGGCGATACAATTGCGTCGCGCGGGTGGCCCGGTCCCCGTAAAAATTGTCGTCGCTCAAGACCAGAATGGCATCGGCGGGCTCAATTGGGTCGTCAATGACCCAGCCTTCGCCCGCGAATCGCAGGATCGGATAACGCGCGAGATACACCACGGCGCACAGAACCAGCGCAAAAACCAGGGAAACCAGCGAGGAGATGATGCCGCCGTACTGTGGCCGCTCGATCCGCCGCGGACCACGTCCCTTCATGAATTGGGATCCAACGCACGCAACTGCTCCGCGGCCCGCTCCGGCAGCACCGCGTTGAAATATACTTCCTTAATGCTGTAGGACTTGCTGCGCTTTTCCAGTATGGGCAAAATTTCGATGTGCCAGTGAAAATCGTCGGCCAGAGTTTTCCAGTAACCCGCCAATTCGCCCTTCTTATTCCGAGTACTTGGGGCAGTGTGCACCACCAGATGGAAGGCCGGCGCAATTTTCTCGAGGCGCCGCAGCACCCGTCCTAACAGGGCCGCGAGGTGCCGGCGATTGGAGCCAGGTCTCGGCTGCTCGAACAAGTGATTGTGCCGCCGGTGCAGCAGCCATATTTCGTAAGGCACCCGCGAAGAATACGGGCACAGTGCATAGTATTCCCCCTGCACATCCACGATGCGCTTCCCCTGCTTCTCTTCCTGGCGCACCACGTCGCAAAAGATGCAGCGTTCGCGCTCCCGATACCATTCGTTGGCGGAACTCAGCTCATACTTGATGCGCCGCGGCACAAAGATCGTTGCGGTGATTTGCGAATGTGCGTGCGACCACTCGGCGCCAGCCATGGCCCCTTGATTCTTGAACACCGCCACATACTTGAACCGCGCATCCTTCTTCAAGTCGGCGACCCGCGAGGCCCACACCCACAAAACGCGCTCGATTTCTTCGTCGCTGAGCTGCGACATCCTCTTGTCGTGCTGCGGCGTCTCCACCACAACCTCATGGGCGCCGGTGGCCCCCATTTTGTCGTAGATGCCTTCCGCCGACCGTCCCGGCTCGCCTTCAATCCGGTAGAGCGGCTCTGGATGGGGCAGCACGCGCACTTGCCACGGCCCTTCGGCCGGCCAGGTCAGAATCGCGGGCTGCTTTTCCGCCGCGCCGGCATCGAAGGGGCACGGCGCCGCGGATTCTTCCGCCGCGTCCCTCTGGCCCAAAACCACCCAAGCTTGCGTAATGGGATCTCGCCTGATTTCCA
>Ga0207098_10302_pt1 | contig 15842 bp, 13 predicted proteins | sample Alteio_BWMinHeat_84_FD_153548 | JGI IMG/M metagenome (GOLD analysis project Ga0207098, IMG submission 153548) | Enriched cells from forest soil in Barre Woods Harvard Forest LTER site, Petersham, Massachusetts, United States -... | ecosystem: Environmental > Terrestrial > Soil > Temperate forest >...
AAACTCTAAAACACGGGCATCATCGGTAAAATGACCAATCATGTTGCGTTCGCTCGAAGTAAAGCCACGTAAGATTGGCGCTATTGCAGCAGCTTGTTTTTTACGACCGGCTTCGTCTAAGCTTTGTATTTTCTGACCAGCGAAAACAGGTCCTTTTTTACCATAATTTTGCTCCAGGTATTCGGCGCATTTTTCAATAACCTCTAAGGTATTGATATAGCTTTCGTAAGCGGTATCGCCCCAGGTAAATAAACCGTGCGAGCCTAACATAATACCACGAATACCAGGATTTGCATCCAGGCAAGCCTTTAATTGCAGACCTAATTCAAAACCAGGTTTTTTCCATTCAACCCAGCCTATCTGACCGTTAAATAATTCTTCGGTTATTTTTTTACCGTCTTTTGCAGCTGCGATGGCGATTGCGGCATCGGGATGCAGGTGATCGATATGGGCAAATGGCAAAAAGCCATGCAAAGGTGTATCAATTGATGGTGCTTTTGACGAAAGATCGAAAATGCAGTGGTTAAACAATTCAACCATTTCATCTTCGTGCTCAACGCCGCGGTAAATGTTTTTCAGGCTGCGTAAACGATCTACATACAATGCAGCAAGGCCACTTTTTTTCAAAGTACCTAAATCGCCTCCTGAACCTTTTACCCACATTACTTCGGTCTCCTGACCGGTTAACGGGTCCTTAGCCATTACTTTACAAGATGTATTGCCGCCGCCATAATTAGTAAGCCTTAAATCGGCACCTAAAAGGTTGGAACGATATATTAAAAGGGCAACTTCATCGCCCGCTAATTCCGCAGCTTTGGCTTCATCCCATAAGTAGCTCACATGCTTAAACTGTGTTGTGTTGATAGACATTGTATGATGATTTTTTGTTTTCTTCTATGTGTAATATTATATTATTTGTTTACTTGTAACTGTGCTGTTTTAGCTACTTCCTTATCCTTTACATTGTTACCATATCCTACCAACAGAACTGAAAGTAAAATAACAACAATGCCAACAATAAGGGTAGTTAACGCTTTTTTGCTTACACCTTTCCATTCTTTTAATATTAAGCCCCACATGTTAGCTACCAATATAATAAAGGCCATGTGCAGTATCCATGAACTGGCCCCATTGCCTAATTTACTTTCTCCCATCCCGTAAAAAAAGAATTGTAAGAACCATGTTGTACCGGCTAATGCCGAAAAAATGTAGTTTTTTAGTAAAGGCGTTTTAGCATCGGTATAATTACCGAATGTTTTGTTGCACGCGTTTAATATCATACACCAGATAAAGTTGGTGGTTAAACCGCCCCATAATATTACGATATAGGTAACATTGTTTTTGTACAGAAAGTTCATCGTAGGGTCGGTAATGTGTTGTGTTGCTCTCCATGCTGCGTTAGCTGCGTTGGCCATATCGGCACCGGCATCAATACCAAAGGCAAAACAGGCACTCAATACACCCGATACGATGGCTACAAAAATACCCATCCCAAACCGATAGTCTTTATTTTCATTTGCCACCGCACCTTCTTTAGACAGATCGCGTTCTTTTAACGTACCCGCCCTACCGCAAATAATAATACCAATAACACATATCACAATACCTAATAATACTAATTGCCCCCAATGGCTGGATGCCAGATCGCCAATGCTATCTTTACCTGCTTTAGGCGAAAACTGGTAATATACCGCCGGAACCAATGCGCCGAATACCGAACACAATCCTAATATGATAGTACTACCTAACGATACGCCTAAATAGCGTACACCTAAACCATATGTTAAACCACCTATACCCCATAATAAGCCAAAGAAATAGGTTAATAATAAAATTTTTCCATCAGTAGCCGCAATGATATCGCCAAAATGCGGAACGGTTAACCAAGCTGCCAATGGCGGAACGATAAGCCATGAAAATATGCCGCCCACTATCCAGAAACTTTCCCAAGCCCAGCCTTTAACTTTTTTATACGGAATATAAAAACTCCCTGAGGCGAAACCGCCTATAAAGTGAAAAATGACACCAAAAATTACTTCCATTTACAATTTAGTTATGAACTGGTTTATTTAGAGGAATAAAAGTAGAAAAGGTGTACTGTACTGCCGTCATGGACTGTCATGGTTTTGGTATTTTTTCCGTATATTTAAACCGCAAAGAAAGTTTTTAAAGCACAGGTTACACAATGCGAATGATATTTATTTATTATTCGGCGATACAAGTTAAGGCTTAAATAGTAATATTAAAAATGTAACGATTCTATAAATATTTTCTGCGTTGTTGCATTAGTTGCAGTAACTATGTAATCTTGTTCCCTAAAATAAGCGTACCGATAACCTTAAATTACCAGAGTACTTGTTGAGAATAGTATTTTGCAATTTGATATACCTTAATTAAGATGAAACAGCAACCGATTTTTGAATGTATATTTATTGATTACTACTCTTCTACTCCTAAATATTTGCAGCTTGCTAATTCAATCATTAATTGCATTGGCGACGGTAAGATAAATAAAAATGATATTTTACCATCTATTAATGAGTTGAGTTATAACTTCGAAATATCGCGCGATACCGCAGAAAAAGCTTATAAATATTTAAAGAAAATAGGGCTCCTGGGTTCGGTACCGGGCAAAGGCTATTATGTTAAAAGTACCGATCTTAGTCACAAACTGAAAGTTTTTTTACTGTTTAACAAATTAAGCTATCACAAAAAGATCATTTACGATTCGATTGTTGAATCGTTAGGTGAAATGGCCGCGGTTGACCTATATATATACAACAACGATTTTTCGCTTTTTAAAAAACTACTGCAAAATAAGAGCGACGATTATACGCACTATGTAATTATCCCGCATTTTTTAGAAGGCGGCGAAAAAGCTCATGAAATTATCAATACCATCCCGAAAGAAAAATTGATACTGCTTGATAAAATTATCCCTGGTGTGGATGGTAACTTCGCGGCAGTATATGAGAATTTTGAAAACGACATTTACCACGCCCTTGAGCAGGCGCTTGACCAATTAAGTAAATACCATACCATTAAGATCATTTTCCCGGAAAACTCCTATTATCCCGAAGAAATTTTAAAAGGTTATTTTAACTTTTGCCACCAGTACGCTTTTAACTGTAAAGTAGTGCATAATATAACTACTGAACAGATAGCAAAAGGCGAAGCCTATATTAATTTAATGGAAAGTGATCTGGTTACGCTGATAGAAAGGATTATTTCGACCGATTTAAGAGTAGGCAGCGATGTGGGTGTAATATCATACAACGAAACTCCGTTAAAAAAAATCATACTAAACGGTTTAACAACTATTTCGTCGGATTTCCAGGCGATGGGAGAAAAAACAGCACATTTAATCTTGAACGGTTTAGCTGAACACATAGAAACGCCATTTTATTTGACTTTAAGAGCCTCTTTGTAATAATTTTTTTCACAAAAAAACCTTATTACGCTATTTAAACTATAATAAACACCATTTTACTGGATTATGGCACGTCAAATTTTGGAATAAACAATAAAATACCGTTCTTTATATCAAAATTCATACGTTTCGCGATATATGCTATCTAAAAAAACTAAATATGCAATTAAAGCTTTGGTAAGTTTGGGGAAAAACATGGGAAATCCTCCTATCCAGATCTCAAAAATTGCTGAAGAAGAAAAAATTCCCAAGAAATTTCTGGAACAGATACTATTAGATCTAAGAAATGCCGGTTTTTTGTATAGTAAAAAGGGAGCCGGAGGCGGATACAGTTTAAATAAAGACCCAAAAGAGATTTTTTTGGTGCAAGTTATGCGTATAACAGACGGGCCTATAGCCATGGTGCCATGTGCTAGCCTCAATTTTTATCACAAATGCGAAGAATGCAAATCTGAAATCACTTGTGGTATACGCAGCGTTTTCGTTGATGTGCGTGATGTAACACTCAAAATATTGAGTGAAACCAGCATTGCGGATATTATTGAACGCGAAATTAATTTAATATCGGAAGTCTAAACAACAGGAAAAGTCAGCGTATCGAAATATTTACGGCAAAGACTATCTTTTCTATATACTTTATATATATTTGCTGCGTGAATGGTGATATCAAAAATATGGATGAAATTAACATGACGTGTTGTATGTGGGATATCACATTGAGATGAGAGGTTTATCGTATTAACAATTAATAAATGCCTCTTTAGCCATAGCCAAAGGGGAATTTTTTTTAAATAACACTGCTAAGTATGCAAAGCTTTAGAACCGAGTTAGAGAATCCGGTTGTTGAAAAGGATATCATAGACCTTGAAAAGAAAATACGTGCCTTTCGCGAAGGTAAAATCCATGATGAAAAATTCAGAAGCCTGCGTTTGGCAAGAGGCGTTTATGGCCAGCGACAGCCGGGTGTACAAATGGTGCGTATTAAACTGCCATTTGGAAAGGTTACCTTTAAGCAGCTGTTAAAAATTGCCGAAATTTCGGACGAATACGCAAGCCATAACCTGCACCTGACAACCCGCCAGGATATCCAGATACATTATGTAAGCTTAGACAGAACTCCCGAACTTTGGGCCAAACTCGAGCAGGACGATGTTACCCTGCGGGAGGCTTGCGGTAACACGGTGCGTAACGTTACCTCATCCCCCGCTTCGGGTATAGACCCGTTGGAACCGTTTGACGTATCGCCTTACGCTCATGCTACTTTTGCTTATTTTCTGCGCAACCCAATTTGCCAGGATATGGGGCGAAAATTTAAAATCTCCTTTTCATCAAGCGAAGCTGATACTGCGTTTTCTTTTATTCACGATCTGGGTTTCATCCCGAAAGTAAAAATTGAAAATGGCGTAGAAATACGAGGTTTTAAAGTAATGATGGGTGGTGGCTTAGGCGCACAACCGGCTTTGGCTCATATTGTACACGAGTTTTTACCCGAAGACCAGTTGATACCTTATACCGAGTCGGTTATTCGCGTGTTCGACCGCCATGGCGAACGCAACAACCGTAACAAGGCCCGTATGAAGTTTCTGATACAAAAAATCGGCCTTGATGAAGTTTTAAGATTGGTTGCAGAAGAACGTATTGCCAACAAATCAAAAAGTTTTATTATAGAAAGGAACGCCGTACCACAACCGGCACCTCCCGTAAATACCAATTATCCACAAGCTGAACCAAACAATGCTTTGCGATATAAGCACTGGCGCGCGACAAACGTTTTTGAACAAAAGCAAAAAGGTTTTTTTGGCGTATATATTAAAGTGGAAGTTGGGGATATCCCGACAGACCAGGCTCGCAAATTAGTTGACGCGATCAGACCGTATGTTGCCGATGAGATCCGCGTTACGCAAAACCAGGGTTTGTTATTGAAATATGCTACGGAAGACGGTTTGCCACATTTATTTAATGGCTTAAGCGAATTAGGCTTAGCTGCTCCGGGTTTTGACAGCGTTGCCGATGTAACTACCTGCCCCGGAACGGATACCTGTAACCTGGGTATTTCAAACAGCATGACGCTTTCGAAAGTGTTGGAAGATGTTATCTATAACGAATACGAAGACCTGATATATAACCGAGATATCAAAATTAAGATAAGCGGCTGTATGAATAGCTGCGGCCAGCATGGTTTGGCGCATATCGGCTTCCACGGAAGCTCATTAAAGGCCCAGGGCAAAGTTTTGCCATCGGTACAGGTATTATTAGGCGGCGGTATTGTTGGCGATGGTGTTGGCCGTGCGGCTGATAAAGTAACCAAAGTACCTGCAAAACGCGCGACTGATGTATTAAGAGTAGTATTGAACGATTATCAGGCCAACGCTACCGATAATGAGCTATTTAACGATTATTACGACAGGAAGACCAAAGACTATTTTTATCATTTGTTAAAGCCATTGGCCGACCTGACTACCTTGAAAGACGAGGAGTTTGTGGATTGGGGTCACGAAGAAACCTTTGCTACAGCTATTGGTGTAGGTGAGTGCGCCGGTGTGGTAATTGACCTTGTTGCCACTTTGCTTTTTGAGGCCGAGGAAAAATTCGGCTGGGCAAAACAGTCATTTGAAGGCGGCGCTTACGCCGATTCGATTTATCATGCTTATAGCACATTTGTAAGCTCGGCTAAAGCCTTGCTGTTAGATAAAGGTGTAAATAACAGCACACAGGCTGGTATTATCCGCGACTTTGATACGAATTATGTTGCTACAGGTGAAATAAAGTTAAATGGAACAACCTTTAGCGACCTGGTTTTGCAGATCAACAAAAACGAGCCAACAAAAGAGTTTGCGTTAGCATATCTGCAACAAGCTGATAACTTTATCCAATCGGCAAAGGCAAAAAGAGATTCGCTTATTCAGTTATAACTGACACAGATTGGGTATGAGCTTATTGCCAAAAAATAAACAACAAACATTAGCTGAGGATGATCATTCTGCGGGCAATCAGCTATTTCCTGTTTTTTTAAAGCTAAATGAGCTGAACACCCTATTGATTGGCGCCGGTAACGTTGGTTTAGAAAAACTGAATGCGGTATTAAGTAATAGCCCGCAGGCAAAAGTTACTATTGTAGCCGAAGAGGTGTCGGATGATGTTTATGAACTGGCAGGCAGGTTCCCTCAAGTAACAATCAATAAGAAGCCGTTCTCAGAAGAAGATGTGCAAGGTGCTAACCTGGTTATTGTTGCTACCAATAATCCTGCGTTAAATGAGTATATCAGGGAGACAGCACATCAGCATAACCTGCTGCTTAACGTGGCTGATAAACCTGGGCTATGCGATTTTTATTTAGGTTCGATAGTCCAAAAGGGTGACCTGAAAGTAGCTATATCAACTAATGGTAAATCACCCACTGTGGCAAAAAGAATAAAGGAAGTGCTGAACGATAATTTACCCGAAGAACTTGACATTACTTTACAGCAGATGAGTCAGCTGCGCGATACACTGAGCGGCGATTTTGCATCGAAAGTTAAAAAGCTGAACGAAATATCGTCCGTTTTAGTTGAACCTAAAGCTGAGATATCCGAAAGGAAAAATTTTGTATGGTTAATCTGGTGCTCTATCATTGCATCAATAGCGATCACGTTTTCGGTTTTTTGGTTTAGAAATGCTGATTTTCAAAGTTTCGTACAAGGCATACAACCCACATTTTATTATTTTTTAGCCGCGGGTTTTGTTTTTGCCATGATTGACGGCGCTATAGGCATGTCGTACGGTGTAACGTCAACTTCATTCTCGCTAACCTTGGGTATCCCTCCTGCATCAGCCAGCTTGGGCGTACATTTATCCGAAATTATGAGCAATGGTATTGCCGGCTGGATGCATTACCGTATGGGCAACATCAACTGGCGTTTGTTTAAGCTTTTGCTGATCCCGGGTATCATTGGCGCGATGATGGGCGCATACATCCTGTCGTCACTTGAACATTACAGCTTATATACCAAACCGGTAGTATCCTTATACACCCTGATATTAGGTATTGTAATTTTCAAAAAGGCATTTAAGGGCAAACATAAAAGGGCTAACGGTAAAATAAAAAGAATCGGTTTACTGGGCTTTGGCGGCGGCTTTATTGATGCTGTCGGCGGTGGCGGCTGGGGTTCGATCGTATTATCATCATTAATAGCGGGTGGTCGTAATCCTCGTTTTTCATTAGGTACGGTAAAGCTTTCACGCTTTTTTATAGCGTTAATGAGTTCGTTAACATTTATCTATATGCTTAATGGCGCGCGTTGGGAATCGGTAGCCGGATTAGTTATTGGCAGTGCCTTGGCTTCACCCATCGCTGCTAAGGTATCCAACAAAATATCAACCAAAGCAATTATGGTTTCCGTAGCTGTTATCGTAATTTTGATCAGTCTTTACAGCATCGAAAAATTCATTGTAAAAGTCATCTAATCATGAGTAAGGCAGTAGCGGTAATAAAAGAGCAAACAGCAGGATTAGAGCCGGTTGAAGCACTGAGATTATTGTCGGAAACATTTCCCGGTAAGGTTATCTTTTCTACCAGTTTTGGCTGGGAAGACCAGGTAATTACCCAAATGATATTTGCCAATGCACTACCAATAAAGGTTTTTACTTTAGAAACCGGCAGGCTTTTCCCGGAAACGTATTATACCTGGAACCGTACCTTAGAAATATACGGGCAGCATATACATGCTTATTATCCGCAGCACGAAGCTGTTGAGAAAATGGTAAGCACCAAAGGACCGAGCAGTTTTTATGAATCGGTTGAAAACCGTAAAGAATGCTGCGGAATACGTAAACTGGAGCCGTTAAAGCGCGCATTAACAGGTAACAATGTATGGATCACAGGTATCCGTGCCGATCAATCAGCCAATCGCGAAGAGATGCACAACGTTGAATGGGATGAAGGCAATCAGCTCATCAAGTTTCACCCGATATTTAGCTGGACATTAGAAGAGGTTAAACAATACATTAAACAAAACAATATACCGTACAACCCTTTGCACGATAAGGGTTTCCCCAGCATAGGCTGCGCGCCATGTACGCGCGCGGTACAACCGGGCGAAGATTTTCGTGCAGGAAGATGGTGGTGGGAAGATCAATCAAAAAAAGAATGTGGCTTACATGCTACAGAAGCGCATGCAGATGCTGAAGAGACTTTTTTTGAAGGTGGCAATTAGAATATTATGAGTAAAAACAAACTGAATTATTTAGACGACCTGGAGGCCGAAGCAATATATATATTGCGTGAAGTTGCCGGGCAGTTTGAGCGTCCTGCCCTGTTATTTTCGGGTGGGAAAGATTCCATTACCCTGGTTAGACTGGCAGAAAAAGCTTTCCGTCCGGGTAAATTTCCTTTTCCGCTGGTACATATCGATACCGGCCACAATTTCCCGGAAACGATTAGTTACCGCGATGACATGATTAAACGCATTGGTGAAAAGCTGATTATAGGTTATGTTCAGGATTCGATAGACGAGGGTAAAGTGATTGAACAAAAGGGTAAAAACGCCAGCCGCAACGCTTTGCAGACCGTTACCCTACTTGATACCATTGCCAAACATCAGTTTGACGCCTGTATAGGTGGTGCACGTCGCGATGAAGAGAAAGCCCGTGCTAAAGAACGAATCTTTTCGGTACGTGACGAATTTGGTCAGTGGGATCCAAAACGTCAGCGTCCCGAACTGTGGAACCTGTACAATGGTAAAATTCATAAAGGAGAAAATGTTAGAATATTTCCGATAAGTAACTGGACTGAACTTGACGTATGGAACTATATCCGTCGTGAAAACATACCATTGCCATCAATTTACTTTGCACACCAACGCGATGTAATTACCCGCAACGGGCAGTTAATGGCTGCTGCCGATGCTTTGAATATGGATGAGGATGATGTGATCACACGTAAAAATGTACGCTTCCGTACTGTTGGCGATATGACCTGTACTGCGGCTGTAGAATCGGACGCATTTGAAATGGATGATATTATTAACGAGATAAGCGCTTCGAAAATCAGTGAGCGTGGTGCCCGTATGGATGACAAAGTATCTGAAGCGGCAATGGAAGACCGCAAAAAGGGAGGATATTTTTGATGGACATATTGAAATTTTTAACGGCCGGTAGTGTTGACGATGGTAAAAGTACCCTGATTGGCCGGTTATTATATGATAGTGAATCGATACTGGTTGACCAGCTGGAGGCTTTGCAGAAATCGAACCGGAAGAATGACGACGGTACGATTGACCTCGCTATATTAACCGATGGTCTCAAAGCCGAGCGTGAACAAGGCATTACTATTGATGTTGCCTATAAGTACTTCCAGACCGACAGTCGTAAGTTTATTATTGCCGATACCCCGGGGCATATTCAATATACCCGCAACATGGTTACCGGTGCCTCAAATGCCGACCTTGCCATTATCCTGATCGATGCACGTAAAGGCGTCATCGAGCAAACCATACGTCACTCCTACCTGGTGTCGTTACTGGCTTTGCAGCATGTGGTTGTAGCCGTTAACAAAATGGATATGGTTGACTATGATGAGGATGTTTTTAACAAGATTGTTGAAGATTACCAAATCATGGCTGCTAAACTTAACCTGAATGAGGTTACTTATATCCCTGTGAGCGCGCTTAAAGGCGATAATATAGTTTACAAAAGCGACAGGATACACTGGTATAAAGGCAAAAGCCTACTTGACCATTTGGAAACCGTACCGGTTGCAGTTGATGACAGTTCAGACCATGCGCGTATGCCGGTACAGTGGATCATTCGTCCGCAAACTGATGAACTGCATGATTACCGCGGTTATGCCGGCCGTGTTTTAAGCGGCTCGTTTAAGGTTAATGATAGTGTTACGGTGTTGCCTTCAGGTTTTACCTCGACTATCAGTAAAATCGAATTTTTTGACAAGGAGCCCGCCGAAGCATCTGCGGGCATGTCGGTAACGATGCATTTGCAGGATGAGATTGATATCAGCCGGGGCGATATCCTGGTTAATGCCAGTGCGCACCCGCAATTATCGCAACTGATTGAGGCAGATTTATGCTGGATGGACACCAAACCCATGGATACCTCGTTAACATACCTGGTACAGCATAACAGCAAAACTACCCGCTGTAAAATACAGGATATTTTATACAAAGTAAATATCAATACTTTAGAACAAGTTACTGCTGATAGCTTTAACCTGAATGATATTGGCCGCATTGTTTTAAAAACTGCCGAACCTTTGGCTTTTGATGTTTACCAGGATAATAAAGCAAACGGAGGAGCCATCCTGATTGACAGTCGAACAAATTTAACTGTGGGCGCTTTGATGTTCAGGGCCAATGCAGATTAAACCAGAGAGCTTTCTTAATAATTATTTATACAAAGACACGAAGAGAAAACTTCGTGTCTTTGTGCTTTTGTGGCTAACCGATCTTAAATTTATAGTATTAGTTTTCCGAGTCAAAACAATCCCCTGCCTATCCTGTTAAAGCTTAATTAATTGTTGACATTAAAATTACATGTTTAAACATTTAATATGTTTATCTTTGATTATCAATCATAAAATTAAAAAAACAATATCATGGCAACAACAAAATGGGTATTAGATCCAATGCACTCCGAAGTTCAGTTTAAAGTAAAACACCTGGTAATTTCAACGGTAACCGGTTCATTCAAATCGTTTGAAGGTACGGTAACTACCGAAAGCGATAGCTTTGAAGGCGCTCAGGCAGAATTTAGCTTAGATGTAAACAGCATTGACACCAATCAGGAACAACGCGATGGGCATTTAAAATCGGCTGAGTTTTTTGATACTGAACAATATCCAAAGATCACTTTTAAATCGACTTCGATAACTAACGATAAATTAACAGGCGACCTGACCATTAAAGGCATAACCAAACCAGTTACTCTCGACCTTGAGCATGGCGGTACTGCTACCGATTTTTACGGTAACCTGAAAGCCGGTTTTGAAGTTACTGGTAAAATTAACCGTAAAGATTTTGGTTTGGTTTGGGATGGCGTTACCGAAGCCGGTGCTGTTGTTTTAGGCTCAGATATTAAATTGATCATCAACGTGCAATTTGCTAAACAAGCTTAATTGTTTTAGCTATATAATTCAGGAAAGCCATTCGGTAACGGATGGCTTTTTTATTTTGCTTACTTTTACAACATCCTACCTGTTTATATTGTTAAATAACAATTATGCTTATTAAAATATATCCCGAAAACCCGAACGAAAAAGCTATTGAACAAGTTGTCGAAGTTTTGCGTAAAGGCGGGCTAATCATCTACCCAACCGATACCGTTTACGGTTTGGGCTGCGATATTACCAATCATAAAGCTATCGAGGCGGTATGTAAGATCAGGAAGATAAAGCCTGAAAAAGCAAATTTCTCTTTCATTTGTTCTGACTTAAGGCATATATCCGATTACATTAAGCCTATAGATAATACCACATTTCGCGTATTAAAAAAAGCGTTGCCCGGTCCGTTTACCTTTATTTTTAACGCCAACAGTAACGTGCCTAAAATGCTGAGTTCCAACAAAAAAACAGTTGGTATACGTGTTCCGGATAACAACATAGCCCGCGACATTGTAATTGCCTTGGGGAACCCTATCCTATCCACCTCCATACATGATGATGACGACATTATGGAATACTCAACCGACCCTGAACTAATCTACGAAAAATATCAGGACCTTGTTGATATTGTAATTGACGGCGGTTATGGAGAAAACATACCTTCAACCGTGGTTGACTGTACTACCGGCAACTTCGAAATTATCCGTGAAGGTAAAGGTGAGCTGGAGATGTATTTGTAATGTTATTTCAACAAAGCATCCTTCTCTTTGGCAAAAACATTGTAAACCATACCATCTAAAAACGAAGGTAACAGCTTAGTTAACAACACGGTAAGTTTACCCTGACCAGTCATGATCAATGTGCGTTTGCGTCCTTCTACCCCATCTGCAATAATTTTGGCTACTTCTTCGGCGCTCATCATTTTATCTTCGTCCATACTGCTTTCACTTTGCTGACTACCATCTTTGGTTAATGCAGTATTACGGATGTTTGATGCCGTAAAGCCCGGGCAGGCCGTCATCACATGTACACCGGTTTTCAAATTTTCAACTCTTAACGAATCCAGGAAACCATTCATCGCAAATTTTGATGCTGAATAGCCGGTACGTCCAGGCAAACCTTTGTATCCTGCTATCGAGGATACACCTACAATACTACCCTGGGTTTTGAGGATATGAGGCATAGCATATTTAGTACAATAAACCGTTCCCCAAAAATTAACATCCATCAGCTTTTTAAGTACCGATATGTCAGCGTCCTTAAACAAGGCTCGCATAGATATTCCGGCATTATTGATCAGGATATCTACCTTTTTAAAGGTGAGCAAAGCCTGGTCGATCAGGTGTTTGCAATCTTCCTCAACCGATACATCGCATTGCACGGCAACAGCTTGTATGCTGTATTCTTTTTCGAGATTGTCGGCTATTTCGCATAAAGCTACATATTGGCGTGCCGCCAAAACCAAGTTTGCGCCGCGGCGGGCAAACTCATGGGCCATAGCTTTGCCAATACCCGATGATGCACCAGTTATAATTACAATTTTCCCTTTAAAATTCATATAGATGGCGGATACTGATGTTGAATATTTTTTGCCTGCGGCGCAGACGATCTGAACAAATACTTGGCCGCAAATATAAACATGGCGCCGTAAAAACTGGTAAGATATGTCCAGCTTAATTTTTTAGTACTATGGCCCTTAAAATGAATGATGTATGTTTTTGAGTAATAATAGTTTTTAAAACCAGACAGCCGGATCCGGTACGACAGATCGATGTCTTCACCGTACATAAAGAAACGCTCGTCCAGTAACCCAACTTTATCCAGCACCGTTTTCCGGATCAGCATAAAAGCAGCACTTAAAACATCCACTTCGGCTGTCTCAAACTCCTCAACCCAGTCGGCATGGTAGCGGTTGTACATACGCGATTTTGGGAAAAGCTTATACAACCCACTCATCCTGAAAAAGGCTATCCAAGGCGTTGGAATACCTCTTTTTGATTCGGGTAAAAACTGACCCTGACTGTTGATCATCCGTACACCCAGGCCGCCGGCCTGCGGATGCTCGTCCATAAAACCGAGCGTTTTTATTAAAGTATCGTCGTTGGTAATGGTATCTGGATTTATCAGCAATACATATTCGCCGCTTGCCAATTTCAAAGCTTGGTTATTTGCTTTTGAAAAACCTACGTTTTTTTGATTCTGGATCAGCTTAACTTGTGGATAACGACCTTCTATCATGGGCACAGAAAAATCAATCGAAGCATTATCTACCACGAATATCTCATGTTCAACTCCAGCTGCAGCATTCACCAGCGAGCTTAAAGCCTGGCTCAACAGGTCGCGCCTGTTGTAATTAACAAGAATGATAGAAAGTTTCATATATCCTATTTAGCCATCGCAGTTTCATAAGGCACGCGGGTAGTAATGGAGCGGCCTAATGTAATTTCGTCAACGTACTCCAGTTCTCCACCAAAAGCTATGCCACGGGCTATTGTAGATATATTTATTTTGAAATCTTTTAGACGTTTGTGCAGGTAAAATATGGTAGTATCACCTTCCATAGTTGCGCTTAACGCGAATATGACTTCTTTAACCTCATCCGCACGCAGGCGCTCGATGAGCGAATCAACTTCCAGGTCAGCCGGGCCAACGCCATCCATGGGCGAAATTAAAGCGCCCAATACATGGTAAAGGCCGTTATATTGATTGGTGTTTTCAATAGCCATTACGTCGCGGGTATCTTCAACCACACAAACCAGGCTACGATCACGCTTTGGCGCCGAGCAGATCTCGCACACCGGCTGATCGGCTATATTATGGCAAATACTGCAAAACTGAATTTCGTTACGCAGTTTATTAATAGCAATTGTAAACCGCTCCACATCATCCTTATCCTGGTTTAATAAATGCAGTACTAACCTTAAGGCTGTTTTTTGTCCCACGCCCGGCAATTTGGCAAACTCGGCCACTGCTCCCTCCAACAACTTCGACGAAAAGTTCATTTTGCTAAATTAATTATTTAGATGGAAAATGTATGGGGTACAATGGAAGTTGTTTTTTGTATGGTTTTTACATTTTCCATCTTACCTTTCACATCTTCCATAATTATTTCCTATAATTGAATTTCCTTCATAAGTTTAATACCATGTCCCCAGCCATACTACTTTCCTTTATTATCGGTTATTTCCTTGTGCTGATACTCATTTCGTATCTCACATCACGCAAATCATCCGATAACGATACCTTTTTTGTGGCTAACCGCAACTCCAAATGGTATTTGGTTGCTTTTGGGATGATTGGTACCGCGCTTAGCGGGGTTACTTTTATCTCGGTTCCGGGCAAAGTTGGCGCTCCTTCCGGCGATCAGTTTGCTTATTTTCAGTTCATCTTAGGTAATGCTGCCGGCTTTATATTTATTGCACTAGTGTTGTTGCCGTTATACTACCGGCTGCGGCTTACTTCCATCTATAGCTATATCGAGGGCGCTTTGGGTATCTGGAGCTACAAAACCGCGGCTGGGATATTTCTGATCAGCCGCACGATCGGCTCGGCTTTCCGATTGTATTTAGTTGTTATCGTTTTACAGAAATTCATCTTCGACAGCTATCATATCCCTTTCGCGGTAACCGTATTAATTTGCTTGATCCTGATTTGGCTATATACTTATAAAGGAGGTTTAAAAACCATTATCATTACCGATAGCTTGCAAACATTTTTTCTGGTGTCGTCAGTGTTTTTGTCTATCTATTTCATCTGCCGCAGCTTAAATTATAATGTATTTGAAGCCGCTGATGCGATAAAGAACAGCAGCTATTCCAAAATATTCTTCCTGACAGATTTTGTAAGCAGCAAGTTCCATTTAGGCAAACAGTTTTTGGGCGGTCTGTTTATCACGATAGCCATGGTTGGTTTGGATCAGGACCTGATGCAGAAAAACCTGAGCTGTAAAAACATCGGCGAAGCACAAAAAAATATGTTCAGTTTTACAGCGGTATTCGTGGTGATCAACATCTTTTTTTTAAGCGTTGGCGCTTTGCTGTACATTTACGCTCAACATAACGGTATTGTGGTAGGCGCCAAAACCGATTACCTCTACCCTACCATAGCGCTTAATTATTTGGGCGTTATACCTGCCGTTGTATTTATGCTTGGTTTAACCGCGGCAACATTCGCTACTACCGATTCTGCTCTTACCGCGTTAACCACCTCTTTTTGTGTCGATTTTTTAAACTTTAATAAAAAGGAAAACATCAACAGCAAAAAAATGGTAAGCGCCCGGCATTACGTTCATATTGCCTTTTCATTGTTGATGTTTTTAACCAT
>Ga0207098_10303_pt1 | contig 15816 bp, 11 predicted proteins | sample Alteio_BWMinHeat_84_FD_153548 | JGI IMG/M metagenome (GOLD analysis project Ga0207098, IMG submission 153548) | Enriched cells from forest soil in Barre Woods Harvard Forest LTER site, Petersham, Massachusetts, United States -... | ecosystem: Environmental > Terrestrial > Soil > Temperate forest >...
GAAGAAAAGTAATTATAGAATGACTCTCTCCCTTGGGTTCTGCGATCCACTCTAATGTAGGACTCCACCGAAGTCTGTGGTTAAGACCATAATGGGCTACCGCGACATTTCCCCCCACCGGCTCGCCCGATGGATCACGGGGTCGCTCACCAGATTCTAGCATCTTCACTCCTCTTCATTATGCTCGCGGTAGCCGGGTGCTTATGATTCTGATGGACCGCTTTGGCATCCGCCGCAGCCGCATCCACCGCAACCGCCACAACCGCATCCACCACAACCTCTACATCCCCTACAACCACGACAACCTCTACAACCGCCGCAGTACGCAGCCCCTTCAGTGGAACCGAATATAAATTCGGAGCTTGTTTCAAAGTCCTTAATGACTTTAAAATCAAAATCCCCACGTTCAACCTTATCAACAAAACTGTTTTGAGACTTCATAACTCCTCCTTGTCTCGTTTAAGGTTTAACAACGAACTAATACATCCTATATGTTTACACATACTGTGCCATCTGAATTGACGGAAATTCCTGTCAGATTGCGGCAATCAGTCTTTGATCTTCTCGATTTTGATTCGCTTTTTTTGTGGACTATGGGAGTCAAAACTCTCGGAATTTTCGTCTTCCGTTCCCTTTAAAACGTTACGGCGTTGCAATACTTTGCGAACCACCCACTCCTGCTTTTCACCCAGCAAGAACCGATCAACCATTTGATGCGCTTCGGAATCTGTCGTTCCTAAAAGACCCTGGGCAGCTGCTACGCGTAATCTTCCACTGCTGTTTTTGAGTGCTCTTTCTATCAGTTGGGCTTCTTTCATTCCTTGCGACATACCAATCGCACGAATAGCGGCGGCCCTGATTAGTTCATTCCGATTTTGCTCAAATTCGTTCTTCATCAAATCTGTTGCAGTTGAATCATCAAACCATCTCAGCGCTTCCAGAAGGCGTATTTTTATATACGTACTATTGGTCTTCCGATACAGTGAGAGAATCGCTTTCGGAGCTGCAGGACCAAGTGATCTCCACCACTCAGGTGACTCTTTCGAATTACGCATTCGAATTACTTCTAAAATTGATTCTTCTAGTATCCCATCGGAACGAGAATTTGAATCCGAGGCAAAAGCAGAAGAAAAGAATAAAAGAAGTAGCGAAATAATCAGGTGAACATAGAGATTTTTTTTAAAATGACGCATCGGACATCTCATTAAATAGCACCTCTGTTCTCATTGGACGACAGGATGGTAGGTCATAATCTTACCCTGACCTACCGAGAACAAGTTCCCATCGCTATTGCCACTTCCCTCTTGAAAATTTTTGGTCGTCCACCACATCACATAGTTAAACTCACAGGATAGAGCACTCGGACAAAAACTACCTGTTGTTGTACTGTAACTAGAGCTAGGACAGTCTGCAGAACAAGTTTTACTTCCATTGGAAGCCAACTGATTTGTGTCATTCAATAGACACGAGTTCACCGTAATAAATCCCAATCCACTCTGCTGAGCCGTACAAATGGGCGTATCGTAGATCGCATCGTGTTCCGTACCCTCATACTCACTGGGATGGTTTAATCCTAAAAAGTGGCCCATCTCGTGTGTAACAGTAACCCCCAGTTGATAAAAATCAGTTTCATACGAGCTGAGGGGACAGGTTGTAACCGAACTCGAACAACTTGGATTATAGGTATCTAATGAATCAAAAGTGGAGACAACTACACCACTGACTGCGGTCCCATTTTCAATCGGACCGTTAATAGCGCCATCAACACCTAAAATGGTAAAAGAAGAATTCGCACCCGACGTATCATCTGAGATCGAACTCACCAGAAATACATTTACAGATCCAGTAGCTTCAGCTGAAGGAATAACGCTCCCCGATTTTTGAAGGAGAGCCCCTAGTTGTGAGATGGTAGCATCTGCGAATCCATCTCCTCCGGACTCGCAAGGGAGTTCGTAACTTCTGACGCTTCCTAATTTTATGTTTGCATTTGTCTGACTATAGTACGTAGCTACCTGCGTTGCTAATGTATTTAAATTTTGTTGACCCTTGGTCGTCCGAGACGCATTGATATTATTTGTTCCCACTAGAATAAAATTTAAATCAATCGCACCGCCGACATTTGCGCTGGTATTTGTCTTGGCAGTTGCCGTCACCTTAAGAGCCGCAGAGTAACCACTACTTACACTTGCATAGCTATTTGCCACAAGAACATATTTTGCCGTGTAATTAACGCCTGATCTGAGCTGCGACACGCCTGACACTGTAGTAAAAAAAGTTGAATTGAACGCACAGACCGGGATCGCAAAACTAGTTCCGCTTCCTTGAGTCCAATTACATGTAGGAAATGTATTAACACTGGGTTCAAAAAAATTTGACGAGAGATCCCCCTGATGTTCTTCCCACTTAGTCCGATTAATATAGGCATTGGGAGAAGATGTCCAATCCATGTCACAATTGGTATTTACACTGCAGATTCCCCCTGAACATAAGTACAAACCGTTGGTCGCACAGTCAGAAGTCATATGAATATATTCATTGGTGCCATCATTGAGAGAGACTAAAAACGCAAATACGTCTCCTGCAATCTGAGAAGATTGCCCCGAAGTCTCCCCGATCAATGTCAGGGATCCCAGAGCACCGAGAGACTGTGACATGTCAATCGTCACTGGAATTTCTACCGAACTTGTAATTCCCTGATTTAGCCCGATAATTGGCCCGGAAGAAGTTAAAACGCTTTGAGTAAGCTTTACCGATGAATTGTGATTACTCGCCGACGCACCGCTGACACTCGGCACCCACGGAGTGCCAGTCAGCGCTGGACAACTTGAGGCTATTGAGGTGTCGCTAGAGCTCCCGCCACAACCACTCAAAGCGAGAATCATGACCGTCGCAGTAGCGATATAGACGAAGTCGGTACTAGCAATGGCGCTAAACATATCGCCTAATTTAAACCTGTGCATCCTACACTTTGGGTGTTTAGTATATTATAGCTCGAAAATTTATTTAAATATCAAATATCTATTTTGATGGAAATTTCAAGACCTTAGAACAGTTACTTTTCGCAATGCGTTATATTAGATAAAATGACTATTTTACTAAGGTATTCTGCATTACCCAGTAGACCGTGAAGTTAAAGGACAAAAAGGGCTGGTATCAGCGCCCAAATTGTAATAGGAATCTACTTGGCGCGCCAAGTGCGCATGTTTTTCGTCTGTGCTCGCGTGGTGGTCTTGGCAGAGCAGATTGTCCTGCGGACAATCGCTCGGGCCTTAGAAACCGCGCAGCGGTTGGTCCGGTCTTAAAAGTTTGTTTTCGTCTGTGCTCGCGTGGTGGAATTGGCAGACACGCTGGCCTTAGAAGCCAGTGCCCAAAAGGCGTGGGGGTTCAAGTCCCTCCGCGAGCACCAAAAGAAAGAGGCTCAACGTAAGTTGGGCCTTTTTCTTTTGGTTCATCTAAAAAATTTAAAAACGCGATAGCGTTTTGTACCTTACGGAAGGACTTGAATGCCAGAACGAGGCGGGTACCCACTTTAGTGGGTGCCGAGTGAGGCCGGGCTGCAGGCGTTTTGCACCGCAGGGGCGAAACGACCGGAAGCCAAGTCCCTCCGCGAGCACCAAAAGAAAGAGGCTCAACGTAAGTTGGGCCTTTTTCTTTTGGTTCATCTAAAAAATTCAAAAACGCGATAGCGTTTTGTACCTTACGGAAGGACTTGAATGCCAGAACGAGGCGGGTACCCACTTTAGTGGGTGCCGAGTGAGGCCGGGCTGCAGGCGTTTTGCACCGCAGGGGCGAAACGACCGGAAGCCAAGTCCCTCCGCGAGCACCAAACTATTTTTCAATAAATTTCTTGGGTTCTTTTTTCCAGTAACTTTTAAACATTGGACCCGTCGGACCATTGCCAGAGGTAAGAAGTCCACCTGGATTGGCCCCCCACCTACCGTTAAAAAACATCCAGTGTCTATGCGGAGGCTGGCTGTGTTCCAATTGTTCGGTGACATATTCTAGATTAGCTGCACAATTAAGTTTTTTAATATTTGCTGTCTCACTTGTCAGTTCGTAGGGTAATATTTCATTCCCGATTCCCCCTGCTTCAGATGTTCGCCGCTGTATTTCTCCGTCTCTATTGTAAATTCCATGAGTACTCTTGGCTACCCAAGCTACAATTTGTTCCCCTTTCAAAAACAGCGTATTTTTTTCGTTTCGATTTGCATGTGCTTGAGGTCGAATCTTATCAACCGTATACCATTCTCCTTCATTGTCTGAGTGGGCACTCAGGAAGACGCCTTCGATTCGATGCATCGGATTTTTTTCAACATGGGAATCATTCTTAAGTCGAATAGTAATATGCTCCCAATCACCTTCATGAGTACCTACATTCGTAAGGGAGGAGAACCAATTAAATAGTTTGCTCGCAGGTAATGGGCCATTATATGGAAAAAATAAACTATAAGAAATTTCGATTTGATGGGTTCCCTCTAGATAATGGGTGTGGGCATAGCAACGGGCACTTTCTAAATTACCTTTATAGTCTTTCTTGTCTACTAGTTTAAGTTGAAAAGAATTGTTAGAAAAGGTTGCATAGTGATCAAATGGCACACCAGTAGCAATATCGTTCTCCATGGGATCTATGCCCTCAAATACTTGTAATTTATTGTGATCAGTATGACGAATCACTATATTTGCCAGATTCTGTGAGTCTATTTTCCCGTTCGGAACAACGGTTTCGAAAACACCGTATCCGCCCTTTGGATTCTCCGAATATTGGAGTTCAGCTCTTGCTAAAAACCACTCAACCGAGGAAGGGAGATACTCTTCCGTTTCGTAGAAATGGAATTCAGGAGCATATTCTCTTGCAAGAGCTTCCCAATCCTCTTGTATATTAACGTGACGCTCATCAGTAAAAACATTTTGTGTGACCGATGAATCATGTGAATCATGTGAATCATGTTTATACACCGATGCGGTATTGTCGCTCCGCATCGAAGTCGCCTCTGCCAACGCAGGATGACTTGGCGTTGTCGAGGTGCCGCTAGGGCTCCCCTCACAACCACAGAAAGCAAGAGCAACTACCGTCGCTGCAGAGATATGAGCGAAGGCAGTACTAGCGAAATTCAAACAAACCCCACAATTTAGCTTTAGCTATTTTTCGAGACGCTCTCAGTCGCATACACACACTTTTCGGTAAAATGAATAACCACCTTAAACCCGTAATTGCAAACATAAAGACTGGTATATCTTCTCGAAAACTAGCGAGATTAGAGTCATGGAAATTTCTTTGGTGAGTGAGAATTGCCCAACGTATTAACAATCGCACGGTCCATTGAGGCCTGCTCTATTGCACATAATAAATTAGATTAATTGATTTGTCTGACTTATGCGCGGTAATTACCAAAAACAAGTCCCTTACTTAATAATTTAAACTTGATTTAAATATTAAACTAATTTAAATTACCCAGAATCAAAAATGGAGTATTTCTATTATGTTTAGAAAATTTGGACTAGTTTTTCTTGCTGTAATTTCGATTGGTTCAGCCTATGCAGCCGACGAAAACAAAACAGCAGCCGATACCGCACCAAAAAAGGCTGGAAGCCCATCTGCACTTAGAAGATCAGATAGCGGTTTATTGATACCCTCCAATTTAGAAAACATAGAACTCACAGCACATATTGCCGACGATAATAAAATTAATTGCGAGGTTCTCAGGAAGATGATTCTGAGGACAGCTCCGAAGGCAAGAGTCACCTACAGTTTAAGTGGAGAGAAAGCGTTCGAAGCGATGTATGGTGCTCAGCCCTCTAGTTCCACAACTACCTCTAGTTCCACAACCGTCTCTGGTAACGATGAAAAAACCGCAGCTAATCCAAAACCACCCTTTGATGTATTCTTTTGTGACTATAGTATGCCAGGCTGGAAAGGTCCGGATACCTTGAGGAATATGAACCAGCACGTGGAGACGTCAAATGGTACCGCACTACTTCCGGGCATGATATTCACTTATAGTACTGAAAATGAAACATGCCTTCGCGAAATGGAGTCTTTAGGGTCTTTGGGCGCAATTGGTAAACCCGCAGTATTTAATGAAGTCAGCAAGGTAATTAAATTCGTGGCGGCGGCTAAAAAACAGAACCCTTCGACAAAAACAAAATCTGTAGATGATTTAGGCATTTTAACTTTTAAACCCGCTGTGAGCATCGCAAAAGCTGTGACTCCTCGTCCCGCCAAACCGGTTAGCATCACAAGTGCCGAGACCTCTTCAGATGTTAAACCAGCCATAGTCATTACAAGTCCTCAACCTTCTTCTGCAGGTGAACCAACCGTGAGCACGGCAAGCGTTCAGACTTCTCTTGCTGCAATGACATTGACAGTCGATACAAATAGCGCGCCTTCAGCTAAAGCGGGCCCAAGCCGAAAATCCCCACTCCCAGTTCCGCGTCTTTCTCCAGCGACTGAGGCTGCTATTAATAGGACCCAAGTATTACCATTAACAATAGTAAGACCAGCAAAATCTTTGGCGTCCTCATTTATAACTCCCTCTGCCAATCCCGAAAATCAAAAGCCATCAGCGAAAGCTGCTCCTAAGGCTTTTAAGATAAATGATTCATCCAGACATATTCTTATGCCGGCTCCTGTTGAACGTCTTACCGTTGAGCCTCTTAGTCCCGAAACTCTAGATGCCCTCGAAAAGATGAAAGAAAGCAAAGATAAGAGTGAATCGAGAAAATAGTACACTCATCCTGAGATGAATCCTTCGCATTGATGTGAGGATTACACATGGCATTTTAAGTCCAGACTAACAAAAAAATTGGATTTTCCGAGAAAATCTTCTATATATAAATAGCCATGACAATCTAATGACGTAGGTAAAAACTTTCTTCGATCTGAAATAAAAGCTAGCCCAGTCTTTGTGCGCTCTAAACGCATATTAGCTTTTTTTCAATTAAACACTTAACTTACAATTTAATAGTTAATATAGAATATTTATTATTAGTAACTATTACTTAACTTATACTTATTGATAAACCTATGCTAATCAGCTTCCATCCACTAAAAAAATACCGAAATTTTCGCTATCTGTATCTCGGCCAGCTAGTCTCGACCTTTGGCAGCATGATCACGTACGTGGCCCTTCCCTATCAGATCTACCAGCTAACGCATTCTTCCCTAGCCGTTGGAATGATCGGCGTAGTCGAGCTCATTCCACTCCTCGTTACAGCTTTAATGGGCGGACACTACGCCGATTCTTTTGATCGCAAAAAGCTCCTCGTATTCTCCGAAATAGGCATGTCAGTCGGATCTTTGGCGCTCGTCCTGAATTCGATCTCTTCCGAGCCCAAACTCTGGTTAATATATTGCATTGCGGCATTTATGTCGGCGGTAAACGGATTCCACCGCCCGGCGCTAGAATCATTAGCACCCAGACTTGTCCATCGCGATGACCTTCCAAATCTCAGCTCGCTTGCAACATTTAAAGGTTTGCTCGGAACAATCGCGGGACCTGCCCTCGGCGGGTTCTTGATTGCCTCGTTTGGGATATCGTTCACTTTTTTGATCGATTTTTTTACCTTTCTCTTCTCACTTTGGGCGCTGAGCATGCTGCAATTACCGCCATCACTCATTAGCAAACGAACTCAGATTTCACCGATAGAGGGCATCGAACAGGGTTTCCGATATGCGTGGAGCCGACCTGAGTTGATCGGATCGTATTCCATAGATTTCATTGCAATGATTTTTGGAATGCCGTTGGCGCTCTTTCCTGCCATTTCGGAATCCTTTGGTGGCGCAAAGGTGGTCGGACTCCTCTACGCCGCTCCATCGGCAGGGGCCATGATTGCGACGATTTTTAGCGGTTGGACAAAAAACGTCCACGAGAGCGGAAAGGCTATTTCCCTATCAGCCCTCGTTTGGGGCCTGGGCATCACCGCTTTTGGGTTCTCCTCCCATCTTTGGATTGCCGTCCCGTTTCTGATGATTGCAGGAGCCGCCGATGCAATGAGTGGCGTCTTTCGAATGACTTTATGGAATAAAACGATTCCGGACACCCTCCGTGGCCGCCTTGCCGGCCTCGAAATGATTAGCTACATGAGCGGCCCACTCCTCGGAAACGCTGAGGCGGGGCTAGTGGCCGCAGGCTTCGGAACCCAGGCTTCCGTCGTTTCAGGGGGCATTTTGTGTATTATCGGCGTTTTTGTCTGCGCGATCTTTTTGCCCCGATTTTGGCGGTATAACATGCCCACAAGCCTGCCTGAGGAACCCCAAACTACCTAACCTATTGCATTCGGCTAAGCCGGGTTGTATGAAAGTCACCATGACTCCGTAGCTCAGATGGATAGAGCAGGTGCCTTCTAAGCATCAGGTCGGGGGTTCGAATCCCTCCGGAGTCGTAAAAAATAGAAAAAGCCGGAAGCGCAAGCTGACCGGCTTTTTCTATTTTTGAGACGTATGTAATGGTGAAAACGCGAAGCGTTTTGTACGGCGGGAGGGATTCGAATGTCGGAGGAGTCGGGGTGCCCGCTATGCGGGCCGACTCTGAGACCCGGCTGAGGCCGAGCAAGCGAAGCTTGCGGAGGACCGAGGCCGAATCCCTCCGGTGCCGCTTTAGCGGCCGCGGCTGAGCCCGTTCCCCTTCGCATCCTGCTTCAGCGTATCATCTGGCACGCCCCATGCTTCCACCAAATGATCCTTCATATGACCTAACAGATTAGGAATAACCTATGTTGGATTCGACCATATTCAAGCGTGTGATTTGGGCAGTTGACGTCTTCGAAAAAAATCGGAAGATGCACCGTCTAGCTGTTCAGTCTCTTAAAGAGTTGGCGGCAACTGCGGGCGCCGTTGTTGATCCTGTGTATGTTTTGGACGTAGATCCATCGATGATTTACAAAGGTGATCCGATAGTTACGGATTTGAAAAATTCCGCGACTAAGGCTCTCGAGAAAATTATCAAAGAGAGCAAGCTAGATGAAATTCCGAATCACACTAGCGGACAGGTTCTGATGAACCAGTCTATTACTATTGGATTTGACCACCGCACCGAGATTCTCCTTGAGTATATAAAGTCTTCTCAGGCGGACGCGATTTTAGTTTCTACACACGGTCGATCTGGATTCAAAAGAGTGATTCTCGGAAGTTTCGCAGAGGGGCTGCTCTCCCATTCCCCGATTCCGGTTCTGACGGTTAACCCGACCGTTACGAAAGTTCACGCCTTTCAACAGATTCTCTTTCCAACAAACCTGCACGCTGGTTCGAAAAGCGTCTTTAAAAGAATTGTCTCGCTAGCTCGGGGTCTTAAATGCCACCTCATCCTATACCATTGCACAAGCCATCCCATAGATCCCATCGTGCAATCAGGAATTTATTTATTAAGCGGATCGTGGGTTCCACTCTTTCCAAGCTCCAGCTTCGGCATAGATAAAAAAATTTCTCGAATCCAGACTTGGACTCGTTGGGCCCTGAGCCAGGGAATCTCGACCGAGTACGTCATCCATACAACGACTGGCTCTCTCTCGGAAGAGGTCGTTTCGTTCGCAAAAAAGAGAAAAATCGGCTTAATTGCGATTGAAGAGGATTCTGGTCCAATTTCGAGCGCTTTGCTGGGCAGTATTGTTCGTCAAGTTTCGAGGCATGCCCCATGTCCAGTGATGGTCTTGCGACCGCCGCATAATATCCCGGCGAGTCGCCCCAAAATTCCAACGGAGAAGACGCCTAAGGCGGCCTGATCTGCTAAAAATTTGAGCTCTGCGCCAAGGATTGGTATAGGTACAAAATGGATAAGCAAATGCAAAAGCGACGAGTTTTAGTCACTGGCGCCAGCGGCGCTTTGGGCCAAGCTGTTTCTGCCCGTTTTTTGAAAGCGGGTTTCGAGGTTACAGGCACCAGCTTCGAACTACCTTCCCAGCACAAACATCCCGGTTCCGATCAAATGCGATGGATTCCAGTGGATCTCACCAATTCCGAGCAGGTGAAAGCGGCTTTTAAAGACGAATCGTTTGAAGTTGTTGTCCATTGCGCCGGCGGATTTCGTTTTTCCGAAATCGACAAACTTTCCGACGCCGATTTTGACTTCCTTATGAAAACAAATCTCTTTTCTGCATTTTATTTGATTCGCGAGCTTGTTCCAAACTTAAAGAAAAACAGATTTGGCCGAATTGTGTTCATCAGTTCCGCAGCGACCCTTCAAGCGCAAGCTGGAATGTCTGCCTATAGTGCCTCTAAAGCAGGCCTGAACCAGCTCACCTCCACCCTGGCAACAGAACTAAAGGCCTACAATATTACAGTAAACAGCCTCCTACCGTCCATTATCGATACTCCCGCAAACCGCAGGGACATGCCGAAGGCAGACTTCTCCAAATGGGTCACAACCGATCATCTCGCGGAAATATGCCACTTCATAGTTTCCGAGGCTGGTAGTTCTATTACAGGCGCCTTAATTCCAGTAGCAGGAAGAGTCTAAGAACAGTATGCTTTGTCTATGAAGACAGGTAAAAAGACTCAGCTAGATCTAGATGCAGGACTATCTGATATTCAAAGAGCGCGCGACGTACTAAAAAAATACATTCAGCAAACTCCGCTTGTTTACAATCAATGGCTCTCCGAAACCTACGACTGCCAAGTCTATCTAAAGCTTGAAAACATGCATCCGATAGGCTCCTTTAAGATTCGAGGGGCCACATATAAAATTTCCACATTAAGTGCAGAGGAAAAAAAACTGGGTGTCATCACCGCAAGCGCCGGAAATCATGCCCAAGGTGTCGCGTGGGGCTCAAAAAAACTCAATGTCAGTGCGTTAATTATTATGCCACGTCATGCACCTCTGGTAAAAGTCGCCAACACCAAAGCGCTAGGCGCTGAAGTTCAACTTCATGGCGATTGTTATGACGACGCCTACGATACCGCGAAGGCCATGGCGAAAGAAACCGGTCGAATCTTTATACCTGCGTTTGAAGACAAGAACATTATTGCCGGGCAAGGAACTATTGGACTTGAGTTAGCAGAACAGGCAGATAAAATTGATTTTGTGATTGGATCGGTGGGTGGTGGCGGATTGATGGCCGGAGTTTCGGCTGCTATTCAAGCACTTCAACCTCAAGTTAAAATCGTTGCTTGTCAGGCTTTGGGTTCTCCATCCATGATCGAGTCTATCAAATTGAAAAAAGCAATCCGACTTCCTTCCACGGAAACTTTTGCAGACGGTATTGCCGTCGCCCAGGCCAGTGAGGGAATACGAAAAATTCTTAGTGAACGTGTCGATCAATGGATCGAGATTGACGAAGATTCGATTGCAGAATCTGTTTTGACACTCTTAGAAAAAGCAAAAATCTTGGTCGAAGGGGCCGGAGCTTTGCCTCTTGCCGCTTTGAATCAAACGAGAAATCAGATCAAAGGCAAAAAAGTTGTACTAATTATTAGTGGTGGAAATATTGATGTAAACGTTCTTTCCCGAATTATTGATTTGGGATTGGTGCGAACAGGAAGGAGACTTAGAATCAATGTGCTCATTCCTGATCGACCGGGCTCGTTATCCCGCCTAACAGATCTTATTGGCAAACAAGAGGCGAATATTCTACAGGCCATTCACGACCGAAACGAGCCGTTCACCAAATTGGATCAAACGGAAGTTGCACTCACATTAGAAACACGCGGCCCTGAACACAGCGCATCTATTATCAAAGTATTAAAGAATCACGTACTGCGTCTAGAGCTTGGGCGCTAGTAAATAAAAGGCTAGGCAGATCATCTAAATCAATATAATGTAACCCGCGATGGGTGGGGTGAGGTGTTACACTTTTCTTTTAACAGCTCTCTTGGTGATCCTACACCTTTGCGGCTGCATCCAGAGTAATCAATCAGAATTAGCAAACAACTCACCTGATACTGAGAGAGCTGGAAACAGAAGAAACCCGAAGTTCCCATGTGCGCCACGAAGCCTCAGAAAGATGACCGGCACCTCAGGCCTTACACGAATATTTCTTTTGGACCCTATCGTCAGCTCAGGAGATCCGGAACTTCAGCCCCAATCAACCAATATTGACCGTTATCTTTATCCGATTGAACTTACTTCTCTTACTGGTCATGGTGTTTTAAAAGGAAAATACGTAGATGTCAGCGACGGTCTATTTTGTGACGGCAGATTTGGGGCCTACGACATCAAGCAGAATTTTGTTTACCCGTATGGTGACCCACGTTTTCAGGAGGTAATGGCCTATTATTACGGAAATTACTATAAATCGTTTGTAGATAGCACCGGGTATAGTCAAAATCATTCTTCTACTAATATTGTAGCTCACTGTGAACTGGCCGATAATGCCTTCTACGTCAGAAGTCTTCCTACTTTCGGTCAATCTATGAATACGGTTGAAGAAATGGTATGCCTAGGCGACTCCGTCAAAACTCCGGGTGCGTTCTATCCAGACGACGGAACCGTAGTCATGCACGAACTACAACATGGGGCTACGGTCGCTAATTACTCACTAACCTATGATCTGAGTCAATTGAGATTTGACGAAGGTGGCGCACTGAGCGAAGCTATTTCCGATTTTGTGAGTTTGATGCTCGCTGAAACGTTGGTGCCAGATCAAAATCCTTTGGATCCGAGAATTTTTAGCCGTTGGGCACTCGGTACCTTCGATCCTCATGAAAAGCACTTCCGGGGAGCCCATAAGTGTCCAACCTACGATTCCGCTTATCCAGATTGTACTGACTATCCCCTTTTTAGGGCGGGTTCGAATCCGAGTTCTAAGACTTCCATAAGTTATATCTACCCTGATGGACTGGGATGGCCCTACCCTTCCAATTTTTCTGGGAATTCAATCTTATTTGAAATCTATGGAAGATTTCAACAACAAGAGGAAATTCACAATTCCGGAACTATTATTCTAGGAGCTCTTTGGGACGCTTACGAAGCGGTAAAAAAGAACCATTCTTCGCAAGAACTCCCCTCTATTCGAATAGCAATTACACAGCTGATTCACGAAGCGATCCGACATTTACCTTTTCCCAACTCGAGGACCAACCGTTCTCCCATAACGTTCATCGAATTTGCCAAACAACTTGCGATTTATTCTAATAGGATCAATGGACTGACCGACGACGATGTACAAGATATTCGGCAGGCGCTCGAAAATCGCGGACTCTATCGCTATCCTCATGTACCATCGCGTTGGATGGGCAACGGGCCTGGTGCCAATTTCAAGATACCTGAAACACCGACGCCGGGCGTTTTTATCATGGATAACCCCGTCGTTCTTAAACAATGGCTGGAAAATATGGGAAAAGACCCAACCCTAATCAGCCAATCCGGTCCAACGTCTCTAAATTCGAAACTGGACCCTGGCGAGATCGCCGTTATCTGGTTTGATATTCAAAATAATTCCGAACAGACTGTCGGCGGCGTTCTCGTCAGTGCCGCTTCTTTTGACGATGACTTAACTTTCTTCAATAACTCGCTCAATCCAGGTTTTCTGAGCGACAGTCTCTTCAACGAAGCACAGGTCATGTACAGCAAAATAAACGGCAAACAAATCGTCCGAACACTGGGAGCTGTTAGCCAGCCATTTGACACTAATCAATATTCTATTCTCCCTCTCGGAAATACCTATTTCAAAACTAATCCCTTTTTTAATCATAACTTTAGAACCGGTCTCTGGGTAAGGGTAAGCCCCAGCGCTCCGCATGGAAAGACCATTCAAATTCGGGTGCAAGCGACCCCTTCCAATGGAATGTCAGAGAATAGAAAATTCAAGGTGGTGATTAATTAAGAAAAAATAAGTGCCCAGCTGAACACTATTAATACAGGGGGAATGGAATATGATCCGTGGGGGGAAGTACAAATTCTTATTTGTTTCTTTTTTATTTATTTTACTAGTTTATGAGTACTTCTCTCGACCGATAAAGAGCGCTCATGAAAGACAACTTGCTAATCAGAACCAAACTCAACAGGTCGCTCGTACCGTGGCTTCTCCTTTTATTGGCGGGGAAAATCGCCTCAACCGAGAGAATGAATCAAAAAAAGAACAAGAAGATGAAGAACAAAATGAAAAACGGAATTGGGACGGTTTTTTGAAGAATTTTGGATTTGATTTCACTCCCGAATTTTCCGAAAACCACCACCTTACAGCGATCCGCGGATCTCTGGGGTCTAATCTGCCCGCATCCACCCGAGATTTCACAACAACATCACCACCGCAGGTTGCACAACGCGCAACCGATATTCTAGATGCGGTAAAAAACCTTGTTGGAATAAACGACCGCTACCCGGTTCAGCCTACCAGCATTAGAACCGGCCCTCTTACGGCCCAAGCCTTCTATCAGGAGACTTATAATAGTCTCCCTTTAGCAAATGCCGGTCATTTAAAAGTCGATCTGGGACCCAAGGGCGAGCTTTTGGTCCTAGAATCCGATTATATTCCATCAGTTGAAATTTCTAACCAACGCAAAATCGATACCTCAACTGCCAAATCCAAAGCCTTCGAAAATCTTAGAAGAACACAAGCTCATTCGGACTCTATCCAAAACGCAGTTCCGACAGATAGTGAAAGACCCGTAATTTGGATGAGCGGTAAAAACCAAGGCAAAATCGCCTATCAATTTATGATCCAGGGCCGCGAGATTGTAATCGATGCTGAAAACGGCAGTGTGCTCTTTAACAGGGACCGGAGACAGAGCTGATTACCATAGGCCAGAACAATCTTATAGCGGAACTAAGGTGCATTCATTTTTTCTACTATCTTAGTGCGCAAATATTCCGCGAACGGTTGCGAGCAAGTAAAAGCCGGTGAAATAGCATTCAGAATATGAAAACTCTGTCGATCACCCTCAAAAAGAAAGTCCATTTCGAGTTTACGCGTTTTTACATGAAAAAGTTGCGCGCGAATTCCTGGCTGACCCCAAGATTTATAATCTTTAACGTCTACATTGCTTGCCATGCGTTTGGCCTCTTTTACTAAGTAGGGACGATAGTACTTCTTGAGCTCCTCTAACGCGAGAGAACGAAAATCGAAGCCAGCAGAAAAAAAGAGGCGTGCTTCATCTGAAAGAATCGAAGCTAATTCGGAAAACTTGAATCGAGACAAGCCTTGATATTGCTCCCGCCAGAAAGCCGGAATAGCAGTAGGTCCGATTTTGGATCCACCACTAACCGTAATCGTGTGGTGCACTCCTAAAAAGGGATTTTTCAAATTTGGAACAGGATAAATATGCCGTTTTAAAGGCTCGCTTCCTTTGCAATACAGATAGAGGCCCTTAAATGGTAATATCCGATATCCTTGCGCAAACCCGAAAGCTTGTGCAATTTTGTCGGCATATAATCCTGCCGCATTGATCAAAAAACCATAAGATAGATTTCCCACCGACGTTCGAATGGAAAAGCCTTTGCTTTTTCCCAGGAACTTACAAGAAAGCAAAACTTCGACACCCATCTGTCGAATTTCATCTACCAAACTGGTTATAACCTCATTGGGATCGATGGTTGCAGTGTCAGGCGACCAGAGAGCACGCCGGAACGTAGTAGCCCGAGGTTCCAGTTTTCGGGCTTCAGCGTCCGATATTTCCTCCAAAACCACGCCATTTGAGCGCGCTCGGTCTAATAAGACAGGAAATTGCGAAAGATCAGATTCATCCTTAGCTACGACCAGCTTTCCACAGGAGTTGAGGTGAAGATTCTTGGTGCGGCAGTAGTCCTTGAGAAATCTATTTCCTTGAGCAGTAAATTGCGCTTTGAGACTGTCCGCAGTATAGTAGAACCCAGCGTGTAAAACTCCGCTATTGCGCCCACTCGAATGAAAACCTAGGCGATCTTCTTTTTCGAGAATACAGATTTT
>Ga0207098_10304_pt1 | contig 15811 bp, 13 predicted proteins | sample Alteio_BWMinHeat_84_FD_153548 | JGI IMG/M metagenome (GOLD analysis project Ga0207098, IMG submission 153548) | Enriched cells from forest soil in Barre Woods Harvard Forest LTER site, Petersham, Massachusetts, United States -... | ecosystem: Environmental > Terrestrial > Soil > Temperate forest >...
GGTGGAGATGTTATCAGTAACTGTTCGTACGACTCGCAACTGAGTCGCAAGGAGCAACCCGCTCTATGTCAGTCGTTTGCGGCGGGACTTCAAGTAAATCTTAGGAATCCACGTACCGTGGGACACCCTACCCCTGGTGTTTTTGCGTAACGTTATGAAAAGCAAAGAGATCGAGTGAAGTGTGGCGCAACGTTATGATTCTCAAGGGGTTATGTATGGGGATTTACAGGAGTAAATAAAACTTTACGACAAGGAGTCGCGAGTCCAGTAAGGCGCAAAATAACCCACAAGAACTATACCGTAATGGTTAACCAGAGTCAAGAGAAATCAAAGGGAGAAGAAACACAACCGCGGGGCTCCCGAACCGCTCGGGAGTCCCGCGATCTAAGGCTTTGAAAACACAGACTAAAAAAGCAGGCGCAGGGTCATTTGAATCTGCCGCGGGCTGCCGATGGTGTTGGTCACAGTGCCTAGAGCCGTAGGGCAGTTATAGAACCCAGCGTTGGTGCTGTCACACGAGGTAGGAAGCGGTGGTTTTCCCGCAGTCGGGAAGCCATTGAAGTTGGCATTCTGGGTAACGTCAGCTTTGGGAATATCAAAGCTCGGGGTATTCGTCAGATTGAACACCTCGAAACTGAACCTCATGGAGAACCGCTCGGTCAACTTCGTATTCTTGATCAGCGAGATGTCCGCACGCTTCTGCCAGGACTGGCGGAAGATATTACGCTGGCCGGTGGTGAAGTTGGTCTCGTAGGGATCGCCGGCTGGAATGGCGCCATTCAAATCTCCGGGGTTGAGCAGAGGTATGGCGAAACAGCTCGCTTTGAGGGCTGGGCTATCAATACCGTTCGAGCCGGTCAGAGCGGTCTTGGGGGTGCAACCGTTGCCCAGTGGAACAATTGGATTGGTGATGCCGTCCGACACGCCGTAGAATGCGCTGCCAACGGCACCCGAGAAGTCGACAATGCTATAAGGTTGGCCGCTCTGGAACACGGCTATGCCGGAAACCGCCCAGCCGTCCGCCACCTTGCCCTTCCACTCGGAGTCGTTGAAGAATTTGGGTAACTGGTACAAATAGTTGAAGTTGAAGACGTGCGTACGGTCGAAGTCCGACGACGCATACCCGTCGCGCAAGCTCAGCGGATTGTTGCCGGTAAAGAAAAGCCCCATGGCGCTCTGCTCATCCAGTGCGTGAGAGTAGGTGTAGGAAAAGCCTGCCTGAAGGCCGTGACTCAAACGCTTTTCGATGTGCGTCTGCAAGGCGTTGTAAGCGGAAACGCCCGCGGCCTTGTAGCTCTCCGACTCGGCGGAATAGCCCACGAAAGGCACGCGAAGATCGATGTTGCCACCTTCAAAAGTGTTGAGAAACGGTCCCTGGCCGTTGGGCAGCTGAATAGGAGTGAAGGTGGAATCCACGACCTGGTAGCCATAAGTGTATTGCTGGCCATGGATAGGCTTGGTTGGCGTGGCGATGCCTGCCTGATTGAAGGGGACAGGGATAACTTGGTGACGACCGAGGTTGCCTACGTAGCCAATTTCGATTGCCAAGTCATTGCGCGGCTGCCATTGAATGTCGAGTGTGTCGTTGATGGTGTAGGGGAGCTTGTTGCCGCGATCATAGACGGCAAAGGGGAAGACTTGCGCCCCACTTTCGATGGCGGTTCGGCTCGGCAGAAAATTAATGATATCCGCGGGGTTGCCGCTCGGGGCAGGTCCTCGCGTGGAGCCCCAGGGATTGGCGAGCGAGGCGGAGCTGAGGTTGCAAACAGGAATGAAACCCTCGAACGTAAAGGTAGAGTTGCAAACCTGGGAGTTCACGAACGGCGGGGTCTGATTGACCCCGAAGGGGCCGCCCGTGATTTCGCCGGCCGCAAAGCCCGGAGAAAGATAGGAGAAGAGCTCGCCACGATCGTAGTACAGGCCCGCCCCTGCCCGCACCACCAGCTTTCCGTGGAACATAGCCGGGCTCCAAGCGACACCCACGCGAGGTGCCAAGCCCCACTGTCTGCCTGTCAGTGTTGTTTCGCTTACGTCTTTGGTGGGAAAGAGCTTATTGTTGCCGGCAATGATGAAGCCGGTTGAGGTGACGGTGCCGCTCGTTTCGTCGAATGCGTACTGCGACGGGTCGAAGTTGTAAATCCGGCCGTATTTCTCTTTCAGGCCTCCATTCCAGTCGAAGCGCAAGCCAGCAGTCACACTCAGGTTAGACCGTAATTGGAACTTGTCTTGAACGTAGGTTCCTGTCTGGTTGGCGCGGTAGTAGCGGTTGGCGTCGCCCTGCAGATACGCGGTGGACACGAACCCGTTAGGGCTATAAAGGGTCACCAGTCCCTGAAGGAATGTGGCTAAGTTTGGCGTAGCGATCATCCCTGTACCCGTCCGGTTGTCACGAACGTTGAGCTGCGTGTAGGAAAAGCTGCCGCCAAACGTCAGCGTATGCTTGCCGAGAGTCCAGATGGCGTTGGCCGAAGGCATGAAGCGATTCTGGAAGACACCGGTGAGGGCGTTCTGCGAGAAAGCGCCAGGTCCGACCGTCAAAGGCGCATTGAATACCCCGTTAGGGTTGTTGGGCGAACCATTTCCGTAGATATCCACGATGCTGATGCCCGGGAAGAAGCTGGATCCGAATTCGTTGATTCCCAGTTGCTGCGGCGTGAAAAGCTGAGAGTTCGTGCTATAGATCTTTTCCCGCAGAAACCCAAAGACCTCCGTGACGCTCAGATTGGGTTTCAGCATCTGTGTGTTGGTAATCGAGGCCACATGGCTCCCGGCGTCCAAATGATCGTCGAAGCCCGGGACGTTGGAGTTGGCGTATGGAGCGATGGTCGGGTCGTGCTGGTAGTAGTACTTCAACTGCAAGGTGTCCTTGGAGCTGGCGTTCCAATCGAGATTGGCAACCGCTTGATCGGACCAAAAGCGCGCGGTGCCCGGACTGATAGCGTTATCCGTGATGGACTGCGTTGGAATTCTGCCGGTGTCGTTTGGCATCAAAAACTGGCCATTGGGTAGTTTGAATTGAAACAAAGCGAGCGCGATCGGGTCGATTTGAGCGGCAGTGAGGGAGGTGCCGAAATTCGCGTTCGCGAGAGCCGCTAAGCCGTCCGCCGTGCGGTTGGAAGCATTGAGCCCGTGCGGCACGGTTAGGCGCGAAATGCCGAGTTCATCGTCGGAGACGTGGGTGTGCTGGTAACTGAGAAACGCAAACAGCTTGTCTTTTTTGATGGGGGCGCCCACGGTGCCGCCTGCGGTGTAACGGTGCAACCCCGGCACCTTTTGGTCTGCCGGGATATTCGTGTCTTCATTGAAGAAGAACGGTGCGGCGTTAAGCCAATTGGTTCCCCGGTGCAAATACAGGCTGCCGTGAATGTCGTTGGTGCCGGAAGCCGTGCTCATGTCGATGTGTGCGCCGCTGGTCGAGCCCTGTTGCGCATCGTACATCGAGGTGTTCACCCGAAGCTCGGCGATGCTTTCCGGTGCCGGCGTGGGCAAGGCTTGGCCAATCGCGAGATACGGGGAAGCAGCGGTCTGAGTCACGCCGTTGCCACCGAGTTGATTGACTGCTCCAGTGTTGTTGATGATTCGGGCCGAGGCTACTTGACTGGTGCTCTTGCCGTTGAATAGGTTGCTGGCGTCGACGCCGTTCAGCAGGAAGCTGTTGCTGGTGTCGCGCTGTCCGTTGGCCCAGATCGGCTGGTTGCCCTGTCCGGCATTCACGCCGGTGCCCCCGGGAAGCTCGGCACTCACGCCGGGAGAGAGAATCGCGAGTCCCGTGAAACTTCCCGTCGGAAGGGGTACGGACTCGATTTGCTCCTTTTCCAGAATGTAACCGTTGGTGGTATCCACCGCGTTGATCAACGGGCTCTCTTCCACCGTGACGGTGGTTCCTACCTGCCCGACCTTCAAAGCGGTGTTTACCGTGGCGGTGCGGTCCGCCTGCACGGTGATCGAGGGAATCTTTAGGGTTTGAAACCCATCGTGCGTGAATGTCAACGTATACGTGCCGATCGGTAGGTTCACGAAATCGTACGCGCCGACGTCGGTCGTTTTTTGAGTGCGCGTCAGCCCGGTCTGATCTCCTACCAGGGTCACGGTCGTGTCGGCCAATACGCCGCCGGAACTGTCCGTGACCGTGCCGGTAATTCCACCCAGGGTTTTCTGCGCCTGCGCGAGCGGGGTTAGCGCGAAGGCAATCCATACCAAAGAGGTTAGGAGGAAAATGAAGAATACAGTTCTCTTAGTCATTGGTGCGCGCTCCCTGAAATTGTCGAGATACACCTGGCAGGAAAGCTCCCGCTAGATGGCTGTACAAGCCCTGTTGTTCGTTATTTGCCCCGGGGGCCCGGCTTCACTCGACGCGAACTTGCCAGCTAAAAAATGTTTCAAGGAAGCTACTCTGATTCCGTTGGGAATCGAAACGAATTCTTTGATTTCGGCAAATCCATTTTTTCAATTTCTACGTTTGGTGACTCGCCGGGCGCTGTTGGCCCGCAGCGCGGATGACCGCGCGGCCAGCGGTTGAGATGTGGCAACGTGTCAGGCGGAAGCTAACGAGGTCAAGGAAGCAGAGATACATGCGCGGCGACGATCCGCCAGCCTTCGGGCAGGCGCACCCACACCTGGCTTTGCCGGCCCAAGACGGTGCGTCCCTGCACGTTGCGCTCGAACTCCAGCGTGACGCTGCCGAAGTCGCGGCCGAACGTGATGATATCCAGCCGGCGCACCGCCCGCGCCAAGTTCACGGGCGGACGACCCGCGCGGAAGGCCGCAATTTCATCGAATCCATGCAGGTTCTCCGTCGCTCCAAAGCGCACGGCGTGAGGCGAGACCCAGAACATGCGCGTCAGGGCCTCAACGTCATTGGTCACCAGCGCCGCTTCGTACTTCGGGTAGAGGGCCTGTAACTCGGCTATTGTTTTAGGATCATTGATTTGCAAGTGTGCCGTGCTCCAATTCGAGTTCGCGGAGATACAAGAACAGCGGGAACGCGAGCGAGACGCCGACGGTGAGGACCGCGAGGATGGGAAGCCATCGTCGACGCACATTGTTGCGGGAATTCTCAACGCGCATGAAGCCAATCAGTACGACCGCGGAGACGATCACGTCCAGTGCGAAGAAAGTGCTGATGCGGTTGAACAAGAGCTCATCAACGAAAAGACGGAGGTTCAAACCGTGTTCCAACAACCAGGGCACGAACTGGGAATAGGGAAGGATCGTGCCGACAACACAGAGCAGCAAGTAGATCGTCTTGGGCTTCATCAGAAGAGCCTCCTCAGCGGCAAAACATGCTTCGGGAGCGCGGCGCTGACCGTGAACATCGGCTCGTTGACGACTTGGCTCAGACGCAGATGCATCGCCACGCTGCAAAGCAGGTAGGCGTGGACTTCGCTGAAGCCCCAGCGTTCGGCCAGCAGATCGATCATGCGTGAGGTGGCTGCGCGGGCGGCGGCGATGGCGTTCGTCCCGGATTCAACGACAATCCAGGCATCGTCCCCTGCGTCTTGGCTGCGCGATGCTGCGGACTCGATCAGCGGGCCCGCCAGCGGCCGCTGCTTATGCAAGTGGAAGCGCAGCCTCACGTCTGTAGGGCACTCGATGCCGTTGATGCAGACTTCGCCGTCGCCTTGGGCGGCGTGCGCATCACCCGCGGAAAAGAGTGCGCCGGAATTCAGCACCGGCAGGTACAGCGTGGCTCCGCCGCACAGTTCGCGCACGTCCATATTGCCGCCGAAGACGCCCGGCGGGCGGGTGCGGAACTCCCCGTCTTCAGCCGGCGCGACGCCCATCACGCCGCAGAACGGCCGCAGCGGCACGACGGCTGGCGCGAGTGACTTGCTGACCGCGCCATCGAGTTGCCAGTGAAAAAGATAGGGTTCGGCAAAGCGCTCTTTCAGAAAGCCGAGCCCGGTGATCACGCTCGACCAGCCCCAGCCCTTATGCACTACTTCGAGAACATCGACCTGCAACACGTCGCCCGACTCGGCGCCCTGCACGAAGATTGGGCCGGTGAGTGCGTGGATGCGGCCGCGGTCGATGGCCAGGAATCCGTCAACGGTCATTCCTGGCTGCACTTGCGCGCCGCTCGCGTCCTGGCATTCCAGATGTACGGTGTCACCCGGAGCGATACGCAGTCGCGGGGGCAGCGCGCGATTCCAGCGTGAGTGGGTCGGTTCAGCGGAAAGAACGTTCTCGGCCATTCGCGCCCTTACACCTCGACCGTAATCTGCAGTTCCACCAGCGCGTTGCGCGGCAGCGCGGAGACGCCGACGGCTGCGCGCACGTGGCGCCCAGCGTCGCCCAGGATTTCCACGAAGAGGTCCGAGGCGCCGTTGATTACTTTAGGAGAATCCGCAAAGCCTGGCACGGCGTTTACGTAGCCGTTGACGCCGACAATGCCTTTCACCGCATCCATCGATCCGAGGTGACGCCGCACGACAGCTAGCTGCGTCAGTGCACAGGCCCGCGCGGCGGCATAGCCTTCTTCGATCGTGCGGTCGAGGCCCACCGTTCCGGTGATCACACCCGCAGAATTCGTAGAAATGACTCCGGCGAGGTACACCGTGTGGCCTACCGTTTTTGCAGGAATGTAGTTTCCGCCGGGGGGCGGCAATTCCGGCAACACGATGCCGAGTTCCTGAAGCCGCGCCTCGATTCCTGCTGCCATCGATCTGGGCCGCCTCCATGGCGAAAACGTCGCGTCACTTTAGCATAGCGGCGCAAATTCCAAATGCGACCGGCGTGAATATTTTTCTTGCGCACCTGTGGGCATGCGCTAGCATGTGCCATGCAAAAAAGTTTGACCAGCCTCAGCTTGCTGGCCGCTTTTGTTTTTCTCGCCGCAGTGGCGGTGGTGCCGCGCGATTTCGCTAGTGAAACCCGTGCGCGAAACCAGTCGTCCGCTTCCGCCGCGGCCGCTTCCACGTTGCATGAAAAGCGCGTATCCCCTGCCGACCTGGAAGTGAGCGGTGAGTTAGCCGGTCTTCCACCTGGAACCACGCGCTATATCACGCGCGACGATCTGTTGGCTATCCCTCAAGCGAATTACACCGTTACGGACGACAGTAACTTCGTCGGTCCGACGCGGATCAGTGGAGTTTTGCTGGAGGAATTGATCCGGCACCTAGGTGCGGCGCCGGAATTCGACCTGCTGATCGCGATTTGCGATGATTCGTATCGCGCGAATTACCCGCGCTCTTATGTACTGGTCCACCGTCCGCTGCTGGTGCTCACCGTGAACGGCCAGCCGCCCGCCGGCTGGCCAAAAGATTCGGAAGGTCACGGCTTCGACATGGGCCCGTACATGATCTCCCATCCTAAATTCACGCCGGCCTTCCAGATCCTGTCGCATGCCGACGAGCCGCAAATCCCGTGGGGCGTCGTGCGGCTGGAATTCCGCGACGAGAAGGCGGTCTTTGGCGCCCTCGCGCCGCGCGGACCGCACGCGGCCGAATCGCAGGTGCAGGCAGGTTATCGCATCGCGCAGCAGAACTGTTTCCGTTGCCACAATCTCGGCAACGAAGGCGGGCAGAAGGCGGGTCGTTCCTGGCAGAACCTTTCGGCGTGGGCTACGGCTTCGCCGGAATACTTCGTCGCGTATGTGCGCAACCCGACCGCAAAAAATCCACACGCGCAGATGCCCGGTAACCCGGCTTACGACGATCCTACTCTCCAGGCTCTGGCCGCCTACTTCCAAACGTTTTCTTCAGCGGAGAAGCCATGACGCTACGCCTAGCCAAAATGTCGCTGGTCTTCGCGGTGGCGCTGTTCCACGCGTTCGTCGTTTTCAATAATTTGACGGACTACGATTCCAACTATCAGTTCATCCGCCATGTGCTGATGATGGACTCCACATTCGCCGGTAACCGCGGCATGTGCCGGGCCTTGAACCAGCCGGCGTTGCACACCGTCTTTTATCTGTCGATTATTACGTGGGAGACCCTCACGATGATCCTCTGCGGGTGGGGAGGGTTGCGGCTCGCGCGAACGCTTCGCGGAACGGCCGCGGCGTTTCATTCTGCCAAGGGCGTGGCAATCACTGCGCTCTCACTTAGCCTGCTGATGTGGCTGGTGGCTTTTCTGAGCGTCGGTGGCGAGTGGTTTTTGATGTGGCAATCGAAAACGTGGAACGGCCAGGACGCCGCGTTTCGGATGTTTACCGTGGTGGGTATCGTGTTGCTGCTGCTGGTGCAACCCGACACGGAAGGACAGCCCTAGCGGCGCGCCCTCGCGCTAATTTAGGCCCGCGCCGTTTTTTTGACTCGGCGGTTCTGCCACAGAAACCAAAGCAATCCTGCGGCGAGATACGCCAGGTATACATAAGGCAGCTTGCCGTAAGGTCCTTCCGGCACCGGATAGAGATTCCCCACCAGCGCCAGCAGCATGGCGACGCAAGCCAGCGCAGGGATGATTTGTGCTCCGGGACGGAAGGCGCCGTGGTCCCGCAAATAGCGCGGCAGCGCAAGGCAGACCAGCGCATAGGTCACGATGAATCCGTAGGTCGCCAGCGAACCCATCCATCCGTAGACATCCAGCCCGCTCGCGCCGCGTGCTGCCAGCACAGCCACCGGAAGCAACGCGGCCGCGCCCGTGACGGCGATGGCATGGCCGGGAGTTTCGTTGCGGGCATGCGTCGCTCGCAGTTTGTCGTGCGCGAGGCCGTTGTGCGCCATCAGCAGGAGCACGCGCGCCGCGGCCGTGATGCACGCTAGGGTTCCCGCGAACAAGCTCACCAGCGCTCCGATATCGATCAGTAGTCCGAGCACCGGCACGCCGCCCACAACGGCCAGCGTGCGCATCGGCGCCTGGTTAGTTCCCAGATCTTGTCCTGCGATGCGTGAGCCCAGTACTTCGGTGTAGGCGCACACGATGAAGATGGCGCCGGCGAGGATGGCGCTTTGAATCACCGCGCGCGGAATCGTTTTTAGGGGATTGCGAGCCTCGGAGCCCAGCGTGGTTGCGCTCTCGAAACCCACAAAGCTGAAGAGCGCGAGCACCAGGCCCAGACGTAGGCCGCTGCCGCTCATGCCTTGCAGATGAAATTGTTGCCAGTCCAGGCGCAAGCCGTGGCGCGCCAGCACCAACACGACCACGCCTAGGATCATCGCCACGGAGACGGCTTCGATCCATAGCATCAGGCGGGCGGAAATTTTCACATCGCGCCAGGCGATCCACATGGAAATGCCGGTGGCCAGCGCCGCAAAAAGCACGGCGGAGGCCGGGTGGCCGGTGGAGTCGCGCACCAGCAAGTTGGCGTAATGGTAGAAGCCGCCGATGACGCTGGCTCCGGTCGCGATATATGCCAGCAGCAGGCTCCAGGCAGCGGTAGCTCCCAGCGATGGAGGCAGAATCATAGAGGCGTAGGTGTACAAAGACCCAGGCGATGCGGAGTAGCGCGCGAAACGCGCAATGCATAACGCCACCAGCAAAATCGCTACGGTCGCCAGCACATACGCGAGCCATGTGCCATTACCAGCCAGCGCGCACACGAGCGGAATGGTCGCTACCGGCGTGGTCGTGGGCGCGATCGTGGAGACCGACTGCGCCAGCGTCTCCATCGGCGAGAGCACTTCGCGCCGCAAACCATAGCCCGCCGCTTGTGGCTGCGCGTGAGCCTGTGCCTCTGCTGGTGCCGTTCGCTCCATGCAGGACCGCTCCTTCTTTTCCGCCAGATTGCGCTGAGCGCGGCTTACGATACAGGCCGCGCACAAGCGGTGCAAGGGACACCGGAGGAAACGCCGATTTGTTTATTGGCTCGGATGGAGCGGAAATTTGCATCGAGGATTTTTAGCGTAAAAGATCAATAATCGGCCAGACAAAACATGACCCGCCCTAAACGCTTTCCTCTTGCCGCGCTTCTGCTGGTCCTGCCTGCTTTCGCGTTTTCTTCCTCGCCGCCCGGTGCCTCCGCGAAACTTGTGGTGAAGAATGCTCTCATTTTTTCGCTGGCGCCCAATCAACATGAGCCGTTCCATGGCTACTTGGTTGTCGCCGAAGATGGCACTCTTTCCGAAATCTCACCGGGCGATCCGCCCGCCGGTCTTCAGGCAAAAGCCGTGTGGGATGCCGGAGGGCACTGGATCATTCCCGGCTTCCTCTCCGCGCACAGCCACCTCTGGCAAAGCGCCTACCGCGGTCTCGCTTCCGATCAAACCCTCCACGGGTGGATTCGCTCCCTCTATATCGAGCGTGCGATCAAGGCTGCCCCGGAGGATTTCTACTGGTTCACGCTGCATGGCGCGCTCGATCATCTCCAGCACGGCGTCACTGGGGCCTATAACTTCGCCTTCGGCGGCATCACCACTTTCGGTTTCGGCAGCGCGCATCCCGTGGAGACCGACCTGAGCTTCAATGAAAATCAATTTCGCGCGGAAATCGATTCTGGCCTCCGTTTTGTCCACGGCTATCAGCCCGGGTTTTCCGGCCCAAGCTATTCCACAACCGACGCGCGCCAGCGTCTGAAGGCTTTTCTCGATTGGATCGCCACCCGGCCAAAGTCGGCTGCATACCTGTCGCTGATGCTCAACGGCGCGACGGCATTCAACGACACCTACGACCAAGCCGTGATGGAAGCCGCGCTGATGAAGGAGTTCAACCTCGCCAACGAAAGCCACTATCTGGAGCCGCCCGAGACCCAGGGTGAGGAGCGCTCCAAGTTCCGTTGGTTCGTGGACAGTGGTCTTCTCTCAAACCGATTAATCTTTGGCCATTTCATCCACACGGATGCGTACATCATCGATCGGACCGGTCATGCCGGCGCGGCCATGAGTTGGAATCCGCTTTCCAACGGCCGCTTGGCTTCCGGCGTGGCCGATATTCCCGCTTATCTGAAGGCGGGCATCCGCGTGGGCATGGGCGTGGATGGGGAAGCCAGCGCCGACCTCGCCGACCCGTTCGAAAATCTGCGCACGGGTCTGTACGCGATTCGCGACAAGTATGAAAGCGCGGCGATCATGAGTCCTTACGATGTCCTGCGCTTGCACACCCTTGGCAGCGCTGACGTGCTCGGCGTGGCCGACCGGCTCGGAAGCCTGGAGAGCGGCAAGCTGGCGGACTTCCTGGTGATTGACCCCAGCCACTTTGGCCACATTTTCGATCCTTACGCGACGCTGGTCTTCGTCACCAGCGAACCGGACCTGGAACGCGTGTACGTGGGCGGAGAATTGCTCGTTGAAAGGGGAAAGCTCCTCAAGCACGACTTCGCAAAAATTCAGGCGGAAGTCGACAAGCGCGTGAACGCCTCCTTGCTAGTGCCAAACTGAAGTGGCTGCACATCTCGATTCTAGAATCGAGGGCGCTGGTTCTGCGTCTCTGCTCACCGCCTTCCCATGAATTGGCTATAATGGCGCCTCCGTCGGAGGGTACTGGCTTGAATCGAATCGCTTGGCTTGCCTTGTGCCTTGCATTGTTCTCTTTGAACGCTTACTCCCAGAGCGAGTCGAAAGCCCAACAAATCGATGCCGAGAAACAGCAACTCATGTGGGAAAAGCTCGCCTCGGCGATTGGCGATGTCGATCACAAGCTCGACGGTGTTCTGGGCGTCGCGATCGAGGATCTGACCAGCGGGCAAAAGTTTTTCCTGCACCCGGACGAAATCTTCCCGCAAGCCAGCTCCATCAAAATCGCGGTCCTGGCGGAGCTTTATCACCAAAACCAGCTCTCCGCTCAGGGGATTTCCGGCAAAGCCAAACTGATGGACGTGTACACCATGCAGTCCAGCGACCTGGTGGCCGACAGCGACATCATGCAGGGGCTCACGCCGTCGGTCACGCGCATCACCAATCGCGATCTGGCCACCATGATGGTTGCGGTCAGCGACAACTCCGCGACGAATGTGCTGATCGACCACGTTGGCATGGACAACGTGAACGCGCTGATGGATAGCCTGCGCCTGCCGCACACGCGCCTGCGCCGGAAAATGATGGACTTGAAAGCCGCGACCGAGGGCCGCGAAAACATTTCCACCCCACGAGAAATGATGAGCATGCTCGAAAACATCTATCAGGGCAAAGTGCTCAACAAAGAACTGACCGAAGACTTTCTAAGAGTTCTCAGCACCCACAAAGACAGCTGGATTCCGCGCGACCTGCCCGCTGATCTGCGCGTGGCCAACAAGCCTGGATCCCTCGAGGGCGTGCGCAACGACTCCGGCATCGTATTCGCACACGATCGCCCATTCCTGATTTGCGTGATGACCACGTATTTGCGAAACGAACGCGATGGCGAGGAAGCGATCAGCAAAATCTCCGCTGCAGCTTACAGAATGTTCGACCGCCTAGGACGCGCATCCGAGTACGGCCGAGTCATTTCGCTAAGCAATGGCGGCACGCAGGCCGAACCTCCCAAATAAGAGGTGCCAGGCGGCGTTCAACAAGGTCAAAGCAAGGGATGCCGTTGGTTTTCCCCGGCGAACAACGCCCGCCGCGAAACGCAGATCCGAGAGGATAGAAAAATGAAGGTCCTAAAAATAATTCGCCGCTCCGCATGTTGCCTCATCGTCGTTTTCTCGTTCTGCGTTGCTGCGGCAGCCTCCGCCCAAACCAAGGAGCCTTCTCCCTCTGCGAAACAACCCCCTGGGGAGCAATACGCCGAGCGCTCCTTGCAAACTGCTCGCGCGAATCCAATTGCCCTTCGCCATTTCCTGTTCACGATGCCGAAGGGCGCCGATCTCCACATGCATCTGAGCGGCGCCGTCTACGCGGAATCTTTTATCCGCGCTGCCGCCGAAGATCACCTCTGCGTCGACGTCGCGTCACTCTCTTTTGCCAAGCCCCAAGCCCCGTCGAACGCCAACTCGCCGCAATCCGCTTGCGACAATGGCAAAGTCCCCGCCATCCAGGTCTACAGGGACCAGCATCTCTACGATGCCCTCATAGATGCTTTCTCGATGCGGGGTTTCGTGCCATCGCCAGGTGTGACGGGCCACGATCATTTCTTCGACACTTTCTCGAAATTTGGGGACACCGATCCGCGCCACCTGGGCGAGTGGCTCGACGAAGTCGCCACACGCGCCGCCGCGCAAAACGAACAATACCTCGAAATAATGCACACGCCGGATTTCAGCCACGTTGCCGCGATGGCCAGGGAAATCGGCTGGCGCGAAGATTTCGGCCCATTCCGTGACGCGCTGCTCGCTCGCGGACTGCGTGACGATGTGGCCCTTAGCGGCAAATACTTAGACGAAGCCGAAGCACTCCGCAAACAGCGCGAGCACTGCGGGCAACAGGAAGAAACGCCGGCCTGCCACCTTCAGGTCCGCTACATCTATCAGATCCTCCGCGGCCTGCCAAAGGACGCCGTCTTTGCGCAGACGCTGCTCGCGTTCGAAACGGCCTCCGCCGACCCACGTTTCGTCGGCCTCAACTTTGTCATGCCCGAGGACGGATACGTTTCCATGTCCGACTATGCGCTGCACATGCGCGTCGTGGCCTTCCTTCACGAAATCTATCCCAAAATTCACATCACGCTGCACGCCGGCGAGATCGCGCCGGGTCTCGTCCCCTACGAAGGACTCTGCTGCCACATTCGTCTGGCCGTCGAGCAAGCCCACGCCGAACGCATCGGCCACGGAGTTGACATCATGTACGAAGATCATCCCCACGAACTGTTGAAAGAAATGTCCGCCAAGCACGTCATGGTGGAAATCAACCTCACCAGCAACGACGTGATCCTCGGTGTCAGCGGAAAAGACCATCCCTTTCCGGTCTACCGGCAATTTGGCGTACCGGTGGCGCTCTCGACCGACGACGAAGGCGTGTCGCGCATCGACCTTACCCACGAATATGTGCGCGCAGTCCAAACTTATGATCTTCACTACGCCGATCTGAAGCAAATGGTCCGCACCGGCCTGGAACACAGCTTCCTGCCCGGCGCCAGTCTGTGGCGCGACCTAGACGCGTTCTCTCGCCCGGCCGCAGCCTGTGCTCAAGGTTTGTTAGGTGCAGACAAACCTTCGTCCGCCTGCGCCGCGTTCCTGCAGTCCAGCGAAAAAGCCCAGCAACAATGGGAGTTAGAACGCCGGTTCCGCGCGTTCGAATCCAGCAACTAATTTGGAGTGCGGCGCTTAGGCGCCGCTTTGTCGGTGTAGCCAACGGGACAGCTTTAAGCCGTTCGGCAATCAACCAAGCCCTGCGGCGTAAGCCAACAACCGTGCATCCGCCCCGCGCGAAGCGGCGAGTTGCACCCCCGCACCCTCAGCCGCAGGCAGCGTAACCACCGGCACCCCCGCCAAACTCATCGGCGTGGTATATCGCAAAATCATTCGCCGCGACTCCTTATGATCAGCTCCCGCCGCCAACCGGCACACCGGAGCACAAGGCGCAATCACAAAATCGTACTCGCGCAGCAACCCATCCATGCGCTCGCGAAACACCGAGCAGCGCCCGCGCAAACTTTCCAACTCCGCCGCGGAGATCGACGCCCCCCACACGAGCCGCTCCGCGATCGACGCCTCGAAGTGTGAAAAATCCCCGCCCGTCTTCGCGCCATGAATCGACGCCGCCTCGCTCGCCTGGATCTGCGCATAGATCGCCATCGCTTCGTCCCAGAAACCTGCATCAAACGTAACAATCTCCGCGCCGCGCTCCAAAAGCCGTTCCCGCCATCGCTCTAGTCCTTCCAGAGCCGCCGCTTCGCAATCGCTGAAAAAACTCCGCACCCACGCAGCCGATGCGCACCCGCGCCTCCACCATATTCGGCACGCGCAAATCAAACAACGCCTCCGCAAGCAGCGGCCCATCCCGCAAATCACGAAACAACCAGCCCAGCGTATCGAACGATTCCGCTAGGTGCGCCCCGCCCTTCCACAACCCCCGCTTTTCTCCCAACTCGATCGACGCGCGATAACCCGCCAACCCGCACAGCGCCGCAGGCACGCGAATCGATCCGCCCGTGTCCGATCCAATGGCCGCCACCGCCGATCCTTCCTGCACGCTGGCCGCCGCTCCGCTAGAAGATCCCCCCGTCAGCCATCGCGCATCGTCCGGCTGCACGCAATCGCCGTAGTCCGGATTCTCCCCAGTGATCCCGTACGCCAAAGGATGCATGTTGGTCTTGCCGGTGATGGACGCGCCCTGCTCCCTTAACCGCGCCGCCACTCCAGAGTCCTCGCGTGCCAAACCGTCCCTCTCCGCGTAATACCGCGACCCGCAGCTGGTCACGAATCCCGCAAGGTCGAAGCAATCCTTCAGCGACACCGGCAGTCCGTACAAAAGCGGCTTCTCGCCCCCCGCAAACCGCGCCTCCGTTGCCGCCGCCTCGCTCAAAGTCCACTCCGGCACGCGCGTGATGTACACGTTGTGCCCCGCATTGCTGTTGGCCTTTGAGAGAGCGCGCTCGGCCACAGTTCTTGGCGTGAGCGCTCCCGAAACCAGCGCCTCGCGCAACTGTTGCAATGGACTCGACGGAAGAGACATGCCGTGCATTCTACCTGTATCTCTCCAGGGTTTTTCAGCAACCTGCTATGCCGCAAAACGTTTCCACCCTCACGGCGTTGTCGGAATATTTAACACCGGATTCTGCGCAAAGAAATCAAACGGCCGGATCACAAAGTCGTGCCACATCACCGGCATGACCGGCCAATCCTCGGCTCGCGGCACGTGATGGAATCCCATGGTGTACCACGCCACAATGTCCGTATTTTCGATCGGGCGATTGGCCTGCGTCCACACTGCGAGCCCGTCGCCGCCTTTACTGCCCGTCGGATACACGCCCGCCGCATAAAGTTCGTCTGCGCGATACGGCGTGACCCAAAGCTGGTGCGCCGAAAATGCTCCCACGCGTTGCGGCCCGTCCTCCGGGTCCAACAACGACGCCGCGG
>Ga0207098_10305_pt1 | contig 15770 bp, 13 predicted proteins | sample Alteio_BWMinHeat_84_FD_153548 | JGI IMG/M metagenome (GOLD analysis project Ga0207098, IMG submission 153548) | Enriched cells from forest soil in Barre Woods Harvard Forest LTER site, Petersham, Massachusetts, United States -... | ecosystem: Environmental > Terrestrial > Soil > Temperate forest >...
TTGGGGCCTATTTAGGAGCGGTCCTGCCCTTCGGTCCCGAGAATACGATGAATTATACAGTGGCTTTGGGGGCCCGCGCCGCAGCGTCCGCCGCACAGCGGCTTACTTGAAAACGGGCCAGTCTTCCTCGGAGGCAAATTGTCTTGTCGTTATTTCAGGAAAACTGGTGACATGCCGTAGTTAACCGACCAACATCCTTAGGTCAGGCCGTGAAGGCTGTAGATACGAGGCTATATTTTCTTTCAGTTGGATTTTTCATCAGGAGGCGGGGTTCCGCTTCCGGTGATGATCTTGGCGGGTCGAAGCCAGATGCGGAAACCCTATGAGGTACGATCCTCTTTATCCCAGTCTCCGTCCCGCTGTCCAAGCTTGTAACCGGCTGGGCGGACGACTGCGACGGGATCATTCTACGCCAGTGCCCGATTTGTAAACGAGATTCGATTGTTGGCCATGGCCGCCGTCGCAAGCAGGCTCACGACGAGCATCACGACTGGATTTGGATCCATCGTGGCCGCTGCTCCGACTGCGGGACGACCTTTACTTTCCTTCCGCTGCTCTCTCTTCCTTACACGCATTACAGCCTGTTGGCGCGCTGTCAGACACTTCTGCGGCGCTTTGTGGAGGGCTGTTGCTGGGAGAAGGCGTTGCCGAAGCTCAAGGATCCTGATCGTCTGCCCGATTCCTCCACAGCCCGCCGCTGGGCGAGGGGCCTTGACTGTTCTCAGGCGGCGCCGTCCTTTCTCGGCCAGACCGTCACCCGCATAGCTCATTGGCTTGATCGTTGTCACCAGGCTGTTGATGAAACGGGGCCATTGTCCTGGATAACTCCGGTTTTGCAAAACCTGTGGCCCTTGCTTCTTTGAAAAACCCTTTCACCCACCATCCTTGCCTGGGATTACCGGCGTCACCCGCCTACGCTGGGCTCCGGAGGCGAAAAAGTGTTGTGGGCGAAGACGTCGAAACACTCAAGCGGCGGCTGCCGCTGTTGGACTATCTGCGGCAGCATAACTGGATTGCCCGGCCTGTGGGTCGGTCCGAGTTCGTTGGACTCTGTCCGCTGCACCAGGAGAGCCGGCCGTCGTTCTATGTGAACGCACGCAAGGATGTCTTCTATTGCCATGGCTGCGGCCAGGGCGGCGATCTGATTCGCTTTGTCCAGCTATCCCGCCATCTGTCCTTCCGCCAGAGCCTCGCCTGCCTGGATCCACAGACCAGTCCAGAAGCCGACTCTGCCGCGGTGCTTGAACAGGCTGCCGCTTTCTACCAGCAGCAACTCCATGACTACCCAGAGGCACGCAGCTATCTCAACAAGCGTGGGCTGCAAGATCCCGCCCTGACCGGAGAACTCGGGGTCGGTTACGCTCCCGGCGGAAGCCTGCGGCGTTATCTGACGGCACAGAGTTACTCCGTCGACCTTCTGCGGCAAGTCGGCCTAATCAACGCACAGGGCGCGGATGCTCTCTATCAGCGCGTGGTCTTTCCCTTACGCCACCGCGACTCCATCGTTAATCTCTATGGCCGCAGCATCGGCACTGCTTTCGCTCATCGCTTCCTGCCCGGCTCCAAGGGCGGCCTGTATGCATGGGAGAAGGTCCGGCACTGCCCTGAGGTGATTCTTGTCGAAGGGTTGTTCGACTATGCCGTGTTGCGGCAGGCTGGCTTTCACAACGTTACCTGTTCGTTGGGAACTCATCTCAACGCAGACCAGTTTCTCGAGCTGTGCGACGGCCCGCGCACCGTCTATCTCACCTTCGACGTCGATGACAACCAGAGCGGCCAGCAGGCCGCCAAGCAGTTGGCCCGTCGTCTTGACGCGAAGGGTATTGCCACGCGCCGTGTCCTCCTGCCCCAGGGCCACGATCCCAGCTCCTTCTTTACAGAGGGCGGCGACGCGCTCGAGTTCCAGTCTTTGGTGGAGGCAGCTCAGCCATGAAGTTCCAGGTGATCTTCCGGAAGAACGCAGCCAGCTCACACAGCCCATTTCATGTGGTCGAGCAGAGCACCGGACAGGAAGTCGAGTGGATTAATAGTTATCTGGATCGGGAGCACGTTCGCCGCCTGGCGAACACGAGCCTGCGCATCTACGCTTACAACTTGCTGCACTTCGTTCGCTGGTGGGAGAGCATTCATCACACCAGTGAGATAACGGTGGCAGACCTTACCGAATCGACCCTGCTGGACTACCTGCGATTTCAGTCCAGCCTGCAACCGAGGCCTTCGGCTGCCAGCATCAACGAGCGCCTTGCTGACGCTGATCGCGCCCTTCGCAGCGCGTTCCCGGATGCTCCCTGCCAAGTCGGTCATGGGTTTCAACAGACTTTTCTGCAGCGCAAGCCGATGGGCCTTGGCCGTCCACGAGTGGCGATCAGCAGGTTGCGAGTGAGGGAGCCCAAGCTAAACATCGTGCCCCTCTCCGTCGATGAAGTGGCGCGATTCTGGGCCAGCTTCCATACCGCGCGCGACCTGGCCATCGTAGGCTTGATGCTCATGCATGGGCTTCGCTCCGCCGAGGTGCTGGCTTTAAATCCGGAAGACGTGTTGCTGTCCGAAGCCCAGTTGCGCGTTTGCGGCAAGGGTAGCAAGCTTCGCTTTCTCCCCTTGGCGCCGGAAACCACACAGCTGATCGATCACTATCTGCGCATGGAACGGCCTAATCCATGTTCTGCCGCGCTGTTCGTCGTGCTGAAAGGACCTGCACACGGAACACGCATGACTCCTGCCGGACTGCGCTCCCTGTTCCGCTACCATCGCCAGACCACCGGCATACAACTCGCCAACCCGCACAGGTTTCGTCACACATTCGCGTCGGATATGGTGCGCGCCGGCATGAGCCTCCCGGCCCTCATGAAGTTGATGGGACATGCTGACATCGAAACTACGCTGCGCTATGTGCAGGTCACACCGCAGGATGTCTACCTTCAGTATGCCCGCGCGGTGGCGCAGTGCATCCGCCCCCTTCCCAGGAACCCCTCATGAGCCGCCCGCGCCGTCCTCGGGTTAAACATCCCCTGCTTCGCGTCTTCGAGCGAGCTGTCGCTTCCCTCTGTACTGCACTCAGTCCAGGAAGCGCTCGAAGCTACGACGCAACGGTACGCAACTTCCTCTGCTATCTCGCCGCATCTCACCCCGAGGTCACTCGCCTGGACCAACTTCGCCGTGATCCCCACATCCTGGGCTGGATGTCGCGCATGCGTTCGCAAAAGCCGCCACTGGCGACCGTGACCTGTATCGGCCGGCTTATCGCTCTCCGATGCGTCTTCAACGAACTGGCCTGGTCAAACCAGCTCTTTGAACTTGCTCGCCTCATTCGACGCGAAGACATCCCGCGCACACCGCAGAGACTACCACGGCCGCTCACCGCAGAACAGGATCAGACCCTGCAGCAAGAGTTTCTGAGCCGCAACGATCTCGGCGGAAACGTCTTTCTGCTGCTCCGTCACACCGGCATGCGTATTGGTGAGTGTGCCGACCTGTCCTTCGATTGCCTTCGCGCTATCGCGCCCAACCAATGGGCGATTCATGTCCCGCTAGGAAAGCTCAAAACCGAACGCATGGTCCCCATTGATGCCTCTGTGAGTGAACTCGTTCAACGCCTTCGATTCTTTCGTTCCCTGGATCCTCTGCGTGCCGATGGGCGCCTGCTGGCCCGTCCAAGCAGTAAAAATGCGCTGGTTCGTCAACTGCGGGATTACCTCCATCAAGTCTGCTATTCACTCCGCTTCTCCACCCTAATCGTCCCGCACCAATTTAGGCACACATACGCCACGGAACTGCTTCGTGCCGGTATTAGTTTCCCCGTCCTAATGAAGTTACTCGGCCACACCAATCCAGAGATGACCATGCGCTATGTCGACGTGGCCCTGACTGACCTCCAGCGTGAATTCCATCAGGCTCGTTCCAATCCGAAGTATTTGACACCGCAGCCGACACCGTCATCTCCCCAACTGCGGGCCGGCATCGACAGTGTGATCGATTCCTTACTCACCGCTCAACATGTGCTGGAGATGTTCCGCCGCCCACTTCCAAAAGGTCCTTCGCGTACTTGCCTCGACCGGCTCTCCAACCGCCTCACCAAGATCCTCCGCGAAACACGCAAACTCCGCGCAGCCTGAAAACGGGCAGAGATTGACCGGTTAAGCCGACATGTCGGTACTAATCCTGGTCGATGCGTGCATTGGCGGCGCTTTCGTATCAAATTACATCGACTGGGTCCGGGTATCCGCTCTGCGGAATGCCGAAATCACGCGGCATCTGTGGGAGGTTTTTCTTCCGCGGGAGCTGCGGGCAGGGTGAAGTGGAAGGTTGCGCCGCGACCGCCATTGCCGTTGGCCCAGATCCGGCCGCCGTGCGATTCCACGATGGATCTACAGATGGCCAGGCCCATGCCGCTGCCTTGCGGTTTTGTAGTGAAGAACGCATCAAATATCTGATCGGCCTTGTCATGCGACAGCCCGGGTCCTGTGTCGTTGACGGAGATCTCAATTTGGCAATCGTTATTCAGTTGCGATTTGACCGTAAGCACGCCGCCTGTCCCGTTCATCGCTTCGATGCCATTCAGCATCAGGTTCATAAGCACCTGCTGAAGTTGCACCCGGTCTGCGACCGTCATGGGAAGATTGTCCCTGAGATCGGTGCGAAGCGATACTCCGTGTGTTCGGGCTTCACTTCTCAACATCCCGATCATGTCAGTGATGACCTCATTGATCGCGAGACACTCTCGTTTGGGAGGAGCCTTCTTGTACAACGATCGCAGACGGTCGATGATTCCCGCCGCCAGGGTGCTCGCTTCGATGATTTTTGGAATCCCCGTAAGAGCCTCCGCCAGATTGGGGGGGTCGCGCTGAAGCCATCGCAAAGATGCCTTGGCATGAGCCCCAGTAACCGTGATGGGCTGTGCAAGCTCATGCGAGATGGAGGCAACCAGTTCTCCCATCGTGCTGACCCGGTTCGCATGGGTAACGTCCGCCTGGAGCCGTTCGGCTTGTTTGCGGTCTTCAATATCGTTCAGCACTGCACACCACTTCTCGATCTTGCCATAGCTATCGCGCAGTGGCCGGGCCCTCGTCTGGAACCAGCGATAGACTCCATCCGATCCGCGCCGAATCCGCACTTCATAATCGAGCAGTTGTCCTGTCATCTGCGACGCGCGCCATCGTTCGATGACGCGCGGGAGATCGTCGGGGTGGATGACCCTCATCCATCCTGAACCCAAGGCCTCTTCCAATCTCAAGCCGGTGTATTCAAGCCATCCCCTATTCAGGAACGTGCGATTGCTTTGTGAGTCGGCAAGAAACGCCAGTGCCGGCATGGTTTCCACTGCTTCGCGGAATTTCTTCTCCTGCTCCCGCAACTGGTTGACACGAAGCTGATATACCGCCCAAAGGAGGGTCATGAATGCTGCAATGCAGATCGCGCGGAACCACATGGTCTGATACCAGGCTGGAGGGACCTCGAAGTCCAGAGAGTCGCCTATCTCGTTCCACACCCCGCTATTGTTCGCCGCGATAACGCGAAACCGGTAATGCCGCGGTGGCAGGTTCGTGTAGTGCACGCGTCGCTCGTTCACCAGTTCTCGCCAGTCTGTGTCCTGGCCTTCCAGTTTTACGCGGAAGCGCACTTTTTCCGGAATTGTGAGGCTCAGGGCCGTGTAGTCGATGGTGAGGTCGTGGATACGCGATGGAAGCCGAAGGCGTGGGGAGGTGGCAAAAGGCTTGTCATCCGCGACGATCTGCTCGATGTGGACCGGCGGCGGAAGATTGTTGACGGGAAGATGCTGCGGATTGATGAGGCTGACACCGTCCACAGCGGTAAACCATATTCTCCCGTCCGGGGACTTGGTCACGTGTGGACTGTAGCCGGAACTATCCCCAGTGGTTCTGACTCCATCAGACGTGTCGAAAGTCCTGGTTTTAAGGATGCGTGCTGGATCTTTGACCCATGCATCAAGCTCGCCCTGCTCGATGCGCACCAGCCCGCAGGGCATGTACAACCAGACCCCATGATTGTCGTCTTCGATCGACCAAAGAACGTTATCGCATGGTAGGCCGTTCTTGCCCGTGAGCGTGGTGATGTGCTCATCCAAGATGCGGCTCAATCCGCCTTCGGTCGCTACCCACAACACCCCATGCGGCCCATGACGCAGGTCGTTGACCGTGCCACTGCCCAGCCCATTTGTGGAGTTGTACGAAAGCCGGGTTTGGCCCTCCCGAAGGTAAGCGATTCCGCCTTCAACGAATCCGAGCCACAATCCATCAGTCTTCTCGTCCGGTAGCATTGCAAGAGGCGACTTTTGCTTGTTCGGAGATTCCGGGAACCGGTGAACAGCGCCCGAGACCATTCTGTGAAAAAGCCCTACACCTTGGGTGAGAACCCATATGTTTCCGCCGCTATCCGCAGTGATTGCCGTTACATACCCGCCGGGAATTCCGGACTCTCTGACGAAACGACCGTCCTGGCGGTAGAACACGTCGTTGCCCGCGGAAATCCACAGTCGTCCGCTTTCATCTAGTCCCAGCGACCTAATGCTGCCCGAGAGCCCGCTTTTTGCGATTTCGCTTCGGAGCCCGTTGACATTGAGTTCTCGTCCATTTGTTTGGTCTTGGGTGAGTGCGTTCCGGCTGCGGTAGACAGTCATATATTGGCTCGCCCAGCGATTCAGCCCCTCTGAGGTCCCGATCCAAATACTTCCGTCCGGCGCCGCCTGTACCGACGACGCGAAAGAGCCTGAAAGCCCCTGATTCTTCCCAATCGAGGGGACCGCGTAGGAACGAAACCGGTCGAACCCATCACTCGTACTAACCCAAACGTTGCCCTCACGGTCTTCGAAGATGGCGATCACGAAATCCCCAGAGAGACCGTCGACGGATCTGAATACATCGACCCTGCCCCGATGCCGGTGCAGCAAACCTTGCGTCGAACCAATCCACAGGCTGCCGTCCCTGCTCCGGAAGAAGCAACTGGGCCTGAAATGGGCAGCAATCCCGGGTAGCGAATAGTCCTGGATCTTTTCGCCAGCAAGTTGTTTCAGCCCGCCACTTGTGGCCAGCAGCAACGTACCGTCATCGTCTTCGATCATCGAGTTGGCTTCGAGGATGCCATGTGGATACCCAAAGCGCAGAGTTGGACCAGGCCCCCATCGCCAGATTCCTGTGCTACTTGCCGTCCAAAGATTACTCTTTCGGTCCTCGTATAAAGCCAATATGCCCGCGCCAAAACTCCCGGTTCCGTAGCACTGGACCCCTTGGCTTCGGATTCCACACAGCTTGCCACCACCGGCCGTGATCAAGGTGCCTATCCAGACTGTTCCGTCACGACCTTCAAGGATCCGACCAACTATCGCCCCGGAGAATTCTCGGTACCACGTCAGCTTGCCATCCTTCCAACTTGCAAGACCCTTCTTTGTTCCAATCCAAAGAGTCCCGTTGCGAGAAACCAGCAGAGTTTCGATGTAATTGCTGAGGAGTTGCTCACCGGAAGGCGGCTGCCAGGGAACAGCTCGAACACCATCGAAACGGAACAGGCCTGATTCCGTGCCAAGCCACAGATATCCATCGGGTGTCTGCGCCACCGATACTACTATGCTCTTTGGAACACCGTCGCGAACCTTCCACGCCGTGTGGGCGTACTGGCTGATGTCGAGCGAGGGATCGAGCGGAAAGGCGCACGTGCAGCACACGAGAAGCAGGGCCGGCAGGATGGTCGCCAGCCGCCATTCCCGAGACACCAATCCCACCGAGTTGGAGCCGCTGGCGCCTACCGAGTTCATACGGGAAACTCTCGCCTCGGTGCTACGGACACCCTTTCCATCCTCCCTCGCTATCACGGCGGCCAGTATTACATAAACCTGTTATGGACGGCCGGGATGGAAGAGAGTTAGATTCAGCCTTGATTCCGCCTCAAGTTCCCTCTCGCGGGTAAGTATTACACCAACACAGGAACGAGCATTGGGGTGATGCATGCGGAACAACGCACCTGGTCCCCGGCAGGCAATGCCTGCGATTCTGCTCTTTTTCGTAATAGGCCTTTCGGCCGGGGCGCGAGCACAGACCGAGAGTGCAAGTATCCGTGGAACCGTCACCGAACACACGGGCGCTTACATCACAAACGCGACCGTTCGCCTGGTGGACGTGGATCATGGAGTGACGGCCGAGCTGAAAACCGGCAATGATGGCGTTTACACATTCTCCAATATCTATCCCGGCAATTACCGCATGGAAGTGGAAAAGAGCTGGTTCAAAGTGCTCCGCCTGAACAGCATCACGGTGAATATGCAGGACAGACTGGAGCGGAACTTCCGGCTGGAGGTAGGGGACGTCTCCGAGTCGGTAACGGTAGAAGGCGACACCATAGCTGTAAATACGATCGAGGGCACAGTCAGCACCATCGTGGACCGGCACCTGATCGACAATCTGCCTCTCAACGGCCGTAGCTTCCAGACACTGATCATGTTGACTCCAGGTGTCGTCGTTACTCCCACGGCGTTCGACGACCAGGGACAATTCAGCATCAACGGTCAGCGCGCCGACGCCAACTATTTCACTGTGGATGGAGTCAGTGCGAACTTTGGTGTCACAGGTTTTGGCCCTCTTGTTCAAAGCGCTGGGGGAGCGCTGCCCGCTTTCAGCGCGCAGGGCGGGACGAACAGCCTGGTGTCAGTGGACGCCATGCAGGAGTTTCGCGTCCAGACGTCCTCATTTGCACCCGAGTTTGGGCGCACACCGGGCGGACAGATCTCTGTGGTAACACGTTCCGGAACGAATGCATTTCATGGCGCAGTCTTTGAATATTTCCGGAATGACGTGCTGGATGCGAATGACTGGTTCAACGGGTATACGAACAATCCGCCTCTCCCCAAGGCGGAAGAGCGTCAGAATGATTTCGGCGGTGTGGTCGGCGGACCCATACTCAAGGACAACACATTCTTCTTCTTCTCTTACGAAGGCCTGCGATTGTGCCAGCCCTCGACACAGCAGACCGTCGTTCCCGATGCTGCGTCGCGGCAGCAGGCTCCAGCCACCATGCAGCCCTACCTCGAGGCATATCCTGTTCCAAATGGACCTGAGCTGGGAACCGGGGCAGCGGAGTTCACCGCCGGCTTTTCCGACCCGTCGTCGCTGGATGCAACCAGCATTCGTATTGACCACCAGTTGAATTCGAGATGGACCCTGTTTGGACGCTATAACTACTCACCTTCCAGCCTGATCCAGCGCGGGCCTCTTCAGGGATATGAACCGAATCTGGCTACAACGGGATCGACCTCGGCAGCGTTGCACACGTTTACTCTCGGGCTGAATACGCTCATCAAACCACGAATCAGTAATGAAGCTCGTGCCAATTACAGTAATGACCGAATTGGCACCAGTTTTGCAATGGATACTTTCGGCGGCGCCAAGCCGCTGCCCGACTCGGTACTGTTTCCGGCGGGCTTTTCAGCCGGGAATGCCTTTTTTGGTATGGAAATCCTGGGAGCTGGCGAACTGATTCAAGGCAAGTCTGCAATCGACGAGCAGCGGCAGATCAACCTCATCGACAACCTGTCTGTGAACAAGGGCAGTCATGCAATGAAATTCGGAGTGGACTACAGGTGGATGTCGCCGTTCTCGAGCCCTTCTGCTTGCGAACAGTTTGTGGAATTCACCGGAATGACGGCGAATCCCGGAGGAGCGCTCTCGGCAACCGCAGCAGTAGCCGCATCCTTTGCTTATCAGCCCAACGCGCTGGTCGCGAACAATTACTCTTTCTACGGACAGGACACGTGGAAGATTTCGCATCGCGTCACCCTGACCTACGGCCTACGCTGGGACATCAACCCGCCACTGAAAGGCAAAAATCTGGAGAACCAGCCTTTCACTGTAACCGGACTGAACGACCCGGCGACGATGACGCTGGCGCCTCGCGGTACTCCCCTGTATCAGACAACCTATGGCAATGTGGCTCCACGCGTGGGCCTGGCATATCAGGTTGGCGGAGCAGGGAATTTACAGACCGTTCTGCGCGGAGGATTCGGCATCTTTTACGACCTCGGTTACGGGTCGCTTGGCGGGGTATCCAGCTATTTTCCATATTACGCAGAGAACATCATTCCGCTGGCGCCGTTCCCATTGAGCCCCGAGAATGCAACGCCGCCGCCGTTCTCCACCAGCCCTCCGGTTTCAACGATGCTGGTGGCCGACCCCCATCTGAAGCTGCCCCGGACCTACCAGTGGAATGCAGCGCTGGAGCAGTCGCTGGGGGCCCGCCAGGCCTTTTCGCTCACGTACGTCGGGGCGATCGGTCGGGATCTGGGGCGGTCGACTTTCCTGATCAACCCCAATCCCGATTTTCAATATGTGGATGTCTCCACGAACACGGCAACTTCGGACTACCACGCATTGCAGGTCAAATTTGAACGCCACCTGTCTCACGGGTTGCAGGCGCTCGTTTCGTATACCTGGTCGCACTCGATCGATATCGCCTCGACAGATGCTTTTGCAGACTATCTGAATACGCCTGGATTCGTAGCCGATCCGCACGTTGATCGCGGAGATTCGGATTTCGATATCCGGAATTCGTTTACAGCTGGCGTGACCTACAGCTTGCCCGCGCCAGGCTGGAACAACATCACGCATGCCGCGTTACGCAACTGGTCGTTGGATGGATTCATTCTTGCGAGATCTGCTCCGCCCGTGAATGTGATCGGAAGCATTGTGTTTGCCGGAGGCACCGCTCTCTATCCCCGCCCCAACCTGGTGCCAGGTGTGCCCACCGTACTTTATGGCTCGCAATACCCCGGAAGCAAGATTCTCAACGGCGCCGCATTCACCCCACCGCCCGCGGGACAGCAAGGAGATTTCGGGCGCAATTTATTGCGCGCCTTTGGAGCCACGCAAGCCGATGTTGCCTTCCAACGACAATTTCATTTCACCGAGAGGCTGCAGCTTCGTTTCCGCGCCGAGTTCTTCAACATCTTCAACCACCCGAACTTCGGACCTCCCACGAACAGCCTGACCAATTCTCTTTTCGGCTATTCGACGCAGACGCTGGCGAGCAGCCTGGCTGGCGCGGACGGCGCAGGATTCAATCCTCTCTATCAAATCGGCGGCCCGCGCTCCATCCAGCTCGCTGCGAAGCTGCAGTTTTGACCAGGTCCGCTCGATGGGCCTCCCCCTTAAGCAGCCAAGTCTGAGCGGTTACGATTCGGCCCGGAATTCGGTCACGACCAACTGCCGTCTGCGTCCAGCGATTTGATAAATGTCAGATGGAAGGACCAACTCACCTATCGAGTTCGCTTTAGCGGACCCGTTGGGAATAAGTCCTGTGAAACGCCCAAGGCTACGCCGATTTCCAAGGATTGGTCAGAGTCAATTGATCATTAACCAATGTGCTCCGACCGCGTCGATTCAACACAGCTCCCACGATCTATCTGCAAAGCGACTTTTGCGGCGGAAAGTGACTAGCGCGGGCTCTGAGCGGCTTTGGCGAAATGGAAGATGCAGTTGACCTCGTGCGTGGCAGGGTCGGCTTTGACGTCGTAGGTGGTGATGACGGTTTGCATCCATTTCGTCATAGCCTTATCTTTCTTTTGGGCAAGCGCCGCAAAGTTTGGGAGGTAGCTTTCGTCAAATACATCGCCGGGCGCCATCTTCCAGGCGAGTTTGAGTTTGGCGGCCATCACATCGGGGGCTCCGTCGAATTTAACCGAGGCGAGCCGGTACTGTGAGCCCGGAGCGATTTCGAGGCTGTAATTCACGATGTGAGTAGCCTCATTAAAGGAAGGGTGTGTCGAGATAGCCATTCGCATGGTATGCGTCGCGGATGGCCAGCAGAAAAAGATCGAGCGGCCTTCCAGAACCTGCAGGGTATTTCGACACGATTTTCTCAACCTGTGCGCGCGCGACTAGCGCGCTGGGCGGAAAGTCGATGGTTCCGAGCTTGTAGATCCCGCTTCCTTGATCGTTATCGTATAGGGAACATCGATAGATTGATCCGAGACGACAGGAGGATCAATCCGGGCAACATCAACTTGCACCGCCGCATAACCCTGGTCCTGGTAGAGGTCTTCGAAGGCGTGCTGTAGACCGATGGCTGTGTTCTCGGTGTCAAAGCCGTTTCCAGTTTGGCCGCTCGCCAGGAGGCTGGCCTTGGCTTGCATGGCGGACAAGACGCCGGCAAGCTGGATGCGCCCGATATGCACCGGCGGCGAGACGATTGTGAAGTTCATCGCCGTGAGCTTTTTCGGGCCAAGGCCGCTGGTGAGAGTGGCCTTCACAGTTGCCTTGACGCCTTTGGCCGCCAGCATTTCTTCGAATGTTTTGCAGATTCCTTCAAGCATGGCCCCGCTGGCTGGCACGAGGTCGCGCCGATAGAGCGGGAAGCGCTCGTGAAGCTTGGCGTCGAGTTCCTTGTCCGGCGTAAGAGGCAGATTATCCAAATGCATGGGGAAAAGCTGGCCTGAAGGCGTCAAAGTGAAGAGCAGCGTCTTGCTGTCGGAGCTAAACTTGATCACTTCAAAAAGGCCCGTATCATTGAGCTGCTTGGCGTGAGCTTTCACTTCGCGGGAGTTCAGACTCGCTTCCGGCTTCAAGCCAGCGGCCGCGAGCAGTTCCTGTTGCGTGTATTGCGGTGCACCTTGAAAGCGGATCGCCTTCGAAGGAAGTTTCTTCTGCGCCAGTAAGGACAGAGAGCAGAGCAGAAGCAAAGCCAGACCGACTGCGCCAGACGGTTTGATCATGTTGCGCCAAGATTAGCAAATGCAGGCCGGTGCGGCCAGCGGGTTTCTGGCAAGTCAAATCAGGCTTCGACAACCCACAAAGCGGAGACGAATAAATATGAGCCATCTCAAAGCTGAAGCACTCCTGCGCGAATTCCATTACAACGGTATTCGCATCCCCGATCCCGGTCCGGAACTCACCGTGGAGCAAGTCCGCGATCTGCTCACGCCCCAATTTCCGGAGATCGCCACGGCGTCGGTATCCGGCCCAGAAGCGACAGGCACAGTCCTGCGCTACACGTTCAGCCGGGCGATCGGCACCAAGGGCTGAATGACGCCATCGAAAGTGACAACAACGGCAGATCTTCTGGCTCACTTCATGGCGAAGGCGACAGTCCCGCCTCCGGAGTCAAGCCAGATTCTGGTAAGGCACCTCCAATGCAAAGAATCAATCAGAGCCAGCCAAAGTCTGACCGAAGCGCTCGACCGCCACGCTGCAAGGGACAGCCATCGGCTGGCAGCTCCGAAAGAACTATTGGCCCCGCTGGGATAGTTACCTTGGCGCCCTCATTCATGCAGGCACTGCCCACACTCGACAAGGTCCAAACAGCCTACAGCCACGAGTTCCACGCCGAACTGCTCTACGATCTTTGCGCCGCTTTGGTGCGGGAGGAATTGGCTGGCCTGGAGACATGGCAGAAGTGCGAGGACAGCGCAATGGCCTTCGTCCAGCATGCCATCCTCAAGTGCATCGGCGAGGAGCGTTTGAAACTGCTCGAGCGCAATGTCGAGTATCACCTCAGCGTGAGCGACGTTGCCGAACGGAATGGCGCAGAGGCGCTTCTGGGCCAGGGAAGCCTGGCAATCACCATCGAGTGCGGTGGAAGCGGATTTCTCAAGATCGGTCCGGCAATTGAGACTCTCGAAGATGAAGCCGGTGGACTGGGCGCGGCCTTCTACTGGATCCTGACTGGCGCCCTCTATCGCGTGATGCGGATCTATAACCACGATGACGCTCTCGAATACGAGGAGCGCATGAAGGAGTATGCCGAAGATGAGGAAAACCCCGAACAGTTGGAGTTTTCCCAAGTCGAGAAGGCTCCGCCAGAGTGCATCCGAAGAACGCTCAATGGGAGTTCCCGTGTCCGCACCATCCAGGCACGCAGGCTTCTGTCACGGCATCTCAATGGAAAGTACCGGTCTTGGATCGAGCGGCTCCGGAACATTGAACGGCTGTCACGGCTCAGGCTGCCCTCTGATCCCAACTTTCGCGAAGAGGGCGGGTATGACACGATCCCTCTCCCCTCGTTGCTGGTGGCGTTCAAGGAACATGACGCAATTGTCGCCTGTTTCGATGAAGAGAGCCAATACATGCTGGAAGGAAGCGCGGAACCGGCTATAGGAGTCGCCTTCTCACCTCGAGAACCTGACGAGGTGCGGCGAGCCTTGCGGACGGTGAGCCGATTTGTGGCCTTCAATTGCGAGCTGTTTCGGCTTGTCGAAGAACTCGCGGCGTGGGAGAAATGTCATGCAGGTACACATATCGATCGGGGAAAACCATCGTTTCGAGCTGCGTGAAGCGCTGTTGATTTATGGCGATCGCCAGCGCAGTTTCGTCACCCGGCATCAGGTGACTCTCCACAAGCAGGGTCCACCCACACTCGAACCGGCGCACCCTCTCACGCTTGGCTTTCTCGAGTCGCTGGTGCGGTCCCTTAGCGGCAGCTCGACTGCCGAGATCCTTCCCGAAAACGTGCTCGCAAAAGGCGACCGCATGATTGCCTGGTGGACAGCGGCGTGCCGCCAGCGGATGTTCTATAAGAACTCCGAGCAGAAGGCTGCGGGATTGAATGGCCGTACATTCCCTCAGCCGCCTCTGGTGTGGCGAGTCGAGGGCGACGATTTGAAGATTCGGGCACTTGCCGAGAACAGGCGGCCCGCCGAAACGACGACACTGGCCGTGGCACCGTTCTGGAACCTATCGGACGACGGCCGTGTCTGCACGGGCACGATGCGTCGCCCAGACAGTGCAAGGGCGGTCTCGATTCCGCAATGGGAACGCGGCTTCTACGAGAGCGCCTTCACGCATGCCAATGTGGGCCGATTGACGCGCCACCCAGGAGGGTTCGAGGGACTGTGGAGCGACCTTGCGGGCAAACGCACACCGTTTCCGGTCATGACATTGATCCAGTTGCCGCAGACGCTGGCGCAGTTCGTACGCGGAGGGAGGAACTAGGATGCGTATGGAGGACAATCTTCCGCCCGATCTGCTTCGGCATCGCAAATTGCGCGTCCTGGTGGTCGGAGCGGGCGGAACTGGCAGCGCCATCGTTATGGGGCTGCCGTACCTCGATCAGGCCATGCGCGCCTGGGGCCATCGCTACGGCCTCGATGTCGCCATGATGGATGCCGATGCGGTTTCTGAAACCAACTGCGTCCGGCAGCCCTTCGCGGCATCCGATATCGGCCAGAATAAGGCAACCGTCCTCATCAACCGCATTAACCTGTTTTGGGGCACAAGTTGGTCGGCGATCCCGAATCACTTTCACTCGCACTCCTTCGACCGCACCGAGGACAGGTGCCCGGACCTGATAATCGGGTGCGTGGACACCCGTGCCGCCCGCAAGGCAATCGAGGATTCATTCGCGCGCGCCTTGAGCCGGACCCGCTATTGGCTCGACCTCGGCAACAATGCGTCTAGCGGGCAATTTGTGCTCGGCCAGCCGCGGAACGCGTGCAACCGCCGCAAGGCGGACCGGCTCCGCACGGTAAATGAGCTATTTCCAGAAATCGTCGACGCAGAAGCGGGCGAAGACACGTTGCCCAGTTGTTCGGCGGTTGAAGCCCTGGACCGGCAGGAACCGTTCATCAACCAGACGCTGGCTGCCAGTGCATTAGCGATGTTGGCGCAGCTCTTTCGGTACGGCAAGCTGACCCATCATGGCGCCTTCTTCAATGCGAAGTCAGGAAAGATGAGCGCATTGCCTGTCGATCCGGATCTTTGGTCGAAGATGCGCCGGCGCTCCAGGAAAGCATAATCCGAGAATAAAATCTCTATCCGGGTTTGGCTGCAGCTTACAAC
>Ga0207098_10306_pt1 | contig 15756 bp, 15 predicted proteins | sample Alteio_BWMinHeat_84_FD_153548 | JGI IMG/M metagenome (GOLD analysis project Ga0207098, IMG submission 153548) | Enriched cells from forest soil in Barre Woods Harvard Forest LTER site, Petersham, Massachusetts, United States -... | ecosystem: Environmental > Terrestrial > Soil > Temperate forest >...
CGCGTGCAAGGAAGTACTGAGTTAAGGAAGCCAATGGCCAACAACAAACCCGTCATTCTTCGAATCAAGCGCCAGGCCAACCCCAGCGATAAACCTCATTGGGAGGAATTTGAGCTGGCATGGCACAAGGGCATGAACATCATTTCGTCGCTGATGGAGATTGCGGCCAATCCCGTCACGCGCGAGGGCAAGCCGACCACGCCCATCACTTACGACTCCAATTGTCTGGAAGAAGTCTGCGGCTCATGCGCCATGTTGATCAACGGCAAGGCCCGCATGGCTTGCTCCGCGTTGGTGGACAAGCTTGAACAACCCATTCGCCTAGAGCCTTTCAGTAAGTTTCCCGTGGTGCGTGATCTCGCCGTGGATCGCAGCGTTCTGTTTGAAAATCTGAAAGCAGTGAAGGCCTGGGTCCCGGTGGATGGAAGTTACGATTTGGGCTCCGGCCCGCGTATTTCTCCGGAAGAACAGGAAGTTGCTTACCCGTTGTCGCGTTGTATCTCTTGCTGTTGTTGTATGGAAGCTTGCCCGCAATTCAACGAAGACACCGGGTTCGTGGGCGCGGCTACAATTGCTCAAGTCCGGCTTTTCAATTCGCATCCCACAGGTGCTGCGCTGAAGCGAGAGCGTCTGGCAGCCCTTATGGGCGACGGCGGCATACAGGAATGCGGCTACGCTCAGAACTGCGTGGAAATTTGCCCCAAGGACATTCCGTTGACACGCTCCATTTCCGAGGTCAGCGGCCAGGTGATGAAACAGGCTGTAGGCGACCTTCTCCACAAGTAGCCCGGGGAGAGTAAAAGGCCTGACATTTTCTGTCCCCAACACCGCCACAACGTGGTAATCTCCACACTTTGTTACTGGGCCTGAAATGGAAGTCGCTGTTTTTGGGGTAGATAGGCAGCGCAATCGGGCCGCTGGAAACGGCATTCGAGCTGCTGATACGTATAGGTTGAAGAGCGGACGACCGCCGCGCGAGTAACCTGCGGTAATCTGGCCAGGGATACTCTTTAGTAACCTCGCGACGGAAAGTACGTTCGCTAAGCGGTTTCGTGATTTAAAATCACGGTTTCCCTTAGCGCTATTTTGAAGAAGGTTTGGGTCACTTCGTAATGGGTAAAACACAAAGGTTTGTGTGGTTATTCGCTTTGGCCGTCGCTGCCTGTGGGCAGGGATTCGCACTGCATCAATACGTGCCGAGTCATCACGTCCACCACGCTTCGCGGCGCCGGGCCCACCTACGGCGTGTGCTCTGGAACCCGGTGTTCAGGCCATCCCACGAATCTCTGCTACGCCAGAACGAGGAAATTGACCGCCTGGAACTGCCCCGTATTCAGAATCAAGCTGAGTTGGATCAGTTGATCGCCAGCGAAGAATTAGTTCCTATTGTTGAAGGCCCAAGTCTGAAAATTGACCGGCGGCTTGATCCCGATCGTCGCTATTGCCGGCCCTGGACGCGCGACTTCCTGGAAGACCTTAGTGATGCGTACCACAAACAATTCGGCGCACAGATCCAGGTGAACTCCGCCGTGCGGACGGTTCAAGTGCAGAAAAAACTGCGCCGCCACAATCGCAATGCCGCCCCCGAAAAAGGCGAAACAGCTTCCTCACACCTGGCCGGCATCACCGTTGACCTGCAACGCCGGGGCATGACCCGCGAGCAGGTGCAGTGGGTTGAGCAGTACATGGTGCCCTTGAAGAATCTCGGTCTGGTAGAACCCGAAGAAGAACGCCACCAGTGGGTTTTCCACGTCGCGGTTTCTGGGCGCTATTCCGACTGGCGCGAGTCGAAAGCTTTAGCCGGCGAAACTGACACTCAGGAAGATGACAGCTTAGTTTCCTCTCACGACCTGCAACAGTAACTAACTTTTTCTGCCGGGCGGGATCCCCTCCATTCGCCGCTTTTTGCTCCGCGTCTCTTGAGCATATACAATCTCTCGCTTAGCCCTATGACAACCCCCAAACCACTCCCGAAGCTTTTGGCTTTTAGCTGCGCGATGCTGCTTCTTTCCTCGATGCTGTCTCTCGCTCAGACTGATTCAGGCCCCGCCGTCAGCGCTCGAGCCCGCGCTGTCCATGACTCAGCGATCGTGGTGGATACGCACGCCGATACGCCGCAGCGCTTTCTTGACGAACCGTTCGACATCGGCAATACCGATCCCAAAGATATCGGCCACATCAGCCTGGAGAAAATCCATGCCGGCAATTTGGGAGCAGAGTTCTTTTCCATCTGGGTTGAGCCCGAGGTCAATCGAGGGCATTTCGCGGAGAAAACTTTTGATCTGATTGACTCTGTTTATGAGCAAGCTGCGAAGCACTCGGACAGGATGATGCTGGCTTTTTCCACTGAGGACATCGAACGCGCACACAAACAGAAACGATTCGCCGCGCTGATGGGGATTGAGGGCGGTCATTCCATCGAAAATGACATCCACCTGCTACGCGCGTACTACCACCTCGGCGTGCGCTACATGACGCTGTCCTGGTCCAACACCAACGAGTGGGCCGACTCCTCCGGAGACATGGACGACCCCAAAGTCCAGCATCACAATGGCCTGACCGATTTCGGCAAACAAGTCGTACTTGAGATGAACCGATTGGGCATGATGGTGGACATTTCACACGTGGCCGACAAAACTTTTTGGGACGCGATTGCTACCAGCAAGGCTCCTTTGATTGCTTCTCATTCGTCCGCACGTGCCCTGACAGACGCCCCGCGTAACATGACCGACGATATGTTGAAAGCTGTAGCGAAGAATGGCGGCGTAGTAGATGTGAATTTCTTCTCCGGTTTTCTGGATCAGCGCTATTGGGACGCGACAAAAGCACAACACAAAGATCAGGACGCGGCGGTCCATGACTACCTGGAGAAACTCAAGGCGGAAGGAAAGACGCCGACGTTCGTGGACGAGGAGCGAATTTCCAGGGAATGGGCGGCCAAGATCCCGCGCCCGCCGTTCCATACACTGATTGACCACATTGACCACATCGCAAAAGTCACCGGGGTGGACCACGTAGGTCTGGGCTCAGATTTCGATGGAGTCAGCGGGGCTACACCACAAGGAATGGACTCCGCCGCCGACTTGCCTAAGATCACGCAGGCGCTGCTGGATCGGGGCTATAGTGCCGAGGACGTTCATAAGATTCTCGGTGGAAATGTGTTGCGTGTGTTCAAGGAAGTGGAACGCGTGAGCCGTGAAATGCAGGGCTCACAAACCAAGTAAAATGCGGATGCCATGGGTAATCCAGGCCGCCCCTGTCGTACAATCATAAGTCGTCCAACTATCAAAATTAAGGAGCCACCCCATGCGCAAAGCCCTGATTCTGATTTCTACAATTCTGCTGTGCTCGCTCAGTCTGTGGTCGCAGGCCAAGGCCGTGGGCCAACCGACCGCCGTGATTGATACGACAGCCGGCAAGATGACCTGCACATTATTCCCTGACAAGGCTCCCATCGGTGTAGCCAACTTCATCGGCCTGTCGGATGGCACCAAGGATTGGACCAGCCCCATTACTCATCAGAAGAAACATGGCGTTCCGCTATACGATGGCACCATCTTCCATCGCGTAATCCCCAATTTTATGATCCAGGGCGGCGACCCAATGGGCACCGGAACCGGTGACCCAGGCTACGCCTTCAAGAATGAAACTTCCCCTTCATTGAAATTCGACCGCCCAGGACGCATGGCCTACGCCAACGCCGGCCCAGACACCAACGGCTCGCAGTTCTTTATCACCGAAGTTTCCTACCCCAGTTTGAACGGCGGCTACACCATCTTCGGCCAATGCGACGATGCCAGCGTTACCCTGGTCAAGCAGATCGCGCGCATGGGACGTGACTCTGGCGATCGTCCCTACAAGCCGGTGAAGATCAACCACATCACTATCACGAAGTAAGCAAATTTGTGCGCCGGCGTCCCGCCGGCAGTCAGCGAGGGCATCTTGCCTTCGCGCGTATAGACGTGACCTCATAATCGAAAGGAACTACCATGGCCCGTCAACCCGGCACTTATGCAATTTTTGAAACGTCCGAAGGCAGCATCGTCTGCCGTTTATTTGAAAAAGACGCGCCCAAAACTGTGGCCAATTTTGTGGACCTCGCCGAAGGTAAACGCGAGTGGACTCATCCCGTCACTCGGAAAAAGAGCAATGACCGCTTATACGATGGCACGATTTTCCATAGGGTGATTCCCGAATTCATGATCCAGGGTGGCGACCCTGCCGGAAACGGCATGGGAGGTCCCGGCTACCAGTTCGAGGACGAGACCAAGGGCTCGCCGCACAAGTTCGACAAGCCCGGCAAACTGGCCATGGCCAACGCTGGGCCGAACACTAACGGTTCACAATTCTTCATCACTCTGGCGCCCACAGCTTGGCTCACCGGCAAGCACACGATTTTTGGCGAAGTGATCGAGGGCCAGAACGTCGCGGACAAGATCGTCGGCGTCCCACGCAACCGTCAAGACAAGCCGAACAAAGATGTCGTGGTGAAGTCTGTGGTGATTGAGAGGGTCTAGAGTCGTCCGCCTATATTTATGTTAATGATAACATTAGACTTGTTACCATTAATTGACATACTCCATATTTGCATGTAAAATAGTACTAACTTGGAGTACAACGATGCCCGCAGCAATCAGGATTCCCGACCTCGGCCTCGACCTTCGCAGAACGCCTGATCTCACTGATCCGGCGACGCGAGAGCACTTAAGCCCGGCGGCCCTGGAAGCGTTTTTCAAGATCACGGAGCTTTGGGATCTGAACAACGCCGACGCGATGACGCTACTGGGCGGAGTTTCGAGCGGCCGATACTACGAACTGAAGAGAAGTCGAAAAGGCACCCTGACGCAGGACGAGTTGACCCGCATCTCCCTGCTGATTGGAATATTTAAGGCTCTCAACATTTTGTTCAGCCGCAAGCTGGCAAACCAATGGGTGACGCGGGCCAACAGTAATCCGTTTTTTGCCAACCTTCCGCCCTTGGCACGAATGCGCAGCGGCATGATGGGCATGGTAGGCGTTCGTCGCCTGCTGGACAGCCGGCGCGGCGGCAAATAACCGTGCTTCGCGTTTCCCCGATTGACCGGCGGGACACCCATCGCCTGATTCCCGCCCAATTTGCTGACGACGGCGACTCCGTACTCACCCGTCTCACTGAAGACAACCGCATCCTCGACCATATTTTCGAGATCGACAATGCGACCAACGACCGCCTCCTCGCCGAATCCGGACAGTTGCCCGGCATTGACCTTCGTGAATTGGTTTTCGGCATCCCTTCGTACCGGATTATCAACGCAGCCTTCTGTCACCCTGCCCCCGACGCACGATTCAACAATCCCGACCGCGGAGTATGGTACGCCAGCTTCGAACTGGAAACTTCGCAGCGCGAAGTTGCTTACCACCGGCAGTTGTGGCTCCAAGAAGTTGCTTGGCAGGAAGAGGAAGTCGCGGACTATATGGATTACCTGGCCGACTTCCGCTGCGAGTTTCACGACTTGCGTGGAGCAACAAACTACGCGGCCTGTCTCGCACCTGACAGCTATGCTGCCTCTCAACAGCTTGCTAATGAACTACTCGAAGTGGGATCGCAAGGCATCGTTTATCCCAGTGTTCGACACGCGGGCGGAACATGTGTCGCCTGTTTTCGGCCTGTGCTGGTCGGCAACGTCCGCAAAGACGGAGTCTTCACTTTCACCTTCCCGGACTGCAATGCCGAGCCGACCATTCGACGAGCATAGATCTGGCTAACTTTTCTTGGCCCGTACTGTCTCACGTGCTGAAAGGCTTTTGGAACATGGGCGTGAAATCGACTTTCAACGCGCAGGCGTGCGCCGTAGTCCTGACAATTGTAAGTGTTTTGTCGGTAGTCCGCGCAGTAGCTGAGTGCAAACCTACAACTTCCCCCGAAGTAGATGCCGAAATCCGCCATCTTGAACAATTGACACCTCCCCACAACGCTGATCCAGTCGTGCTCTACAACCTTGCCGCTGACTACGCCGCGAAATGTAATATCGCAAAGACCCTTAAGCTTCTCCAGCAAGTCGCGGATGCCAAAGGCGGTCTTGATCCGGGAGAATATCGGGGCTTCGCTTACCTCAGAGACACGCCCGAATTCAAGGCGCTGGTTGCGACGATCCAGCGCAAGAACCCGAGCCGCATTCAGAGCAAGCCGGCGTTCGTGATCAAAGAACCTAGCCTCTTCCCCGAAGGGATGGCCTATGCCCGTTTCAATGGACGCGTCTATGCCGGAAGCGTGCAGAGGAAGATTGTTTGGACTGATAAGACCGGAGAAGTGCATGACCTGGTGAAATCTGGCGAGGATAATCTTGCCTACGTCGGGGGACTGCACGTAGATGAAGCCAGGAAACAATTGTGGGCGGTGAGTTCAAGGTTCGGGGACGCTGAGCTTCCGGGCGCGGTATATGGACTCTTCAAATATGACCTCACCACCGACAAGCGTATCGCGACATTCGCCGCACCAAGCAACTTGGGAGGCTTGAACGATGTGGCGGTCGTGCCTTCAACCGGTCAGGCGTGCTCCACTAACTCCATGGAAGGGTCGGTCTATTGCACCGAGGCAGGGCCCTCTGACCTCAAAATGCTCTTGCCGGTGGGTACGGTTTCTTTCGCCAACGGCATTACGGTCAGTGATGACGAGAAGGTATTGTTTGTTGCCGGAGACTTTGGAATTTACCGCGCTGACTTGAAGACCAAGGCCGTGGCCGAATTGCAGAAGAGTGCGGATGTGATTGACGCGAGCATTGACGGTCTGTATTTCTACAAACAGTCCCTGGTTGGAATTCAAAACGCTATCCGCCCGGGAAGGGTGGTGCGATTTTACCTCGATCCTACGCTGACCCGGATCACACGTTCCGAAATCCTCGAAACTTACAACCCGGCGTTTGAAAACCCGACTACGGGCAGCCTGGATGGCGATTCCCTGCTGTTCATGGCCAACACGCAGCTTCACAAGTGGGCGCCTGGTAAGCCAATACCGCCGACAAGCGAATTGCACAATATCCAGATTCTGCGGATCGCACTGACTGATCAACCGAAATCACATTAATTCGATCAGCAGTTTGCCCAAACTCCAGATCCCTCGCTCCGCTCGGGATGACAAGGTAACGAGGAACATACCCAACCATCGCCTAACCGTTACACGCCTATCACGCCTACCAACTCCTTCACCGCCTCCGCGCTCTTGTCCAACGCGGCTTTTTCTTCGGGGATCAGCTTGATCTGGATGATTTGCTCGATTCCCTTTTCACCCAGCTTCACTGGCACACCGACGTAGAGTCCCTTGATTCCGTACTCGCCTTCCAGATACGCAGCGCAGGGCAGTATTTTCTTCTTGTCCTTCAAGATGGCCTCAACCATCTCCGCCACTGCCGCGGATGGCGCGTAATAGGCGCTGCCGGTCTTGAGATACTTCACAATTTCGGCGCCGCCGTCGCGAGTACGCTGCACCAGACGATCCACGGTGGCTTTGTCCATCAACTCGGTGATCGGGATTCCGGCGACCGTCGAGTAGCGCGGGAGCGGGACCATGGTGTCGCCATGTCCACCCAGGACAAACGCCGTCACGTTCTCGACGCTGACTTTCAGTTCTTCGGCAATGAAAGCCCGAAAGCGGGCGGAATCCAGCACGCCGGCCATACCAATCACGCGCTCACGAGGGAGGCCACTCATCTTGTAGGCGGCCTGGGCCATGGCATCGAGGGGGTTCGAAACGATGATCAAAATGCATTTCGGCGAGTGCTGAACAGCTTTGCTCACCACGTCCTTCATGATTTTGTGGTTAGTATTGAGCAGATCGTCGCGACTCATACCGGGCTTGCGCGGGATGCCGGCAGTGATCACAACGATATCGGAATTCGCGGTGTCGGCGTAATCGTTCGTGCCCATCACGTGCGAATCGCGCTTTTCAATGGGCATGGCTTCGAGCAGGTCAAGACCTTTGCCCTGCGGAACGCCCTCGACGATGTCAATCAAAACTACATCCGCCAGCTCTTTTGCTGCGATCCAATGGGCTGCGGTTGCGCCCACATTTCCCGAACCTACGACCGTCACTTTCTTACGCATGATTTCCCTTTCTAAGTTAGAAGATCAAAACCTATAACCACGGAGGACACAGAGGAACACAGAGTACTCACAGTTCGTGTGATTCCTCTATGATGCTTTAGTCCTTAAACAGCGCTCAGAGCCACAGCGCTCATATTTTCGATGATGTGCCCCGCGAACTCGCTGGTCTTCACTTTGGTTGCGCCTTCCATCAGGCGCTCAAAATCGTACGTGACCAATTTTTGTTCAATGGTCCGCTCCATGCCTTGTTCGATCATGTCCGCAGCCTCGTTCCAGCCCAGGAAGCGGAACATCATCACTCCCGACAAAATCACCGAACCCGGATTGATGACATCTTTATCCGCGTACTTGGGTGCGGTGCCGTGGGTAGCCTCAAAGATGGCGTAGCCATCGCCAATGTTCGCGCCAGGCGCAATGCCGAGGCCGCCAACCTGCGCAGCGCAAGCGTCGGAAATGTAGTCCCCATTCAGGTTCGGCGTAGCCAGAACCGAGTACTCATCTGCCCGCGTAACCACCTGCTGAAAAATGGAATCGGCAATGCGGTCGTTGATCATTAGCTTCTTCTTCCAGGCGCCATTGCCATGGGTGGCATAAATCGCGTTTAGAACATCGCGTACTTCCTTGTAAACCGACTGCCGGAATTCTTCCGTGGCAAACTCCAATCCCGGTTCCGTCAGGTTGGCATTTTCTTCTACCGAAATATTCGGGTTCTTATCTTTGTTGCCGAGAATCCAGCTCTCGCGTTCGGTGACCACTCTGTCGCGAAATTCTTCGGTAGCCAGTTCATAGCCCCACTTGCGGAAGGCCCCTTCGGTAAATTTCTGGATGTTGCCCTTGTGTACCAGGGTGACGCTTTTGCGTCCACTGTCGAGTGCGAACTGGATCGCCATCCGCACGAGGCGTTTTGTGCCGCTCACGGACATGGGCTTAATTCCTACGCCGGAATCCAGCTTCACCTGCTTCTTGCCACCTTTCAGCATCTCTTTATTCAGAAACTCGATTAGCCGCGCTGCTTCGGGTGTTCCCTCCTCCCATTCAATCCCGGCATACACGTCTTCGGTATTCTCACGGTAGATTACGATGTCCATGCGCTCGGGATGCTTCACGGGAGAAGGCGTGCCTTTGTAATACTTCACCGGGCGGACGCAAGCATAAAGATCAAGAATCTGGCGCAACGCAACATTCAGAGATCGAATCCCGCCGCCCACGGGCGTAGTCAATGGCCCCTTGATGGCGACTCGAAACTCGCGCACTGCCGCGATGGTGTCATCCGGCAGCCAGTTGTCGAATTCGGCTTTGGCTTTCTCGCCGGCGAACACTTCGTACCAGGCCACGCGGCGCTTGCCAGCGTAGGCCTTTTGCACTGCGGCATCGAACACGCGGACCGATGCCTTCCAGATGTCACGACCCGTACCGTCGCCTTCAATAAACGGAACAATAGGATTGTCAGGCACCTGATAGTGCCCATTGCTGTAGCCGATCCGTGCGCCGTGCGCGGGCACAGGAACACCGTTGTATGAAGCCGCCATTGCTTGTCCTCCCAGGACGTTACGCGAAACCAACTATTATATAAGGTTCTGCGGGAAGCATACCCACTCGAAGCGATGTAGAGAGCGATTCGCTCTCTCTGCGTACTCTGCGGATGTTCTCGGCGATCTCTGCGGTTAAAGTCTTGAAAAGGAAAACCCAAATCTTAAACTGCAGAGGTCGCTGAGATTACGCGCAAAGTACGCGGAGCCAATCAAGCACTCGGTACGCACTGTTTCACCTTTACAATGCTGAGATGAGTTTGTGCAGCTGGAGATTATTCGCCGTCATCGTCCTGGCAAGTTGTTTATTTGTCTCCATCCGACTTCATGCGCAAGAGCCACAAGGCTCCCAGCAACCCACAATTGCGGATACTCATGCCTCTACATCGGCGCCGGTAGCCCCTTCCACTGCCGCAACTCCTCCCCATCGATTCTGGGATCGGGAGAATGTGCTCCTCTTTTCCGGGATTGCGGTCATGCGGGGGATGGACTACGCGTCCACTCGCAACTTTCAGGCACGGGGAAGGCAGGAAATTTTGATCCCGGATGATGTAGCAAATAATTCAGCCGCATTCGCCAGCCTGGAAGCGGCGGGGACGATGACGTCTGTCGGTCTCTCCTATTTGCTGCATCGCAGCGGTCACCACAAACTGGAACGCCGGCTCTCGATCGGACACATTGGTGTGACTGGGTTTGGGGTTGTCCGCAACTACTCGCTGGAGTCGAGACATAAGGTGCCAGTTGAACATCCTTGACAAGAAACCGACTCAAGAGCATTAGCTAGACCTTTCATTCAGGAGCAGCAAGAACTTCAGATCCTCGCTTCGCTCGGGATGACGGTCGGTATAACGACGCTCCACTAGCTACCAGCGCCGGGTCCCCCAATACTTCCTCACTCCAATTGCGTTGTATCGTCCCCAGGGGCCATTGTTCCCTAGATCAGCGGGGCCCAGATTGCGGTCACGGGATCCTACGCGGTCGAACAGGAAATGTTGGGTCACACGGAATTCAAATCCTTTTCCGAGATAGACTCCCAGACCCCAAGAGTGTTCTACACCAATCGGCTGAAACGACCAGGTATAGAGGGACTGCGGCACATTCTTGCCGAACAGGAATGAGGGCTCTCCGAAAAGCATGAACCGGCGCAATTGGCCGCTGCCAAAAGGGCGAATTTCCAAATATCCGGAGAGCATGTAACGCGCGAATGCGTTGCAAGGTGCGTTAACGCCTCCAAATTGCCTGGCATTGGACGCGCATAGATTGGGGTCAATTTCGTTGTGCGGGGGCGCGAGATCAAACTGTGCATAACCCCAGAAAGTATCGTGGGGGAGAAAAAAACGGTCCGTGGTGTCAGTAATGGACACGTCTTCGGCTTGCAACGCCATCGGCAAAATAAGACATACCAGCATCCAAAATAACAACCGTTTCATGGTGCCTCCGGGAAGATTTCTTTATCAGCGGGAAATCGCCTTAATCAAATTACTTGCAGTATCTTCGCCGACACAGATCAATTGCCGGGCTGCCTGCCTCGGCATATTTGCTGGTTCGATGATCAGGGTGCCACATTGTAACCCAGCGGGTCAGGAGACGGGTTGTGAACTACTCTGCAGCGGCAGTTGGACGACCGCTTCACACCCTTTTCCTACGGCACGGTTAGCCAGAGAGACGCTGCCTCCATGGGCCTCCGCAATCTGGCGGCACAGCGCCAAACCGATCCCTGAGCCACCCGGCTTCGTGGTAAAGAAAGGGACAAACAAGTTGCCGGGATTGGCGATGCCGGGGCCATCATCCTGTACAAACAAGTGCAGTGAGCTGCCATTCATCCCCCAACTCACCCGAACGCCTCCACCAGTCTGTAGAGCAGCGTCCACCGCGTTGCGCACCAGATTGATGAGCAATTGCTGCAATTGGTCAGGATCGGCTTCCAGTGTGACATCTGGCCCGGGCTCGATGGTTACTGGAAGGCGCTGTTCCACACCCACCGCGGCCCTGACCAGCACACCGAGTTCGGTAGGCCGGAGTTGAGGCTTGGGCAGCCTAGTAAGGCGGGAATAATCGCGCATGAAACGGCCGAGCGCATCGGAACGATCAACAATCACGCGCAGGCCTCGGCGCAAATCATCTTCCCAATCGGCGGCGCGGGCCTCCCTTTTCATAATGTCTTCGAGGCTGCCTGCTATGGAGCAAATTGGAGCCAGAGAATTGTTCAGTTCGTGCCCCAACACCCGAACCAGGCGTTGCCAGGCCTGCCGCTCCTCTTCACGCAGGGCTCGGCTCAAGTCGGCGATAACCACCATGTAGTGTGGTTTCCCGCCCTGCCGAAATACTGAGCGGCGCACTCCCCAGCGGCCGGATTGTCCGGGAAAGATCTTTTCGAGCGTGCGCGCCGATTCTCCTTCCAGGCACTCCGCGAGGGCCAACTCCTCCGCGCTTTTTCCCAAGAGGCGTTCGGCATTCTGGGCCATCACTCGCTCGCCAGCACGGTTGACCAGGCGCAACTTGCGGTCTCCGTCAAAAGCAAAAACGGCGACATCAATTTCCGTCATCACGGTGGTCAGCAAGGCGCCCGCTTCTACCGCTCCAAGGCGCTGCTCTTGCAGCATTTCAGAAAGCGCGTTCACTTCTTCGGTGAGTTGCCCCAGCGCACCTCCGGATGCTCCGCGCACACGGAAAGAAAAATCGCCCTCCCCGAGCGCCGCCATCATATTGGAAAGCGTCTGCAATGGCCGGGCCACAGCGGAACGTAAGGCGAATGCGAATCCTAACCACATCACCACCACAATGAAAGTGAGGCTCCACTTCGTGCCAGTGTCGTGATTGCCGCTCCAAAGCAGAAACATGGCTAGCGTCATTGCGCCGCACCCTGAGGCAAGCCCCAGCAGCAAGATTCGATTTTCGTGACTTAAGCGCGATCTGGACTGACGTATCAGGCGCGGCTTTGGCTCAGCCCGTGTGGCATCTCGGGTCGTGGTGGAAACGGTTGCATGGTTAACTGCTTCCAATTCCATATTTCTGCAGCCGCCTGTAGAGTGCGCTCCGGCTCAGGCCCAGCGCATCTGCCGCCTGGCTGATATTGCCACCGAAGCGGTCGATGGCCTTGCGGATCAGCAGTGACTCGACCTCTTCCAGGCTCAGGTCCTCGAGACGCTGAGTGCTGTCGCGTGGGCTCTTCAGCGCCAGATCGCTGATACGCACCACATCACCACCCGACAACAACACGGCGCGTTCTATGGCGTGGTCCAGCTCGCGTACGTTCCCAGGCCAAGGATACTCCAACATCGCTTGCATGGCAGAGGGATCCAGAGTCTTTGCTGGTTTCCGGTACCGCTCAGCGTAGCGGTTTAGGAAATACATGGCAAGCAGTGGAATGTCCTGCCGCCGCTCCCGCAACGGAGGCAAATGAGCTTCGACGGTATTCAGGCGGAAGAGAAGGTCCTGACGAAAGCGTCCCCCAGCGACTTCCTCGTTCAGATCCGCATTGGTGGCAGAAATGATTCGCACATCCACCCGGCGAGTCTGGGAAGAACCGACTCGCTCCATTTCGCCGCTCTCCAAGACTCGCAGCAGTTTGGCTTGCTGCGAAAGCGGGATGTTGGCAATTTCATCCAGGAACAGCGTACCTCCGTGGGCCAGTTCGAAACGGCCAATACGGTCGGTGCGAGCATCGGTGAAAGCACCCTTCACGTGGCCAAACAGCTCGCTTTCGAAAATCCCTTCCGGCAATCCTCCGGTATTGACTGCAACCAGAGGACGGGAGGCGCGATTGGAGAGCGCATGCAGAGTACGCGCGACCACTTCTTTCCCGCAGCCATGCTCTCCCGTGATGAGCACGTTGGCGTCTGACGGTCCGACGCTGCTGATCAGCCGCAACACTGGTTGCATCGAGTCCGCGCTGGCAATGAATTTAGGCAGGCCCTCGGTGCGTAGCAGGCGGTTCTCCGCCTCCAGCCGCTGTGTACGCCGCAAGGCCCCGCCCAGTTCGATCTGGGTCCGAAGCACCGCGAGCAACCGGGCATTTTCCCAAGGCTTCTGGATGAAGTCTCTCGCCCCGCGGCGCATGGCTTCGACGGCTACATCCACACTGCCCCAGGCAGTCATGACGATCACCGGCAGTGTGCTGTCACTGGCCTGAATGCGGGAAAGCAGGTCTAGACCTTCCTGGCCCGACGTCGTATCGCGAGTGTAGTTGAGGTCAATCAGCACGGCATCGAATTCGCGTGATTCGAGCGCGTCAAGAACTCCCGAAGGAGAAGTAACAGCTTCAATCACGAAACCTTCGGGCTTCAGCAGCAGCCGCAAGGCTTCGAGAACATCGCGCTGGTCATCGGCAATCAGCAGACGCGCACCGGTCTTGGAGCTCACAGGCATAGTCTTAGAGGATAACGCGATGGTCGTGTTCATGTCGTCTCGTCTCGGCGCGGAGTCAAATTCAGTTGCCAACCACATTCCGGGTTCAATTGTTCTCCGGACTAGGCTGTTCCGGCGCAGACTCCACTCGCGGTGCCACGCCTACGAAGTGTGGCAATTGTTTTACCTCGCCCTGGACCGCATCTTCCACCACGATCCCGGTTTGAGCCAGTGTGACGCCCGTGGCGCGATCTAGTTCTACCCGCGATTTCTCATAGGTTGACCGGGCTGCGACAAAATTCGACTCCGCCTGGGCAAGGTCGCGATCCGCCTGCAATACCAGAGTGCTGGTGGAAGCTCCCAAAGCTTTCTTCTTCTGCTCGATGTCGAAAGTCTGTTGTGCGAGGTCGCGGGCTTTGCGGGCGGACTCTACCAAAGCACGGTTCTGTAGCAACGCGAACTGCGCGTTCCGTACTTCAATACCGATCTGGTTCTGCAGCTGCTGCAAGTGCAACTGGGCCTGGCGATACTCCAACTGCGAGCGTATCTGATCAGCCTGTGCCGCACGATTTCGCAACGGCAGGCTGATGTTCAGCCCCACGGCATAGTCCGGGGCATTGTTCTTGAACAGGTCGGAAAAAGCGTTGGCATAGCCGGAGCGAGGCACTGGAGCACCCGTATTTTTCGGGTTCGTTTCTCCGGCTAAACTGGATGCACCGTACCAGGCAACCAAGTCAACCTGCGGCTTAAGAGCGTTAGCTGCGCCCTTCCGGGTAATATCCCGGTTGTTCAAGTCCATACGCGCCTCGGCCAATTCCGGGCGATGGGCGTTGGCGTCGGCAATCAGATCCGGCAAAGGTGTAACCGGCTCTTGATCCGGAATGCTCATGGTATCCGTGGGAATGACCGTTGCCGAGGCCAGTACTGGATCGCTCAGGTCCCGAGTGATCGCGTTTTTCACCAACAGCTCCTGCAACTGCAATCCATTTTGTGAGAGCAGTAAATCTTGCTCTCGGGTCGATTCATCGCTCTCCGCCTTCATAACATCCATGGGCGCGATGCTCCCCAGCTTGAGTTGCTCCTGATTGTCGGACAAAGTTTTCTTGGCGACCTCCAAAGAGCGTTCCTTCACTTTTACATCTTCGTACGCGTTAACCAGGTCCCAGTAAATATTCTGGATTATGCGAGAAGTTTACATCGAATTAAATAACTGCAATCACAGGAAGATGAAGATAATGTATAAAACGAAGGTTGGGTCCAAACCCAAAACCAGCTAGCAGGTGCTGTCGTAAGGTGAAACGGAATCCGCTGTCCACTTCCGGCGAAAGAATGCTGAACAAGCTGTTTGTCGTAATGCGGTCATTATTAAACGAGACGCTCATCAGGGTTCCTGTACCGAAGCCCTGTGAATAACCAAAGTTTGCCAGCCCAACATGCTGCTGCAAGGTCGGTACACCCGTCAGAACCGTGCTCGATTCCGGGAACGTGGCGTGTTCAATGTTCATACCTCCGTTCAACACTGGATCGAAGGAATCGATGTTGGTGCCCACACCCAGGGTGGACTGCACCAGCCCTGAAGCACCCGTGCCCGCGCCTCCGGCGCCACCTGATGTTCCGCCAGCCCCCGCGCCCGGCGCACCACTGCCAAAACCACCAACGCCACCGCCGGGAGTTCCCTGCACCAGGCCGGTCGCGACACCGCGCACGCTCTGTCCGGACTTAGCGCGCATCATATCGGTGTCAGCAATCGAAAGGTTAAAGCGAGCAATCGCCAAGTCGAGGTTGTTCTCGAGGGCCAGCG
>Ga0207098_10307_pt1 | contig 15742 bp, 11 predicted proteins | sample Alteio_BWMinHeat_84_FD_153548 | JGI IMG/M metagenome (GOLD analysis project Ga0207098, IMG submission 153548) | Enriched cells from forest soil in Barre Woods Harvard Forest LTER site, Petersham, Massachusetts, United States -... | ecosystem: Environmental > Terrestrial > Soil > Temperate forest >...
TTGAGCATCATCGATCTCGAAGGCGGGCGCCAGCCGATGTGCAATGAAGATCAAACGGTTTCCGTCGTCTTCAACGGCGAGATTTATAACTTCGCCGACCTTAGGCGCGATCTTGAAAAACAAGGCCACGTTTTCGTCACGCGTTGCGATACGGAAGTCATTGTCCATTCATACGAACAATACGGCGAGGCCTGCGTCGACAGGATGCGCGGCATGTTCGTTTTTGCAATCTGGGATGAACGTACCCACAAGCTAATGATCGCGCGCGATCGGTTAGGAAAAAAGCCACTGTATTACGCGATCGCCGGTGAGCAGCTAATATTCGGCTCCGAGTTGAAAGCGATCTTGCAAATTCCGGAAGTCGAGCGCCGCCTAAGCTGGACGTCAATCCACCACTACTTGTCCACTCTGTACACGCCTCTCAAAGAAAGTATCGTTGCGGGTATTCACAAACTTCCGCCAGGTCAAATCCTGACTGCGACCCCTTCTGGAGTCCAGTTGAAGACATACTGGGACTTGCACTTCGAACCGGATTATTCAAAACCGGAAGAGTATTTCTGCGAGGAACTCCGGGCGCATCTCGAGGAGGCCGTTAAGCTGCGCATGATGAGCGATGTTCCACTGGGAGCTTTTCTCAGCGGCGGCATCGATTCCAGTTCGGTGGTCGCAATGATGGCGCGGCTGAGTTCGCGTCCGGTTAAGACCTTCTCCATCGGATTTGTGGAACCGGACTATAACGAACTCATCTACGCGCGCGCAGTGTCAAAACGATTTGGGACAGACCATCAAGACCTGACGATTGAGCCGGACATCCTCGGTGTTATCGATGATTTTGCCTGGTATCTGGACGAACCGTTTGGCGATTCTTCAGCCATCCCCACGTATATGGTTTCTAAACTCGCCGCCCGCAGTGTCAGGGTCGCATTGTCCGGAGACGGTGGTGACGAGCTTTTCGCCGGTTATCAGCGCTATGTCGTCGAGGGCCGGGAACGCCGCCTCGATCATATTCCGCGATTCGCCCGCAAGATGGCAGCTTCGGTAGGACGGATTATGCCGCCCCTGATGAAGGGGCGGAACTTTCTGCGCCATTTGGCTTATGACGGAATCGATCGCTATTTCGATGCCGCTGCCCCCTTCAATTGTGATGACTTTGCACAAATGCTGACTCCGGCGGCATACAGGGAAATGCAATCGTATGATTTGACTGAATCGCGGCGGGAGCTGGCGCGAAGGCAGAATGGCCACTGGCTGTCTAACCTCCAGTACCTGGACACGAAACTTTATCTTCCGAACGACATCCTCACCAAAGTGGATCGCATGAGCATGGCCCATTCACTCGAAGTACGGACTCCATTGCTTGACCATAAAATGGTCGAATTCGCGGCAACTATCCCACCGGATTTAAAGCTAAGGGGTACCACCAAGTACATTCTTAAAAAGGCGTTGGAGGGAGTTCTTCCGAATGAAATCTTGTACCGGCCAAAGCGTGGTTTTGCAGTTCCTTTGAACCGCTGGTTCCGCGGCCAATTGAAGGGTTACGTCCGGGATCTTTTGCTGGATTCCACAAGTAGGGAGCGCGGCATCGTCAATCCGGGCTACATCGAGCGCCTTTTGCAAATACACGAGCGGGGGCGCGACGTCGATCTCCAACTATGGACACTGATTTCCTTCGAGATGTGGTGCCGCCGTTTTCTCGATCGGAGAGATAGCTCCGAAGGCCAGAGATCTGCGCCTCCCCACTCTGCATCGGGATAACCGAAGGGGCGATGGCCGGCGGCCTACTACCCCAGAACAGACCCCGGCGAAATTCTACAGACCGATGCTGAAGAGGATTCCTAACAGACTCCTGAGAAATTAAGGAAAGAGATGGATCACGGCTGGGCCTAGCGTCTTCGCCACGCAGAAAGGCAGGCGCTTCCACAAATTGATGCCCCAGTGAAAATGCCGGTTCGCTGGAGTGAAGTTCGGGACGGTCGCGCGCCGGTGGAGATAAAAACCGTAATTTAATGGACGCTCGCGCATATTCCAGCGGGTTTTGAAATCATGCGCGCCGGTACCTAGCTTACTGCGCCCGAAGTCGAAATGCCTCAAGTTTTGTTCTGCGGCGGCTCGCATAATTTCCCAGTACATGAAATTATTGGCGGCGACTGAACGGCCTTCCATCGTCGAGCCGCCGTAGTATGGAAGTAACCAGTCACGAAAGCGGAACGAAAGAACCGCAGCGACCGTCCGGTTACTCAACCAGATCGTGGTTATTTCAGCTGCATTTGCAAATTCTTCCTTAATAATGTGAAAAAAACTCTCTGCAAAGACCGGAGATCCGAGATGGTGCACACTCTGGGCGTAGACATCGTAGAAACGATCGACATGCCGATTGTCGAAAACTGCGCGCAAGCCGTGTTTTCGGCCCTTACGAATCATATTTCGCGTATTTCTGGGTAGAGTGTCAAAAAGTGCGGCGGTCTCGACGGTCAGATCCTTCTCAAACGTGACATAGAGCGAGCTGCTTTGCAAACCGGGGTAACCCGCCGATTTTCGGTCGCGCAATTCCAAATAATCCGCTCCTTCCAGCCGGGTAAGACGGCATGCTTCGAGGTAAAGCGCCGATTCCGCAGTTTCGTCGTCGGCGCAAATTCCGCCGTAGACAGCGAAAGGCGTGGAAATCATCCTGCGCCCGAACAAGCGGCTTTCCACAAGGAACAGTGGGAGGACGCCCCGAATGAGTGTTCCCTGGCGGGCCATAAGGTATCGTGCCTTATAGCGAAATGCTCTTTCGATGACGCGTTTCCATGCAAGATCGTGGAAGACGGTCGCCGCAGGGTGATTCGTGACGTATTCGCGCCACAAGCGGCTATCATCGTCGTGGTATGTAGAAACCTCCAAACCGGATGTTGTTGTACTGCTGCAATAATCAGTTGCGGGCACGTGCCCACCTTTCGGCAGGACTGGGCATCAACATGTCGCGAAAAGCGTGAAATGTGAAATGGTCGAATAGAAAGCGCAGCCGGTCCTGCATGCCCCCGAGGTTTGTATAGTGTCGAGCCCGCGATGTCAGCCCGGCCTTAACTCTGGGTTGTTCCGTATCTAGCTCCCACGGATGGAAATAAACCACGGCTGGGGCGTTCACCCGTTCCATGCGGGCAAGAACCAGCCGCGTATAAGACATCGGTAAGACTCGCAAATAAGCCCCCCCTGCTCCGCGCGCGCGCAAACCGGCAAAGCCTAAAGTCGCCGCCGGAAACTCTCGAATGGAAAGGCCATTACGACATCGGTGGGTATACGGGATCCTTGTGGCACTCCGGCCAACAGGCGAAATGCTCGAATCATAAATGAACCCCTCTTCCGCCAATATGTCCAGCGCCCAGAAACATTGTTTGTTGATCGACCAGTCTGGCGCTCTGTAACCCAGCACGGGACTGCCCGCAGCCGATTCAATCGCCTGCCGGGCCAGGCGAGTGTCCTGCCGGAATTCTTCCGGCTGAAACTGGTGGATGCGGCGGTGGCGATAACTGTGACACCCTATTTCATGACCATTTTGGCTGATTTCACGAATCAGCGATGGGAACCTTTCAGCGATCCAACCCAAGACGAAGAATGTTGCCTTGATCTGATATTCATCCAGTAAGCCCAGCACCCGGAGAGTATTCGGCACTATCCTTGACGGCCAATGTTCCCAAGAGTCAGCGCGAATCACCTCGTGAAAGGCGCTAACTTGGAAGTAGTCTTCAACATCCACGCTGAGGATGTGCGTGCCGGGAGCTTGTTTTCGCATGGAAGCTAATGAGCGCCTCTGCCGGAGAGCATGGTCTTGACGGTTTCGTACAAAATGACCAAGTCTAGTCGAAGAGACATGTTTTTAACGTAATAAAGGTCGTAGCGCAACTTTTCTTTGGCGTCGTCGTTCGAGTTTCCGTATTTGTATTGAGTCTGGGCCCAGCCTGTGATGCCGGGTGGGATGATATGACGAATCGAATAATAGGGAATCGTTTCAGTTAGACGATGAACAAATTCAGGGCGTTCTGGCCGTGGACCGATCAATTGCATATCGCCGCGAAGCACATTCCAGAACTGCGGAATTTCATCCAGCCGTGTTTTCCGCAGCAGTCTGCCCACAGAGGTTACTCGGGGGTCGGCGACAGCAGCCCAGACTGGTCCGGACTCCGCTTCGGTATCCTCGGCCATGGTGCGGAATTTAAGACAGGTGAACAGCTTGCCATTCTTGCCGCAGCGGGTCTGACGGTACAGAATCGGACCGGGTGAGCTTAATTTGACGGCGAGCGCGATGATCGGAAAAAGAGGCAGCGATACGAGGATCAGCAGCAGCGAAATGACAGAAGACATCACCCGGCGCAAAACATAGAAACGTTCTGGTCCGAAGTTCGCGTCGAAGATCCATGAACTCGGCAGCAGATCATCGACTTCCACCTTGCCGGAAATCCGCTCCAATACAGCGGCGCCGTCATCGATTCTGATTCCGTGCAAGCGCATCTTGAGCAATTCATTCACGGGCATGCGTGCCCTCCGATCGATCAAGGCGACAATCACATGGTCGAAAGGACGCGTCGCCGCGGCAAACTCGCCGTAAGCAGCGAAGACTTCGTCCGGGTTGTCGGCACAACCGACGACTGACATGCCAAGTTCAGGACGACGCGCTAACTGCCGTATCAACCTTGCCGCCAATTCGCTTTGCCCCAGTATGAAGACGCGTTCACGGAAGAAGCCTCGTTTGATGAACCAGTTTCGCGTCGTCGACGTGACCACTGCGCCGGCGGTGAGTGAAAAGGCAGCTGTCCTAAAATGACCGTAGAACAGCTGCGGAAACAAAAAACCGCCGCACAAAATTGCGAATAAAAGCCCGCCTAGCGCTAGATTTCCGGACACGAGTGGAACGGTCTTTCCAAATCCCAGGCCGGACGTTAGGAATTGTCGAAGAAGGTGACGAACGAGCAGGTAAAAGTGTCCCCGCATCGTAATCCCTTATTTCGCCCGCCCGTAGTAGTACGAGCTATAGCTTAAGCTCATGGGCACACGATTGATAACTGCGCCCAGTACCTTCTGCCCAAAGAGCCGCGCAATCTTCTGAGCCTCACGACAAGGTGTTGCGCCGTGCGCGACTACAATAAGGACGCCATCGCAGGTTTCCGACATCACCCGTGCATCGGAAATTGGTAACGCCGCCGACGAGTCAATGACAATCCAATCGAAATCGTCCGACGCACGCCGGATGAATTCCGGAAAGCGGGTACTGGTAATCAATTCCCCGGAATTCACCGCCTGCTTTCCAGCCGGCAAAAAGAAAAGGTTATGAATCTGGGCTGTTTGAATTGCCGTGCTCTCATCGGCTTGATTCTGAAGATACTCCGCCAACCCCGGTTCGTTCCGTGTTCCCATCGTTAAATACAGGCGTGGAAAGCGTAAGTCACCGTCGACAAGCAACACTCTGGTGTTGTCCTGGCGCGCCAAGATGGCAGCAAGGTTCGCGCTCACGAAACTTTTGCCGTCATTGGCCAGCGCGCTGGCAACAAGCACAGTCTTAAGGGGTCGTTTCGATCGAAGGTGATAGAGTTGGGAACGCAAGGCGCGGAACGCTTCGACGGCCGGAATTTGCGTCGGCGAGTACGTCAGAAGCTTTCGCGGGTCCGGATTCCAGTGAACCCTTACGAAACGCCCGGCACAATTGGAGACATCCTCGGCTTGCCACTCGATCGCCGGCGCGCCGGCCGCCGCTCGGGACTCCGTAGGGCTGCCGAGAGATCCGCTTGTGGCGTTGAATTCTTCCCGGTTCGCCGGCCTTTCGCGCTGTGCCCGTTTCAGGGCATCATGCAATCGGCTCATTGCTGTCTCTTGAGTTTGGCGGCCGCTGCGTCGACCAGCCCGGCTTCGTCCACGAGTGGAAGATCCTCTTCTAATCCAAATTCAATGGCAATGTTTTCAATGGTGACGGCCTCGACGGATTTCCGCTGGTCGGCGTATGCGCTTATCAAAGCATGCTCACAGAGCAGATTGACTAACCTCGGTATGCCACGAGAGAAGCGAAAGATGGACGAAATCGAGGATGGAGTGAAGATAGGGTCCGTTGCTCCCGCGATTCGCAGGCGCCGGTTAATGTATTCAGCTGTTTCATCCGGCGTCAGGGGCCTGGTCTGCGCCCGTAACGTAATCCGTTGCCGGAGTTGACGTAATCCAGGTTTTTTCAGAGTGGCTTCCAGTTCGGGCTGGCCGCACAGTACGATCTGGAGCAGCTTGTCCGTGGCCGTTTCGAGATTTGTCAGCAGCCGGATCTCTTCCAAAACGTCCGGTTGAAGATGCTGGGCTTCGTCAACGATCAATGCCGCGGTTTCCCCGCTGGAATAACGATCGAGCAACCATTGATTCAGGCGGGAAAGCACTTGGCTTTTTGAGGAAGATACTGGCGGGATCCCAAAGTCGGTCAGCATGAAATCAAGAAACTGATCGGGATCGAGACGGGGATTGAAAACAAAGGCTGTGGCCACTTTCTCCGAACGCAATTTTTCCAGCAGCGTGTACAGCAGTGTGGTCTTACCCGTTCCTACTTCGCCGGTCAGAAGGATAAAACCTTTTCGTTTGGTGATACCGTAGTTGAGGCAAGCTAAGGCTTCCTCCGTATGATTTGTGTTGAACAGAAATCGCGGATCGGGATTCACGTTGAAAGGATCCAATTCGAGGCCAAAGAAACGGTTATACATTTACGACCCTTCTGGCTGTAGCCCGAGAGCAGTCTGTTTTTCCGGCAACGGCGCCTCGGCAACTTCTGGAATCATCGCCAACGTGGGAAGTTTCAGGTGTAATTCCACATCGAGATCGGTCCGAATTGTTTCATCTTGCACTTCCAGTAAGGTAATGAGAGCGAGGCCAATCACCAGACCTAATGCCATTCCCACAGCGGCGAATTGCAACCGGTTGGGAAAACTGGGACTCCGTGGGAGATTCGCCGCTTTGATCAGCTCGAATCGCTCGCCCTCGCCGCTTCTTTCCAAATTTGCGGCGATGAGCGACTGCGATTGCTTTGAGAGCAGATCATTGTAGAGTTCGAGTGCAGTCTGGTAATCGCGGTTGAGTTGCTTGAATTTCTGGGCGACCCCCGGACTCATTTGAACCCGCGACTCATAAAGACTTTGAGATTGTTTGAGTTGGTCTATATCAAGTCTCTTTGCTCGTGTTGCCTGTTCCAAAATAATCGCCTGAGTTCGCAGGGACGCGACTTGTATGCTGTCGCCGCGCGGTTCGTTTTGATCGGATAGCGCAGTCAATTGCATCAACCGTTCTTGGATGCGAGTTTTGTCCTCTTCCATTTGAGCAATGCTTTTTAACGCGCCGTTGAGTTCTGCGGTGACGCTGCTGAGCTTTTCTAGATTCGCGTAATTCTGATCGGGCAGCTTTCCCAGATTCTCACTCTGGAACTCAGCCAATTTTGCATCCCGGTCATCGAGCTGTTGTTTAGCCTGCTCCAATTGGTTTCTTAAGAAAATGTTGGTGCTCTCCGCACTCTGAACCCGCATCTGTTGATTGTCGCGAATCATCGAGGCAGTAACATCCTGGCAAACTTGTTGAGCGAGTTCCGCCGATGCGGCCGTAACTTTCACGCCGAAACCTGTAATAAATCTATAGCCGTCGCCGCGGTCCTCACTCGCCACGGAGATCTCGATGAGTTTGCGAAAGCTCCTGTACAAATCATTGCCTGAAGCCTGAACCTGCTGTTTTTCATTAATGGGTAGCTTCTCGATGACGCGTGCAAGACCTTCTGGACTCAGCGTTCGCTCCCGAAGAGTGATGAGCCTCTGACCCAAGTCTTCAGTCACGGCAGATCGTGCAAAGGGATCGGACACACGGGGTTCTTGGACCAGCACGAATGACTCCGAAGTAAAACGCTGGGGAAGAACTCGTGCGACGCCGAGCGCGAGCAACGGCATGATAAAGACGGGGAGCACAATCCACCAGATGCGGCGTTTCGCAACTGCGAGATAATCAGAAAACCCCATCGTGCGAGGATCTATCACCTCAGCATAATCCTCAAGTTGAACGGAACGTGAACGGCCACTTTAGAGCACCGATGTCTATCGTCGAGTTTCTGCGCTGTTGGTCGGCAAAGTTATACTCAACGGTCACTCTTCTGTCAAAGAATTTTCCGCTGCCCGCTTGGTTCTCTTTCGTGTATCGTGCGGTGCTATCGCCTTCGGCGCCGCTCCGCCGACGAATGGGTTTTCTGAGCTTATGAGAATTCTGTTCCTTGCCCACCGTTTGCCCTATCCGCCCGATAAGGGCGATCGCATACGGTGCTTCTGGGACTTGAAAACGCTTGCCATGCGGCATGAAATCGACCTGTTCTGCTTTTGCGACTCGGCGGCGGAAAAGGCACACATCGAAGGTCTGCGCCGTTATTGCCGTCGCACATACGTGGAAAAGCTGCGGTGGTTCACAAGCAGGAGGCGCGCCGTAATTGCTATTGCAAAGGGCGGACCTTTTACGGTTGGTTACTATTATTCGGACTCCATGGCAAAAGCCATTGCGCACGCTCTCAGCAGCACCGAGTACGACGCCATATTCGTATACAGCTCGAGCATGGCTCAATATGTTGCCGAGCAAGTGTCGGTACCGGTGGTTATGGACATGGTCGATGCCGATTCCGACAAATGGGAACAATTTGCAGACTACTCCACGCTGCCGGCGTCCTGGCTCTGGCACAAAGAAAGCGAACGCCTCTCGGCCTACGAACGCGGGCTAGTCAGACGTTTCGCTGCCACGCTGGCGTGTACCCCGGTGGAAGAAACAAAGCTCAGAAAAATAACTCCGAACGCGGGAATCCAAGTCCTGATGCATCCGGTCGATACCGCGTTCTTTGATCCCGCGTCTGTAGCAGTAAGTCCCGAGATTCGAGCATGGCAGCCATATTTGATCTTTACCGGATCCATGGATTATTTGCCGAACGTCGACGCGGTGAGGTACTTCTACGGTAATGTGCTTCCGGTCATCCGTGAAACAATACCGGAAATCCACTTCGTCATCGCAGGCCGCAACCCAGTACGATCTGTGCGCCGGCTTTCGGATGATCCCTCAGTTTGGGTAACCGGATCGGTGTCTGACGTCCGGCCATTGCTACGGGGAGCTGCGGCCGCGGTCGCGCCTCTACGAATTGTGTGTGGGGTTCAGAATAAGATCCTGGAAGCGCTGGCGATGGGACTTGCGGTCGCGACCCATCATAAAGTCGCCCAGACTCTGCCCGCGGAACTCGCCGCGTTGCTGATCGTGGAAGATGAGCCTGCCGTGCTGGGACGCAGAATTGTCGAGGCGTTAAGCACGAATGGCGAGCCGTATCGGCGGTCGGTACGCCAGAAGCTGACCGCCTACTTTCACGACACTTTTGCGGAAGGAGCACTGGAGACGGTCTTAACGCGGGCTGCGACGGCGCAAAAAGACTTCATCCACAGCCCTGCCGCCCAAGGCGTCCTCGTGAATCGGAAGACGGTTATATGATACGCGGAATCATTCATCTGGTTCTGGTCATCGCCGCACTACCGGCTTGTTACTTTCAACCCTTCGCCGGACTTCTGATTTATCTTTGGTTTGCCCATGCCCACGTCGACTCCTTCGTCTTCGATGAATTCCGCTATATCAGCGGCTCGGGCTTCTTACTGGCGATGGCCACGATCGCGGGTTACATTTTCTTCGAAATGCGGTACTCCCATCCTCGTCTTCGAGGTATGAAACTATTGCTTGCTTTCTGGGCGTGGTTGCTAATCTCCAGCTTGTTCGCCTCCGATCGGGAACTGGCCTTATCGAAACTGTGGCAATACTCCTCAATATTCGTTATGGCGTTCCTGGTGGCGGCTCTGGCAAATTCGGAAGGCCGCATACGCAAAGTATTTTTCGCCTTGAGCGTATCCCTGGCCATGATCGGCACGAAGAGTGCCTTACTTTACCTGTTTGTAGCCGGCCATCAGGTTCAGGCGCCGGGGGGAATGGTCTCCGAAGAAAATGAGTATGCCCTGGCGCTGGATCTAACGATTCCGATTCTCTACTGGCTTGCGCGAACCGAACACCGCCTCTGGCTTCGCTGTCTTCTCTATCTTATGTCTGTCGGATGCGGAATCACCGCAATCGCGACTGGTTCGCGGTCGGGTTTCCTCGGGTTGTGTGTGACTCTGATCCTTATCGCCGTTTATGCCGACCGGAAGATTGTGGGAATCAGCGGGCTAGTGTTAGCGGCTGCGCTTATTCTGACCCTCGCGAGTGGAAGGATACTGGAACGATATAAGACAATTCTTCAAACCGAAGAATTCGATCAGTCCGTTAAGGGCCGACTGGAGGCGTGGGAAACGGCCGTAAGCGTTATGAAATCGCATCCTTTTTTTGGAGTAGGTTTGCGAAACTTTGAAAGCGAATTCGCGCAGTATTCGAATTATCATCCACTCGCCGCGCATAATGCCTTGCTTTCACTCGCTGCGGAAACAGGACTGCCTGGGGTAGCGCTTTTCGCTTTGGTGATCTGGGGTGCCAGTTTCAGGATGTTCTGGTTAAGATGGCTGCTGCCCGACACTGCGGAGAATGCTGCGTTGCGAACCTACTGTCTGATTCTGCATTGCGATTTCCTTATATTCGTAGTTCCCAATCTATTCAATACACGTCAGGATTATGACCTTTGCTATCACCTTGTGGGTCTGGCGGCCGGAGTGGGCTATGTATGCGAGAAACGGTTGTTCGCAGCTCCTCTCACCTCGTTTATCGGCAATGCCGATAACATGGATGTTGCGGCGGTGCGATGAAACGCATCCGCATCATGCATGTGATCTATGGATTCGGTACAGGGGGAACGGAAAAGGTTCTTCTCCAGGTCGTCACAGGTCTGGACCCGTCCCGCTTCGAGCACGTCATTTGTTCGGTCGTTTCACAAACACCGTTGGTCGACAGTTCGCAGATTACGATCATTTCTCTTGCAAAACCGCCTCATCGCCGCGCGATTCTAGTTCCCGCAATCGCCAGGGCAATCCAGAGCATCAGACCGGACATCATTCATTCGAGGAATTGGGCCGCAATCGAAGCCATAGTTGCAGGACGTCTGATGCGCGTGCCTTTTATCGTCCATAGCGAGCACGGCCGCGATCTCGATACTATCGACCATCAGCCGGGCCGCCGGAAGCTGGTCCGCCGTCTCTGTTATCGCTGTGCCGATCGAATATTTGCCGTGTCGCAGGAACTAAAGAACTACTACATCGCTGAAACGGGCAGCGTGATGGAACGCTGTCAAATCATTCCCAATGGGGTCAACGCCCTGCGTTTTCGCCCTGACCCGGCTGCGCGAGAACGTGTTCGTCGCGGTCTTGGAATGAGCGAGGATCGTTTTGTCGTCGGAACGGTAGCGCGATTCGATCCGGTCAAGGATCATCGTACGCTGTTTCGGGCGTGCGAATTGGCGCTGCAGAAAGGCACTAATCTGCATCTCGTACTCGTGGGGGACGGTCCTGAACGGGAGCGCCTGGAGATCGAAGTCAGGCGAAGCGCAGGACTTCGGGGACGTGTTATCTTTGCCGGTATCACGAATGACGTGCCCGCCTGGCTTAACAGCTTTGATGCCTTCGTACTTTCGTCTTTCAGCGAAGGTATGTCCAATACCCTGCTGGAAGCCATGGCTACGGCCGTTCCGCCGGTCGCAAGTCGTGTCGGAAGTAATTGCGAAATCGTCCAGCACAACCTCTCCGGACTTCTCTTCGAGCCGGGAAACGCGCTCGAGTTAGCATCCTGCCTCAGCCAGTTAGCCTCCGACGCCGAACAGCGCAGCGCTATAGGCGCGGCTGCCCGGGCGCGCGTACAACAAAACTACAGGCTTGATCGAATGTTAGAGCTTTATGCCAAGCTTTATGACGAGACAGCCGGACGGATCCCAAGTCCAAAGGCCGCACTCGGCGGCGCCGCCTCGGACTAAGTAATATGCGAGGTCCATTTTGAAGGTATGCCTGATCGCTCCCAGCCCTCCGCCGTACGGTGGAATGAGCGTTCAGGCGGAAAGACTCCGCGATAGGCTGGAAGGAGCGGGTGTTCGGGTACTTTGGATTCCCACAAATCCTGTCTTCCGTTCCCGTCTTTCTTTTTTGCAAAGCATCCCTGGGATTCGCACGGTTGTGAACGAGGGCGCGTATTGCTTCGCTCTTTACCGTGGTGTTCGCAAAACAGAAATCATTCATCATTTAGCGGCCAGCGGCTGGAGTTTCTTTCTCCTCAGCGTTCCCGTACTTGCCGTCGGCCGGTTGCGCAATATCAGAATTCTCCTGAATTACCGCGGAGGAAATGCGAAACAATTTTTGCAGGCCTGGTCCTGGTTCGCCGTGCCGTTGATGCGACTGGCGGATCGAATTGCTGTACCGTCGCCATTCCTTCAACGGGTGTTTTTGGAGTATGGATTGGGAACAGTCCTTTTGCCGAACATCGGCGAGACCGAAATTTTTCGCTATCGCGAACGTGCGACGTTTCAGCCGCGAATTATCGTGACCAGGCGGCTGGAACGGATGTATGGCCTAGACTGTATTCTGCGGGCCTTTGCCCTCGTCTTAGAACGTTTTCCGCTCGCGAGTCTAAGCATTGTCGGGGCGGGCAGCGAAGAAGGATCACTCCGAAGGCTGTCCGCCGGTTTGAAGCTCACGAATGTGCGTTTTTATGGAGAGGTGAAGCCATCTCAATTGCCTGCGATTTACGACGAACACGATATCTTTGTGAACGCCTCCAGGATAGACAATTTCCCCGGCGCTCTGTTCGAAGCGGCCAGCTGTGGATTACCCATCGTCACGACCCGCGCCGGAGGAATTGTAGACATGCTGCAGCCCGGCATTAATGCGTTAATGGTCGAAGTCGACGACTTCGAGCGGTTGGGTAAGGGGGTATTGCAGCTCATCGACAATCCGGATCAGGCGCGTCAAATGGCGCGAAAGGCTCGTGCATGGGCCGAAGAGTTTGCCTGGCCAAATGTCGTGTCGAAACTTATCGAGTGTTACGACTCTTGCCTTTCCTCAAGAGACAATGGAGATGGCCATGTGCGGGATTGCGGGAATTTGGAACTATAAATCGGGGCGACCGGCAAATCCTGACACCGTTCGCAGAATCACCCGAACTGTTGCCCATCGAGGCCCTGACGGAGAGGGATTTTATTGGGGGCCGGGACCGGCTCTAGGCCACCGCCGGCTGTCGATTATTGATGTTGAAAGAGGCCGTCAGCCGATGTGTAACGAAGATGAAACCGTATGGCTCGTTTACAACGGTGAAATCTATAACTACCTCGACCTCCGCCATGAACTTACAGCCCACGGCCATCTCTTCAGGACAAACTCCGACAGCGAAACGATCGTACATCTCTACGAAGAATACGGCGAGAGTTGCTTTGAAAAGTTACGGGGAATGTTTGCCCTGGCTCTTTGGGACTCGAAGCGGCAGCGCTTGCTTTTGGCGCGCGATCGTTTGGGCATAAAGCCGCTATTTTACAGTTTGAGCGGCGACGGAATCGTATTCGGTTCCGAATTGAAATGCATCCGTGAATCGGGCCAAATTGCAGGAGTTCCAGATACGACAGCGATTGCGGATCTGTTTACGTTCTTTTATATTCCGGGACCCAAGACAATTTACCGCGATGTCTTTTCCCTAGATCCTGGACACTACCTCGTCGTTAACCGGCATGGGGTAATCAAGAGGCGGTATTGGGATTTGACTGACGACCGTCTGGAGCTTACCGGTGAAAAGGAGTACGAAGAGCGGCTATACGAAATTCTCGAGCAGTCGGTACGCAGCCATCTTCTGAGTGATGTTCCCGTCGGCGCCTTTTTGAGCGGCGGCTTGGATTCGAGCGCCATTGTGGCCTTGATGAGCCGATTTCAGAGCAGAGTTGTGACCTGTTCTATCGGATTCGATGAATGCGCTTATGATGAATCGACTGCCGCGCGGGATGTGGCTCGCCAGTTCGAAACTGAGCACTACGAACAAACCCTTACCGCGGAAGCTACTCGAATTCTGACGGACCTGGCTGCTAGCTATGACCAGCCATTTCCCGATCACTCGTCTATACCAACTTATTTCGTTTCAAGGCTGGCGGCGAGACAAGTCAAGGTGGTCCTTTCCGGTGACGGCGGCGACGAGATATTTGCCGGATACAGCCGATACCTCAGGCACCGTGTCTTACAGCAGATGCGGCGAGTAATCCCGTCTCCACTGCTGAATCGTTTCAGGGGTTACACAGGAAAAAGGCTCAACAGTCTTCCGTACCGGCTGGCGCGCGTTCTGCATCAACTTGGCGCCGGGGCTAGGGAGGGGTACTTGCACGCATTGACCATCACAGATCCGCCAATCCGCGAGGAACTATTTTCGGATGTGCTGCAACATGAACTCGCTGGCTACGATCCTTTAGACCATTTCAGAGAGATCTACGATCGCTCTCCGCTCCGCGACCCTCTCTCTTGCATGCTTTACCTCGACATGAAAACGTCTTTGGTCGATGACATTCTGACCAAAGTCGATCGCGCAAGTATGGCGAATTCGCTCGAAGTTCGCGTGCCGCTGCTCGACCACAAGCTTGTCGAATTTGCTTACTCTCTGCCGGAAAACTTGAAACTGCGGGGTGATAAGGGCAAGTACCTGTTGCGCGGCGCGATGAGACGGCACTTTTCTGAACAGCATCTGGATCGGCCCAAAAGAGGCTTTCGTCTGCCGATTGACCGCTGGCTGCACTCGACGTTGGCTCCCTGGGCTGAAAAGATTTTATTTGAAACCCGCGATACCGAGGATTATCTATGTGCTCGCAGCGTCCGTCGAATCTGGCGGAGTTATCGCAACGGTGAACATCATCTAGCCGATATTGTCGCAATCTTGCTTAGCTTCGCGGCCTCCTTCAGCGTCTGGAGGTCCGATTCCATGAGTAACGTGGAGGGCTGAATTGCGATTCTCCCTGCATCGGATGGCCGCATGTGCAGCTCTTGCGATGATCGTCATGCAGCCGGTTTCCGTGAGTGCGCAAGGTTCGAAAACACGGCCTAACAGCGATCCGAGGCTGGATTGGGGAGAGGCGCCGGCAGGCGATTTTTCGACAATTACCACGATTGAAATCCGGAACGACACGGCGATCCCGCGCTACGGTGAGTTGGCCTATTCCAGCATTCCAATTGCCAAGAAATCCGATTTGCGCACGACGGACGGCCTCGCCGTTATATCCGCCGACAACCGCCGCATGGCTGCACAATTCCTGGTACTCAGCCGCTGGGAGAGCGGTCCCGATGATCTCCGGAAACCGATGCGCTGGCTGCAAATCACAATGAAAGCGAACGTCCCTGCGAACGCGACTGTCAGGTATGAACTTCGTAAATACGCTTCTCTGCCCGCTGTTTCAAATGCGTTTGATCTGCGAATCATCAAGACGAATGGAGTCTACCGTCTGTCCACCGGGACCGGGACTTTTAATTTAAACCCAGCCAATCCCTCCCTCATCGAGTCGATTCAGCATGGCAACCGGCTCGTCTATAAACATAGTCCTGAGGCAGGTCTCCACGTTTCGGACAGCCAGGGTGCGCAATTGACGCCTCAGGGCGATGCCGACAGTTTTTTGATTGAGGAAAGTGGACCGGTTCGCGCCGTCCTGCGCCTGCGTGGTCATTTCGCACGACGAATGGTCTCTTGCGGGCAGGACCTCGGGTACACCGCGCGCCTGTCTTTTGAGCGTGCCAGTACGAATGTCGGCATTGAATTTCAGATTGTT
>Ga0207098_10310_pt1 | contig 15615 bp, 11 predicted proteins | sample Alteio_BWMinHeat_84_FD_153548 | JGI IMG/M metagenome (GOLD analysis project Ga0207098, IMG submission 153548) | Enriched cells from forest soil in Barre Woods Harvard Forest LTER site, Petersham, Massachusetts, United States -... | ecosystem: Environmental > Terrestrial > Soil > Temperate forest >...
GCGTTCGGCTAATACGTTAACGTACTGGCCTGGTTTAAAGCGGTCATCTTTCGGGAAAACCACCATGGCGTTCTGATCGCTGCGACCACAATAATCCTGATCTGATTTTTTTGAGGTGCCTTCTATCAAAACCTTTTGCACTTTACCTATCTGCGCCTGTAAACGTACCAGCGAATATTGCTGCTGCTTGGCTACAATTTCCTGCAGACGGGTTTTCTTTACATCCTCGGGTATATCGTCGGCATAACGTTTGGCAGCCAAAGTTCCCGGACGTTCGGAATACATAAACATGTAGGCAAAATCGTATTTTACATAATCCATCATGCTTACCGTGTCCTGGTGCTCTTCGTCGGTTTCGGTGCAGAACCCGGTAATCACATCGGTTGAAACAGCACACTCAGGGATGATCCGGCGGATAGCGTCGATACGGTCGATATACCATTCGCGGGTATAGGTACGGTTCATCATTTCCAACACCCGGCTGTTGCCCGATTGTACCGGCAGGTGGATATAGTTGCAAATGTTATCGTATTTGGCTATTGTATAAAGCACCTCGTCGGTAATATCTTTTGGGTGCGATGTTGAAAAACGTACACGCAGATCTGGATTGATCAAAGCAGTCAGTTCCAACAAACGGGCAAAGTTAACCATCTCGCCGGTTGGCTCTGTATCTTCGTCTTCCGGGTTTTGACTTTTAACTTTTGACTTTTGACTTTCATCTGTCCACTTGTACGAATCCACATTCTGGCCAAGTAAAGTTACTTCGCGGTAGCCCTGGTTAAACAGGTCGGTACATTCCTGGATAATGGAATGTGCATCGCGGCTGCGTTCGCGGCCGCGGGTAAACGGCACTACGCAAAACGAGCACATGTTATCGCAGCCACGCATAATGGATACAAAGGCATTTATGCCGTTGCTGTTTAAGCGTACCGGGTTAATATCGGCATAGGTTTCTTCGCGCGAAAGCAATACGTTAACCGCACGCTGTCCGCCATCAACCTGCTCGATCAAATTCGGCAGATCGCGGTAAGCATCCGGGCCAACCACCACATCAACCAGTTTTTCTTCTTCTAAAAATTTCGATTTCAGGCGTTCGGCCATACAGCCCAAAACGCCAACCACCATACCGGGGTTTTTGCTTTTGGCAACCTTAAATTCTTTTAAACGGTTACGTACGCGCACCTCCGCGTTTTCGCGGATAGAGCAGGTATTGATAAATATTACATCGGCTACCTTATAATCGTTTGTGGTTTCAAAACCCTGATCAACTAAAATGGAGGCCACTATTTCGCTATCGGAAAAGTTCATGGCGCAACCATAGCTTTCAATATATAGTTTACGCCCATTGCTGTTTACGGGAGCAGTCTCCAACACTAAAGCCTCGCCCTGCCTGCTCTCATCATGCGTTTTAACCGGAATATCTAACTCTGTCATTTTAAAAATTGAAGTGCAAAAATAAACAATTTATTATATCGGGTGACAGATTGTCAGCATATTAATGCAATTTTTAAAAAAATACCCTCAAACATTATCTGTTATTTATCGTATGAGTTTATATTCTTATGTCGAATATCCAATTCAAATCGATATATTGCAGGTGGGGTTGTAATATATGGCTGTAAAATTTCTAAAAACACGGCGGCAACGGGTACTTTTCAGGGTCGTCGTTTCCACACTGGCTATTATCTGCATTATAGGCGTTGCCATTAACTTTTATTTTTCGCCCAAATTAGATCAGAAACTAAAGAATACTATTTTAACCAGTACCGATAGCCTGTATTCGCTTAACTTTTCGAAAGCTAACCTGCACGTACTGCAAGGTAAAATTGTGATTGACAATATAGTTTTACAACCTAACCTCGACGTATACAACCGCCGCAAAAAGGTAAACCTGGCGCCAAACAGCTTGTACGAGGTTAAAATACGGCGGCTGGTAATTAACCATATCCACCCGTTTAAACTATATTTTGACCGAAAGCTGGATATTGATCAGCTGGTGATATCGGAGCCCGATCTGATTGTAAATTACGAGCAAAACCGTGACCAGGATACGGTTATAAAAGATAAAAAAACGCCGTATCAGCTGATATCGAAAGTTTTAAAATCGATACACATCGAGAATATTTTATTGAACGATGTAAAGCTGAAATATGTTAACCGCAACGGCGATAAACCCGATGCAATGGAGTTTAAGGAGCTTAACTTAAGCGCTACCGATTTTCTTCTTGATTCGACATCGCAATTCAGCAAAACCAGGTTTTTATTTTGTGAGGATGTAGGCGCTGAACTGAATAATTACAATGGCACCAGCGATGATAAGCGGTACGCATACCAGGTAAAAAAGGTGAGGTTTTCAACCCGGTCATCCGAACTGAACATCAGCGGGATGAGTTTTTTACCTACGGAAAGCGCCAATACTTTTTTCAAGAACAGCCAGTCGGATTACTATAGCATTAAGCTCGACTCGTTACGGCTGGATCATTTCGATTTTAAAAGTTACAGCAAATACCATAAGCTGTTTGCTTCGAACCTTAAACTGAGCGATGGTAGTATACATATTTATGCTAACCCCAACCCAAAGGATACCACATCGGATAACAGTGTTAATTTCCCGCAGTTGCTGCTAAAAAGATTTAAAATTGACCTAAAGATAGACACGATAGGTATTAAGAATATCTCGCTGATCTATACCGAGTACAATAAAAAATCGGGCAAGACCGGTACGGTAAGTTTTGACAACACCAGCGGTGAATTACTTAACATTACCAACAATAAAGCCGCGCTGCAAAAAAACAATATGGCCACGGTGCAGTTAAAAACCTATTTTATTAATACCGCCCGGTTAGATGTTCAGTTCAGCTTTAAGCTGGATGATGAAAATATGCCGTTTAGTTACAAGGGACACCTCGCGCCCATGGACCTGCAAAAAATAACCCCGGTTACTACTCCGCTGGCCATGGTTAAAATATCATCGGGCAAGTTAAAAAGCTTTGATTTTGATTTTAAGGCCGATCGGGTAAAATCGACCGGGAAGGTGGTGATATTGTATAATGATTTGCGGGTTGCCGTTTTAAAGCGCGATGAGAACGACAATTTAAAAAAGATGAGTATTGCATCGTTACTGGCCAATGCTTTGGTTATTAAGCGTGATAATCCTGCTGAAAACGGACCGCCGCGTGTGGGCGAGGTTTTGTGGGTACGAAAGATAAACTCATCGATCTTCACGTACATGTGGAAAACGTTACTGATGGGGATAAAGGAAAGCGCGGGATATGATAAGCAAACAGAGCAAACCGTTAAGCAAAAAGTTATCGAGTTTAAGCAGAATAAACTTACTCATGATGCCCGAAAGGCATTAAGGCAGCAGAAACGTGCCGCACGTAGAGAAAAAAGAGCGCAAAAGAAAGCGGCTAAAGAAGCCGCTGAGGTTGAAAAGAGTATGGAGATTGAGTAAAAAAAACAACCATGTTATTTCGAACCGAGGTACGAGGAGAGAAATCTTCTACTCAAGATAGGTCTACTGTAGACTTGTCGCTTCCAGAAGATTTCTCGTCGCTATCGCTCACTCGAAATGACAATTCTTTCGGGGATATATATCTTAATAACTCGGCGGCAAGGTACCTGTATTGCTGAAAGCAAAAGTGTAGGCGGCGGCCCATTTTTCGTAATCAACATCCTTCGATTTTGATTGCTCTATGTTGATGGTACGCAATAAATAATTTCCTTCGAGGCTTACTTTAAAAAACACATGCCCGCCATCATCGCTGATGAGCCTTTGCGGGTATACTTTACCGGTAGAGGTTTTAACCAGCAGATCGACGTGTGCGTTTGGTAATGGCTTGCCTTTGAATTTGACAGTCGCAGTTATATCGTCGCCATACTTTAATTTATACGGGTTTTGATCCATAATCAACTCCAGTTCCTGCCCTACTTCTTTTTTAAAAACGTCGCCACTGGGTTTATCTACTATAAAAAGCGTTTTTAAATAGGCGATGTATTTTATCCTGATATCCTGCTGATAGCCCGCGTTGGCTTTTTCGGATAGTTTAGTTAAGCCGTCTTCGTCGAGCTCCCTGATGAAAGCGCCCCGATCGATATCCACAGCCGGGTAACTTTGGGTAAGCTCGACAAGGTACAAACCGCTGTTTTCCATTTTGTATGATAAAAGTACTGCGCCGGTATCTTTAATGCTGCCTTTCAGATCGACAAATTTAGATCCCTCGTGCATGAACAATTTTGGCGGCTGCGCCGGCTGATAGTCGACTTCTTTTTGCTTATCAAAATACTCGGCCATCTGCAAATGCAGCCTCAGCATCTCGCCCTTGTGTAAAAAAAAGTTTTCGGGGATTAAAAGATAATCGCTGGCTTTAACAACCAGGCCAATCACAAATAAGAAGCAAAAAATAAATAAATAGCGCGTTTTCATTTTTACGGGGATGGATATGGTCAAAAATAGAAAGTTTTTAAAACTTGTGTAGCTTTACTTTATGATTTTTGACCGAAAACAGCTTAATAATCACACACTCGTCAGTTTTTATAAGAACTTGCTATGGCCGCGCATGGTTGAAGAGAAAATGCTCATCCTGCTGCGGCAGGGGCGTATTGGCAAATGGTTTTCGGGCATAGGTCAGGAAGCCATAGCCGTTGGGAGTACTTTGGCCATGCAAACCGAAGAATATATTTTGCCCATGCACCGCAACTTAGGTGTTTTTACCACGCGTAATATCCCGCTTTCACGATTGATGGCGCAGTGGCAGGGCAAGGCAAGTGGCTTTACCAAAGGGCGGGACCGGTCGTTCCATTTCGGGACGCAGGCGTATCATATCATCGGGATGATATCGCACCTGGGGCCGCAACTGGCTTTGGCCGATGGTATTGCTTTGGCCGATGTATTGAGCAATAAGCAACACGCCACTTTAGTTTTTACAGGCGAGGGCGCAACCAGCGAAGGTGATTTTCACGAGGCACTTAATGTAGCCGCCGTGTGGGATCTGCCGGTTATATTTTTGATAGAGAATAATGGGTACGGACTATCGACTCCATTAAATGAGCAGTATCGCTGCAAAAACCTGGTGGACAGGGCCATAGGTTACGGTATGGAAGGCCGGCAGATAGATGGCAATAACCTACTCGAAGTTTATCATACGATAAATGAAATTGCCGAAGACATCCGCGTTAAGCCTCGTCCGGTTTTGGTGGAGTGCATGACCTTCAGGATGCGGGGGCACGAAGAAGCATCGGGAACCAAATATGTACCGCAGGAACTGATGGATATCTGGGCGTTGAAAGACCCGGTTAGCAACTATGAGCAGTACCTTTTACAACAAGGGGTAATTGAGGCAGCAACCGTACAACACATCAGGGCTGAATTTAAACAGCAAATTGAGCAGGACGTAGAAAAGGTTTTTGCTGAACCCGATATCGAGCCGGATGTACAAACCGAGTTGGGGGATATGTACAAACCTTTCAACTTTACAACCTTACAACCTTCAAACAATAAAACGGAAATACGTTATCTTGATGCTATCAGCGATGCCCTGCGGCTGGCGATGCGTAAGTTTGATAAGCTGGTTTTAATGGGCCAGGATATTGCCGAATACGGCGGGGCTTTTAAAACAACCCAGGGATTTGTAGAGGAGTTTGGCCGTGGCCGGGTACGTAATACGCCTATATGCGAGTCGGCTATTGTGGGTGCGGCTATGGGCTTATCCATTAATGGTTACAAAGCGGTTATGGAAATGCAGTTTGCCGATTTTGCTACCTGCGGTTTTAACCAGATAGTAAATAACCTGGCTAAAACCTATTACCGCTGGGACGAGGCGGTTGATGTGGTGATTAGGATGCCGACGGGCGCGGGTACCGGTGCGGGGCCGTTCCATTCGCAAAGTAACGAGGCCTGGTTTACCAAAACGCCCGGACTTAAAATTGTCTACCCGGCTTTTCCGGCTGATGCTAAGGGTTTGCTGCTTGCCGCTATTGAGGACCCTAACCCGGTTCTATATTTCGAGCATAAATACCTGTACCGCAGCTTAAGCGAGGATGTACCCGACGATTATTATATTATAGAGATCGGCAAGGCAAAAACTATCCGCGAAGGCGAACAAGCCAGCATAATTACTTATGGCTTAGGCGTGCACTGGGCCATAGAATATGCAGGGAAACATCCTGAAGTAAACGTGGAAATCATCGACCTCCGCAGCCTGCAACCCTGGGACAAAGAAGCGGTTGAAGTCAGCGTAAAAAAGACCGGTCGTGTTTTGATACTGCACGAAGATACGCTAACCAGCGGCTTTGGCGGAGAAATAGCCGCTCACCTGGCTGAGCATTGTTTTACTTATCTTGATGCGCCTATAATGCGCTGTGCCAGCCTGGATACTGCGATACCGATGAATAAAGATTTGGAAGAGCAGTTTTTAGCGAAAGCGAGACTGGAGGAGGTGATGGGGATGTTGTTAAAATATTAATTCGATCTATCTATAGTAGAAGATCTCTCCTCGCTGTCGTTTGTTCGAGATGACACTTTCTTAATATGTGTAAACTCTCTATCCTTCCATCAACTCCACCTCAGCAACGGGACTGAACAGGTAAATGCGTTTGCTGCTGACTTCGATACAGCGATAGCGTTTGCGCAGGCGTTCTTCCTTGCGGAAGATGCGGCCGTCTTTTAGTTTAAATAATGCCTTTTCAGGGAGTTTCTCAACGGTGAGGTGATCGGGTTTGGGGGCATCGTATTTGCGCAGCGAGCGGTACAGGTTTAAATCGGAGCAGCTGGATGCTGCGGGATTATTCAAATAGCTTGTAATGGCGTTGCGTACATCGGGTGGGAATACGTCCATTTCGAAAAAGGGCTGCATCATGCGTTTAAAGTTGGCTTTCCACTCGGTGCCGTGGGGTTTTACTTTGTGCTTATGCTCGTTCCAGGTGTGCAGGTGCGCAAACTCATGTACGGTGGTTACCAAAAAAGCGTAGGGGTTTAAATCGTAATTTACGGAGATGCGGTGCCCTTGCCCGCGAAAGGGATGGCGGTAATCGCCGAACTTTGAGTTGCGGTTACGCGATACTTTAAACTCACATACAAAATAATCAATCCAGCGGCTTATTAACGGGGCTGCTTTTGCCGGCAGATAAGTTTCAAGAATTTTTACTTTATCCAATTTTACCTCTTAGTCAAATATCAACAATTCGGACTTATCCCGCAAAGGTTACTGAGATTTTTACTTTACTTTAAGATATTGTAGGTGATGATACTGGCAGTGTAAGCCAGCACCGTCATGTAGGCGAATTGTGCGGCAGGCCAGCGCCAGTCTTTGGTTTCTCGGTAAACTACGGCTACCGTGCTGGCGCATTGCATCGCGAAAGCGTAAAACATCATCAGGCTCATAGCTACGGCGAGGGTAAATACCGGCTGGCCGGTATCGGGATTTTTTGCGCTGCCCATTTTTTGCTGTACCGATTCCATTTTTTCGGCATCGCCGTCGACGCTGTACATGGTGGCCATGGTGCCTACGAAAACTTCGCGGGCGGCGAAGGAAGTGATCAATGCGATGCCTATTTTCCAGTCGAAGCCCAAAGGTTTGATTGCCGGCTCGATCACATGACCAAGCATCCCGGCATATGAATTTTCGAGCTTATCCGAAGCCATCATCCGGCGAACACTATCGGGCGCGGTTTTTTGCAGCGCGGTAAATTCGGGTTGTTTATATTTTTGTGCGATGTTATCCATCCGTTTGCCCGGCCCGTACGATGCCAGTACCCACAGGATAACCGATACGGCAATAATTACTTTGCCTGCCTGGATGACAAAGGTTTTTGAGCGATCGTACATGGTATGCAGCACGTTGCTCCAGCGGGGCATGCGGTACACCGGCAACTCCATAATAAAGTACCCGCGTTCGCGGCCCTTTAAAATGTATTTCATTACCCAGGCTACAACCACAGCCGATACCAGGCTGAACAGGTACATCGCCGTTAAGGCCAAACCCTGCATGTTGAAGATCCACCAAATGTTTTTATTGGGAACAACCAGCGAGATTAACAAAGTATAAACCGGTAAACGTGCCGAGCAGGTTACCAAAGGCGTCACCATAATGGTGATCATACGGTCTTTCCAGTTTTCGATGGTGCGGGTGCTCATGATGGATGGCACGGCGCAGGCAAAACCGCCGATAAGCGGCACTACAGATTTGCCGTTTAGGCCAACCTTACGCATGATCTTATCCATCATAAAGGTAACGCGCGACATGTAGCCGGTATCTTCGAGTATGGAAATGAAGGCAAAAAGTATGGCTATCTGCGGGATGAAAACCATTACACCGCTTAAGCCAGCGATAACGCCATCAACCAGTAAATTGGTTAGCGGCCCGGCGGGCAGGTAATGATGCAGGGAAGATTGCGCCCACACAAAGAAATCAGAAATGAGCCCCATAGGGTATGCCGACCAGGCAAAAATAGCCTGGAACATAAACAGCAGGATAGCCAGAAATATAATGAATCCGAATATTTTATGGGTTAATACCTTATCGATGCGGTTGCTCAGCGTTTCGTCTTCGGCGGTTATTTTTTGGGTAACGGTATCGTAAAGCAGGTCGTTTATAAAATTGTAACGGGCAATGGTTTCGGCGCCCTGCGCTTTTTGCGAGTGGAAACCATATTCTTTTTCCAGCTCTTCGATGTGGCTGCTTTGCTGTGGCGTTAAAAACGTCAGCGTTTCATGCTGATGGGCGAGCTGCAAAGCAAAGTAAGGATTATCAACTTTGATATCCTGCTTAATGCGTGCAATCAATTGCGGCGCTATGGTTTCCACATCAATACTTTCTTCCTGCAAGGCAATTTTGTTGGCGAAAGAAATAGCTTGCTTTAACTGATCGGTACCTTCGTTCTTCCGGGCCGAAATAGGCACAACCGGTACGCCAAGTTTGGCAGCAAAAGCGTCGACATCGATAGTGATATCGTCTTTTTTTGCCATATCCATCATGTTAAGCGCGATGATGACCGGGATCTTCAGATCGGCTACCTGGGTATAAAGCAGTAAATTACGTTTAAGATTGGTGGCATCGAGGATAACCACAACCAAATCGGGACTAAGCTCGTTGCTCCTGTCGGCAAGAACCGAGAACACGATGGATTCGTCGCGGCTTTTGGGGTAAAGGCTATAGGTACCGGGCAGATCGATAACCTGGGCGGTGCGGCCATCGGGCAGAGTGCTGTAGCCTACTTTTTTATCGACAGTAACACCCGGAAAATTGCCGATTTTTTGGTTAAGGCCTGTTAGTACGTTAAAAAGCGTTGATTTACCGGTATTTGGATTACCTACAAGTGCAACTCTGATGTCAGCCTTCACCTTATTAAAAACACTACTGCAAAATGATGGTTGAGGCTTCGCGTTTACGGAGGCTTAACTGGTAACCTGCAACGTTAATAGCTATCGGATCGCCAAGGGGTGCAATGCGCTCAACTTTAATTTCTTCGCCGGGTAAACATCCCATTTCCATTAATTTTACCGACATTTCAAGATCAGTAAACTCTTTAACAGTTCCCTTTTCGCCTACTTTAAGTTGTGATAGCTTCATTGCTGTGTGATATTACCGGGCAAATGTAAACCTTATTTAAATTAAATCCAAATAAGGACTGCGCTGAAAATTAAACTACAAAATTGTGATAATGTGTTTGCGGAGCAATAGTTTTACTGAAATGGGGGCAATTGCAGCTTTTGTGAAAAAGGCCGCATGAGCTTAACGCTGTGGTTATTAAACCGGCAAGTAAAAGGTATTTTAGTTTATTTCGCATCTTTTATCGACCAAATTACAATCAGCACACTAAATATTGCCATTGCGGCACCTATGCTATCGGCAAACAGATCGCCCCAATCGCCGCTGCGCCAGGTAAATATATACGCCTGTAATAACTCAATTATAGCACCAAATATTATAGGCAATAAAAAACTTAAAATTTGCTGGCCCAAGGTTAACCTATGGTTGCCATTAGCTTTGAGCATTCCACAGCACATTAAGGTGGCCAATACAAAAAACAAGCCGCAGTGCACCAGTTTATCAAATCCTGCAAAAAACAGGGTCGAGCTGTCTACATCGCCTAACCTAATGATACACAATACAAAAATTAAGGCTGCCCAAAGTAAAGCGGCGCCCTGGTATTTGAGCATGTATTTCATTACGCGCCTATCAGCGCCTGGTATTGTTCAACGTTCAGTAAACTATCAACAGTTGAGGGGTCGGTTATGGTGGCTTTGATTATCCAGCCCTGTCCATAAGGATCGCTGTTTACCAATTCGGGCTGACTATCTAAAGCAGGGTTATGTTCTGCAATCTCGCCGGCAACGGGCATAAATAGGTCGGAAACTGTTTTAACAGCTTCGATAGTGCCAAAAACATCGTGCTGGGCAACGGTGCTGCCTACTGCATTAATTTCAACATATACAATATCGCCCAGCTCGCGCTGTGCAAAATCGGTGATGCCGATAGTAGCTACGTTACCTTCCAATTTAACCCATTCGTGATCTTTGGTATATTTCAGTTCTGCCGGAAAATTCATGTCTGCTTATTTTTTATGCTTCAAAAATAACAAAACTTTAAGTTACAGCAATATGGCCCGTGTATTATATTTAAGACCATACGTTATTCTGCCAGGAGTATCCAAGTAGCACATTTTGAATCAGATAAAACTATAAGTATATTTTATTGTTTGATAATTAATATTAACCATAAAAATCTACCTATATGAAAAAATTAAGTTTATTAATGATGGCCGCAGTAGCAGCGTTTTCGATTGAAGCCTGCCATAGCACCAAAGACAGTAAGTCGGCTGCCGACAGCATGAACAATGCCCGTGATACCACAAAAATGGATTCGGCCAAAAAAGATACAACCGTTGGGATGACCGTTAACGGCGATGAGGCGAAATTTGCGGTTACCGCAGCCGATGGCGGCATGGCCGAAGTGATGTTAGGTAAACTGGCACAGGAAAAAAGCAATACTGCAAGCATTAAAGAATTTGGCGCCATGATGGTTATGGACCATAGCAAAGCCAACGACGAATTAAAAGCTTTGGCAAAAAGCAAAAACATTGCCCTGCCTTTGGTGGTTAGCGCCGATAAACAAAAAGCGTATGACGACCTGAACAAAAAAACAGGTGCCGATTTTGACAAAGCATATGTGAGCATGATGATTGACGGGCATAAATCAACCGCCAAATTAATGCAGGACGAAGCCAATAACGGTAAAGACCCAGATTTGAAAGCCTTCGCAGCAAAAATATTACCTACTGTTAATACCCACCTTGCCAAAATTGAAGACATTGACAAAATGATGAAAAAATAAGAATCAGGCTACTGATAATTTATTAAAGCTTAATGGCCCGAACGGGCTGTTAGGCTTTTTTTATTAAGCTAAAATGTGTATATTTAAAATTGGAATAAGGAACAAGGAATAAAGAGTAAGGACTGAAAAACAATGTTGAAAACACCCACTTTTACCCCCTTCTTCTGATGAAGGAGCAAGAAATAAGGATCAAAGACAAACATTAACTTTGAAAAGTTAGAGCATTAAATCCTTTAAACAATATTGAAAAATACCTACTTTTACCCACCTTGTCTCCGTGCGATTGCCGCGTCATTCAAAGCCTTCGGCAGATGAACTCCTCGCAATGACAATTTAGAAAAACAATAAATGAAAAACACCCACTTTTACCCCCCTATCCTATTTCTAATATTACTGCTTGTTGCTGCCTGTTCGCCGAAAGGCAAATATTATGCTACCAATAAGGTGTATACCCACCAGGCTGATTCGTTTGCGCGGATGCTGAAGCTGGAGCAGCCTGCCATGTTAACCGATTCGAGCGGTTTGAGTATTCCATCGGAGTGGGTAGGTTCGGTAAATTTGGGGATCCGCAAACCTGATTATGTAATCATCCATTTTACGGCGGAGCATTCGTCGGACGAGACTCTACACACGTTTACCGTGAAACATACAGCAGTTAGTGCGCACTATGTTATCGGCCGCGATGGCAAGGTATTCCACATGGTAAGCGATTACCTGCGGGCGCAACAAGCCGGCCTTGGCAAGTGGGGAAGCGTGGTGGATATGAACAGCTGCTCGATAGGTATTGAGCTTGACAATAATGGCGAAGAACCTTTTACCGAGCCACTGATTAACAGTCTGCTTGCTTTGCTGGCGCATCTTAAAAAAGCTTATAACATACCTACGGCTAATTTTATCGGTCACCAGGATTTTGCGCCGCGCCGCAAACCCGACCCGGGACCGCTGTTTCCCTGGAAAAGACTGGCTGAAAAAGGCTTTGGTTACTGGAGCGACGATGTACTTGAACTGGCTCCCGAAAACTTTGACCCGGTGATTGCCCTGCGCCTGATAGGTTATGATACCGGCGACGTAAATGCGGCCATTGTTGCCTTTAAGCGCCACTTTGTGCAGAGCGACTACTCGCCTAAACTTACGCAGCTCGATCTGAATATACTGAATAACGTTTATCAGAAATATTAACCTCAACCCCTGCTTTCTCCTAAAAAGAGGGAACTAATTAGAACGGTTAATATTTGCACATATTTTAGGCTTAACGCTGAAACTTTAGCGGTTCTGTAAAAAATTCATTTCATTATCAACAAAGTTACAAAACGCCTATAGTAACGGATTTTGAAAAGTTACATTTTTGCGGTATGAACCTCATTAAGATTAAACTGCCTATAGCAATATTATTACTTCTATTATTTACCAATATCAGCAACGCACAACAACCCGGTAATGCTAAACCGGCCGGCCCGGCAGACGGGCACATCAGCGGTAAAGTTGTTGATGCGGCCAATAACGAACCCGTAGCCTTTGCTACCGTTGCTTTGATAAAAAAAACCGACAGCCAGATTGCCAAAGCAATACAAACCGACATTAACGGCGGCTTTAAGCTGGATAATATCGCCTATGGCCGGTACCTGCTTCGCATCACTTTTATTGGTTATGCTACCATTATTAAGGATAGCCTTTCGGTAAACGCTAATCACAAGCTGTTAAACTTTGCAACGCTAAAAATGCATGCGGGTAAATCGGCTTTACTGAGCGAGGTAAGCGTAAGAGCACAGAAAAGCAGCATCCAGTTGGGCATCGACCGTAAGGTATTCAGTGTTGACCAAAGCCTGGTGAGCGAAGGTGGCTCGGCTACCGACCTGCTGGCTAACGTACCCTCGGTACAGGTTGATGTTGACGGCAATATTAACCTGCGCGGGTCGAGCAATGTACGGATATTGGTAGATGGCAAACCCTCATTATTAGCAGGTGGTTCGGTTACCGATATTTTACAATCAATACCTGCCAGCGCTATCGAAACTATCGAGGTAATTACCAACCCGTCATCAAAGTACGATCCGGAGGGCCAGTCGGGCATTATCAACATCGTACTCAAGAAGAACAAGTCGCTGGGTTTTACAGGCACGGCATCGGTAAGTGTGGGTACGCTTGATGCTTTCAATAGCAATGTGAGTCTGGCGTATCAGCACAAAAAAATCAATATCTATGGCAATTTCAGCCACAGGCAAAGCAACCGCTCGGCAAACGGGTACAGTTACCGCAGCCGCGATTCGGTTATTACCGATCCGGCGAAACCGGTTCAATACAATCAAAACTCGTTGAATACGGGCGGCAATAACGGTAACCAGATTAAAGCCGGTATTGATTATAACCTGACCGATAAAACCACGGTTAGCTTTTCGAGCAATATCAACATCAGGAACAACGACCGGATACAGAACAGCACTACAAATGGGATAAACAATAACGGGTTACTTGTTGAGCAAGACCTCATTAATAATAACACGGATGAAAAGGGCAATAACCACGATTTCAACTTTGACTTTTCGCAAAAATTCAGGAAACCAAAAGAAGAGCTAACGGCAAATATCAGCCTGGCAAAAGGCTCTGAGAATGACCTGAGCAACTTAAATACCGGCGAATACACCTTCTATCCGGCTAACGGTTTTTTGGATGACAAACAGCTCAACACCAATATCGGTAATACCCGCAACTGGAACCTGCAGACTGATTATACCGACCCTATCGGTAAAGACGGCAAACTTGAGGTTGGCTATCGCACGACAATGAACAGGAGCGATAACGATTATGCGGCCAATTTATATGATTTTACCACGAATGAGTTTATATATGATCCGGCTATCTCAACCCGGTTTATTTATGATGAGAAGATACACGCCGTTTATGGAAACTATCAGCAGCAGTTTGGCAAATTCGGGATACAGGGCGGCGCGCGTTTCGAAAAAACCATCATCAATACCGACCTGGTGAATTTTGATATATCGCACGTACAGAATTATTTCAGGATATATCCGAGCCTTTACCTGACGGAGAAACTAAGCGAGGATCAGACCCTGCAGTTGAGCTATTCGAGACGTATTAACCGCCCGCGCGACAGGCAGATCATCCCGTTTCTGGACACCAGCGACCCGCTGAACTATCGCATCGGTAACCCGGACCTGAAGCCTGAGGACGTGCATTCGTTTGAGCTGAGCTACGCCAAGTACTGGAAATCGACTACGCTGACATCATCGGTTTATTATCGTCGTACTAATGATATCATCCAGTTTGTGCGCAGCGCTTACGATACTACCGGGATAACCATTACCCGTTTTGCCAACTTCAGCTACGGTACAACTGCCGGGTTTGAATTTATCGCCCGTACGGATATTACGCCGAAATGGAACATTACCTCAAACCTTAACCTGTATCAAAATACATTGAAAGGCAATTCGGCCCTAGGTGTATCGGACAACAGCGGCTTCGCATGGAACGCCAACCTGACCAGCAATTTGCAGCTGCCATACAGTTTGAGTCTGCAGGTAAGAGGAGATTACCAGGCGCCACAGGCCATTGCACAGGGCAAAAGCAAAGCCAACTCGGGGATGGACGCTGCCCTGCGTTACGATTTTTATAAGCATAAAGCCAGCCTGAGCGTTAATGGCCGCGACTTATTTAACACCCGCAAATTTGGCTATACTACCGACGACGGCACGTACCATAACAATGTAGATCGCCGCTTTCAGAGCCGTATGTTTTTGATGACCTTATCGTATCGTTTTGGTTCAGGCGGCGATAAAGGCAAGGACAAAAAAGACAAGCAGCAGGATAACAATAATCAGCCTGATGAAGGTGGAATGGGTCCGGGATAAGCGAGCTTTTAGCGATTATTTGATGCTGAAATCGATGATCTTGCTTACCGAAGTTATTGATGTAATGCCTGGGGAAGTTAATACGGCATCGGCCTCTACCACTCCGACGCCTTTGGCTATATAATATTCATATGTCCCGCTGGTTGAAAACCCGCTGCCATAGTTGTATTGTAACTGCAGTGTGGTATGTATAACGTTTGTAAAGGTAAAACCTGAAACTGCCCTGGTAATACCGATCTCGGTAATTGTTCCTATAAGCCTTGCGGGTACGCCATTAATTGTACCATTATCGGTTATCGGAACGGTCCATGTGGAGCCTACGCCAACGTTATCAACCAGGTATTGTACTTCAACAGTGATGCCCTGTATAACGCTGGTAGATCTCACCGTATAAACATGATTAATATCGGAGTAGT